>Ga0214473_10007922_pt1 | contig 12583 bp, 6 predicted proteins | sample RVTome_7_FD_203509 | JGI IMG/M metagenome (GOLD analysis project Ga0214473, IMG submission 203509) | Soil microbial communities from uranium-contaminated site in the Upper Colorado River Basin, Wyoming, United States - RVT98D197 | ecosystem: Environmental > Terrestrial > Soil > Contaminated >... | reverse complement strand
AGATCGCGCGGCTCTGCCCGTGGCCGGTCTATTTCGCCAACGACATAACGGCAGCCTGCGCCGCCGAACTGATGTTCGGCCATGGCGGCGATCACATCGACTACCTCTACGTCTTCATCGGCTCGTTCATCGGCGGCGGGCTGGTCCTCGACGGACACTTGTTCCCAGGCCGCACGCAGAACGCGGCGGCGCTGGGCTCCATGCCCGCACCCGGCTTCAGCGGATCGAATGCCGGCAGGCCTGCGCAGCTCATGAACGTCGCCTCCATCTACGTGCTCGAGCGTAAGCTCAATGGGCAGGGCCACAACTCCGATGTTCTTTGGCAATCACCGGACGACTGGGGCAACGACCTGGGTCCGGCCCTCGACGAGTGGATAGCAGAGGTGGCCGAAAGCCTCGCTTGTTCGATCGTCGCCGCGATTGCTGTGATCGATGTCGAGACGGTAATCATCGACGGCGCCTTTCCTACCGATGTGCGCCGGAGAATCGTCGAGGCCACGAGGGAAGCCATTGCCAAGGTCAACCGGCAAGGTCTTTCTCCGTTCGGCCTGATCGAGGGCTCGATCGGTAACGCCGCCCGCGCCATGGGTGGGGCCAGCCTGCCGCTGCTGGCCAATTTCACCCAGGACCGCGAAGTCCTCTTCAAGGAAAACACCTGACCAAGCCGCGAAGACTCGCTGTTCGCGGTAACGACTCTTCAAGTCCCCATCATCTACGCTGCCTGTGGGGGGCTGGCTTCTCACATACATGCGCAACGAACCTCGGCTATTGAAGCGATGGCAATTCTCTGCGAGCGTGCTTGCACCGGCCATCCTATCATTGGTCCTCACCGGCGCCGCGGTCATTGGCTATGTGCTCTGGTCGACTGCCGATATCGACCGGCGCGCCCTGCAGCGTCAGACCGAATTGGTGCGCCAGGTCGTTGCCCAGGAGATTGAAAAGGTCCCGCATGCGCAGGAAAGCATCGCGATCTGGGACGATGCGATCGCCAACACCAAGATCGACTTCAACAAGGACTGGATCGACGATAATCTTGGTATCTGGATGCGCGAATACTTCGGCTACGATCACGTCGTAATTCTCGATCAGTCGGATCGGCCAATCTATACGATGAGTGATGGCCTATCCCCCGCCGCTGAACTGTTTGCATCGGAACGCGGCTTGCTCCTACCGCAGGTCGCCGCACTGCGCGGACTGATTGCCGACGGGGCGCTCAAAGACTACTCCGACGGAACAAGCTCCGAGTTTCCGAGGGTAGTCGACATTCGGCCGGTTGACGGCCGACCCGCCATCATCAGCGTCGTGCCCATCATCTCCGATACGGGCAAGATCGAGCAGCAACCCGGCTCCGAGTTCGTCCATCTCGCCATTTCATATCTTGATCAGTCGATTGCGACGGCCCTGGGCGGGCAATACATGCTCGATGAAACCGCCTTCACCTCCGAACCGATGAACTCGTCGGGCTATGCACTCCACCCGTTGGCCAGCAACGCTGGGCGTTTCGTCACCTTCTTCCAGTGGAAACCATACCGGCCGGGCAAGATTATGCTCGACCAGACTGCGCCGGTGCTCGCTGCCGCCTTTTTCATTGCCTCCATCCTGGTCGTCGCACTGGTCGACAAACTCTGGAAGTCCTCGAGCGAACTTGAGGTCGGACGCAGGAAAGCTCACCACCAAGCTACCCACGACCCGCTGACCGGTCTGCCCAACCGCGCCCAATTCGAGGAGCGGCTCGGGAGTGCGCTGGCAGCATGCGCCAGCGAGGGTCCACAGGTGGCTCTGCTGATGCTCGATCTCGACCGCTTCAAGACCATCAACGACACGTTGGGCCATCAGGCCGGCGACGATCTCATCCGCGCTGTTGGCCAGAGGCTCGAGGAACTTCTGGACGACGATTTCCTGCTGGCGCGCCTCGGCGGGGACGAATTCGCCATCGTCTACTCAGGCAAAGCTGCGATGCTCGTTGCCAACGATGTCGCCCAGCGCGCCATTGCGGCCATCGACAAGCCGTTCGTCGTTTCCGGCAGCGAGGCTTTCATCGGCGTGAGCATCGGCATTGCGCTGGTCCTGGACGAAGCGGTGTGCCGCCTCGAGCTGACGCGCAAAGCGGACATCGCGCTCTACGAGGCCAAGTCGGCCGGCCGCAACCGCGCCGCCTTCTATGAGGAGGCGATGAACGAACTGCTGCAGAGCCGGCATCTGATCGAGGCCGAACTCCGCGATGCGCTGCGCTGTGCCGACCAGCTTTCGGTGGCCTACCAGCCTCTGTTTGACGCGCGCACCGGAACGATCTCGGGCGCCGAGGCTCTCGTCCGCTGGCAGAATCTCCGGCTTGGCCAGGTTTCGCCCGCCCACTTCATTCCCGTCGCTGAAGCAAGCGGGCTGATCGAAGGCGTGGGCGACTTCGTCATGCGTAGCGCTTGCGAAATGGGGGCGCGCTGGCCGGGCCACACACTCGCCGTCAACATCTCGCCAACGCAGCTGCGCAGCCCCCGGTTTGCACCGCGCGTCTTCGATATCATCAGGGACAGCGGCATGCGGCCCGGTGATCTGGAACTCGAGATCACCGAGAGCGTCCTGCTCGAAGATGAATGCGTCGCTTCGGCCGCGCTCCACGCCTTCCGGCAAGCGGGCATCAAGATCGCGCTCGACGATTTCGGCACCGGGTACTCGTCGCTGAACTACCTCAAGCGCTATCCCGTCGATCGCATCAAAATCGACCGGAGCTTCGTCAGCCAGCTGGCGCGGCGCAGCTCGTCCTCCGCTATCGTGCAGGCAATGGTGACGCTCGCGCATGCGCTCGACATCGAGGTCACCGCCGAGGGCGTCGAAACCCAGGAGCAGATGGAAATCCTCGTGGAAATGGGCTGCAATACGCTGCAAGGTTTCCTGCTGTCCGCGCCGACCAGCCCAGAGCTGATCGATGTCATGCTGCATCGCCACGACGTGCCCCAGGACGATGTGTCCCGGACCGTCGAGGTCGCCTGACCGCAGCTTTCCATTAACCCAACCAGCGTGAAGAACCGTTGGGTTAAGCGCGCTGTAACTCCCGCTCCGCCTATGGTTTCCGCACATTCGAGCGTCAAGGGTGTGGAAATGAATCAGGGTCGGTCGAACATAGCAGGCTGGCGCTTCTCCTTCAGCGTCCTCATCCCGGTGATCATCGCCATCACGGTGACGGTGGGCACCGCCGCCAGCTTCATTGCCTGGTCGACGGCCAAGAGCGACGACCGCGCACTGGAACGCCAAACCAGGCTGGTCAGCCACATGCTCAGCAAGGAACGCGAGTACATTGCCGGCGACCAGAACGATATCTCCGCCTGGGATGACGCGTTCTACGCGCTCGAAGGGGATATCGATCTGGAGTGGATCGACGAGAACCTGGGGGCAGGCTTCTACGAGAGCTATGGTCACAACCGTATCTACGTGCTCGACCCGAAGCTGAGCGCCGTCTACGCCATGCGCGAGGGCGGCAAGGTGGCGCAGGAGACGTTCGAGGCCGACCGTGCAGTGGTCGCAGCGTTGGCGGGCAAGCACCTGGGCATCGACGGCCAGGGCGCCATCGAGGCCTATCTCAACGGCTTCGCCGAAGTCCCCCACGTAAGCGATATCGCTGTGATCGATGGGCGAGCCGCGCTGGTTGGCGTGGTGCCCATTCTCCCCGAAACCGCGGATATGGAGGTCGCGCCGGGCAAGCAGTTCTTCCACGTCGCGATCCGCTTCCTCGATGACGCCCTGGCCGGCGAGCTGATGGACCAGTACCTGATCGAGGGCGGACATTTTTCGTCCGATCCGGCACCGGCGACCGGCGAAGCCGTATTTGCGCTGCACAATCAGTCGGGCGACGAGGTTGCCTATTTCAAATGGACCCCCGATCGGCCCGGAGCACAGATCCTCGACGAGACCATGCCGGCCATGATCGGCGCGCTACTTGCCGGCGGCGGCATCATCGCGCTCCTCATGCGTGGGTTGCGACGCTCGTCCGACGAGCTCGAAGCGGCCCGCGCCGAGGCGCACCACCGCTCCATGCATGACCCGCTGACGGGTCTGGCAAATCGCGCCGGTTTCCAGGAGCGATTGAGCCAGGCCATCGCCTCGCTGCGCCGCGGACGCGACCCCATTGCGCTGCTGGCGCTCGACCTCGACAGGTTCAAGCAGGTCAACGATACGCTCGGCCACGAGGCAGGCGACAAGCTTCTGCAGCAGGTGGCGCATCGCCTGCTGCCGCTGCTGCGCGAAACCGACACCCTGGCCCGGCTGGGCGGCGACGAATTCGCCATCATTCAGACCGCAGTCGGAACCGTCGCCGATTCCAGGAGCCTTTCGGAGCGGATCATCTCTCGGGTCAGCGAGCCCTTTGCGCTCGACGGCGCCGATGCGCGGATCGGCGTCAGCATCGGCATTGCCATGGCCGGCGATGCCGACAAGGACGGTCCCGACCTTCCCGCCCGCGCCGATTTTGCGCTTTACGAGGCCAAGGACGCCGGACGCAACCGCTACATGGTTTTCGGCGAGCGAAGCAGCAACGATCAGCCGATCGCCGTGCCCCTCCCCGCCAACGCCAACAAGGTCGCCTGACCCGCAGCCTCTTGCCGCATGGGTCCCAGCGCCCCTTGACCGGCGCCTCACGACGGACGACGGTGTTGCGCAGTTTTCCCTGCGGCAGTTCAATGACCTCTCCCGAACTCCTCTCCCGTATGATCAAGGCCGGCACGGGCGAGATACCCGCCGACGTGGTGATCAAGAATGTGCGGCTGCTCGACGTCATCACCGGCGCGATCACCCATTCGGACATCGCCATCGTCGACGACCGGATCGTCGGAACGCACGGCTACTACAACGGGGCACGGCTGATCGAAGGTGGCGGGCGCTTCGCCGTGCCGGGCTTCATCGACACGCACCTGCATATCGAATCGTCGCTGATTACCCCATTCGAGTTCGACCGCTGCGTGCTGCCCCGCGGCACGACCACGGTGATTTGCGATCCGCACGAGATCGCCAATGTGCTGGGCGCCGACGGCATCCGCTATTTCCTCGAATGCGCCGAGCGGACCGTCATGGACATCCGCATCAATCTCTCATCCTGTGTTCCGGCGACCGAACACGAGACCTCCGGGGCGCGGCTCGAGATCGACGATCTCCTGCCCTTTCGCCCCCATCCGAAAGTCATCGGGCTCGCCGAGGTGATGAACTTCCCCGGCGTACTGGCCGCCGATCCGGGCATCATCGCCAAGCTCGCCGCTTTCCAGGACGGCCACATCGATGGGCACGCGCCGCTGCTTTCCGACCTCGCGCTCAATGGCTATCTCGCCGCGGGCATCCGCACCGACCACGAGGCGACCACCGCAAAGGAGGCACGCGAGAAGCTCGCCAAGGGCATGGCCATCCTCATCCGCGAGGGTACAGCCTCCAAGGACCTCGACGCCCTGGCGGATATCCTCGATGAGAACACCTCGAGCTTCGTGGCGCTCTGCACCGATGACCGGAACCCCCTCGATATCGCCGAGGAAGGGCACCTCGACTCCTCGATCCGGCGTCTGATCGCCAAAGGCCGGCCGCTGCACCACGTCTACCGCGCCGCCAGCCACTCCGCCGCCCGCATCTTCGGGCTCAGGGATCGCGGCCTGGTCGCACCCGGCTGGCGCGCCGATATCGTGCTGCTCGACGACCTGGAGGCCTGCTCGGTCTCCGACGTCATTACGGCCGGGCGGCTGGTCCGCCCGGAGATCTTCGAAGCCCGTTATCCGGTGGCTCCTGTCGGACTTGCCTCGATGAAGGCAAAGCCCGTGACGGCCGACGATTTCATTGCGCCGGCCAACCCCAAGAAGAACGTAACGCCGGTGATCGGCGTCAAGGCCGGGCTCATCATCACCTATCGCGAAAGCGCCACCCTCGAGGTCAGCGACCGCGGCCTGCTGCCCGATCTCGAAGCCGACGTGATAAAGGTCACCGTCGTCGAGAGGCATGGCAAGAACGGCAACATCGGCCGCGGCTTCGTCAAGGGCTTTGGCTTGAAGGCCGGGGCCATCGCCTCCTCGGTCGGCCACGACAGCCACAACATCACGGTCGTCGGGGTTTCCGATGCCGACATGGCGGTGGCGGTCAACCGCCTGATCGCGCTCGGTGGCGGCTTCGCCGTGGCGCGCGACGGCGAGGTAACGGCCGAACTCGCACTGCCGCTTGCAGGTCTTATGAGCCTGCAGCCCTTCGAGACTGTGGCGGAGAAACTTCGCCACTTGCGTGCCGCCGCCAACGACCTCGGCTGCACCCTGCCCGAGCCTTTCCTGCTTGCCGCCTTCCTTGCCCTGCCGGTCATCCCCCATCTCAAGATGACGGACCGGGGACTGTTCGATGTCGACGCCTTCGCTTTCGTAGAGTGAGCCAATGAGCCTCGGTAGCCGGTTTCTCGCAGAGCTTTACGAGCTCCCGAAACGCCTGTCGCGAGCGACGCGGACGGGCAATATCCAGGTATCGATGCGCGATGGCGTGATGCTCGAAACCGTCCACTATGCGCCCAGGCTCCCAGGCGGCCACCCAACGCTCCTGATGCGCGTTCCCTATGGCCTGCGCGGCTTTGGCACCGTGGCCGAAGTCTATGCCGAGCGCGGCTTCCACGTGGTGCTGCAGGCTTGCCGCGGCACCGGCAAATCCGGAGGCGATTTCGATCCGCTGACCCACGAGCGCGAGGACGGGCTCGCCACCCTGGACTGGCTCAAGCAGCAGAATTGGTACGATGGCCGGCTGGGCACGTCCGGGCCAAGCTATCTGGGCTACGCGCAATGGGCGATTTGCGACGCCCTGCCCAAGGTCTCGGCCATGGCCACCAAAGTCACCAGTGCCGAATTCAAGAGCGTGGTCTTCCCCGGCGGGGCGTTGCATCTGGGCTTGTGGCTGAGCTGGCTGCAGACGGTGGAAGGCCTGCGCTCCAACCCGGTGTTCATCGCTCAGCGGATGTGGAGCGGCAGCATCGACCGGCTCACCCAGCGGGCCTCGATGAAGCTGCCGTTGATCGATGCCGACAAGCGGGTAACGGGCAGGGCCATCCCTTTTTGGCGCCGCTGGATCAACGACGCAGTGGGCAACGACGCTTTCTGGGAGGCGCTCGACCATACGCATCGGCTGGGCGTCCGCACGCCTCCCAACCATTTCGTTTCAGGCTGGTACGACTTCATGATCGACCAGCTCCTGCGCGACTACGCCAGTCTGGTCGACGCCGGCCAGAAGCCCCATCTGACCGTCGGGACCTGGTCCCACATCAGCGCGGAACTGCAAAAACAGAGCGTGAAAGAGACCCTGACCTGGATGCGCGCCCATCTGCTCGGCGACCGCTCGGGCCTGAGGGACAAGCCCGTCCGCATCCACATCTCGGGCATCGACAAATGGCGCGAGTTCGACGCCTTCCCGCCGGGCATTCCCGACACCCAGATCTGGCACCTTCACCCGCAGGGCGTACTATCGCCGCGGCCGGTGAAGAACTCCAAGCCCGATACCTACCGCTACGACCCCAGCAAACCCACCCCCAGCCTGGGCGGGGCCATGTTCGCCTTCACCGGCGTGGGCCCCGTCGACAATGCCAGGCTCGAACGCCGGCCGGATGTTCTGACCTACACCTCCGAACCGCTGTTCAATCCGATCATTATCATCGGCAACGTGACCGTCACGCTCTACGCCAGAGCGAGCCTGCCCAACGCCGACTTCTTCGTGCGGCTCTGCAACGTCGACGAGAAAGGTATCTCGACCAACATCTGCGACGGCTTCATCCGCATGACCTCGGCGGCGCCGGCCGTCCCCGACGATATCTGGAAGCTCAATTTCAAGCTCCACGCGACCGCCCATTGTTTTGGGGAAAACCACCGGCTGCGGCTGATCGTGGCAAGCGGCGCCCACCCGCGCTACGCCCGCAACACCGGAACCGACGAACCGCTGGGCGAAGCCACCACGCTGGTACCGGCCGACATCGAGATTTTTCACGACCCGCAACGGCCGACGGCCATCCATCTGCCAGTGCACGAGATCTGAACGGTACGGGCGGGAAAGAGCCCGCAAAGCCGGAAGCTATGGACGGGTGTTCAGCCGGCTGCTTTCAGCTTTGCGCGTGCCGCATGCAGGATCGGCTCGGTGTAGCCGCTGGGCTGCGTTGCGCCGAGCACCGCGAGGTCGAGCGCCGCCTGAAAGGCGATCGAACGTGGATTGCCCGCCATGGGCATATAGAGGGGATCGCCGGCGTTTTGCGCGTCCACCACCTCGGCCATGCGCGCGAAGATTTCGCCGAGTTCGTCCTTGGTCACGATGGCGTGACGCAGCCAGCTGGCGATCGCCTGCGATGAGATGCGGCAGGTGGCGCGATCCTCCATCAGCCCAACGTTATTGATGTCGGGAACCTTGGAGCAGCCAACCCCCTGATCGATCCAGCGGACGACGTAACCCAGAATGCCCTGGGCGTTGTTCTCCAGTTCACGAGTGATCTCGACCTTGTTGAGGGTTTTGGGATCGAGCACCGGCATCGAGAACAGATCGCTCAGCGGTGGCGTCGGCTGGTTATGGCGCCGCTTCTGCGCCTCGAACACATCGACCTGGTGATAATGTAGAGCATGCAGCGTAGCCGCGGTGGGCGACGGGACCCACGCGGTGTTGGCGCCAGCGCTCGGATGGCCGATCTTGGCCTTGAGCATCTCGGCCATATCGTCCGGCCGCGCCCACATCCCCTTGCCGATCTGTGCCTTGCCCGAGAGCCCGCAGGCGAGCCCGATAAGGACGTTGCGGTCTTCGTAGGACTGGATCCAGCGCTCGGACTTGATTTCGTCCTTGCGCAGCACCGGCCCCGCTTCCATCGAGGTGTGGATCTCGTCGCCGGTGCGATCGAGAAAGCCGGTATTGATGAAGAACACCCGCTGCCGTGCCGCATGGATGCAGGCTTTGAGGTTGGCCGAGGTCCGCCGCTCCTCGTCCATGATGCCGATTTTGATCGAGAGCGGGGCAATGCCCAGCATCTTTTCGACTGCACCGAAGATCTCGCAGGCAAAGGCGACCTCGTCGGGTCCATGCATCTTGGGCTTGACCACATAGATCGCGCCGGCGGTCGAGTTGGTTTCGTCGTGCAGCGCACAGAGCGCGGTGACCGCCGCGTCCAGCAAACCCTCCCCGATCGGTTTGCCGTCGGGGGCAAGCACAGCCTCCGTCGTCATCAGGTGCCCGACGTTGCGAACGAGCAGGAGCGCGCGGCCTTTGAGGTTCATGAGGCCGCCCTTGGCGCCCCTGTAGGTCCTGTCGGGCTGCAGGCGGCGGGTCATGGTCTTCCCGCCCTTCTCGAATGTGTCTTCCAGGGTGCCGTCCATAAGGCCGAGCCAGTTGCGATAGACACCAACCTTGTCCTCGGCGTCGACCGCCGCGACCGAGTCCTCGCAATCCTGGATGGTGGTGATCGCCGCTTCGACGATGACGTCGGCGAGGCCGGCTGGATGCGAGCGTCCGACCCGATGATCCTTGTCGATCACCAGCTCAGCATGGAGCCCGTTGTGTCGCAGGAGAATGCGCACCTGTTTGCCAACCTGCGCATAGCCCACGAATTGGGAGGAATGCTGGAGCTTGGACGGTCCTCCCTTGGTGTCGATGGCGAGCGCAGCGAGGCCGGCCGTCTCGGCAACCACGTATGACGTGACGTCGGCATGGCTGCCGCTCGACAACGGGAAGGCTTCGTCGAGGAACTGGGCCGCGCGCGCCATGACCGCAGCGCCGCGCCGGGGGTTGTAGGCAGAGCCCGGAGCGATGTCGCCATCGCGCGCAATAACGTCGGTGCCATAAAGCGCATCGTAGAGGCTTCCCCAGCGCGCGTTGGCCGCGTTGAGCGCGTAACGGGCGTTGGAAACCGGAACCACCAGCTGCGGCCCGCAAATCGTCGAAATCTCGGGGTCGAGGCCGGACGTCTCGATGGTGAAGTCATCGGGCTCCGGGACGAGGTAGCCGATCTCTCGGAGGAACGCCTCGTAGCCCGCCGGATCCGATGCGACCGGCCCGAGCCGGCGATGCCAGCCATCGATCTGGCTCTGCAGCTCATCGCGGATGGCGAGGAGCTGCCGGTTCTTCGGCATCAAATCGTGAACCAGCCCGGCCAGTCCGGACCAGAACCGGTCAGCGGAGACTTCCGTGCCCGGCAGCGCCTCCTGCTCGACAAAGCCTGCCAGTTGCGCATCGACCTTGAGGCCGGACTTTTCGAGGTAGATTGGCATCGATCCTGCGGCCTTCTCAATCTTTGGGTGGTGGGAGCTGCGACTTCACAGCCGCTCCGGCGACATAGGTCTCAACCACGGCTCGGTCGTCACCGCAAGTTAGCAAGAGGAACAATTCCTCCGCCAGCGTCGACACCGTCTCCAAGCGCAGCGCCATCTGCGGCGTTGCAGCGGCATCGAGGACGACGATGTCGGCGGCGGCGCCCGGCACCAGCGAGCCGATGGTGCCTTCGAGGCTGAGCGCCCGGGCATTGCCCAGCGTCATATGGTAGAACGAGCGCAGCGGGTTGAGGCGCTGGCCGCGCAGCTGCATCACCTTGTAGCCCTCATCGAGCGTGCGCAGCATCGAATAGCTCGAACCGCCGCCGACATCGGTCGCGACCGCAATGCGCGCGCCGCGGCCGTGCAGCCGGTCGTAGTCGAATAACCCCGAGCCGATGAAGAGGTTGGAAGTCGGGCAGAACACCGCCACCGAACGGGTCTCGCACAGCACCTCGACTTCCCGGTGGCTGAGGTGAATGCAGTGCCCGAGCAGGGTCCTGGGACCCAAAAGGTGATAGCGCTCGTAGATGCCCACATAGTCCATCAGGTTCGGATAGAGCTCGCGGGCGAACTCGATTTCGGCAAGATTTTCAGAGACATGGGTCTGGATATGGCAATCGGGGAACTCGCGGGCCAACGCCTCGGCCATCTCCAGCTGCTCAGGAGTGGAAGTAATGGCGAAGCGCGGCGTGATGGCATAGAGCGCCCTGCCCTTGCCGTGCCATTTCTCGATCCCGGCCCGGGTGTCGTCGTAGCCGGATTGCGCAGTGTCCAGAAGGGCTTGCGGGGCGTTGCGATCCATCATCACCTTGCCCGCGATCATCAGCATGTCGCGCTTGGCCGCCTCGGAGAAGAAGGCATCGACCGATTGCGGATGCACCGAGCAATAGGTGGCGGCGGTGGTGGTGCCGTGCCGGATCAGTTCGTCGAAGAAGCGCGAGGCGATGCGCGCGGCGTGCGCCTCGTCACCAAATTTCTGTTCTTCTACAAAGGTATAGGTGTTGAGCCATTCGAGCAGCGCGCCCGCATAGGAGCCGATGACCTGCATCTGCGGGTAGTGGATGTGGGGGTCGATGAAGCCGGGGAGGATCAGGTGCGGACGGTAGTCGATGACCTGCGTTCCGGCGTCGTGGGCGCCTTCGAACTGGCCGACGCGCACGATCAGGCCGTCCTCGATCTCGACGGCTCCATCCTCGAAGTACCGGTAAGAGCTTGTATCGTTGAGCGTTTCCGGCTCTTCGACAAAGCTCAGCACACGCCCGCGCAGGACTTTGCGGATCATCGCGATCCCTCGCGATACCAGGCGACCAGCACTGCCCGCTCCTCATCGGTCATATCGGTGACGTTGCCGGGCGGCATGGCGTGGGCGTATCCGGCCTGCAGCGCAATCTCGCGGGCATGGTTGGCGATCACAATGTCGCCATCCAGATGAACGTCTTTTGGCGCTTGATGAACGCCCTCCCACACAGGTTCGGCGGTGTGGCACATCGAGCAGCGGGTGAGAACCGTATCCCGCGCCGCAGCGAAATGCTCCGCCTGGAGAAACGGCGCGGCGCTGGCCGTCGCGATCGGTTCCCGCCCGTCACCCAGCTTGGGTCCCGACGAGAGCCAGGCGATGACGATGAAGATCGTGATGGCGGCGAGCCAGGTCCAGTGCGGGTTGCCCTTCCTGGCGTGGCGGGTATTGAACCAGCGCCGGATGATGGCGCCCTCGAGAAAGATCAGCGCGGCGATGACCCAGTTCCACTCCGTCGCAAAGGCGAGCGGATAGTGGCTCGATAGCATGAAGAAAATGACCGGCAGCGTCAGGTAGTTGTTGTGCAGCGAACGCTGCTTGGCGATCTTGCCGTATTTGGCGTCCGGCACCCGCCCCGCCTTGAGGTCGGCGACCACGATCTTCTGGTTGGGGATGATGATCATGGCGACGTTGGCAGCCATGATGGTGGCGGTGAAGGCGCCCATGTGCAGCATCGCGGCACGACCGGTGAAGGCCAGCGTATAGGCCCAACCCATGGCGGTGAGCACGGCGAACAGCGCCACCATCAGCCCGCCGGTCGAATTGCCGATGGGGGATTTGCAGAGCCAATCGTAGACATACCAGCCCACCACGATCGAGCCGAGCGAGATCGCTATCGCCGCCCAGTTGGGAACGTCGAGCACGTGCCGGTCGATGAGGAAGAGGTCGGCGCCAAAATAATAGACGATGACCATGAGCACGAAGCCGGAGAGCCAGGTGGCGTAGCTCTCCCACTTGAACCAGGTCAGGTGCTCGGGGAGGAAGTCGGGCGCCACGAGGTATTTCTGGATGTGGTAGA
>Ga0214473_10007921_pt1 | contig 12583 bp, 16 predicted proteins | sample RVTome_7_FD_203509 | JGI IMG/M metagenome (GOLD analysis project Ga0214473, IMG submission 203509) | Soil microbial communities from uranium-contaminated site in the Upper Colorado River Basin, Wyoming, United States - RVT98D197 | ecosystem: Environmental > Terrestrial > Soil > Contaminated >... | reverse complement strand
CGCGCAGTACGGACATGGCGGCTCGATCTCCTGGCTAAAACAGTTGCGGCCGGTGTGACGCGATCCCATAACGACCCGATCCCCTACGCGGAATCGGGTGACGCCTTCCCCGACTTCGACAACATCACTCACGACTTCGTGCCCCAAGAAGATGCGGCTATTGGCTGGCAGTGCCGCCGGAGCAATTCCGGGACTGCCTCTGACGAAGAGCAGCGACAAGTCGGTTCCACAAATCCCGCATTGTCGGTTGCTCACCCGCAACCAGCGAGGACCGGGCAGGGCCGGCACCGCCAGATCGGCCATCCGCGCCGAGGAGATCGGACTCCAGATGATGCCCGGTAGCAAGGGACGAAGCACCTTGACGGCCAGCAGGCGGGGGATCTGGGTGTCTACGAAGATACTCTGCACAAGCTGTGTCTCTTCACGAGGAGGCTGACGCATGCCCGCGTGTTGGTCGCCCCCAGTTCCTATCTCTCTTTTCAGTTGTCGAAGCACGGACTGCGGCGCATTGGGCACAGCCCTCATTCTCACACAACAGGGCCTCGGGATCCATCCGAATCCAACCGACGGCAATATGCAAAAGATCCCGCAAGGGGAAGCTCTCGATCGTCACCGGTCCCAACGTAGCCCGCCGCACGACCCCCTCCAGACGCCCTGCGATCGCCGGAAATCCATCAGAACAGCCTGGCATCCCCGGACACTCGACCACACCCGTCGGCGTAAGCGCCCAGCGTACGAATCCTCGTCGGCCGGCAAGCCTCTCAGCATGGTGCAGGCTTACGTTGGCTGTGTGATCGGCGCCGAGCAGAACGACATCTGCATCCATCTCCGCTAGCGCAGCGATCGGCGCAAGCGGGTCCTCCAGGCTTTGGGCCGTGAGTGCGGCCTCGGCGCCGATCCCGGCGAATGAAAAGAGGGGATGTTCCGATCGCGCGGCACCCTGGGCATGCCGCAATGCTTCGGCCAGGGATCCCATCTCTGGATCCACCGGAAGATCTGGATGGAAGAACTGGGCGGCTGCGTTGCGATCCGACGCACCCCCGTATCCCATCCCGTTGTCGCTCGGGCCGATTTCAGGCGTGACCATCGCGCTGTATGTGAATGTCGGCGCGACAACTGTTCCACCCACGGCTAGAAATGCCCCAAGGACCGCTTCCGGGCCCCCAGTCACCTCACCCAGAGAGGCCAGTCGAGCATGGACCAGGATGCGACTCCCCTGGGCCAATCCCAGATCCCGCAGCACTCGGATGAAATCCCGGTAGTTAAACATCAGCTCGCGGTCGGCTTGGAGCGGTGCGCAAAAGGATCGACCTCAGCCGAACCGCGCCGCCGGGAATTCGGGGCGGCGTTCATTCCCCCTTCCACTCCGCAGGCCGCTTCTCCAGGAAAGCTCGCATTCCTTCCTTCCGGTCCCGGCTGGCAAACAGGAGGTAGAAGGCGCGCCTTTCGTCCGCCAACCCATCCGTCAGGAAGGACTCGAAAGCATGGTTGACGGCTTCTTTCCCGAGCCTCACGGCCAGCGGCGCCCGCGCGGCGATCTCCTCCGCAAGCTTCAGTGCCTCATCCAGGTACGTTTCCTCCGGTACAACTCTGTTCACCAGTCCATACTGGAGGGCTTCGCTGGCGGTCAGGCTTCGGTTGTTAAGCACCATCTCCATGGCGATGGCCTTGCCGGCCGCCCGGGCGATCCGTTGCGTGCCGCCGGCGCCGGGGATGACGCCGAGGTTGATCTCGGGCTGGCCAAACCTGGCTGTTTCCGAAGCGATAATCATGTCACAGGCCATCGCCAGCTCGTTCCCACCGCCAAGGCACCATCCAGACACGGCTGCGATCACCGGTTTCTTCACCCTGCGGATGCGGTCCCACTGGGCGATCCTCCCGGCCGTGTACATGCCGATAGCGGATTCCTCGACCATCTCCTTGATATCGGCGCCGGAGGCGAACACCCTGGCATCTCCAGTGACAACCATCGCTCCGACATTGGGAGAGGCGTCGAACGTTTCGAGGGCTGCGACCACCTCATTCATGAGGACGGAATCGAGTGCGTTGCGCAGCTGAGGCCGGTTGAGCCGAATCACGCCCACCCGGCCACGAACCTCGGTCAAGATCGATGTGTAATCCATGCCGTTCTCCATCTACTTCAGGCTCCCGTCTCTGGGCATCGATCGTTTCCCCAGGAGAAGTTTGCTGCGTCATGCCTCGCGGGCCTCGGCCAGCGGTCCCAGGTGCTCTTCGAAGTGGCTCACCGAGTACTCGATCCACCATTGCAGTGTACGGACGCCGAAGCTCGGATGCTTCCCCTCACGGCTCCAATCATCCGGATCCAGAGGCTGGATCATTTTGCTTCCCTTCGATCGCAGACGCTGGATTTCATCCAGGATCTCACGAACAGCTTCTTGCGCGTTGTAGTGCTCATCCATCCACTCTTCCGGATCGAAACTCTGAAGCTTGGGGGACTCCTCTTCCAAGATCAGCCCGATGCGAGGCACAAATGCCCCCGCCTCGACGTCCCGGATATGTGACAGAATCTGATGCGGCGACCATCCGCCAGGTTCGAGCTCGCGGACGATGCGGTCGCCGGGGATACCCTCGAAGATCTTCGCAAGCTCGCCCGGCTGACTGATGTAGCGGGCGATCAATCGGGCACGGTACTCGGCGAGTTCGGTCATAGCTCAGGGAGACTCCAATTCAGCCGGCCTCTCCCCGGGCCGGCAGGCGAGTGGATGCGTCAGTCTCCTAGCGCACCCTGGGAAGTAGCTTGCGGATATGCAGCGTGTGATCGCGCTCGTGCCACAGTGTGCGCCGGATGACTTTGCGTGCCGACCATGTCTCACCAGATAGCGTCACCGCACTGATCCGGCGCGCCAGGTCAGGAATCTGATCCAAAAGATGCTCGCGCACTTTCGACAGCCTGGCCAACGGCTCATCAGGGAGATCCGCCTTGGGAAAGCCGAGCCCGACGCGATCCATGTACCACAACTCGGCGTTGGCGACGTGCTTCAGCACCCCATCGATCGGCCAGCGCTCGCCTGTAATCTGCTTGTTGAATTGCGACGGATCGAGCCCCTTGATCTCTTCCAACAGATCAGACCTTGTGGCGCCGAGCAACCGCCGGAACTCCTCGACCTCTTCCGGCTCCAGTGGCGGTCGATCAGAGGCAAAGAACGCGTTGACCTCGTAGTCGTCTTCGTACATCCAGGACCGAATGACCTCTCCGACTACGAGCGGCGGAGAAGGCGGTGGAACTCGCAGGCTATGCGCCTCACACCAAGCCAGGTATTGCTCGATGGCTCTTGGAACCGCCGAGATCGCGCGTTCTCGGTCGGCGTTGGTGGCGAAACACCCCGGTAGGTCGGGCACATGGGCGATCCACTGCCCGTCCATCTCTTCGGCGCAGACCAGGTAAGCCATCTCAGGACATCACCTTGCCGCCGTCGACGTTGAGCGTCTGTCCCGTGATGTAGGCCGCGGCGGGTGAACACAGGAACAGAACCACTCCGGCGACGTCAGCTGGTTCCCCCAGCCGGCCCTGAGGGATGTCGGTCAGCCAGCGGTCCATCATCTCCGGATCCTTCCGGAGCCCGGCCGTCATTTCGGTCGCGACGACGCCGGGGCATACGGCGTTGACCCGGATATTATACGCGGCCAGCTCCCGCGCCGCCTCCCGAGTGAGCCCGATGAGCCCCATCTTGCTGGCGACGTAGGCCGAACGGTCTTTCAGTCCGTGGGCGCGCCCCGCAATGGAGGCAATGTTGACGATCGTCCCGCCGGCCTTCTCAGCCATGACTCGACCAACAGCTTGCATCAGAAGAAACGGTCCTTTCAGGTTGACCGCCAGGGTTCGCTCCCAGTCCCACTCATCGAGGTCGAACAGGCGGGCGTGCGGCTCAACTCCGGCGTTGTTGACAAGGATATCCACGTGCCCTATATCATCGATGACTGTCTGCAGCATCGTCTGCACGGCGATCTTGTTGGCCACGTCCGCCGTGAACGCTGCCGCTCGCCCGCCGTCGCGGTTGATCGCCGCCACGGTCTCATCCAGGTTGACCGGAGTCAAGTCATTGGCGGCAACCGCCGCACCTTCTCTGGCGAACGCCGCCGCGATCTCACGACCGATGCCTCGACCTGCACCGGTGACCAGCGCGACCTTCCCGTCAAACATGCCCATCGAATGACCTCATGAAGATCGAAGAGCTATCCGCTCGAACACAAGGCGATCCTATCGCCGATTGTGGCTGCGTTCACATCGAACCCGAAGTAGGGCGTCGGATCTACGGTGTTCTGGATCTCAAGTTCGTTTCTGAAGCCCCCCGCGCCATCGTCCAGGACAATCGAGAAATGCAGGTGCATGCCCGTTGGGTTGTAGGGATCCGCCGAGTAGTTGCCCTGGTACCCGAGGAGCCTCCCCGCCGCGACGAACACCTCACTTGTTCCAGGTGGGAAGGCCGGATCAACAAACGAGCTCCCTTCAGGATCAGCCATGTGCGTGTAGTAGGTCCAGATCTGACGTCCCGGTTGAAGCGGGTCTTGTGGAATGCGGATGATCACGGCGGAACGCCAGGTCGGGCGCCGAGTCAGATAGCCGCCGTAGGCAGCGACGACAGGCGTTTCGCCCAGCCCGTTTGGCCCAGTCGGCCCGAAAATGTCGAGGCCCTGGTGGCGGTGGGTCGCCCGCATGACATCTCCCCAGAGAAAGCCTATATAGCCGTCGGTGGGGGCGACAAAAGGCGCCTCGCCGCATGGCTCCCCGGACCGAAGCATCCACTCGGGGTGGGCCTGCGGGTCGTTCCAGTATTGACGCAGCCGTGCCAACCGGACAGACGAGGGCCGAAAGGACCGATACACCACATAACCGGCGACGATCACCAAAACAACTGCGACGGATGCACCCCAACCCAGCGGCCGCCTCATGGCTCCTGCCTGCGACCAGGAAACCTGCACTCTCTCAAAGATGTTCCTCGCAATCTCAGGCCTCGCCCGTTCTGGATCCGGCTCGCACATCGGCGATCTCTGCCCCGCAGACGCGCAAGAGCTCGGCCGGTTCCAACCGGACAAGCGCCCGAGGCGATCCGCCGCCGGCGAAGATTAGCGGGAGTCCGGGTACATGCCGGTCGACGATCGTGTGGATCGCTGCCCGGTGACCGAATGGGGGAAGGGCACCGACGGGATAGCCGGTGATAGAGAGCACCGCTCCGGCGTCTGCCAGGCTTACTCGTCTTCGGCCTACTTTCATATGATGCCCGATGGCCTGGCGATCGACAAACTCCGGCCCCCGAGCGATCACCAGGAGCGGTTCGCCGTTGACCAGGAAGAGCAACGACTTGACGATTTGGTCAGGCGACGTACCAACGGCCTTGGCGGCCAGATCGACAGTAGGCGTGTCGATCGAAAGGGATATGATCTCTGCCTGGACCCCATGGGTCCGGATGAATTCTTCGAGATCCGATGTGCCAAGCACCGGGCGTCCATGTGAGAAGATGTCGTGCAGAGCCGTGCTTCCTTTGGCCGCAAACGCTGGAGGCCGTTCTACTCCGAATCCGGTTTGTCCGTCATGGGGCGGTCTTCTTCGAGGTGTTCGGCGAAGCACAGAGTCACGAATTTGGCAGCGAAGTCCATCAGAGCCCGCCCGGCTTCGACACCTTCGGGTGAGATCAGAGCCCGCTGGAGCGAATCGGCGTCGTCGAAGAAGATTTCGTGAACCAGATGGAGGTCGGTAGCCCCTGCCGGTCCGCCATGGACCCGACTGACGGCCACGCGTCGGATGCCCGGCATTCTCTCCGCCCTGGGCACAAACTCATGGCTCCATCGCTGCTCGAACCCATCCACTTCGTCCGGCCGCCGGAAGAGCAGCATCAGTTTATGCACCCGCCTACCTTCCCTGGAGCATGGGCTCGGGCCCGGCCGCAATGTCGCTTGGCGTGACCCCTTGGGGCTATTGCCCTTGAGGCACGATAGCCTATACTGGCAGTATGATCATCTTTCCGCCTATGCGGGGGCATTTATGATTCATTTCTCCCCACATGGCCAGGGCTTTCTCGAATATGCATTGTTGATCATTCTTGTAGGTATGGCTGTACTCATCGCCCTGGCTATATTCGGGACCGGCGTAGGAAATCTCTTCAGCAATATCGTGGCGAACTTCTAAGAGAGATTTCTACCCGCCTCCCGGACGGCAATTCGCTCAAGCATTGGCGCGACTCTCTGTCCGCCGGCCAGCGAGGAACTTGTCAATAATACCGGCCACCTCGTCCGCCGCACCTGGCCGTGCGACCGAGCGGGCCACCTCGACTGCCTTACGCAGCTCATCCGGCCGGTCCAGCCACTCGCGCACGGCAGCCGCAGTCCGCTTCGGCCCCGGGGCCCAGGCCCCCACACCCTCCGTGACGACATAGGCGACATTCCCATCTTCTTGTCCTGGCACCCGGCTGTATAGCACCATCGGTAGCCCGGCGTTCAAGGCTTCCGCGATCGTACCCGGCCCGGCCTTTGTCACCAACAGGGTTGCTGCCTGCATCATCATCGGCATCCGGTGCTCGAACCCATAGATAAACGTCGGAACCTCCCACGTAGCACCTTCCAGCTGCTCACGCAGACGGACGTTTCGGCCGGTCACCACCGCAAGCCCGAAGTGGCCTTCAGTCTCGGCGATCGCTCGGGCGGTTGCGAAGAGCGGCCCCATCCCCTCCCCTCCACCGACCAAAAGCACCATCGGTCGGTCATCCGGCCAGCCGAGCTCGGCCCGGATCGCAGCCGGATCGGCCCCTGGCGAGCAGAAGCGCCGGGCGACCGGCAACCCGATAACTCGGACCTGATCGGGCCTCATCCCAAACTCAAGCGCCCGCCAGCGGGCGGCCTCGGTCGGGACCAGGCACAGATCCACCTGCCTTTGGTACCAGGCAGCGTGGGCCGACACCAAATCGGTGACGACGACGATGAACGGCGGACGGTCGCTGCCCAAGGCCTTGAGCAGCGGTCCGCTCAGCAAGGGATGAACTGAAACGATGAGATCGGCCGGCTGCTCCTCGATCAAGCGGCGCAGCGCGGGTTTGATGTATGGCCAGGTGGCGTCTGTGATCGCTTTGGCCCGTCTTGGCCCATCGAAAGCGTGGTAGCCAAGGCTCCACGCCCGCGGATGTCGCGCCATCTCCGGGTACGCGGCTGGAACCCGGTTGAGCGGGGGCGGGGCGTATTCCTTGAATGCATCGACGGGAATGGTTTCATAGCGATCCGGGAATCGGTCTTCGAGCGCCTCGATGATCGCCTCCATCGCGCTCCGGTGACCTCCACCGGTATCCGAGAACAGAAAGAGGATGCGTTGCCGCTCAGACATTTTTGGCAGATTCAGCGGCTTTGGAGAGGGTGATTTTCAATCGACGGGCGACCTCACGACGGGGCAGCAGGATTCGCCGTCCGCAACCCAGACACTTCAAGCCAATGTCAGCGCCCAGGCGGACCACGACCCAATCGGTGCCCCCACAAGGGTGGGGCTTTCTGAGCCTGAGCACATCTGCCATTTGAAGATCAGGTAACATCCTTCATCCGATGAATGCGGGGATCGCGCCGGATTATACCATTCGGCCTAAATGATATAATCCGCCCAGCATGCTGAACCTGACTTTGCCGGTGTTCATCTCCCGCGTGTTCACGCTCGTGATCGCGTTCACCATCCACGAATTCGCACACGCGTGGACGGCGGATCAACTCGGAGACGACACGCCCCGATCCAACGGGAGGCTGACACTCGATCCTCTGGTTCATCTGGATGTCATCGGGTCCCTTCTCTTGCTGGTCACCGGGTTTGGCTGGGCGAAACCGGTCCCCATTAACCCTTATGCTCTTCAACGGCGCAACCGGGCCGGGACTATGCTTGTCTCAGCCGCCGGTCCATTCTCCAACCTGCTCATGGCCATCCTGGCAAGCCTCCCCTTCCGTGCCGGCTTGCTCGATCCGTTCACGCCAGCCGGCAAGATCCTGCCATCGGTCTCGAGTCTGCTCCTCGAGTTCATCTTCATCAACTTGATCTTGCTCTTCTTCAATCTGATACCCCTTGCTCCGCTGGATGGCGAGAAAGTCGCTGAGTATTTCCTGCCGCCGAGCGGCCAGGATTTTCTGTCGCGCATCCGGCCCTACGGGCCGATGATCCTGCTTGTCCTGCTTTTCCTGACCCCGAGAGTAGGGCTTGATGTCTTCGGATGGCTCGTCGGCTGGCCGACTCGCCAGATGTTCCAAATGCTGATCCAATAGCTGGCGACCGCCGATCCGGGTCGGGTATTCCGCGTGTGCTGCCGGATGGCCAACTGTCCTTCGCCTCAGACTGACACACCCAAGCCCATCTCGGCCTCACCACCAATCACTCTTCGCAAAGGGCTCTTATCCTTCAGGCTCCTCGAACCAAAGGTCAGCCGAAGATCGATCGAGCACCCTGCATGAGCCTCGAACTGGCACAGCCCTCCCGGCGTAAATAGGGTGGAAAGAAGGCGATACCGAGGTGCCTCGATGACAACCGAAATCGTCCTGATTGGCCTGGATGTAGTCGGGGCCTCGATCGGGTTGGCGCTGGGCGAGGCCGAGTTGGATGCCTCCCGAACCGGGTATGATCCGGACGGAGCATCCGCTCGCGCCGCCCGAACGTTGGGGGCCGTTGATCGCCTGGCGTTCAGGCCGGAGAAAGCCGCTCGGAATGCTGACCTTGTGATCTTGAACACCTCCCCAGAGCTCGTCCGGGACCAGATCCAGGCTCTCGGGGGCGTGCTCAAACCGGGGGCGGTCGTCCTGGACATCACCCCCCTAAAGACCCTGACATCCGCCTGGGCATCGACCGTGCTCCCTGAGGAACGACATTACATCGGCGGCGCACTGGTCATCAATCCGCTCCACCTGTATGACAGTCACCTGGAGTGGAAAACGCCGCGTGCGGATTTGTTTCGAGGCGGTCTGTTCGCGTTGATGATCCCGCCCAAGACCAGCGAGAAGGCCATGGACACGGTCCTGGCCGTGGCCAAAGTGATAGGAGCTGCGCCCTTTTTCATTGAGCCTTCCGAGGTCGACGCCGTCGCGGCGGTCACCGACAGTCTGCCGGCTTTAGCCGGGGCGGCGCTCATGCGTGTGGCAGTCGAGGCGGCGGGCTGGCGCGAGATCCGGCGGATGGCGGGCCGCCATTTTGCGACCGCAACCTCCGCTGGTGCATCGCCGGATGCGGCGGGCCTGGCCTCCATGCTCCGACACAATCGCTTCAATGTGCTTGCAAAACTGGATGATCTCCTGGCCGAACTCCAGGCGTACCGGACGCTGATCGCCAGCGAGGATGAAGAGGCTTTGGCCGAACGTTTGACCTCAGCCTCGGAGGCCTACCATACCTGGCGAGAGGACCGCCATCGATCAGAATGGGCGCGCGAGGAGCAAGTCGGGGACCTCGATATTCCCAAGATCAGTACGGCCGAGCGCCTGCTCGGGATTCGACCGCTCGACAGGAAAGGCCGTAAGTGATTGCTACTCTATCCGGGGGATGACGGCTACATCAGGCTGACGATCATCAAACCCACGCCCCCGACAAAGAGGATCGTGCCGCCCATCACGGTCACGATCCCTACCACAATCCCCTGACGCTGGTGATCCTCGACCGACCAGGGCCCCTTACGCCGGCTCCATGGCGTGAGCGAGGCAGGCAGTTTTCCGGTCAGGGCTCGGACGCCGTAGGCCATCATCCCAATGCCACCCAGCAGGAAGATCGATGCGCAGAGGAACTGCGTTGGCACCTGACCCTCCCTTCGTTCCTAGCAGCCCAGCCGACAGTGATGGTTCGAGGAACGGAGCGCGCCGGCTTCATGCAGCCGATTCGCTCACCGCCGCGCCAGGCGTATAATGCCCGCGTGGCTGAGTACTTCTGCTATATGATCGAGTGTGCCGACGGCACATTCTACACTGGCTGGACAACCGATCCTGAGCGGCGCCTCAAACAACATTCTTCCGGCAACGGTGCCCGCTACACGCGGACCCGTCGGCCGGTGCGGCTGGCGTACCTGGAGCCCCAACCAGACCTGGCGACAGCCATGCGGCGCGAACGGGTGATCAAAGCGCTCTCGCGAGTGAAGAAACTGGCCCTCGTCGCCAGCCGGTCCGAAGCCTGATCGCAGACACCCTGAGAGGATTCTCATGCCCTCATCGACAAAGACACAATGGATTCAAGACGAGTTGGCCAATCTGCGACGCAGCGGGCTCTTCACCACAATCCGCACACTGAGCTCCCCGCAGGGCGCCTGGTTGATCGTGGACGGCCACCAGGTGCTCAACTTCTGTTCGAACAACTACCTCGGTCTGGCTAATCATCCGCGTCTCGTCCAGGCGGCCAAGGAGGCGATCGAACGCTACGGAGTCGGCCCGGCGGCCGTCCGCACGATCGCCGGGACGATGGACATCCACCTTGAGCTGGAGCGGAAGCTCGCAGCTTTCAAAGGGGTTGAGTCAGCCATCACTTTTCAATCCGGCTTCAATGCCAACCTGGGGACGATCCCGGCTCTTGTGGGCAAGAATGACCTCATCTTCTCCGACGAGCTGAACCACGCCAGCATCATCGACGGCTCCCGCCTGTCAGGTGCGCAGGTCACGCGTTATGCACACTGTGATCCGGACGACCTGCGACGGGTGATTTCGGAAAGTCGAAAGGAGTCGCATGCCCGCGCGCTGGTTGTGACTGACGGCGTCTTCAGCATGGATGGCGACATCGCTCCGCTCGACGCGCTTTACGAGGTGGCCAGGGAGGCTGACTGCCTATTGATGGTCGACGACGCTCACGGCGAGGGCGTGTTAGGACGCGGCGGGCGAGGCATCGTAGATCATTACGGGCTTCACGGCAAAGTCGACGTCGAAGTCGGCACCCTTTCAAAAGCCTTCGGCGTTGTTGGCGGCGTCGTGGCAGGCAGCCAGACCATTGTCGATTGGCTTCGCCAGCGCGGCCGCCCATTCCTGTTCTCGTCCGCCATGACGATCCCTGACGTGGCCGCTTGCCTGGCTGCAGTCGACCTGCTTGAGGAGTCCGACGATCTCGTACAGCGGCTGTGGGAAAACGCCAATTATTTCCAGCGCGAGTTGCAGGGCCTTGGATTCGACACAGGTGCCAGCGCCACCCCGATTACCCCGATCATGCTCGGCGAGGCCCCTCTGGCTCAAGAGTTCAGTCGGAAGCTGTTCGAGGAGGCTGTGTTCGCCATGGCGATCGGCTACCCCACAGTCCCTCGGGGCAAAGCCCGGCTGCGAGTGATGTTGTCCGCGGCTCATTCCCGTGACGACCTCGACCGCGGTTTGTCGTCCTTCGAAAAAGTCGGACGACTGCTCGGGGTGGTGTGAATCGGCCACTCACCGGGAAATGATCGTGCCCGCACAGACTGGCGGGCACGTCTTTTTATGAACCCCCACAGGTGGGATTCCGATTCCTTGGTCCGGGTTGGAGCCTCCGGTCATACCCCCGTCGGACGGGGTGGGCTAGACGAAAGGATCGTACCCGGGAAGCGTCCCAGCCCAACAGCAGGTGGGTTGGTCCAGGGCATTGCAGGTAGACCACCTGGAGCAGCGATGACCGGTCACCCTCGCCGGTTGATCGGGGAGGATTTCGCTGGGGAAGATCAACCGTGCCTCTAGGGTGACCTCTTCACCGACCCGATCGCAGACTCTTCGTTTGAGCGGCTCCCAGGAAACCCAAGCCATCTTCCACCTCCTGCCGTGCCAGTGGGGACTGCATTCACTCTAGCCATTGGTCCTTGAAGTGCCTAGTGCCAACTGTCATCCTCGGCAATGATGATCTGCGCTCAAAGCGGTTGGAATAGGGGGATTTCCACCTTCGATTCACCCGAAAACACGTGCGGGCGGCAGTCAGCGCCACCCGCACGGCAGGTCCTCCAAAAATTCGCCCTGGCAGGGCTGAGATGATAGCTGGGACGAAGAAGCTGCAGTGTTCGGTGAGCCAGGGCGCAACGATTATATCACGTGTTGTGAAGAACCTCACGAGTGCGTATTCATCCATCTAGAATGTTACCGGCCAGGTATGGTTCCCTCATTTGAAAATGTTACCGAGGGTGCCATGGCCGCTGATGACCCGATGACCGTCGATGAGCGTCGAAAGTACCTGCGCCAGATGCAAAAGCGCTACCGGAGAGCCTCCCGCAAGGAGAGAACCGGCTTGCTGGACGAAATGGAGGCCGTGATCCATCTGCACCGCAAGAGTCTGACCCGGCTGATGAAGGGCGACTTGGCCCGCAAGGCCCGCTCCAGGCAGCGCGGCCGCACCTATGGCATCGAGGTCGTTCGAGCCCTCAAGGTCATCGCCGAGAGCTTCGATTACCTGTGTGCCGAACGGCTGCAACCCAACCTGGTCTGGATGGCCGAGCATCTCGCCGCTCATGGCGAATTCGAGCTCTCCCCTGGCTTGCTCCGCCAGCTTGGCCAGATCAGTGTTTCGACCGCCCGGCGGATCCTCAAGAAGCTCGGCCAGGATGAGCCTCGCTTGCCCCGTAAGGGACCCCAAGAAGCCAATCGCTATCGGCGCAATGTCCCCGTCCGGCGCATCCCCTGGAACGAAAGCCAGCCGGGC
>Ga0214473_10007920_pt1 | contig 12583 bp, 9 predicted proteins | sample RVTome_7_FD_203509 | JGI IMG/M metagenome (GOLD analysis project Ga0214473, IMG submission 203509) | Soil microbial communities from uranium-contaminated site in the Upper Colorado River Basin, Wyoming, United States - RVT98D197 | ecosystem: Environmental > Terrestrial > Soil > Contaminated >... | reverse complement strand
ATCGCGGGCACCAACCGGGAGCGGGACACTCAAGTCCAGAGCGACAGCGGAGACAGAGAAGGAATGGCTTCGCCGGATGAATTAGTCGGACAGGCTCCTAGGCTATTCCCGCGATGAACTGCTGAAGATGACGGTATATGATATCGACCCGGCATTTACGGAGAGCATGTGGCTCGAGAGCTGGCGCAAGCTCAAGGCGGAGAAGAGCATCGTTCTTGAGACGGTCCACCAGGCCAGGGACGGGCGAATCTATCCTGTTGAAATCAGAGCGAGTTATCTGGAGTTCGGCGGCCGCGAGTACGACTGTGCCTTCGCTCGGGACATCACCAAACGCAAGCGGGCGGAGGAGGCGCTGCGTGAGAGCGAGCAGCGATACCGGCGGTTGGTCGAGAACCTCAAAGGGTCTCATTTTATCTACGTGCACGACGCGAAAGGAGTGTTCACATACCTGAGTGAGTCGCTCGCCGACGTCCTCGGTTATACGCACGAAGAATTCATGGCTCACTACAGCCGCTACATGACGGATCATCCTGCCAATCAGGCCGTGCACCGGCATACCGAACTGAGCATTCAGGGAATCCGTCAGCCGCCCTATGAAGTCAATATATGGCACAAGGACGGATCGAGCCGGTGGCTGGAGGTGCAGGAGGTGCCGGTTTCTGACGCGAAGGGCAAAGTGATCGCGGTCGAGGGCGTGGCCCAGGACATCACCGAGCGCAAGCAGGCGGAGGAGGCGCTGCGCAGCTTGAACGAGCAACTGGAGCTGCAAGTCGCCCGGCGCACGGAGGAACTGCGCCGCACGGTAGACCGGCTGCGACAACTCACGTTGGAGCTGTCGCAGGCCGAGGACCGCGAGCGCAAACGCATTGCCGATATTCTCCACGAGGACGTGCAGCAGATGCTGGCGGCGGCCAGGTTCCACCTGAATCTGCTGGCCAACGGGACCTGCAGCACCGAGGAGGTCCGGGGAGTCATCGAGCAGGTCAGACAGATGCTCAGGGACGCGATCGAGAGGTCCCGCAACCTGTCCCATGAGCTCAGTCCGGCGATATACCAGGTCGAGTTGGTAGAGATATTGAACTGGCTGGCCCGGCACATGCAGCAAAAACACGGTTTGACCGTCGGCGTGGAAGCTCACGGGCGGGTCGATTCGCCCTCGGAGCCGTTGAAGGCATTCCTGTACAAGGTGACTCAGGAACTGCTGTTCAACGTCGTCAAGCACGCGGGGGTTCACGAGGCCGGAGTCCGTGTGCGACGCATGGGACAGAACATCTGCCTGTCGGTGGTCGATCCGGGATGGGGGTTCGACCCAGAGGGGCTCGAAGAGGCAGCCGGATTCGGACTGCTCAGCATCCGGGAGCGTGTCCGACTGCTGGGCGGCCGGATGAAGATCCGGAGCGCACCGGGCATGGGCAGCCGGATCCTGATTGTCGTCCCGGACCAGGGGACCTCCAGGACCGCCGTGCCAACCGAATACGGACACGGGTACGCACAACCTGAAGCGCCGGCGCAAGACAAACAATGTGAGGAAGAACCGTAGGAAGAAGGCCGCGCGTGCATGCGGGAGAGAGCCGTGCTGCACTCGGCCCCGAAGAACTTCCCGGCCTGCCGGCAGGCTGCCTCATCGCCCGTCACCATGATGGTCGCAACGCCATAGCCCCCGGCGATGGCCGCACACTGGGCCACAGTCCCCGGCTTCATTCCACGTGGCGGTCTTGCGGAATTCCAGAGGTGTATCCACCTCGTCCGCCGGCGTCACCGCCACCCGGCGTTAGCATCGCATCGCAGTGCTCGCCCCGGTATCGGGCCGCCAATCACCCCGCGATCAAATAGCGCCTGACTGCCCCCGAATATGACGAGGTCACGGACCCTGGCCTCCAAATGGAAGTTTGCTGAAGGTGCTTTGAGCCACATCCCGCCACGACGTGGCCCTGCAGCTTCGTGGGGTCGATTACCTCCCCGTGACTGGCGTTGTCCGCCCTCCGGGGGCTGGTTTCACATCCACGATTGTGATCCCATCCGGCTCCACTAGTTCCCTTGTGTCACAATCCTGCGATCTCGTTTTGGACTTGTACCGGACACTGACCAAGACCTGCATGCCATCGGCTTCGATGTCAATTCTCTTGTCCTTCAATATCTGCTGAAGCGAGTTGCCCTCAGTCGTTTTGACATCGAGCGATGTGAGTAACCGGGCCAGCCCATAGGTAGCGATGCCAGTGAACCCGGAGAGCAGAATGATCCATCTGTTCGATTTGCCTGGAGCAAACAAGTCTTCTCGGTCCTTCAGGAGCGTGAGAACACCGAATGTCTCCCCTTCCGCCGCATTCTCGCCTCGGAGGTTGTGCTCACATTCATAACGCTCGCCATACCACAGCACGCACTCCTTCACACGACCAGGCGGTGCCCTGAAGAACGCACTCAACTCTCTCGGGTGCGGGTGGTCCGGAGTAACGGTTGTCTTATAGAAAAGATAGCCGCGCTTTCCAACGCACGTCTGATTCTCTGCATGCTCCCAGCACCTTCGCTGCTGAGCCGGGCTTTCTTGCCGGCATTTCTCCGGCTGGTACGGGGTGCTGCAATACATTCGAGCCAGCACAACCTCGGCATAATCGCTGACGTCGGGGCTTCCGATGATGACGACACTGTTTTCGATTGCGCAGAGGTTCTCGGTAATCTTCTTCGCTTGTTTGTCCCTCTCAAGCCCCTCGATCAGCTTCTCTTCAGGTGCCCTAAAATCCATGTTCGCCATTCTGTACTTGGTCGCGAGAAAGAATGCGAGCTTGGCAATGGATATATAGTCCCATTTGTCCACATTCGTCCTGCCACCCGCGCGGTTCACGTCGGGTGCAGCGCCCCGCGCACATGTCAAGACGGTCAACTCCCCAGAGTGCCGCAACACCTCGTCCCAGATGAATCGAAGGGGATAGTCCGCTCTCTCCGCCTCATATTGTCGATCAATGACCTTGAGAATGCCAACGAGTTCCGATTTCAACTCCCCCAACCCACTGAAATAGACCTGCCACAGGCCACGGACATCAAAAGGAGAGATCTCGCTACATTTGGCTTTGTTGGTGATGGGAATCGTCTCTCGTCCCATGGCGTGTGACAGTCCAAGGGCGAAGTACACAGAGGTATCCGGTTTACTTGCATAGTGAGTAACGTCCACCACGAGGACTTTGGAGGACGACAGTCTCTCCGGCAAGGACTTGGAAAGCGAATTCTGAGTGATCGGCACCGGGCTCAGTCCCCACGGCTGGTTTGGCGACACTTGTCTCGCCGCATCTTCCGACACTTTCTTCGCCTCTTCGAACACTTCTCTCGCCGCATCTTCAACAGCGCGATAGTAGAACTTCTGGTCCGTCGTTCCCTTGCGGTAACACAAACAGATGCACTTGCTCGCAATGTAGGCTCCCTGCGCCCGCTTGCTCTCCATCAAGCATTCTTTCTCGACGTCAATGATCTGATCCTTCGTGAGGAGTGCAAGGAGGCTCGCGGCCTTCTCCTCCTCCGATTGTCGCTCAATGGGAAGCAGTCTCTCGTAGGAAAGCACCTTTTTCGCACCGCCTCCAAATATCTCCTTGAAGGCCCGATTCATATCGGCATCTTCGTCTCGCACAACCACTATTCTCTTGCCGAATCCCCAGGCCAGGCCCAGTTCGTAGAACACATTTGGATTGTCCTCCGTCAGGTCGGCCACCACATAATCAGCCTCCTGGATCAACCTGCAGATCTTCGTGCACATCACGAATCCCAACTGGAAGGCACGATCCGCTCGCTGTGGCTCAATGCTTGCAGCTTCGGCGGCAGGCCGAATGATCTTCTCGTACATCTCGTCGTATGGATAACCGAAGGGCGACACCACAAAGAGCGACTTCCTCTCCTGCTCCTTCTCCCGGCGCTTCTGGATCTCTTTCTCGAAGATGCAGTCTTGATTCGTCATGAAGCATTTCATCGTTACTTCTCCCGGTGAACGAAACGCCGTTTGGCCGGAAACACGGATGACGTCAGTTTATTCCACATCCGTAATTCCGGGGGTACCACAACTACAACGCACCAAGTCCTTGCCATGTATGACGATTGACATCGAGTGAATGTTGATGGAAATTCCTCCAAAAAAGGGCGAAGGCAAGGCAAATCGTCATAAGGCCTTGCAACACAAGGGATTACATCGTCCGTGGCTCTCGCGGATTCATCCAAATTCTCACCATGGCCGGACGCTCAGGGCTTCGGACGCGAACACAAGGCCGTTTGCAGCCGGAATCGCGAGGCAACCGTCGAGCAGGGCCATTCTCCCTCACACAGAGCCACAATGAACCGCGTGACCAGTGAGATTCTTCCACCTGTCATGTTGAGCGGAGCGAAGCGCAGTCGAGACATCCGGCATCGCAAAAGGCACACTTCTCCGTCTCGACCAGATCCCTCCGCTTCGCGCGGGATGCAGGGCAAACGCAAAGTCCCGAAAACGGATGCATTGAAGACGTTAGCTGGGTGGCAGCGTCAAGGCCGAAGGCCTTGGCGATGGTCCTACGCACGGGAAAGCCGCCATCGCCAAGCTGCGCTTGACGCTGCCACCCACCATGTTGGGCGACTTTGCGTTCGCCCTGGCGCGGGATGGCCAAGGGGCTGTTTCTCCGCGGAACATGATTACACATCCACGCGGAGTCCATCCGGGATAGGCTTTGACTCGCCGGCCGGATGAACATAGACTGCTCATCTTGCACATAGAGCAGAGAATCCGGCAGGTTTGGCGCAGCGGGCAGGGTGTGCCGTACACGCCATTGGGATCATCAATCAAGGTTGTCGGGAATAGATGCTGAAGCGGGTTTGTGTATATTGCGGCAGCGGGGTGGGCGGGCACGACGAGTATGCGGATGCCGCCCGGGCGCTCGGCCGTGCGCTGGTCGAGCGAGGAGTGGGGCTCGTGTTTGGCGGCGGGCGGATCGGGATGATGGGTGTTCTGGCCGAGACGGTCCTGCAGGGCGGCGGCGAGGCCATCGGCGTGATTCCCAAAGATCTGATGGACAAGGGGCTGGGGCTGACCACGGTGACGTCATTGCGGGTGGTCGAGACGATGCACGCCCGCAAGGCCATGATGGCGGACCTGGCGGACGCCTTCATCGCGATGCCCGGCGGGTTTGGCACGGCGGAGGAATTCTTCGAGGCCCTGACGTGGGCGCAGCTCGGTCTGCACACGAAACCCTGCGGCCTGCTCAACGTCAAGGGCTATTTCGACCACTTGATCCGGTTCATCGATCATGCGGTAGAGCAGCAGTTCATCGACGCCGCTCATCGGGCATTGCTGCTGGTCGACGACTCGCCCGAAGCGCTGCTGGACAAGCTGGCCTCGTGGAAGCCCCCGCCCGTGGACAAGGCCGCCTGGGCCACTCGGCTGATGAAGGGCGATTGATACCGATTACGATTGGATGTTTCGTATCTCCGGGTGGCAGCGGCAAGGCCGAAGGCTTTGCCGATGGCGGATGGGCAAACCATCGGCAAGCTGCGCTTGCCGCTGCCACCCAAGCCTTGGTTCCATGCCATAAAGAACTCACGCGTAATGCGTGTAATGCACCCGGCTCCGGCGGGGCGCGAATTTTGTGGGTATTCAACGATCCGGCGAGGGGGGAGCGAACGTAAATACTTGTGGGAAAAGCAATTGGCGATTCCGTCGAGCCGGTGGCCTGTAGTCCATCTCGGCTGCTTAGATTCGACGAAAATTCGCTATGTATCGACTGAGGAGAGGATATAATACAGCGTTACAAATGATAAAGGTTGGGGTTACCCCGTCAATGGATAGTTAAGGAGATACAATGTCAGGGCATTCACATTGGGCGACCATCAAGCACAAGAAAGGTGCACTCGATGCCAAGCGGGGCAAGCTCTGGAGCAAGCTGGCCAGGGCGATCATTGTCGCGGCCAAGAGCGGCGGCGGCGATCCGGCGATGAACATGACGCTGCGTTACGCCGTCGACAAGGCCAAGGCCGCCAACATGCCCAAGGACACGATCGAGAAGGCGATCAAGCGCGGCACCGGCGAGGTCGAAGGGGTCAACTTCGAGTCGATCCAGTACGAGGGCTACGGGCCAAGCGGCGTCGCCATCGTTGTGGAAGTGCTGACGGACAACCGCAACCGCACCGGCCCGGAGATCAAGCGGGTCTTCGAAAAGCACGGCGGCTCGCTCGGCACTCCCGGCTGCGTGAGCTGGACGTTCAAGCAGAAGGGTATGATCACGGTCGCCACGGACAAAGTGAGTGAGGACGACCTGATGGAGCTTGTTCTGAGCGCGGGGGCCGAGGACATGCTGAACACGGGCAAGTTCTATGAGATCACCAGTGAACCCGCCGCATACGAGGGATTGAAGAAGGCCCTGGAAGCCAAGGGGATTCCGATCGAGACGGCGGAAGTCTCGAAGGTCTCTCAGACGACGGTCAGCATCGCCGATGAGAATACGGCCCGAAAGGTCATCTCGCTCATGGAGGCCTTCGACGATCACGATGACGTGCAGAACGCCTACGCGAACTTCGATATCCCCGAAGAGGTGATGGCCAAGGTTTCTGCATAAGAGTTTCTAACGTAATGACCATGTGGGAGGACTGCCCCCCATGTCATTCCCGCGAAAGCGGGAATCCACTGCGCCGCGAGTTCGGATCATTTGCGCCCTGCCTGGGTTGACAACTCCTCGATTCGCTTCATGGCGGTGGCCAGGTCTCTGTCGCCGAGGCGGCTGATCACTTTTTCCCGCTCGGGGTACATCCGCCGGAACTGCTGCTGATAGCTCTCTTCAATCTGGACCGCCTTTGTATAATAGGTGAGCGCGGCGTCGCGTTTGCCGAGCTGCTCGGCCGCCTGGCCCAGCCTGAACCAGAGCCGCTCGCAGCCGGGGTAGAGCTCGGCGGCCTTGAGATACCAGTCATGGGCGTCTTGCCATCGCTGCCATTGGCTGTACGCGAGGGCGAGCTTCTCGTAGTTTCTGTAGTCCGCCGGGTTTGTCTCGATGGCCTTGCGCAGGTACCGGGCGGCCTGTTCGAGCCACTCGGGCTGCTTCTGTCCGGCCATCTCGTACTGCTGGAGGTAAAGCCGGCCGTTGAGGTTGGCCGTGACCGAAGAGAGCGGATCGATGGCGAAGGCGGCATCCAGATCATTGTGTGCCTGGTCAAACCGGCCGACAGATACTGCGTGCAAAGCGTTCTGCATTTTGACCGTGGTGCTCCAGACCGGCCGCCACACATGGGAATAGTACACTCCCGCCAGAAGCACGGCGCCGGCGACGATGGCGGCCCGCCATGCGGGCGGCACTTGCCCGGCTGTGGGGGCATCGGCTCGCCGTGGTGAGTTGACCGCGACGAGGCAGGCCATCGCGACCCAGAAGGTCATCCACACGCCGGGCTCGAAGATGGCGAAATCGATCAGATTGTGCAGCAGCACGGCCAAGACTGCACTGGTCATGGCCGCCGGCAGGATCGTTCGGCCGGAGGACGATGGCGGGGGGAGCGTCTGCTCCAGCGGGGCCGTGATCAGCGCGAACCCGATGAGAAAGGCGGCCGCTGGAGCGATATATAGCGAGATGATCTCGTACAACAGGATTTCCACGCCCCCGCCCGATGTGGTCGGGATCAGCATCGGCCGCAGCACCATCAATGCACCCGAGACGACGAACAGCATCAGCAGGGCCGGCTTGCGGAAAGGCGACGGCGAATGCCGGCTCTCAGGAAGTGGAAGTTCCCCGGCAGGGGCGGCGAGCCGCCACAGAGGCACGAAGACCATCGCGAAGAAGCCGAGCAGGCCCAGCGGGCCGCACTGGGTCAACAGGCTCAGTAGAATATTGTGCGGGTCGGAGACGGACTCCAACGCCGGGGCCGGCTTGTAATGCGGATAGTGATTCGAGAAGTTGCCCAGCCCGATCCCGGTCCAGGGATGATCGGCGTACATGCGCGCGGAGGCCGCCCAGTACTGCCACCGCACGAGCATGGAGTTGCCGCCGGGCAGCGAGCCGTGCCGGAGGCCGTAGCTGACCATGACATAGCCCGCCGCGCCGACCACCAGGATGACCAGCGGGACAATGATCGCGAGCACACACCGCCTGTGCGCGGCAAGCTGCCGTCGGAAGCCCAACAGCCCGGCGAACAGGACCACACCGGCGACAAATGCCAGGATGCCCCCTTTGCTCTTTGTCAGGAACAGTCCCGCGATGACCGTGAGCGTGGCCAATGCAGGCAATAACGATGGAGAGAGCTTGTCGGGGTGGGCCTTGCAGTCCGCGCGCCTGCGGAGCAGCAGGACAAGGGCGGCGAACGAGGCCAGGATGGAGAACGAGGCGGCCGAGTTGCTCGTGGTGAAGTGGCCGCGGATGCCGCGAGAGTAAAGCCGGTGCTCGAACAAAAAGTGCGGGAACGTCCCGGGCTCGATGCCGAGCGGATCGAGCAGGCTCTTGGGGTCCTGTTCGTACTGCTCAATCGTGACCTTGTTGCTCACAAGGAGCTGTTCGGCGCACTGGTAGGCGGAGACGACACCCAGGCCTACGACAACCGCCAGCGCCAGCCGGACTCGCAGATCCGTGCTCAGGATCTGAGTCAGCAGCAGGGCCGCGAAGAGCGGGCCCAGCAGGATCAGGGTTTGATTGATCGCCGCTCGCTTGTCCGAAGCGCCGGCGGCGCCGATTGCCGCGGCCAGGAGAAACAGGACCAGCCCGAACTCCATGCCCGTGACCCGGTAGGTGAACCTGCCGCGATACGCGCGCACGGCGAGCCAGAAGACGAACGCGAAGATCAACATGCTGGACACGGTCAGACTATACAGGGTGTCGGCGAGATTGGCCGGCAGCATGGCACTCATAAGCACGGTTGGCGCCTCCGTGTACGTCACGCGAAGCGCCAGGATGCACAGGCATAGCCCCAGCAGGATGGCCTCGAGAATCCTCAGCGGCCTGTCCTCAATCACGGCTTTAGCTGTCTTTCGGGTCATTGCGAACGGTGGTCTCGAAGACTCCAATGATGGCGAGGATCAGACACGTCTGGATTACGATGAGGATTGCGCCGATGAGGTTCACTTGGTAGAGGAACGTCGCCCCCAGTCCGGTGCACAGCGTGGCCAGGTACAGGGCCAGGGCGGTCTGCCGGTCCGTCAGCCCGCGCCGCCGGAGACGGTGCGAAAAGTGCTGGGTGTCGCCGACGAAGGGGCTTTTGCCCTGGCTGATCCGCAGCAGGGTGACGCTGGTGAAATCATACAGAGGCACGGCGACCGCGATCAGAGGCAGCAGGATGGGATACCAGGGGCCGCTCTGTGCCTGCTGATAGTAGTCGGTGCGAAGCGTCAGCAGAGCGACGAAGAAGCCGACGATGAGCGAGCCCGCATCGCCCATGAAGATCGAGGCGGGCGGAAAGTTGAAGATGAGGAACCCGAGGAGCGCCCCGATGAAAACGATGGCCAGACCGCCGACGAAGATCTGCCCGTTGAAGGCCGCGGCGGTGAGCAGAACAGCGCTGGCAATCGCCGCGATTCCTGCCGAGGCGCCGTCCATGTTGTCGAGGAAGTTGAATGCGTTGACAATCAGCACGATCCAGAAAGCCGAAAGCGCGGAGGTGATGATCGTGTTCTCGATAAAGAACTCCACGCGGACATCGCCGAGCCAGGCGGCCAAGAAGGCCACGCCGAACTGAAAGACCAGCTTGATGTATGGTCCCAGGGCCCGCTTGTCGTCCCAGAGGCCCACGAGGAACAGGATCGTCGCGCAAAGCAGGATGGCGAGCAGTTCGTTGGACCTGTGCAGGAAGTCAGCCGGGTTGAAATGGATGTGCTCCGTCAACCAGTCGAGGCGCCCCGGTGCGACCAGGAACCGGATGATGGCCGCGGCCGCGATCAGGAACGTCGCCAGCGTCAGGAAGATCGCCGCGCCGCCGCCCAGCGGGATCACCGAGCGATGATACCGGTCCGTCTTCGGGTGCGCGACCAGCCCGACGCGCAGGGCCGCTTTCCTGGCCATGGCCGTCAGTGCCGCCGAAAACGCCATCGAGCCGACGAGCAAGGCTACCGCCAATAGAATCAGCATTATTGCTCCCAGGCCATGGCCCTCAGTTGCTCCAGGAGCCGGCCTCGAACCTTTGTAAAAAAGTCGAAATACTGCGGACTACGGTAGTCCGGGTACGTGTACGGCAAAGGCCGCCAGGCGCCCTTGTCGAACACCAAAGTTACTTCGGCATACATCTGCTTGCCGATGTATATACGGTGAGAATAATTCTTAGTTGTCGCCAGGACAAGCTTTGAGGGCTCGATAATTCCCGGGTCGAGGTTCACCGGCCGGGGCACGAGCAGCGCAAGGGATTTGGCCAGCTCCTGCTCAAGGGCGTTCGTCCGGTGCTTGATGCCGGCCAACTCGCCCGGATCGATGAGCTGAGCGAAGCTGACGAATTGCCTGAGAATCCGCGCGCCGATCTCATCGGCGTAGTAACTCGTTTGATCGAAGGGCCAGATGTCGCTGACAAGGTCGATCCGGCCGATCATGGCTTCCAGGCCGCTCCTTGCCGCCGCCAGGCATTGCTCGTCGCAGGCAAGGATGCCTGTGATTAGCTTGACCGGTCTGGGCTCCTTGAGTTCCCACATATTATTTTCACGGAGACCTTCCTTGCGCGTCCTCACGGCTCTTCGCCGAGCCAGAAGTATGCGAGAGTGAGGATATCCACGGCAGTGATTCTGCCGCCGCTGTAGGTGCCGCCGGGCACGGGTCCGGGGCGTACATATCCATTCACGCTGGATCGGGTCTCCCGGCGGGCGTCCTCCGGCTGCATTCCGAGCGAGGCCTCCGTCAAGACGGGTGGCTCGGCCACGGCGCCCGCGGTTGCCGCCGGTTTTACAGCGGGGGCCTGCGGCGTCGCACGCGGCGGAAGGCTCCGGTCATCGACATACGGGCCATACCGGCGGATGGCCTGTGCCCGGATGTACTCCATGATCGGGCCGAAGTGCTTTGCCGGCTCGATGCGGCTGCTTCGCTTCCAGCCGGACGGGAAAACGATCCGCAGGATTTCCTTGCGCTCCCATTCCCTCGGCTCGATCTCGAACTTCACGGAGAACTGGTACTCGCCGGGGACAGACAAATCGGGGACGGGGTAGATCATCGGCGGCTCGTCCCCGCACCCGGCGACCTCCGGCACCACCCACGGGGTGATGAACCCATCATCCGCGCCGATATCGAAGTTGCGTTTCACCATGTCACAGAAGAGGAAGTCGCTGACGAACCACTGTTCCCGCACAGCCTGCCCGGCCTGCCATGCCACGGGCCTCGGCTGCACGCCCAGCCTCTGCAGCTCCTGCTGGATTGCCGCCGTCATCGCCTCGTTGAAGTCCCGGCCGGGATCGCGAAGCGCCTCTGCCGCAAGTCGGCAGCCCACCAGGTTCGAATACACGTCCTCCCAGGAGAAGGCGGACGGATACTCCGTATAAAATCCGATGGCCTTGTATCCAAACCACGTGAGGATCTCGTGCCAGACCATGCCTGTGCAGGTGCAGTACTCGGCGACCTCGATCGCGACATCCGAGGCGACTCGTTCCCGCATCTGCCGGGGCAGGGACGCCCAACCCTGCGGGTACTCGAACTGCAGGTAATGCTTCGACGGCTCAGGCATTCGATAGGAGAATCTGGTCTTGTCCCTGAGCAGGGCCTGCCGGATGTGATAGGCGAGGTAGGCTGTCCAGTCGCAGGCCTTGCGCAGGTGGGTGATGTCGATATGACCGCCACGACAGGTATAAATGATGCCGTTGCGCTCCCAGGGACTGTATGTGTACGAGTGTGGCCCGAGATGGAACGGGTCCGGGTAGCGCGTGCCCACCGTCGAGCTGGGATAGCAGCCGATCCGGGCTCGCGGCAAGGCGCGTGCGTCTTTCGAAGTCAGGAATCGGGCCTGAGCCGTACCGACTTCGCCGACGATCACAAACAGACACAACAGAATCTTCGCACTCTTACCCATTCCGGTCACGACGCCCTCGATCTCGAATATCAGAACTCAACCGAGTACGATCTCCAGACCGCATTATATCAGATCGAGCCGTCCAATCCAAGAGAACCTGTGCAAGGACAGGCCCAGGTAGAGTCGAGACGTGGCGCGGTGGTTTAGGTGGAGCCTATCTGTTTCCGGCCCTTTCGTCTGCCGGTGCCTCAATAGCTCCGCCTTGCTCCGTTTCCACGTCCCGCTCATCGAACCGGACGTGCGGATTTGCCGCATCCGGCTCTCGGAGAAGGATTTCACGCTTTCGCCCACGGGAGGCTGCCCTTCCGCCCGGTCAGGCAGATCAGGCCCAAGACCCGGCTCTCCTCGGCGTCAATGGGATGCACGCCCAGACGGACCTTGTGCTTGTGGTTCAGCCACATCCGCAGCCGATACCGGAGGTGTTCGTCCACGATCCGGTAGGCTTTGCTGACGCTGCCCAGACAGAAGTAGTTGGCCCATCCCACCGCCAGGCGGTTCAGGTCGGCCACCATTTCCCTTGACGCGCGGGGCGTATAGCGCCGGTCAGTCAGTTCGCTTATTCGCTCGCAGAGGCGTTGTATCCGCTTCTTCGACGGACACACCCCCAGATAGGGGCGGCCCGTGCGGG
>Ga0214473_10007919_pt1 | contig 12584 bp, 9 predicted proteins | sample RVTome_7_FD_203509 | JGI IMG/M metagenome (GOLD analysis project Ga0214473, IMG submission 203509) | Soil microbial communities from uranium-contaminated site in the Upper Colorado River Basin, Wyoming, United States - RVT98D197 | ecosystem: Environmental > Terrestrial > Soil > Contaminated >... | reverse complement strand
CTCCGCATACAGATATTCGACCAATTTCTCCCCTTTGGGGCAGAGACCCCCCCGGTTCACCGGGTGCTCCTTCATGCCTTCGATCTTTATCAGGCGCCCGTTTCTGACATAAGCATTGATCCCGCAGCAGTTCACACACAAGGCGCAATCCGTCTTGATTATTTTCGTATCTTTTGACTTGGCCATTTCTTACCTCCTGGGTCTTTTACAGTGGCAACCTTTGCACCTTCCCGAATGACCCTTATGGATGCCCTCTCCCGGTTTTAGTGCTGCTCCGACTCTTTACCCACAAAGGGATTAACCGCACACCGAACCGCAGACCGGTCTATGGTTACGGCGTCCACGCATTCGTTGCAACTCAAACAGGGAACAATATCCCTGCTTCTTCCTTCGGCGACCTTCACTGCCCAATAGGGGTCGGCAAGCAGTTGTCTGCCGATCCCTATGAGATCGATCTTGCCCCGGGAAAGAATATGCTCCGCTTCTTCCGCGTCGTTGATTTTCCCTACACCGACAACGAAACAGCTCGTTTTTGCCTTGATCGCCTCGGCCAGAGAAACATAGGTCCCGGCAGGCTCGTCCGGGAAGGGACAGATGTGGGGAAAGGGGTCAGCCACCGAGACGCTAAGAATGTCAGCCCCGGCCTTTTCGAGTTCCCTTGCAAAAAGCAGGCTCTCGTCAAGGGTAATTCCCTTTTGCCTGTATTCATGAGCACCCAGGCGAATCTGGATGGGGTAGTCTGCTCCTAATGACTTCCGGGCTCCCTCGACCAAATCGATGCCGAAGCGCATCCGGCGATTCACGTTCCCACCATATTCGTCAGTCCTTTGGTTATACAAAGGGGAAAAGAACTGATTGGGAAGATACCCGTGGGCCAAATTGAAGTCTACGAAATCAAACCCGGCCTCTTTGATCTTGACTGCTGCGAGGACAAGCTTCTCGATAATAAACTTGATCTCTTGGGTCGTCAAAGCTCGCATCTTCCCTCGAGCTGAGGGAGCGACCCAGCCTCCGGTAATCTCATCCGCCCCCAGATTATATCCCCCCCACATCCCGGCAGGATACATGTTGCCGTGCCATAGCTGAATGCCTATCTTGGCCCCATACCTGTGGGCGGCGGGCGGCAGGGTTTCGCTCAGTTTAGCCGCAAACGAGGCGGCAGTCCCTCGACCTTCCCAGGGTTCGTCGGATAAAAAGGGATCTGGGGTAATGGCAGCCGTGTTGATACAGCCTATGCCTCCTTTGGCGCGCTCCTCATAAAAGGCAAGGACCCTCTTGCCCAGAAAACCCAGGTTGAGATGCATCGCGGGCATTACAATCCTGTTTTTCAATTCCATGCCGCGAATGGTTATTGGTCCAAAAAGTTTCATTCTAAACCTCCAGAATGGTCGTATCACTTAAAAGGCAGGTTTTCTATAAGAAGCCAAATCTCTGGGCTGCAGCCAGCAAAGCACGGCGAGTCAAAATCCCCACCATCTTTCGGCGATACGCCGGCTTTCCGCCAGAAACGTTGTTTACCGGATGAGCCGCTTCGACCGCTTTTCTTGATGCCTCGGTGATCAGGTCCAAAGTGGGAACCCTGTTTTGAAAGAGCTCTCCATCTGCAAAGACCTCTGTTGGCCTTGGGTCAACAGCCGTGAGAACCACTCTGCAATGCGTGCACAGGCCTTCGCCATTTGCATTCATCCGGACGGCGACTCCCGCTAATGGGAATTCGATTGCTTTCCTTTCCCTGTGCTTCAAATAGAGACTCATCTGTTTGGCAGCCGGAGGGGGAAGGCTAATCTCCGTTAAAACTTCACTCGGTTTGAGAGATAGAGGGTTCTTGCCATCCCCTGAATATAAGTCCTTTACAGCCACGACCCGTTCTCCGATCTTACTCATCAACTTTGCGTGGGCATCGAGAGCAATCAAAACGGGCGGCGTATCGGCCGAGAAAACGGCGTAACACTTTTTTCCTCCAGGGACAACATGGCAGATATCACCCCCCATCTTGAAACAGGCCGCACGACTTCTCCTCCACGTGTGGGATTGATTGTAATAAATGCACCGCCCATTCAGAAGCACATTCCCTCCCAATGTTCCCATGGATTGAAGCTGAACCGTTCCAACGGCGGCGGCTGCTTGTGCCAGCGCCGGATAATGATCCATGATGAACGGATGATATCTTATGTCGCGCAAAGTCGTCATGGCGCCAATGGTCAGCCCTTTTCCCTCCTCGAAGCGAATCCCCTTTAATTCCTCAATGGCCGTCAGGCTGACCAACAAAGAGGGTTTGATGTTCCTCAACTTACATGCCACCAGCAGATCGGTTCCGCCAGCCAGGATTCTGGCCTCCCCGGCATGTCTGTTCAGCAAAGAACAGGCTTCTTCCACGGTGGCTGGAGCAACATGATCAATTTTGGGCAGGCGCATCATTCCGCTCTTCTCCTTTCTCTTTTCTCCATCTCTTCGAGAATCTTTTCAGGCGTTACAGGAAGCTCGGTGATCCGCACTCCAATCGCATCGTAAATCGCATTGGTAATGGCCGGCACCGTTGAAATGATCAGTCCTTCCCCGATCTCCTTCGCCCCGAAAGGGCCGAAGGGATCGGGACTTCCCACTTCGAGTAAATCGACATCGCAACAATCCCGGACCGTTGGGACCTTGTATTCCAAGAAGGAGGGATTCATGATCTGTCCATTCTTGGCAAAAATGATATTTTCCATCAGAGCATTGCCTAGCCCCATGGCCACCGAACCCTCGGCCTGTCCTTCCGCCACCATAAGGTTAATCACCCGTCCGCAATCGTCCCCAATCGTTATGTTGAGGACTTTGACCTGACCTGTCTCAGGATCAATTTCCACTTCTGCCACCTGAGCTGCAAAACTGTAGGCCCCTGAAATATTTGCGTATTCGGTTTTCCGGTCAGGAAATTGAGTATTCCGGGGGGCCCATTGGCCTTTGCCTACGATCAGCCTTCCGTGGCCAAAGGAGATTGCCGTTTTTGCAAACTCTCCGAAGGGCATAAAAGCGTCTGCTCTGTCCTTTACAAAAACCTTCTTGTTTCGGAAAATGATCTCTTCCTTGGGGGCTTCAAAATATTGGGAAGCGACTTGGGCCAGCTGTTCTTTCACTTCCCTGACGGCGATGAGGGTTGCGTTACCCGCATAAAAGGTCACCCGGCTTGAAAAGGTTCCAGCATCGATGGGGGTCGTCTCCGTGTCAGCCGAAAGAACGGTTACATCTGAGAGAGAAACTCCCAATTCCTCTGCGACGATCTGAGCCAGAAGGGTCTTTGATCCTTGACCGATGTCGGAAGATCCGGTCAGAACGGTGACCCCTCCGTCGTCATTCACCTGGATAAAAGATCCTGAAGCGGTATGGCCGCCTTGCCGTGCACCGCAAGGGAACCCGCCACAGGCAATCCCGATGCCCCGGTAAGGTGTCTTTTGCCGCCGTTTGTGTTCCCACCCCGCCTGTTTTGTGCTCTCCCGAATGGCCCGGGAAAGTTCGCAGCTTGCAAAGACCAACCCGCTGACAGCGGTATCACCTGCCTGGGTCGCGTTCTTCAATCTCAGGGCGGCCGGATCCATTTGAATCTCTTCGGCAATCATGTCCAATTGAGATTCGATGGCAAAACGGACCTGATTGGACCCGTGGCCTCGCATAGCGCCTCCAGCGGCTTTGTTGGTGTAGACCATGATGCCGTCGTATTTCAAGTTCGCGATGCGATAGGGAATCAGGCTCGACATCCCGGTATTATAGGCAAGGAGAATGCTGGTGCTTGCATAAGCACCGCCATCCGATATGCATCTGAGCTGTTGGGCCACAAGGGAGCCGTCCTTCTTGACGCCCGTTTTGATGTAAACCGTCATGGGAACTTTGATCCGGGTAATGGAGATCTCTTCTTCCCGAGAGAGGCAAATCTTAACGGGTCGGCCTGTTTTCATTGCCAGAAGGGAGGCCGCCACCTGATGAGCGAAGAGTTCAAGCTTTCCGCCAAACCCCCCGCCCACACAAGGTTTGATCACGCGGATCCTGCTTTCCGGAATGCCCAAAACGAGAGACAGGTCCCGGCGAACGACAAAGGGAGCCTGGGTCGAAGTCCAAACTGTGAGCTTTCCGGATTGATCATATTCTGCCAGGGCTGCCCTTGGCTCCAGAGCACCGTGGCTTACGGCCTGGCTGCTGAATCGATCTTCCCGGACGGTATCGCTCTTCGAGAAACCCTCTTCCACGTTTCCAAAGTCATACCGCCGGTGGGCAACGATGTTTCTTTCATACCCCTCGTGAACCAAGGGTGCCCCATCCTTCATGGCTTCTTCAGGATCAAACAGGGCAGGCAACTCCTCGTATTCCACTTCAATTAATTCCAATGCCTCCAGGGCCGCATCTTCATCGACTGCGGCAACAGCAGCCACCGGATCTCCTACGTAACGGGCTTTTTGAGTCAGACCTTCTTCGTCCCTACGGCTCCTTAAAACGCCATAGGGCTTCCCCGGAATATCGGCCCCCGTAATAACTGCCTTTACGCCTTTCAGAGCCATGGCCCTACTCGTATCCACATGAAGAACTTTTGCATGGGGATGAGGACTGCCGAGGATTTTTCCCATTAACATCCTCGGCAATGAAAGATCCCCCGCAAACCTGGCCGCTCCCATCGCCTTCGCCAATCCGTCAACGAGGGGCTGCCGCGTCCCGATCACAGAATATTCGTCGGTACTCATCTGCCCGTATCTCCTTTTTCAGCAGGGTCGGCCCTCTGTTCCGAGTTTTTGGGCGATATCCCGCTCCAAGATTTTCTTATCCACTTTTTGTTGGTCTCCGACCCTGGGCAAACTATCAATGATCTCGATCCACTCAGGGAGCTTATAAGGGGCAAATTTTTTCTTCTTCAGGAAATAGACGATCTCTTCGAACGAAATTTTTTGTCCCGGCTGTAGGACCACATAAGCGCAGCACCTTTGACCCATGATCGGATCGGGCATGCCGATGATAGCGACATCGGCTATCCCGGGGTGGGTTCGAAGCACGTCCTCCACCTCAACGGGGTAAATATTTTGTCCACCCCGAATGATCATGTCTTTCTTTCTCCCAACGATGACAAGATTTCCTCTGTCATCCCATTTACCAAGATCTCCCATTTTGAACCACCCCCCTTGCCACGCATGCCATGTCGCCTCTTCATCACCAAAGTAACCAGGCCCACAGGTGGGCCCCCGGCCCCAAACCTCTCCGACTTCTCCCATCGGTACCTCATCCCCTCTTTCATCTACGAGTTTGATTTCAGTAGCTGCCATTGGCTTTCCAACCGTCATCAGACGTGTCTCTTGACTGTCGTCGATGGAAGTAATCGTACACACGTCAGAGTCTATGGAACCGTAGTGCTGGAGCAAAGGGCAACCCAAACGGTTCTCCACGAGAACCGATTGATGGTAAGGAATAGGAGCGCCTCCAGTCCAGACAACCCGTAATGAACTCAGGTCATAAGATCGGAACTTAGGATGATCAATCATGGTGACTAACATGGTAGGAACGAAGAATGCAGCAGTGATCCTCTCCCTTTCGATGAGCTTAAGGGCTTCCTCAGTATCCCACTTTTCCAGAATCACTACCTTGGCAGCAACCTGGGGAGCAGCGAAAAAGACTGGACCATTGGGACCTGCTGCAACGGCAGCAAACATTCCGACAACATCCTTGCTACTGAGTTTCAAGGCTTCAAGATAGGCTCTCCCCCGCCAGAGTAAGGCACACATGGCCTGTTCCACAAGCTTGGGAAGTCCAGTGGTCCCGGTTGTGTGAACAGCCAAGGACGTTTCGAAGGGAGAAAACTTCCTGCCCTCCAGATCATTCGGTGGATATTTTCTCTCCAAAGGACGCTCTGTGATTTCATTGAATGAAAGAGTACCCTCAGGCACGCTGTCGCCAACAACGAAAATATGTCGGATCTCTGGTATCCGAGGCTGAATTTCCTTCAGCATCTCGTAGTAGTCGAAACCGGCAAATTCATGACAGATGACCAACCCCGCAGGTTTCACGCTATTGAGGATGTACTCCATCTCCGCATGGCGCAGTGTCCGTCCTGCGGGGAGACAGAGAATCCCGGCTTTTTCACAAGCGACCCGCAACAAAAATCCTTCCACCATGGGAGGCAACTGGAGTACAATCATTTCATCCCTTTCGATGCCCAGCTTCAGGAAGGCCCGAGCGAGACGATCGATTCTCAGGTTTGCCTCAGACCAGGTGTACCGAGACTTGGAGTCTACGATGGCTTCTTTGTCCGGATATTGTTTCCTGCTTCTTTCCCAGAAATCGGATAAGGTGGTTGTCGTCCAGTATCCTTTCCCGGTATATTCGGCGATCATTTCCTGGGTATAACGAGTTGCTTTGGCCATATCGTGTTCCTTTAATGTGGATTCCTTACAGGGGGTAACCGTTTGCTGAAAAATCCATTTTCCCAGGCTCCTCAAAAATGCCCAGATGCAAGGCTCCCGATATCCTGCCGTAGGGGCAATTCATGCCTGCGTGCTGAAACGCTGCACTTCGGCGTGCAAGCATGAATTGCCCCTACAAGAGGGACGCCACAACGAGCCTGCTCCGTGCAGCCTGCTAAATCTTGCAGCCGATCCGCGCACCCTCGTCGATTGCCTCCATAATGTCCCGGGGTTCCACACAGTCTCCGATCGAATAAAGAGTTGGGACTTTGCCCAGCAGCCTCTCAGTCAGCCCCCTATTCGCTTTGGCGCCCACAGCATAGACGATTGTATCGGCCTCGAGGGTCACCCTCTTTCCTTCGCTGGTGATCAGGGCCAATCCTTTATCTGTGATCTCCTCATATTTCTGTACCCCCGTGATTAACGAGACCCCTTTCTCTCGCAATCTTGTCAACAACCGGCCCCTCTGCACCGGGCCCACCTTCACGGCCATTTTGGGGCCTCGCCTCACCACCGTGACCTTCTTTCCCCTATCGGCCAACATTTCACCCGTCTCGCAACCCACCATCTCTCCGCCGATGACCACCACCTTGTTGCCGGTGTCCCTCTTCCCCCACAAGACATCTTCCGCCGAGATCACATTGGATCTGTCTATTCCGGAGATCTTCGGCACCAGAGGAAGAATCCCGGTGGCCACGATGACCGCGTCGGGCTTCTCCTTCTCGATGAATTCCGGGAAAACCTCACGACCGAGGCTTACTTTAACTCCGCTCTTCTCTGTTTGGCGAACCAGGTAGTCCTTTGTAGAGTTGAGTTCATTTTTATAGGGGGGCAGGGCAGCGACCAACAGTTGGCCGCCTAAGGCCTGTTCCTTTTCGAAAAGCGTAACCTGATGTCCTCTCAGCGCTGCGGTCTTCGCCGCCTCCAGTCCGGCAGGTCCGCCTCCTATGACGAAGACCTTCTTCGGTTGCTCTGCCGGTCTTATTTGATAATCCGGATCCCCTTCTTTTCCGACGCGAGGATTGATCATGCAGCAGATGGGTTCGTCATCAAATATTTTGCTCATGCAGCCCTGATTGCAGGCCACACAGGGAACGATGTCTTCAGGTCGGCCCATGGCAACCTTTTGGGGTAGATAAGGATCAGCGAGCATGGGCCTGCACATTTCCCAAAAATCAAGTTTTCCTTCGGCGATCGCTTTCTCGGCCAATTCCGGCTTGCTCAACCTGTAAGCCATCATGACGGGAATCTTAAGGACCTTCTTCATCCCTTCCGCCAGATAGATCCAGTGACCCGGCGGGATCTCGTGAGTGATTGAAGGAACGGGTGATTCATGCCACCCTACCGTCACGCTGAGGGCATTGATTCCCGCCCCCTCGATCATTTGCGCGATCTTCCTCAAATCCTCTTCGCTATTTCCACCTTCCAGCAGTTCCGAAGCATTCAATCTGAAGATCAAGGGATAGTCCACCCCCGCCACGCTTCTGACCTCGCCGATGAATTCCAACACGAATCTGGCTCTGTTCTCAAGGGACCCGCCGTACTCATCCGTTCTTCTGTTGGACCAGGGGCTCAAAAAACTCGCCCCCAAATAACCTCCGTGGGCCCGCATCTCTACAGCGTCAAAACCTGCTTCTTTAATTCTTCTGGCCGCTTGCCCATAAGATTTCACCAGTTCCTTGATCTCCTCTTTCGTCAATGCCCGGCTTTCACCGAACTTCCTGAGAGAGGATTGCATCGCCGAAGGTCCAACAGGCATCTCTCCAATTCCATACTTCTTAGGGTGGGCGTACCTTGCAGTATGCATGATCTGACAAACGCTCTTGGCCCCATGATCACGGATGGCTTGCGCAAGCTTTCTCAGTTCCGGGATGAATCGATCATCGGAGGCCCCCGGCTGGCCAATATAGCCTTTGCCGAGGGGATGGGGATAAACTCCTCCCACCGTGACCATCCCTGCCCCTCCTTTGGCCCTTTCCGCAATGAAGTTCACTTCCCGATCATTCACGGTACCATCGTGGTTGGCAAAATTGGTGGTCGTCGATGCAAATTTCATCCGGTTCTTAACTTGCATCTTTCCTATCCGGCCTGGTTCCAATAGACGTTCAAACATCTTTTTCCTCCTGCTTCGGAATTTTGAACCCGAGAACGCGTTCTCTGCCTTCTTTAATAAACCTGGCTCGTTAATCCGCCATCCACAACAATCGTTGAGCCCGTCACATAGGTCGAAGCATCGGAGGCAAGAAATATCGCTGCTCCCACCACCTCTTCAGGTTTTCCGTAGCGGCCCAAAGGAACTTTCGCTAACATCTCCGGCCGCGAGTTATAGAAAGGCATCACGGCTTCTGTTCCCATTAGCCCGGGGACAATCGCATTGACTCGTACGCGATCAGGAGCTAAAGAAATGGCCAGTGTCTTGGTTAGACTGATCATGCCAGCTTTCGCCGCCCCGTAGGAAGCATTGATGGAATAGGAGCCGAGGCCGGCTACAGAGGACATGTTGACGATGCTACCACTTCTTCTTTGCTGCATGATCTTCCCTACTGCCTGACTGAATAAAAAAACACTCTTTAGATTCTCACTGATAACAGCATCCCAGCCTTTCCCGCTCAGTTCCAGGACATTTTTTTCAAAATGACCCCCAGCATTATTGACCAGAATGTCGATTCTTCCAAACTCATCCAAAGTCTTCGTGACCATTTGATCGATCTGATCGCTATCCCGCACATCCGTGGAAAGGGCTAGGGCTTTCGAACCGAAGGCTCGAATCTCACCAGCTGCCTTTTCAACCGTGGAGGCCGTTCGAGCACAAATAGACACATCTGCTCCCGCCTGGCCTAGACCTAAAGCCACTGCCTTTCCGAGGCCGGCCCCCGCTCCAGTGACAATGGCGACCTTTCCCTTGAGATCAAAAAGAGTGCTACTCATTTTCATATCCCATCCAAGTCATGTTAACCGCCATCATGTGGAATCTGAAATTCGAAGGAAAAACGCTCTCCCTGTAATTTTACCGGAGCAACCCTCAATGGCATTCCTATCTTGATTTCCTGCTCCCTGATGGTGCGATTTAGAACACCGAAAATTTTTATCCCCTCTTCAAATTCCCCGATCGCCAGAACATAGGGCACTTTATCCTCAAATCCCTGTGGACCATAGTTGACCTGGCAATAGGTCAGCAACGTTCCGGTTCCTCTCACTTCGAACCATTCCATATCGCTTGTCATGCAATTCGGACAGTCCACCTGGGGCGGGAAGTATTGGGTCCCGCATCCTTTGCATTTGGTTCCCGTCACCTTCCCCTGTTCCAGGAAATTTACAAAATCCTCCGCCTTGCTTTCTTGCGTATGGCTGACCATACCAAACTTCTCAAAACCCATTCGATCATCTCCTCAGAATGGTCACATTGGCGTAGTGGCCGATTCCTCCTATGTTGTGAGCCAGCCCTATTTCCGCGTCCTTCACCTGAATTCCGTCGCCATCTCCCCGCAATTGCTTCACAACGGTTCTGATCTGCGAGCCGCCGGTTGCGCCGATCGGATGGCCTTTGGAAAGGAGTCCTCCATCAAGATTGACTGGAATTCTCCCTCCCAGGTATGTCTCTTTTTCTTCAATTAATCGGGGGCCCTCCCCCGGCCTGGCAAAACTCAGGTCTTCATAGGCCATGATCTCTGCGATGGTGAAGCAATCATGGACTTCAGCCACATCGATGTCCCCCGGTCCAATGCCGGCCATGGCGTAAGCCTCTTCAGCAGCAGTCCGTGCGCATGTCAAACTGGTGAGGGACTGCCTCCGGTTCATTCCGGAGTCGCTCGCCGCTCCCAACCCCGCAACCCAAATTGGGATTTTTGCTATTCTTCTTGCGATATCTCCCCGAGCCAATATCATGCAGGAGGCACCATCCGCATTTGCGCAGCAATCAAACCTCTTGAGGGGGCTAACGACAGGCGGCGATTCCAGAATCTCTTCCAGGGTGAGGACTTTCTGATAAACCGCCTTTGGATTCTGCGTGCTGTAGTACGAATTCTTAACCCGCACCAATCCGAGTTGCCTTTGCGTCGTTCCGTACCGGGCCATATGGGCTTGGGCATACATCGCATACCCTGCAGGCATGGTCAGGCCAAAACTCGATTCCCAGGTCACATCATAGGCCCTTCCCATCATCTCTGCCGCTTCGGCAGAGGTCTGCCCTGACATCCTCTCTACCCCAACCACAGCCACGATTTTATAGAGACCAGACTTGATCAATGCCCAGGCTACTCTCAGCCCTGAACTGCTTGCCGCACAAGCATTTTCAATGAGAAAAGTGGGTTTTGGGTTTAGTCCCAGATATTCTGTGATGGGGTTCTCCGCCGAACGCTGCCTGTCGTAAAGGGAGGAGCAGATGATCAGACTATCGATATCCTCTTTCCCAATTGCCAAACCATCCATGGCCTCCTTGAAGGCTACAAAGGACAACTCTTTGATGGTCATGCCGCACTTGCGGGAGAAATGACTCTGCCCAACGCCTGCGATCGCAACCTCTTCCAATGAATTCCTCCCTTGAATTTCAGATCTGACCGGAACGTGCCCCGCAAGCTCCGGCCCGTCTTTGACGTAATAGACGGGGTCGAGGGGCACAAAATAAAATGAAACTACCTTACCGGGAAGCCCCCCAGCCACAAGCCGGGGGAAGTTTCACCATCAGGATTTCGGTTTGATGTTCTTCTTTACCTCATTGGCCACCCGGATTCCTGTTTCGGCACAGGCAGGGAGCCCCGCCTTTCCGGATGGTTTGGTAGCGTCTCCAACGTTATAGAGATTAGGGATCGAGGTCTTCTGCGGCAGGTCGCGGCCCGGCCAGCTGAGGTAGGCTGGCCATTCATCGTCTATGTTGCGGGAATCGCTCCGCAAGATCTCGGCATAGGAGTCAAAGCCGGGTAAAACCTCATTCAAGTCGAGGAGGTGCTTCTCCACTTCCATTCTCGCGTTCATCGGATTGAGCGATGAAGGCGGCCCACCGAAAGTGATGAGCATGTGTTTGCCCGGCGGTGCCACGCCGGGGCAGACATTGGTCACGGGGGCAAACTGATATAGGCTCCGGCCACCCACCACATTAACCATCCCCGGCACATCGATGAAAGGTCTGTCAGCGCCTGCAGCAAAGGTGACAATGGGGCAAGACCTAAGGCCCTCCACATCCTTAAGGTAGGCGGAGTCAAAGTGATTCTTCCCTGCAAGCTCTACCGTTTTCTTGGGACCCGCATCGCTGATCACCGCTTGCCCCTCTATCTCGAGATCTGAATGATTCGAATGGACCACCACTCCTTTGGCCACTCCATCCTTAATCACGATCTGTTTTGCTTCGACACCGGTCCACACCTCCCCACCCTTGGCCCGGATCGCTTGAGCCAAGGCTTCGACCACGCTCAGATTACCCCCCTTGGCATAGCCATAAATACGATAACCTCCTCCCAATCCTTTGGACACGAAGTGAAAGAATTCCTTTGCAGGCATTTCGGAATCGCTGACGCAGAACATCGCAAAGATGACGGAGCGGAATACATCTAAAACCCTTTCATCATCCGTATACTGCATCAGCCACTCTCGGAAGGACATGGATCCGCCCAATTCTGTCTCTTCACTGAAGCCTTTCTTAAAGACGCTCATAATCTTTTCTCCAGCTACTTCCTTGGCGATCCTGCCCACGATCTTTGCCCGTTGCCCCTCTGTCTTTGAAAGGATATCCAGCAGGGCCCTCACACCGCCCCGGCCCGGCATCTCATAGACCTTGCCCTCGATCCAGTAAAAAAGTTGAGGCACGGGTGTCACTTCAAAGGGAACGCCCACTTCTTTAAAGACCTGTTCTACAGTTCCTCCCATTTCTATGCCTATCGCGCCCGTGGGGAGCTTAAACCCCTTGTATTCGATCGTGGAAAACCTTCCTCCCAACCGTTCAAACTTCTCCACCACAAGGGTCTTGTAACCAGCATGGGCCAACAAGGCTGCTGCCGAAATTCCCCCGAGGCCGGAACCGATGACGATCACATCATATTTCTTACGCATAGAGTCGATCCTTTCTGTTATGAGGGTCGCTTTTTCTCAACCCACCGAATACTGCTTCAAAATAGCCTTATCCACTTCCTTCGCTTCTTCCAGCAATCTGTCGTCCACTTGAACTTCCATTCTCAG
>Ga0214473_10007918_pt1 | contig 12585 bp, 8 predicted proteins | sample RVTome_7_FD_203509 | JGI IMG/M metagenome (GOLD analysis project Ga0214473, IMG submission 203509) | Soil microbial communities from uranium-contaminated site in the Upper Colorado River Basin, Wyoming, United States - RVT98D197 | ecosystem: Environmental > Terrestrial > Soil > Contaminated >... | reverse complement strand
CTGTCAAGAGATGATGAAAAAACGGGTCTTCAGGCTTCCGTGTGAAGCAGGGCTCGGAAATTGCCCCGCCGATCCGCCAAAGTCCGCCAAAGGACGGATCAGCCCCACATTGTTTGGCTGAGACGGATCAGCCACAATTTTCAAGGCTGAGGCGCGTCCCTCGACAGGCTCGGGACGTGGTGAGCTTGTCGAACCACGGAGTACGCGGAGAAAATCGAATATTGATAGCATCTTGAACAAAGCCTCTGCGAACTCTGCCCTTCGATTTTCCTCATCCTTCGATCTCCCTCAGGATGACCCTGAGCAATGCCGAAGAGGTCAGGGTGGTGAGATTCTCGAACCACGTCTCTGTGGTGAATGCTTCTTCACAGAAAACCCAGAATAGCCAAAGAATATTACTGCGCAGTCGAATCTCGTTTAGCGCACGTGCACATTACCGTCCATTAACAATCTCGCCGTGCGGGCGAGGGCGGCCTTGGTTAATTCGAGTTGACCGTTTTGTTCTTCGATTTTGATCTCGACTTGCAATTTGACGGAGGGGTGGCCGATGCGCACCGCCGCCGGATTTTGCGGCTGAGCTTTCGTATAGATCTCGTTGACGATGGTCCCTTCGATCTTTGCCGCCGCGCCGAGGCAGACCGCGCCGGTGACGGCGTAAGCCTTGTGTAGTTTTTGCAGCGCCGTCATGCGCGCGACGACATCAACTTGCGAAGCCTCGACTTTGCCTTTCGGGGTGTCGTACGACGCCGGTCCCGCGATGACCGCGATCTTGGGAACGCCGGGGCTTTTTTGCGTGGCTTCGCTGACCTTGGCGATGCCCATGATCTCGGCGACGACGGAGCGGATCTCTTCGCACTTCTTTAGCGTCGCCTCGTTGTTGCCGAACTCATCCATGTTTTCATTGCCGCGCAGGCCGAGATCGGCGGCGCGGACGAAAACGAACGGGTTCGCCGCGTCCACCATCGATATTTCCAAAGTGCCGAGCGTGGGGAACTTCACTTCTTCTCGCACTTTTCCCGTCGGCAGCAGTTTCCCGGTTACCGAACCGCCCGAACCGATGAAGTCGAGGAGAATCTTCGAGCCGCTGCCCGGCACGCCATCGATGCGGAAGTCTCCCTCGCTGACGAATTGGCCGTCGCGAACGTCAAACTCGGCCAGGATGACTTTCTTGGTGTTGGTGTTGTAAATGCGCACCTTGGTGACAGGTTCCACGGGTTTGATCAAGTCGCACAGCAGGGCGAAGGGCCCGACCGCGGCGGAGGTGTTGCCGCAGTTGCCAGTGTAGTCAATCACCGGATTGGCAATGCCGACGTAACCGAAGGTGTAGTTGATGTCGGTGCCGGGAACCGTCGGAGCACCGATATAGGCGACCTTGCTGGTGAGGGGGTCGGCACCGCCGAGGCCGTCGATCTGGCGCACATCGGGCGTGCCGAAGGCTTCGAGAACGATTTTGTCGCGCTTCTGAGGATCTTTGGGCAGATCGTGTTCCAGAAAGAAAATCGGTTTACTCGTGCCCCCTCGGTAAATTGCGCATGGTATTTTCATAGAGTCACCTTAGTGAGTACGAACTTCAATTTGCCGGTCGCCTATAAACTTTTTACTTCGCCTTCAAATCTAACTCGCGGTCACGACGACGACTTCGTCGGCTCTGTCCACCTCTTTGAGCCTGACCAGAACCTGCCCCGCGGCTGCCAGCTTGATTGTCTTGCCGACGTAGTTCGCTGCTACCGGAAGCTCCCGCCCACCGCGATCGATCATCACCGCCAGATGAATCATGCGCGGACGGCCGAGGTCGATGAGATGATCAACGGCGGCGCGCACCGTGCGGCCGGTATGCAGAACATCGTCGAAGAGCACCACAATCTTGTTGGCAATATCGAACGGAATGCGGGTATGGTCGATGGTGCCGCCCGGCAGGAGCGCGTTCAAATCGTCACGATAGAGAGTGATGTCCATCTCGCCTACGGGAATCTCTTTGCCGTCGCGCTTCTTGATGATCTCAGCCAGCCGCTTGGCGACATAGGGGCCGCGGGTCCTGACACCGATGAAAACGACCTGGTCAAGGCTGCCGTAATGTTTCGCCATCTCGCGAGCAAACCGCTCGAAGATAACTTTGACCTGAGCGGCGTTCAAGATACGTTTCTTCTTTGTTTTGCTATTTTGCTTCACGGTGAATACTCCGTTAGCTCGGCCTAAATAATAGTAGGCAGGCTGCTCAAAAGGATCTCAGAGGCGAGGCGCGCGAAAACTCGACGAGCGGAGGCGTACGTGCCCGGTACGTTGTAGCGAGGAGATTGAGCGCAACGAAGCCTATGAGGCCTTTTCAGCAGCCTGCTAGAGTTTTTCATTGGCGACTCGGACAATGGTTTCCATCAACAACTGAGCACCGAGACCGATGTCCTCGGGGTCGGTCCACTCGAGGGGGTTGTGGCTGATGCCGCGCACGCTCGGAATGAAGATCATGCCCGCGGGAGTAATCTTGGCCATCTGCATGGCGTCGTGGCCCGCGCCTGAAGGCATGATCTCGTACTCGATGCCTTTCTGATCGCAGATCTCTTGGGTCACGCGCAAGAGCCGTTTGTCGAGGGGGACCGGATCCTCTTCTCGGATGGGCAAGATCTCGACGCCGATGCCGCGCCTGCTGGCGATCTCCTGGGCGCGTCGTTTTACCATGCGCGCCACGCGGTCCTTTGACCGGGCCGTGGTGCTGCGAATATCGATGGACAGCTCGGTCTTGCCCGGTACGGCGTTGATCACCCCCGGCTCGATCTTCATCGCGCCGACGGTCCCGACCACCCGCCCTTTTTCCATCGAGGAGAAGTTCCGGCAAACTTTCTCGACGTGTTCGATCAACTGTGCGGAGGCGACGAGGGCATCCTTGCGCATTTCCATCGGTGTCGTGCCCGAGTGATCCGCTCGGCCGTTGAAGACCACTTTGAAACGGCTCGGCGCGGCGATGGACGTCACCAGGCCGATGCGTTTCTTTTTGGCTTCGAGAATCGGCCCTTGCTCGATGTGCAGCTCCAGATACGCTTTCAGGCCTTTCGGTGCGCGCTTCAACGATGTCAGGTTGCGCCGCGTGATGCCCAAACTGGCGAGCACATGTTCGAGTTTGGTTCCCTGCGGGTCGACCGCGTTCGTCAAGTCTTTAGGATGCACTTCTCCAGCGACGAGGCTGCTGCCCAGGGTCGAAAAGCCGAAGCGGCTCGATTCTTCGCCAATGAAGCAGACCACTTCGAGGGGCGAGCTAATCGGTATTTTATTTTCATTGATCGTTCTTACCGCTTCCAGCGCGCCGATGACTCCAACGGGACCATCGTATTTGCCGCCGTGGATCACCGTGTCCAAGTGGGAACCGGCCAAAACCGCGGCGGCTCTCGGTTCGCTTCCTTCCAGCCTGCCAAAGATATTGCCGATGGCGTCGATGTGAATTTTCAGTCCCGCCTGACGCATCAGGTGGATCAGCAGTTGCCGGCTGCGCAGTTCCTTGATGGAAAAAACCAGCCGCGTCACCGAGCCGCGATCACCGATGCCGATGCGCCCGACGGCGTTTAAATCGCGCATCAGGCGGCGCTGGTTGATGGCTATGCCGTTTTGAGACCGTACCGGGTGGGGTTTTTGAAGTTGTCGCATCGCGAGTAACAAATTGTATCAGTTTTCCTTGGAGTGCAACAATGCCGGCGTTCGGAAGCCTTTCTTCCCAAATTGGTGCCGACAAAAATAGTCCTTTGTAATTTCTCCTTTCCAACCCCCGTCCTCCTTTGTTATTATCCAGAGGCGCCGATCCGGGTTGCGGCGACTCCGACCCTCCCGGTTTTCCGAGCGCAATCACCTCCTGGCCTTTAGAACGCCAAATGAATATAAGACAATTTGTGCAAAAATGCTGTAGAGTTTGGCGGAGACACCAGATGTTGCACTTATCAAATGTCAGGTTCGGAACGGTTTGTAAAAACCATACGGTTTCTTTGTCTTTGCCCACCATAGATTATGCTTAACTTACAACTACGCGACGAGTTCAAGGGCGAACGCCTCAGAGGCACGACGATCGATTTCTCCGCAGATCGGCCGACGAGCGCGCTCCAAAAATCCGCCGCCGAGTTCCTGAGCATCACTTATCCGTCCGTTGATCTCCTGCGCGTGTTCGAGGCGACCCAGTCGGACAAGTCCCGGCCCGTTGTACTGCTAGGCGGTCGCGGTCAAGGCAAATCGCACTTAATGGCCGCGCTGTGGCACACCATTAAGGACCCAGTAGAGGCGACCAAGTGGCTGGCGGACTGGGCCGCGAAGCTGAACCGCCCCGAGTTGAATGCGCTCAAGTTTCGCGGCGATTTCCACGTCATCGCCGAGAGCCTTTTCCAGCAACGATTCAAATTTCTGTGGGACATTCTTTTTGCGCGGCATCCCAAGGGCGAATTCGTCAAGGGTAAGTGGGAGGGCATGGGTGCAGCAAAGACCAACGTGCCGAGCGTCGACTTGCTCCTTGAGATGTTTAAAGCGCAGCCCACCGCCCTGCTACTCGACGAGTTTCAGACCTGGTACGACGGACTCACGAACACTGCCCAGTATCCGTGGCGCAGCTGGGCATTCAATTTTATCCAACTGCTCTCCGAAATCGCCAACGACCATCCTGACCTGCTCATGTTCGTCACCTCCATCCGCGACAACCAATCACAGGCATATCAGCAGATTCACCGCATCAACCCGGTGTTGGTCGACTTTCAGGGCGCACAGGCGAAACAAGATCGCCAAAGTCTTTTGCTTTACCGCATCTTCCAGAACCGGCTGAACATCCCCGCGACTGAAATCAGCGCCGTCGTGAAGCCGCACGTCGAGGAATATCTTCGCCTCGCGCAGATCGCGCCGTCGCAGCATCAAGCAAGACGCACCGAATTTATCGAAGCGTGGCCCTACTCGCCCGTGCTGATGCATCTGCTCGAAGACCAGGTTCTCGTGGCCACGGAGGCGCAGGAAACTCGCGACCTCATCCGCATTCTCGTTGACCTGTTCAAAACCCGTGGCGATAAGTCACCGGTCATAACCGCCGCTGACTTCGACATCACTAACGATAAGGGCAGCGTCACTTCGCTGCTCGTGTCCGTCTCCAGTGGGCTTCACAAGAATTTGCTGGAAAAGGCGCGCCGTAACCTTGAAGCCGTCTCTACCGCGGTCAAAGACCCGGCTAATAACGTCCCGCACGTCTCAGACATCATCAGTGCTCTTTGGCTACGCTCGTTGAGCGTTGACAGAATCAACGGCGCAGAACCCGCCGAGCTGCAAGGCGATATAACCCGAGGTCAAGCTATCGACGACAATACATTCGCCGCTGAGATGGCGCTCATCCGAGAGAATAGCTTCAACATTCACCCGATCGGAAATCGGCTTGTTTTTAAAGAAGAGGAAAACGCAGAAGGGAAACTGCTCGCTCACGCGAAGAATGACAGATTGTTTGAGAACAATCAGGATATCGAGCAACTCGCGGCGGAAATTCGTTACGTTATCGGCGGCACCGAAGAAGTCTCTCGCCAGTTCCGCGTTGTCGCGCTACGCAAGAAATGGCAAAGCGACCCGTGGTCTGAACTCCCGGAGAACGAGCGCCCGGATCGCTGGGATGGTCGGCTGACGATCGTCGTGCTCCCAGAGTATCCTGACAACCTCGACGCGACCCTCGGCGTTTGGCTCAAGCAGCATTTTCCCCAACGCCGCAACACGCTCCGATTCTTGCTGCCGAGGAAGTCGGCGGGGAACATCTACTTCGACCGGGACCTGATTATTTATGCCCGAGCAGTGCACCTTGCTAATCAGTGGAAGGACACTGACCCTGCGTATCGCCCTCTGCACACCACTTATCAGAACTCGCATCTCCGTCAGGGGCTCAAAGACATCTTCGATACCTTTGCGCTCCTCGATATCTGGAATTTTGCCCAACCCACGGAGTGCCGATTCCTTGTTGAGAAGCATAACGCCACAGGCGACAAGATTCCTAAAGCCATCGACGTAAAGATAGAGAACGAACTATTCATTGCGGAAGACTTCGAAGATACCGCGCTCGCCCATGCCACATCCGGTTCATCGCTTGCTAAATTACTCGGTGAACTCCAAGAGCCGAGCATTAACGGCAAGCATTGTATCCCCTGGCTCGGCGAAGTGAAGGTAAAGGAAAAAGTCCTGCAGCTTTGTGCTGCCGGGAAGCTAGACATCAACCTGCGCGGTTTGGAACTTTTGCAGGCACGGCCCGGAGAGACCGCGGATGCCATCTGGATGCGCATCAGGGGCAAGCTCGGTTCGGGCAAGGAGCTTGAACAGACCATTTTATCGCCACCGAGAGCGACTCCTCAGAGTGGCGGCATGGTTCCGCTTCCGCCCGTTACTCCACAAGTCACGCCTCCGGTGGTTCCACCGGGCGGAATGCTGCCGAATCTATTCGGGCCGACTAGCCCCGCGCCACCCGCCGGGCCAACGTTTAAACCCCTAGGCACACCTCCCAAGACCCCGGTAAACTTGCTCGGCGAAGTTGAAAAGTGGGACATAACCCCCGCCACCAACGTGACCAACGTGAATATCAATGTCTCCCAGATGACCGGGGCGCAACTGATCGAGCTACTCAAGAAATTGCCGGACGGCGTAACCTATTCGTTGAACTTGGAGAAAGAGACCAAATGACCGCTGGTCGCGACCCAAAACTGGACTCCGTTCTCACCGTACCACCCAAGGAAGCGTGGCAGGTCATCTTTGAAAAGCTTTGGGAAATCTTTTCCGCTCCCGTTACGACGCAGCACGCCGAGCGCGAAGTCACCGCCCGCGAGCGAATGATCGGTGAACTCGAACTCCTGCTGTCCGGCTCGGCGTGGGAACTCTGGCGGGACTTCGAGACATCGGTGCCGCACACTGCCCAATCGCTGATCGAGTTCTGGAAGAACACGCCCTCTGGCAGGGCCGTGCTGATTCTCGACGCGCTCTCACTGCGCGAATCGCCCTGGCTACTGCAAGAAGCACAGCGACGCGGTTACCAGGTTCACCAGTCCGGCGCGCGCGGCTCCGAAATTCCGAGCGACACAATATCCTTCGCCAAGGCGCTCGGTTTCGCTCAACGCTCATCATTCGAAAACAATGGCGCAGGTTTGGCCCACTATCTGCCTGGCGCACGTACGGAAAGCATAAACGCCGCGTGGGATTATTGTCTCGATTGGATTGCCTCTGCGCCCGACATTGCGCTTTGGCATCACTGGCCGGACGAGCGCATCCACCAACTGGCCGAGCCAGGCGATGGTTTTCAGAGACTCTGCCGCGAAGCCGCGCAACAGCTTACTTCAGATTCGTTTTGGCAGATGGTCGAACGCATGGCCACGGGACGCCGCTTGGTGATCACTAGCGACCACGGCTATGCGGCGTGCGGCATGTTCGCCGACGTGGGCGACAAGGAGCAGGTGGGCTGGCTCAAGACTAACTTCGGCAGCAGCCGCTTTGCTCACGAGCCTTCCACGGCGCACCACTGGGTTCCGCCCATCTCGCTCTGTTTGCAGAGCACGCACGGAACAAATCAGTTCGCGCTCGGTCGCCGGAAATGGCGTAGCGCCGGCGGCTATCCCACGCTGGCGCACGGCGGATTGTCGTTGCTCGAAGTTGCCGTGCCATTCATCGAGATTTCTCGATAGGTGTAGGCCATGAGGATATTCACGGATGAAGAACTCAGCAGTCTGGTTGCTTGTCCCAAGCAGGTGGATGACCCACCGAGGCGTGAGATGCGGGTTGAAGGCAAGATGAAGCGGAATGACATGACGTTGAAGTCGGCGGATGAAAAGCACTCTTTCCGGGTGTTCATGCGCCAGAGTGACGAGTTTGCGGAAAACTTTTCCATAGGTCTGATGTATGTGCCGGGCGAAGAACCGGGCAGCTTCCAGCTGATTCGTTGCAACGGACAGCATGGCGGGGAACGAGTTCACCCTCATCATGCGGTTTTCCATATTCATCGCGGCATGGCCGAAGATATCAATGCTGGAATCCTGGAGCCTCGTTTAATTGAACAATCCGCTTCTTACGCTTCCTTCCGGGAGGCATTAGCTCATTTCTGCGCTATAATTCAGTTAGAGCGACCTGAGGAATACTTTCCGGGCCTTAAGCAGATGCCGGTCTTTACGTAAGACGAGGTGTAATCATGGATGCGGTCGAACTACTCCGAGAACAGTTCAACTCACATGTCGCCGTCCGCGAAAAGCGACCGGGCGTACTCCAGCTGGTAGCCCCGCTCTTTCATGAAGATGGCGACATGATGGACATTTTTCTCGACATTCCAAAGAACGGTGATTCCAGCCCGGCGCAAATAGTTCGTATTAGCGACCACGGCTTGTCATTAATGCGTTTGTCATACACCTACGAGATCGACACACCCAACAAGGAAAAAATATTCCACCGCATCTTGGCCGAGAACGGAGTTGGCGAACAGAACGGCGAACTGTTTATCGAATCCGCACCCGAGTCCCTTTACACGGCTCTGCTCCAATTCGCGCAGGCGGTATCCAAGGTCTGTAATATGCGCTACTTCAGGCGCGAGGTGCTGGCCAGCCTGTTCGAAGAGTTGCTGGCCGAGTTTATTCAGGCGGAACTCGCGCGCTATAAACCGACGGAAAGCGTTTTGCCGCTCCCAGATCGTGACGACCTCGAAGTAGATTGGGAATTGCGCCCCAATGGCATTCCCCTCTATTTATTTGCGGTCAAAGACAACAACCGCGGCCGTTTGGCGACCATCAGTTGTCTTGAGTTCCAGCGGCACAGCCTGAAGTTCAAGAGTATCGCCGTGCATGAGGACATCGACAAACTGAGCCGCAAAGACCGCAACCGCCTCACCAACGCGTGCGACAAGCAGTTTACCTCTCTCGACGAGTTCAAACAGAACGCGATGCCATACTTGGAGCGCGAGATCGCTTAAGCAATGGCTGTAAGAAAATCCGGTAAGTCCAAAAAAGAATGGCTCACGGAGCAGATCGCAGCTGCTGTAGGCGCTGGCCGCGAGGTCGCGGTTGAAACGGTGGACTTCTCCGACCCGAACCGACCCAAGACCTGTCTCGAAGTCGATTTCCCGATCATACCGATCAACCAAATTGCCGCTATTGAAGGCAATGCGGGTAAACCGATCTACCAGATGTCCAAGTGGTGGGCGCGGCGGCGGTCCAGCGTATTTCGTTCCATGCTGCTCGCGGCGGCGATGAAGGCGCCGGAGGACGAGAGCAAAGCCGCTAAATCCGTCTGGGAAGTCTACTACGCTAATCACCAGAAACGCGGCGCACTCCACCATCTCAAGGTCGTCGATCCCTTTATGGGCGGTGGCACGACCATCGTGGAAGGCTCCCGATTGGGAATGCAGATGTTCGGCTGCGACCTTAACCCTGTCGCATGGTTCGTCGTGAAGAACGAGATGGCGCAGGTAGACATCGATGAAGTAAAGCGGCTGCTCGCTGAGATCGAAGCGGAAGTGAAGCCGCAAATCATGCCCTACTACGCTTGCGACGGGCCGAACGGCGAGAAGGGAAAATGGTTCCGAAAGCTGGGCCACAAGAAGGCACAAGAAGGCGCACAAACAGAAACGACCGAACAGTTGAATCTGACCGGCGTGGCGGACGAAGGCGGTGCGAATTCAACTCGCCCGGAGGCTAATCAAGAAAAACAAAATGTAAATTCTTGTGCCTCCTCGTGGCAAAACTTCGAATGGGAGGAACTCCCGGCCAGCTTCGACATCTTCTCCGTGCCGTGGCAGGAGCGGCGGAACTACCGCTACGAGGGGCCGGAAATCATTTACACCTTCTGGGCCAAGCATGGGCCGTGTCAGCGAGAAGGCTGCGGCCACAGGACGCCCATCATGTCCACACCGGTCGTCGCCATCAAAACGCTGACGGTGGATGCGTGGCAGGACTGGGAGTGTCGCGGGTGCGGGAAGAAGTTCGACGTGGAGCGCCACGCGGCGCGGATGGCCCCGGACGTGCCGCTGTTCATCGCGCCAGACGAAAAGCCATTCGCCGTGATGGACAGTGAGGGGCGCTTCAACTGCCCGCACTGTGGCAAGACCGGACAGGATGCCAAGGCGTTCGCCGAAAACAATTCGCCGGAGCTTGGCAAATCCAAGAACAAGAAGGTGGAGTTGACGCTGCTCATCCACCCAGAATGGTTGGAAGGCTGCCCGAAGCAAGACGAGCAGGGCCGTGAATATGGTGGAAGCGCAACCGATTCGGTTGAGACGACAGTCCGCTGGAACAATGCCCGCGCCGCCAAGCTTCGACTGCTGGAAGTGCGAGGCAAATTGCCCGCGCAAATCGCCTGCCCGGACACAAGGATCACTTTCCGCACGGGCGACGACGCTGGGACTTCCGGCAAGATAGGCCGCTTCACGTGCGGACAACAAACCTGCGGAACGGGTCAAGGTATTCTCACTGCCATTGAGGCCACTGGAAAATCTGCACCATGGGCGGCGTCTGCGGTGCACGGCTACTCGCCCAAACGCGACGAGGCGGGGCTTCCCTATAATGGTCGTTTCTTTGCAGTGGTGGACGGACAGCCCATCAATGCAGCGTTTGAAGATTGGGAGGAGCGGAAGAAGACAGACTTGGCAGGCTACTGGCCGACATCCGAGATTCCGTTTGGACACATGACGCATCAGCGGAACCCTCTTGACCGCCACGGCATCAAAGAATGGTCGCACTTCTTTAACCCGCGCCAGTTGCTCGTCCACGCTATACTTCTTAAGGCTATCGCGACAAACCGAAATGCTTCTCCAGCGGTAAAGGAATCCGTGCTTGGCGCCTTTCAGCAATATCTCCGGAATAACAATTTATTCTGCATCTGGAATTGGCAGCGCGATACGCCGGAGCCTTTCTTTTCGAACAACAACTTTAACCCTAAATCCAACGTGGTGGAGAACAGTGTGTTTCCGCAGCTGGGGAGAGGAAACTGGGCCTCGTCAAGCGAAGGAGTCTTAGAGGGGATCGAATGGACCAAGCAACCTGTGGAACAAGTCTCAGCGAAATGGCTCGGGACCGACCCAGGGCTTTCTGAGGTGGGCAATGCGAAAGTCTCGACGCGTGACCGAGTGCTAAACAGTGCGGACCTTGCCTGCTGTTCAGCGACCGAGTTGCGCGAGTTGGTCGCTGGTTCCTTCGATCTCGTTATTACAGATCCGCCCTTTGGCGGATTGTTGCACTACTCTGAGTTGTCAGATTTCTTTTACGTCTGGCTTCGATTAGTCCTGCGTGACTGTTATCCCGAATTGTTTACTTCCGAATATGTTCCAAAAGCACTTGAGGCCGTAGAAAACAAAGCGAGACATCCCGACGACGCGGGAGTTTTCTATCAGCGTGTCCTTACCGATTGTTGGCGCGAGGCGTATCGCGTATTGAAGCCGGGTGGCATCTTAGCCTTCACCTTCCACCACAGCGAAGACGAGCCGTGGGTTGGTGTTCTGGAAAGTTTGTTCGACGCGGGTTTCTACCTCGAAGCGACGTATCCGATTCGCGGCGACGAGACAAAAGGCGAAGGCGAGTTCGGCTCAAAGCAAATCGAATATGACATCATCCACGTCTGCCGGAAGCGAAACGGAGCGGAGTTGCAGCCCATCAGTTGGGCGCGGTTGCGTCGCCTGATTACGGATGACGTGCGTCACTTGAAGCGTCTGCTTGAGCAACATAGGAACGATGGACTTCCTGCTGCTGACCTGGACATCATCAAGCGCGGCAAGGCGCTGGAATACTTCTCCCGGCATTACGGTAAAGTTTTCATAGAACAAGGCCGAGAGTTCACCATCAGAGATGCGCTGCCTGCCATAAAATTATTGGTGGACGAAGAAGCCGACGCTACGTCCGGCATAGAAGCTCCCCCCGCCAACGCCGAACCATACACGCGCCAATTCTTTCGCCTCTTCTACGAGACGTGCCAAGTGCCGCGTGACCAGATGCAGAAATTTCTACGCGGTACCGGCATTGCGCCCGGTGACTTTGAGGAACGGGGCTGGTTCTCTGAGAAAAGCAAAGTCTTCACGCTCACTCCACCGGTCGAATTGTCGCGGGCGTGGAAAGGCCTGTCGCGCAAAGGCATGGCGCGGGATTTCGACCAGACGATGTTCCTCGTCGGCGCGTGCTTCGAAGGAAGCAACATTCGCGTGACCGATACGCTGGACAGTCCGAACTTTGCGCCGCATCCGGCGACAGCGGAACTCGTGGACTGGCTCGCTCGTCACGGAGGCTCGCAGGAAATCAGATTTGCCGCCCAACGTGCGCGGACGATTTACCGCGACTGGCTCGCGAAGGATGAAAACAAAAAGAAGGCATTAGAGCAGCTAAAGCTTTTCGATATTGACGCGTAATCGACCATGAACGCCGACTTGCACGACGATACTTGGATTCGCTGCGGCACATCCCTCCTGTGGGATGCCGCGGCGTTGAACGGGATCTGCCCCGCTGAGAGCGTCCGCAGTCTCCGTGAATTTCTGCGGCTGCATCAAGCCGGCTGGCCGGAGGGTGAGCTCGCTTTAATCGACAACCGCACTCTGGTAATCGCGGGGTTGGAAGCGGCGATGGATACTCTGCACCCGGATGAGGCGGTGGG
>Ga0214473_10007917_pt1 | contig 12585 bp, 10 predicted proteins | sample RVTome_7_FD_203509 | JGI IMG/M metagenome (GOLD analysis project Ga0214473, IMG submission 203509) | Soil microbial communities from uranium-contaminated site in the Upper Colorado River Basin, Wyoming, United States - RVT98D197 | ecosystem: Environmental > Terrestrial > Soil > Contaminated >... | reverse complement strand
CGTCATCTATCACCAAGTGATGACGATAACTTCAATGTGATGGACATGAAGGAGATCGCCAAAATGCTTACGGGGACCACGCAACTGCTTACGGCATTGCTGAGCGCAGTGGCAGCCGTCAGCCTCCTCGTCGGTGGCATTGGCATCATGAACATCATGCTGGTGTCGGTCACTGAGCGTACCCGCGAGATTGGTATCCGGCTTGCCATCGGTGCTCTCGAGAGTGAAGTGCTCATGCAATTCTTGGTGGAGGCAGTGGTGCTGTCTTCTTTCGGCGGCTTAATCGGCATTGTGCTGGCCCTCACCGCATCCGTCTGGCTTGCCAATATGTTGCGCGTACCCTTCGTCTTCAACACAGGCATCGTTGTCATCGCCTTCTTGTTCTCGGCGGCGGTGGGTGTTATTTTCGGCTACTTTCCGGCACTGAAAGCCGCCCGGCTGGACCCGATCGAGGCCCTACGGCATGAATAGGGGCCTCCACTTTTAATTAAATCATAATTAAATGTTACCAAGAGAATAGTAGGATAGGAACGTTGACTCATAATTAATGTTACCGAGAAGCCTTAACTTGGGTCTTTTGGAACTGGACCTGGAAGATTTTTTAAATTGAATTTCAATGGCTGTTCTCAACTGGAAAGGGTTCAAGGTTTTCAACTGTGCCGTGAGCTGTTTTTAGTAGTCTGGGTCACCAAGGGGGATTCCATCACCCGCTGGTAAGGTGTTTTAGGGGGATCATAGCGCCGGATGGTTTTAGAAGCAATTCTTTCTTTAGCCAGGAGTTTGACTGCGGGCAAGAAGAAGTTTTGAAACAACCGCCATTCCTGGGTATACAGATCGTTAAGGAAAGGGTCAACCCGGGGATTATCTGAGCGATCATAGCCGAGCCATTGCCGGACATGGGTCCAATTTTTTTGTTCTATGTGGGCATTGTCGTCTTTATGATAGGCTCGGCTTCGGGTAAATTGGATAGGCTTTTTTCTTTGGCTGAAGTGTCTCAGGAGATGGTAGTTTAAGAATTCGGAGCCATTGTCGCTATCGAAGCCGAGTAAAGGGAAAGGCAACGACTGTTCGATATGACGGATTTGTTCCAGGACGCCGGTTTCACCTTTTCCCCAGACGGCCCGTTGCTCGGTCCAACCGGTAGCGATATCGACGCAATCCACGGTAAAGACAAACAGGCCGGATACCGTGTCTCCGCAATGGGCCACGGTATCCGCTTCTAAAAATCCCGGCCGGGTTTCATCCCACTGGTTGGTTTTCAGGGGGATTTGTTTTCGCAGGAGAGTACCGGGCTTGGTCGTAGCCCGTCCTCGTTTTTAAATTGGACCCGGACGGGTTTCAACCGCCGATCGATGGTGGGGGCGGAGATCGTGTTCAGAGCCCTTCGGATCTGAGGGGACAGTTCTCCGAAGGTGGAGCCGTAACTGGGAAGCCATAAAGGCAGGGAGGCTTTCAACCGGGTGGAGCAGGGCTGATTGGCGGACAGCCAAATTTTTCTTAGGGCCTTTAAGAGTTCTGGAGAGTCATAGAGAGGCTTGGGACCTCGTGGCTTAGGTTGGGACTTGGTGAATTGCTTAAAGCCCCTGAGTAGGCGAATGGCATGTTTTCGATGGTTTCCCCTTGCGGCACAAAATTCATCCAAAATGAGATGTTTTTGGGCTTTGGTAGCTTTTTTATATCGTTTAGCAATGGCTGCCAGGTATTCTTTTTTTGATCGTGGACTCATAATTTTTCCCTCCTACCGAGAATTTTCCTCGGTAACATGAATTATGAGTCAATGATCCCTTTATTTTAACCCCCTTGGTAACATTTAATATGATTCAATTCGCCTATTTTCCGCCTTGATTCTGTCTTTTTCTTGTTTTATACTCTTTCCCTCAAAAAGGAAATTCTTGGCCGGCTACCCCACCTCAAATTTATACCCCACCCCGTAAACGGAATGGATAAATCCTTGGCCGGGGCTGACGGCGGCTATTTTTTTTCGCAATTTTTTAATATGGCTGTCGATGGTGCGGTCGCTGACGATCCGTTCATCCTGGTAGATCCGGTTCATAAGCTGCTGGCGCCCATAAAGGCATCCTGGATTGACGGTCAGAAAGTGCAACAGCTTGAATTCAACGGCGGTGAGTTCCAAATCCCGGCCGTGAAGGGTGGCTCGGTACCGCTGTTCGTCGAGGACCAGTCCCTGAGTATGAATCGTCTGCCCGTCGTGGGTCCGTCGCAAGACAGCCTTGACTCGGGCAACCACTTCGCGAGGGCTGAAGGGCTTGCAGATGTAGTCATCAGCTCCAAGTTCCAGCCCTAACAGACGGTCGATCTCTTCGATCCGGGCGGTTACCATGATGATCGGAACATTGGAAAAGGTGCGGAGCTCCTTGCATATTTCGAGGCCGTCACGCCCCGGGAGCATCAGATCCAGGATGATAAGATCAAGGCTGTGCTCCCGGACCCAGGGAACAACCTCCAGACCGTTTTCAAGTATAAACGGTTCAAATCTGGAAGCTTTAAGATAATCGGCTAACAGACTGGCCAATTTCGGCTCATCTTCTACTATGAGGATAACTCCGATCATATGCGCCTGCCGGCATCTGGAAGGGCAACGCGGATCAGCACTCCTCCCAATGGCGACGGATGGGCCATAATCGTCCCGCCGTGGGCTTCGACGATATTTTTGCAGATGGCCAGACCGAGTCCGGCTCCGCCTGTAGACCTGTTTCGAGATCCTTCCACCCGATAGAGGCGTTCGAAGAGTCTGTCCAGTTGATCTTCCGGCACCCCGGGCGAGGAGTCTTCAAAATCAATCACCACTTGCCCGTTCCGGCAGGATATACGGATAACGAGTTCTCCACCCGGATCAGTGTATTTCAAGGAATTGTCCAGGAGGTTGCTGAAAAGCTGGTGCAAACGCTCAGAATCTGCAAACAGGGAGGTCTCATTTCCCTGCCAAAAGTCCGCGCCGACCCTGATAGACTTATGGGCAAATTCCTTGCGAAACGCTCCCAGGGAATCATTAAGTACCTCGGCCGGATCAAGATCTTCCTTGTGGTAGGTCAGTGTGCCCAGATCAGAGAGTGCCAACTGATAAAGATCGTCAACCAAACGATGGAGTCGAATGGTTTCAGCATGGAGCGACCGGATTGCCTCCGGGTTTATAGGTCGTATGCCATCTAGTAAGGCCTCGATCTCACCGCGAAGCACGGATACAGGGGTTCGCAATTCATGAGAAATGTCGGCTACCCACTGACGGCGGGCCTTTTCATTTTTTTCCAGGGACAGGGCCATCGTATTAAAGTCGCCGGCTAATTGTCCCAACTCATCTGATGTTTCGGCCGGAACCCGAACGGCGTATTTCCCCGAGGCGATATCGTGTGTTGCCGCGGCCATGGCCCTAAGGGGCTTGAGCAAACGGTTGGCCAGGGGCAATGAGAAAAGCACCACCGCCAACAACAGGCCGATGGCCGATAAACCAAGGGCTGTTTTTTGCCTGCTTAGAAACTGAAGTTGTTGCTGTTTAAGAAAGGGCTTGGTGGGCAGCAGGCCCACATAACCAACGACCCGATCAAGGTGGGTGATAGATTTAAAATGCACGCCCTTTGTCTCCTCAGGGTTTCCAAAGACAGGGTTCCGTTCCGCGTTCAAAACGATAAAAGGCCCTCCCGGGCGGTGTGAGCCCATCAACGGCGGTGGGGGTGGCGGAACATTTTTCCTTCCTTCATCTTTTTTACGATCTTCAATGGCCAGACTATCTAAATGGAAATTCGACAGTTGAAACATCAATTCGGGATTGCTTCGGAGAAAATCCCAATTCCCGTGTTCGGCATAGGCCCGTTCTAGATTAGTGGTTGTCCTTTCGAGCACGCCCTGCTCCGTGGCCTCAATATATTGAAGGAATCCCCGGTTAATGCTCCAATACATAATGAGGAACATACACGACAAGGCCACACAAGTAGCCGCGAGGATCGAGAGGAACAGTCGAAACCGGATGCTGATCTTCATATTTTTTTTACACCGCCTGTCGATAATACAAAAAGTATATAATTATTTTACACCTTCAGGCAAGCAATAAGCTCATTTGAGAATCTTTAGCCTGAAATTCCTCTTTTCTTCCTTATTTTGGGCATATTTGTCTGCTATCCATGCAAATAGAAAAAGTACCGGCTGTGGAGTTCCGATAGACAAGAAGGAAAAAATATGCCCCCAAGGAAATAATTTCCCATCCCTATCCGGAATAAGCGTTCAGATGAATCACTTTTTTATGCTAGACCATATTTTCATTAAGTTACATCCATGATGGTTTCGCAAAAAGTATTTTAGTCCTTCATGGCCAGGAGCAGAGTGCCGGGGCGGGTTTCAAAACCGCCCCGGCCCAAAAGCGGCTTGCTAAGACTAAGACAGAGATTGTTTCATCCCCCTTGGCGAACTGGCCATGATCTTATTGGGGACTTTTTATAAGACTGCTTTTTTAAAATAAAAAGGAGGTTTCCTCTGAGGAAAAACGTAAAACAAATTCCGGCGACTTTAAGGCCAAAGTAGTTTTAGAATTAATCCGTAATGAAAAGAGCCTGACCGAACTAGCGGATCAATATGAACTGCACCCCAATCAAATTAAAAACTTGAAATCCCTATTTTTGAAACATTTGGTCAAACTATTCGATGACAAGAGGCGGATAGGAAGGCCAAATAAATAGGTATCAGGCACAACTTATCGAAATTGAATTATTTAATGCAGTTCCCTGTTTAATGTAACCGCCTGATAGGCCAGGGGAGTTCAAAAACAAGGTTTGTCAACCCCATTGTTCGTGCCACTTTCTTGGAAGAGTATTTGTCCAGGAAGGCGCGGGAGGGAGTCGGTGTCTTTTTCTCTCCCCGCCTTCATTTTTAACCCTGACTTATTTTACGGACCTCTTTTTAATACTCTCCGATATTTCCTTTTTCCTTCCATATTATAACCATATTTGTCTGCTATTAATCTGGCCCGGTCTGAAAATTCCTATCAAAAGAGTTTTGATTTTTTTTCTCTCTTTGACGGTTAGGTTTATGGGGGCTGCGGAGAACCGGCGATATGTTGAAAGTGATGCTTATAAAAAAATTAAGGAGTTACATATGAAAAGAAAATTACTTCGAAGTTCTTAATTTTGGTTTGAACCCAGAGATGAATTCAAACATTTTGGTTCCGGTTTTTATTTGGTTCATAGTCCTTTTGACCATGTCCGGTGCCCTGGCTTCTGAAGGTTTCGACATTATGAATATAAAGGGGTGGGATACCTTTGCCAGGACAACCGTATTTGCCGGCAGTAGTATCAGTGCCAATGGGGGTAGCTTAACCATGCAGGAGGTAGAAGTGGGGTTTGGTAAAAAATTCGGGCTGACCCCCCGGTTTATGCTTTCCACAGGGTTCCAATATTCTTTGAAAAGCATCGATGCCCCTGGAGATGCCAGACTCCCAACATCCCTACACCGTCTGGCAATAAGCCTGGGCGGTATGTATCGGCTCAACGACAATTTCACTTTGGGTCTCATGGTTTCACCTGGACTCAGTAGCGACTCAAAGGAAATTACTACCAGTGATATCCGCACACCCATTATCTTCGTTTCTCGATATAAAGCTTCCCAGCAGGTAACCCTGACAGGAGGCCTGATGTATGGGATAGGAAATCAGGAACTACCGGTTCTTCCTATGATAGGGGCGGTGGTTAAGCCTTCGGAGGAGTGGACCTTTACGCTGGGGTTCCCCCGTACCGGTGTCATGTTTAAGCCGAATAAAACGACAGAGTATTCCCTTGGAGCTGAATTCGGCGGGGGTGAGTACCGGTTGCATGACCCCACCATAGGTGCAAATACCATAAGCTATTGGGATTACCGAGCCGTTACCGGTATAAAGTGGGTTCTCTCACCGGGCATGGAACTCGGTGTGGCTGGAGGGTACTCCTTTGCCAGAAAGTTTGTTTTTCGGGACGGAACAAGAGATGACATAGATGTGAACAACGCCCTCTTTGGGCGGTTAGAATTCAAGTTTTTGTGGTAATTCAGAAACTCGTGGGTAAACCCCCTACTGGTGATATCAGTAAACTGGCCGATGGGTCTTTTCATGGTTCCTTTCATAGTTAAAACTGGATAAAGGAGATAATCCATTATGAGCAAGCAAGAGGAGATACTGGTAGTTGATGACGCTCCAATAATACTAAACCTGCTTACGGATATCCTATCGGCTGAAGGATTCCAGGTGCGATCCGCCAATAATGGAGCACTGGCGTTGGACTTAATCACTGCTAAACCACCCCAATTGATATTGCTGGATATCAATATGCCTAAGATGGACGGATTCGAAGTTTGCCAGCGGCTCAAATCAAACAAAGAAACCAAAGAAATCCCTGTAATATTCGTCAGTGCCAGTACAAACCTCGGAGAAAAGATGAGGAGTTTTGGACTCGGCGTGGTCGATTTTATTTCCAAGCCCTTCCAGCGCGAAGAATTACTGGCGCGGGTACGAAATCTTCTGGAATTAAACCAGTTGCGGACCAGGCTCGAAGCCCGGGTTTTGGAACGAACGGCCCAGTTATACCAGTTGGCAGAAGAACTTAATAAAAGGTTAGAAAGACTTAATAAAGCCTTAGGAGGAATCACTCAGGCTATCGCCTTGACCGTGGAAACCCGGGACCCTTACATTGCTGGCCATCAGACACGGGTGGCAGGCCTGGCCCGGGCCATAGCCCAAGAGATGGGGCTCTCCGATGAGCAGATGGATGGGCTGCACATGGCTGGATTGATGCATGATTTGGGTAAAATTTCGATCCCGGCCGAAATTTTATTCAAGCCCACCAAACTAAGCGAGCTTGAATTCAACCTGATAAAATGTCATTCAAAAGCAGGCTATGAGATCTTAAAAAAAATTGACTTCCCTTGGCCCATAGCGAAGATAGTCCTTCAACACCATGAAAGGTTAGATGGTTCAGGATATCCCTATGGCCTCAAAGCTGGACAAATCCTCCAGAAATCTCAGGTTTTAGCCGTAGCCGATGTGGTCGAGGCCATTGCCTCACACCGTCCGTACCGGCCTGCCCTTGGTGTTGAAAAAGCCTTAGAGGAAATCTCAAAGAATAGAGACATACTTTATGACCCTGAGGTAGTGGATGCCTGCTTAATCCTTTTTAAGGAGAAAGGGTTTACGTTGCATTAAAAGGTACCCTTCTATGATCAGTGAAACTTAGAGGTTCACCATCAGGCGGGCCACGGTATTTTTGTTCTCCTTAACAATTTCCCATTTTTTCCATATTTTTGCCTTATTTATTTGCTATTCCTGGAATTGTCAAAGGGATCTTCAAAGAGACGTCGATCAAAAACTATGAGATGGAGGAATGCGATGAAAAACAAAAGGTTCCAAATCAATGATTCCAATAATGAAGGAAGCGCAATAATGGATAAACCAGTTATGGCAATAATTATTTTTATCCTATTCATGGATCTGGTTTTTCTCTTTTTTATGGGTCTTTGGGCAGGAAATGCTTCAGCCCAAATGGGCGGCAGGATGCCTCCGCCGATGAGTTCCGAAAGGATGGGAGGCCGGGAACATCCGGGAGCAATGTCCGCCCCTATGATGATGGATGCAGAGCACCCGATTTGGCGACAGCTTAGGGAACTCGGTCTTGATGAGAAACAGAAAGGAGAAGTACAAGAGCTGAGAAGGAGGGTAATGGAAGAGATGATCCGGAAAAGGACCGATGAGCAGATCACCGGAATGGAATTGAAAAACCTCCTTGAGAAAGATCCGGTCAATATAAAGGCGGTGGAGACGAAGATTAGACGGATAGAAACCATAAGAGTGGAAATGCATCTCTCCCTCATCCTGGCGATGGAAGAAATTAAAGCTAAGTTAACACCGGACCAGAGAAAAAAACTCCAAGAGATGCAGAAAACAGGGCACAGGAATTAAGAGAGAGAGGCCTGATGGAAGAATGAAGGATGATCTTCTGAGTATGCTTTTGCCTTGGGAGGTTCGGGGGGATGAGGAGACGGTTAGGGAAATGGATATTAGATGAACATGGATTTGGCAATCAATAGATCAAAGCTCTGGTTTTCTCTATGGCTCACCGTCCTGATCCTTAGCGGATGCGCCACCGTGGGGCCCGATTATGTGCCTCCCGCCACAGACCTATCCGCCACCTGGCATACTGAGCTCAAAGGGGGCCTGAACATTGATCAGAAGGCCCTTCAGGATTTGGCAGCCTGGTGGACCCTATTCAATGATCCGGAACTTTCTAGCCTGGTTAATCGAGCCATAGCCGGCAACCTTGACCTTAAGAAGGCCCGGGCCAAAGTGCGTGAGGCCAGGGCCAAACGGAGCGTCGCCAGGGCCGATCTCTTTCCCACCCTTAATGCCTCAGGTTCGGCCACCTGGAGCCGAAGCAGCGGAAATAGCCAGTCCGGTAATACCGTCGGGATCACAGGGGATGGTAATGACACCGAGTTATACAATACGAGCTTTGATGCGGCCTGGGAGCTGGATGTTTTTGGTGGGGTCCGTCGTTCCGTAGAGGCGGCCCAGGGAGATATTCAGGCCAGGCAGGAGGACCTGCGGGATGTACTGGTTTCGCTGGCGGCCGAAGTGGCCACGAATTATGTCGAGGTACGTTCCTATCAGACCCACATTGCCGTGGCGGAAACAAACCTGGAAACTCAACGCGAGACCTGCCAATTGACCCAATGGCGGTATGAAGCGGGGTTAAGCGACGAACTGGCCGTACAGCAGGCACGATACAGCCTTGAAAGCACCCGTTCTCAAATACCGACCTTACGCACTGGGCTGGAGGAGGCCATGAACCGTATGGCCGTGCTCCTGGGAGAACAACCGGGCAAGGTCCATGCGGAGTTAGAAAAACGAGAACCCGTACCGGTTACCCCTCTGAAAGTTGCCGTTGGGGTGCCCGCCGAGGTGCTTCGGCGCCGACCGGATATTCGAAGGGCCGAACGGCAACTGGCTGCGCAAACAGCCAGGATCGGTGTGGCCACTGCGGATCTCTACCCCAAGTTCGCTTTGAGCGGCTCCATCGGTCTGGAGGCCCTGACTTTGAGTAAGCTGATCTCTTTCGACAGCAGGACCTTCAGTGGCGTTCTTCAAATCACCTGGCCGATCTTCAAGGCTGGGGCTATCCGCCAAAAAATAGAGGTGCAGTCCGCTCTTCAAGAACAGTATCTCATCGCCTATGAAGCCGCTGTGCTCAGTGCTTTGGAGGAGGTTGAAAACGCACTCGTAGCCTATGCCGAGGAACAACAGCGAAGACAGTCTTTAACCAAGGCGACCCAAGCGGCCCAGAAGGCAGTAGATCTGGCCCAATATAAGTACCAGACAGGTCTGACGGATTTCAGCCAGTTACTCGACGCCCAGCGTTCGCTCTTGAACTTCCAGGACCAATTGGCCCAGAGTGAGGGGGCGGTTTCCTCCAACCTGGTCCGCCTGTACAAGGCCCTGGGTGGCGGATGGACTTCCCTGGCTCCCAATGAATAGGAATTCTTTCAGAACGAAAAGAGAATAATAAATATCGAACAAAGAATTTCGAATTAAGAAGCTATTCTCCTGCAACATTCATTATTCATTATTCGACATTCGATAATAACACAAAAATATCGTTTAGCGTTGAGCAAGTCACCTTTTCAAACTTTACTGGCACTCGCTGCAAGAGTGTATTAGGGTCTAATGTGGAGAGAAGAAATGAAATCAAAAATTAATCCGGACCCCGATGTGTCCATAATCCTGGATGTCGATCAATTTTTGAACCCAAGAAAAAAACTGAAACGATGGCTTATTATTATAGGCTTCCTGGCAGCGGCGATGGTGATCGCTGTGGTGATTTGGACAAAGAAGGAAAATTCCAATTCGGTGGGGTATAAAACCGAGCAAGTCCGGCTTGGCAATCTGACGGTCATCGTCATTGCCACAGGCACTCTGCAGCCAACCAACAAGGTTGACGTGGGCAGCGAGTTGTCCGGTATCATTAAGAGCGTTGAAGTGGACTACAACGACAAGGTGAAGGTTGGCCAGATCCTGGCCAGACTGGACACCCCGAAACTCGAGGCCCAGGTAACGCAATCCAAAGCCGCCATGGAATCGGCAAAGGCGAAGGTCTTGCAGGCCCAGGCGACCGTCAGCGAGACCCGCAGTAAACTCGCACAGCTAAAAAGGGTATGGGAGTTGAGCAATAACAAGGTTCCCTCACAGTCTGAGCTTGATGCGGCAGAGGCGGCGTTCGAGCGGGCCAAGGCCGATGAAGCCAGCGCCAAAGCCGCGGTCTCCCAGGCCCAGGCCACTCTCGAAGCCAATGAGACGGACCTGTCCAAAGCAGTCGTCCGCTCGCCCATTAACGGCATCGTCCTCACCCGCAGCGTGGAGCCCGGCCAAACCGTGGCCGCATCCTTTACAGCGCCGGTGCTCTTCACTCTGGCAGAGGACTTGACCAAAATGGAACTGCACGTGAATGTAGACGAGGCCGATGTGGGCAAAGTGCGGGAAGGCCAAAAAGCTACGTTTAGCGTTGCCGCCTACCCGAATCGAACTTTCGAGGCACGGATCACGCAGGCCCGTTACGGTTCGTCAACGACGTCAGGGGTCGTGACCTACGAGACCGTGTTGAAAGTCAACAACTCGGATCTATCCCTGCGGCCGGGAATGACGGCCACCGCGGACATCACGGTCAAGAAAGACGAAAACGCCATCTTAATACCCAGCGCTGCGCTACGCTTTACCCCTCCGGTACAGGAGGAAAAGAAGCCTTCTGCCAGTCTGGTCGGCGCATTGCTTCCGGGGCCGCCCAGCTCCGCGTCCAAACAAGGCGAGGACGTTGCCACCAACAAAAAGCAACAGCGCGTCTGGACTTTAAAGAATGGCCAACTCTTAGCCATCCCTGTCACGATCGGGTCGACAGATGGAAGCATGACTGAAGTTGTGACCGGCGACATTAAGCCTGGGATGGCGTTGGTGGTCGATACCGTCAGTGCGGGGAAATGAACATGACTGCCTTTAGCCATACGGACAACCAATCCCTTATTGAGCTGCAGGGCGTGACGAAAGTCTACGGCACTGGTCAGGCGGCCATGCATGCACTGCGCGGCATTGATCTAAGCATCGATGAGGGCGAGTTCGTGGCGGTGATGGGACCAAGCGGTTCGGGCAAGTCCACTTGCATGAACATCCTCGGCTGTCTGGATACGCCAACCGCAGGGGTTTATAAGTTCAAAGGCATTGAAGTGGGTAAACTGACCCGCAACCAGCGCACGCGGTTGCGACGGTTCTACCTTGGTTTTGTCTTTCAGGGCTATAATTTGTTAAACCGCACCTCAGCGCTGGAGAACGTAGAGCTCCCCTTGATTTATCGCGGTGTCCCCGCCGGCGTGCGGCGAGCGCGTGCCCTTGAGACTCTGGAGACAGTAGGTCTCAAGGGATGGGAATCCCACACACCTGGCGAACTCTCGGGAGGTCAGGAACAGCGTGTCGCCATTGCACGTGCGATCGTGACTGAGCCCGCCGTATTGTTCGCGGACGAGCCCACGGGTAACCTGGATACGGCCCGAAGCCGTGAAATCATGGATCTGCTCACCGGACTAAACTGCGACCGAGGGATCACTATTGTCATGGTCACTCACGAACGGGATATGGCGGCCTATGCGAAGCGCACCGTCCGCTTTTTAGATGGTTTGGTCGAGAAAGATGAGCAAAATGGGAGGGCAACATAATGCTATGGAACACGATTCTACTGGCCTTGCGTGAAATCAAGCGAAACGTCATGCGCTCGGTTCTGACCATCCTGGGCATCGTCATCGGCGTGGGAGCGGTCATCACGATGGTGACCATCGGCGGGGGCGCCACTGTGCAGGTCAGAGAGCAGATTGCAAGTATGGGCAGCAACCTGCTCATGGTCAGTCCGGGAAAAAGACTTGGCCCTGGCCAGTCTTCCAACACCGTTTTGTTCAAGCTGAACGATGGAGAGGCTATTCTCAGAGACGTCAGCTCGATTGCTGCTGTGGCCCCTGTCTCGTCCCAGTCCATCAAGGCCGTATTCGGCAATCAAAACTGGTCGACCCAGGTAACAGGAAGCGATAATCAGTATCTCAAGGTGACGAACAGATCCATTAGGACAGGCCGACAGTTCAGCGACAGCGAGTTGCGTGCCGGTGCGGCTGTATGCATCGTGGGCGAGACCGTGCTCAAGAAGCTGTTTGGCGGGCAAGAATCTTTGGGGGGAAATATTCGTCTCGAAAAACTCTCGTGTCAGGTGATTGGCATCCTGGAAGCCAAGGGGCAGAACACCATGGGTATGGACCAGGACGATATCGTCGTAATCCCATTACGCACCTATCAGCGGCGCATTTCCGGTAATCAGGATGTCGCTCTCATTCAGGTCTCGGTCCAGGAGGGCGCCTCGACCGATAAGGCTCAGCGGGATATTCGGTTATTGATGCGGGAGAGGCGTCATCTATCACCAAGTGATGACGATAACTTCAATGTGATGGACATGAAGGAGATCGCCAAAATGCTTACGGGGACCACGCAACTGCTTACGGCATTGCTGAGCGCAGTGGCAGCCGTCAGCCTCC
>Ga0214473_10007916_pt1 | contig 12586 bp, 13 predicted proteins | sample RVTome_7_FD_203509 | JGI IMG/M metagenome (GOLD analysis project Ga0214473, IMG submission 203509) | Soil microbial communities from uranium-contaminated site in the Upper Colorado River Basin, Wyoming, United States - RVT98D197 | ecosystem: Environmental > Terrestrial > Soil > Contaminated >... | reverse complement strand
CCGACGCCGGGCGGATACGCCAAAGCCGACAAGGAGGCGAATGCGAGCACGGCAACAACGACCATGATGGTCGCGCCGATCTGACGGTTCATCAGAGACTCCTTTCTGTCTGCGGCGGGGCGGGCTCAGGTGGGCCGACGCCCTGACGCAGTTCTGTTTGTGGTAGTGGGTCAGTTTGACCTGTGGCCATCGACGCGGGTCCCCTCACCCGCCCGCCTCCGGCGGGCGACCTCTCCCAGAGGGAGAGGTGAACGTATTCCTCTCCCCCTCCGGGGGAGATGTCAGCGATCCGCCGCAGGCGGATCGATGACAGAGAGGGAACCCTGCCTATCGGCACTACATTTAGGTACTGCCTCATCGTCATTGCCAAGTCAAAATGACCCACTACCCTGTTTGTGCTTGCCTTGTGAATCACTGCCCGGTAGCTTATAACTGAAAAGCGACTGATTCGCTCTCCATTTGTGATTTGTTGTCGCCGCTCGAGCGGGACATTAACAGGAGGTATCAGATGGCACGTGCCTTTGTTCTCGTGTACGGAGTGGTTTGCTATGCCATTTTCCTGGCCACCTTTCTTTATGCGATCTGGTTTGTGTTCAAGATGGATGCCCAAGCGCTGCCTCCCGATGTCTCTTGGCCAAAGGCCCTGCTGATTAACGCAATGGTGCTTTCGGCCTTTGCCCTGCAGCACAGTCTGATGGCGCGGCAGGGCTTCAAACGGGCCTGGACCAAAGTTATCCCGAAACCGGTCGAGCGGTCAACCTACGTTCTCTTCTCCAGTTTCGCGCTCCTCCTGATATTCCGTTTCTGGCAGCCCCTCCCCGGAGTCGTGTGGGATGTTCAATCGCCGGCCGCAAAGGCCGGCCTGCAGGCGTTGTTTGGACTTGGCTGGGCGATGGTGTTGATCTCCACCTTTCTCATCGATCACTTCGAATTGTTCGGCCTCAAACAGGTGTGGACATACTTTAGGAATCAATCCTTCCAACCACCCAAGTTCGCGTCGCCGGTCTTCTATCGCGTTGTGCGGCACCCGATCTATCTGGGATTCATCATCGCCTTCTGGAGTACGCCGAGGATGACCGTCCATCATCTCTTTTTCGCGGTCATGACGCTCGGCTACATTCTCGTCGCTATCCAGCTTGAGGAACGTGACCTTGTCACCTTCCACGGCGAGCAGTATCAAGTTTACCGTAGCGGCGTCTCCATGCTCATTCCTTGGCCTCCGCGGAAATAGAGCGCCATTCCCGGCCCGGCAGCTCGCCACGCTGATCGAAGATTCGGAGAAAGAGCGACCGATCAAGCCGCTGATACGCCTACGCCCCCGGGAAATCGAAATGGCGTTCCGACCCACGGATCGCTGGTACCCCAGATGAAGAAAGACCAATCCTTCCATGACCATGTCGTCTACGATTTGCTGGGCGATACCTCCGGCATCACCAGCCGGGCGATGTTCGGCGGGTGGGGGATCTACAAGAACGGCATCATCTTCGCGATCATTTTCGACGGAGCGCTCTACTTCAAAGACGACGACACCAATCGTGCCGATTTCGAACGGCTCGGCAGCCATCCGTTTGTATACAAGCAGGGGAATCGCAAGCCCACGGCGATGTCGTACTGGCTTGTACCTGAGGGGATCTTCGAGGATCGTGAGCGGCTTCGAGAATGGGTGGAGCGGTCGGTGAATGTGAGTTTGAAGAGCAAGGCGAAGAGACCAAGATAGAACTGGGACGCAAGCCGAGACTTTCGATAGGACCGTAGCTTCGGCGTATCAGCAAGGTGCGAGTGAGGCACCGCGAAACGCGACATTGATGATGATGATCGCGTCCTGAACGTCAACTACCCCATCGCAGTTGACATCCTCCCGCATTATGCCGCAGGGATCGTCGGTCGGCGCCTCACCTCGGAAGGCCGCTCCGATCACACTGATGACATCGGCAATGTCGATCGCGCCATTGCCGTCGATATCGCCCTGGTCAAGGCAGGCGATGAATCCGACCGTTAATGTGTCGTAAACAACGGTGGTATCGTACCGCACCGTGTCAAACAGCCCCTCCAAGCAGTGGATTTCCTGGGCGATTAGAAATCTCACGACATAGTCGCCCGAAGGGACCTGTCCGAGGGTAAAAGTCAGATTAACCGGCGGTACGGGCAACACGCACATGTCGCAGAACGAGACAAGAACGGGGAGGAAACGGACGTCAATCCGACCGCTGTCCAATCCCGGCATGCCCCATGTCGGGTTCCCAAAGCAACTGTTCGGCAACTGCCCCGTGAGCGACAGTGTCACAGAGTCTCGATTCGTCGCGAGAGAAGGGGTGTAAGAAGGGACTAAGAGAGAGTACGGATCCGTCTCTTGTGCGCAAACTCCTGCGCTGAGTACGACCGACGCCGTCAACGTCAAAAAAAGCAGACGGCCAATCCTGAACATGATGCGCCTCCGCGTCCGAGTCCGGAGTTATGCCCCTTGAGAGCAATATGGCCCGGTTTTGGTCGTTTGTCAAGACGGCAACCACACGTTGCAGTGGGTCGGTTTGATCTGCGACCATTGCTGGGTCCCCTCACCCGCTCTGCTTCGCTATCGCTTCGCAGAGCGACCTCTCCCAAAGGGAGAGGTGAACTTCCTTACTCCCTGGCTTGAGCAGTACGGGTGTTTTTCCCCTCTCCCTTGTGGGAGAGGGTGGTCCGCCGTAGGCGGACCGGGTGAGGAAACCCGGTGGCCTCTGTTCAAACTGACCCACTACCGCCGCACCTGGCCCTCTTGATCTTCGATCAGAGTGGATGTAACGTGGTCCGCGAATAAGCGTTTGCCCGCCGGAGTGACAATGCCCACCAAGATCAGTCTCTCAGATAAACTCGCCTCGTTCGACGAGGTCTGGGTGCCGAAAGTCGTCGGCGAACTTAACGGCCAGTATGTCAAGGTCGTGAAGTTTCGAGGCGAGTATGTCTGGCACCAGCATGCCAACGAGGATGAGATGTTCCTCGTCATCGACGGCCACATCGACATCCACTTTCGTGACCGTGTCGTCCCACTCGATGCGGGCGAATTCTGCATTGTTCTGCGCGGCGTTGAGCACAAGCCGGTCGCCGAGAAGACGGCGAGTGTTCTCCTTTTCGAACCCGCGGCTACACGCAACACCGGGAATATTGATCACGGCTACACCATCGAAGCCGATGATCTTGAGCGCATCTGAGTATTCCGAGTTTCGTGCGCGCCACCCGTCTTGGGTGGCGCGTTGCGTTTACGCCCAATCACACTCCGCCGGGATGCTCGAAAACGGCACACGTGTCGGCGCATGCTGCTTGGCGGGCAGGATGCCTGCAAAATGCGTCGTGTCGCGCCCCCAGCGGGCATTGATATGATCCATCGCCTCCGATAGCGCCAGGCGGCGCGCATCCTCGAACAACGAGAAGTTGTGCATCCGGTCCGGGACCAATCCGTACAGCGTCACGCTGACTGAGAGTACCTTGTTCCTGCTGAGGTCTGGGCGTTCTCTCCACAATTGCTTTAATGTCGCCAGCAGCGTCAACGTGTCCTGGCACTCGCTGAACGCCGCCTTGGCGTCCCAACTCTTGTCGTTGCAGAATCCGACCTGCACGACCAGCCCGGTGCACCACCAATGGTTGAAGCGCAGGCGCAGGGCCGCGCGATGCAAAAGTTTCTGAATGATCGCATACGCGCCCTCCTCATGACGCATCTCGGGCGGCAGGACATGAGAATGACCGAGTGAGCTGTTCTTGATTTTCACGTCCGGGATGTCGTGGCCATTCAGCCAATACCAAAACCGTTCGCCAACAATCCCGCCCCACAAGTTGCGCATGTCGTCGCGTGAGAGGGCGCAAAGCTGCTTCGTTGTTGTCAGGCCGCGTGCCTGCAGGCGCCTGTTCATGCGCGGCCCGATCCCCGGCAAATCCTCGGGTTCAAGTTGATACAGGATATCCGGGAGATCCGCCTTGCGAATCACCGTCAGTCCGTCCGGCTTCTGCATGTCGGTGGCCACTTTGGCCAGCCACTTGTTCGGCGCCAGACCGATCGAACAGGTGAGCACCGTCCCAATCCGTTCACGCATCACCGCTTTGATGCGTTTGGCCAGATCGACGGCGGCATCGACATCGCGTTCGCGCGCATCCAGACGGCAGGCCATTTCATCAATCGAGTGAACAGTCGTCACCGGAATGCATGTCTGCACCGCCTGGACGACCTTGTGATGGTATTCGACATATCGTTGAGGGCGTGATTCGACAAACACGACATCCTTTGATAGCCGCCGCGCCTCTTTCGGCGACGTTCCCGTCCTGATTCCCAGCTTCTTGGCCTCACGGCTGGCGGCGATGCAGCACGACGACTCAGCCATGATCGGCAGGACACCGACCGGCTTGCCGCGCAGTTTGGGGTTGACCTCTTGCTCGACCGAGGCGAAATACGAGTTCAGGTCGAGGAAGAGCCAGCGGAGTTGGTTGGGGGAATCGTCCACGTCCCATTCTACGAATTGGACGGGAGGGGGCGGATCACTTTGTGGATGCACTGACGGGCGATCGGACGCGAATTCTGGCACTGTGACGTGATTTTTCGGACTTGCAGACAGGACACGACACGATGTATGTTGAACAGACTGACGTAAGTGCGGGTCTCGTGCGAAGGGGTGACAAGACTATCGCCATGCGGGGCAGATTTCTGTACTCAAGTATCACGAGGGACACTTGGAATGAGAGTAGACGAAGACGGCCTTTTGGCGTACCTGCGACACAGAGTCGGAGAAACCCCGATTAGCTCGAGAGCAGGAGCGACCCGTAAAGCACTCGAATTGAATCAACCAAGGCCAGATTTCTCGCGCACCTTCGGAAATCCAGATATATCCGCATACGTCGGCTTCATAGACTTGGCGAACTTCAGTGAAACTGTTTCAGGACAAGCACCAGGCGACATTGCGGAGTTCGTCTTGCCCTTCTTGCGGAATTCGATTCGCATACTCCGAGGACGACATGCGTTGATTGACAAGACTATTGGAGATGAAGTAATGTTTATTTTGCCCGTCACAGAGGAAGACTCACACGCGCCAGAGCCAATTTTCATGGGCCAGATTCTCGGCGCATATCACGATTATGCGTACGGGTGCGACGAGAAATTCGCCTTCAGATTTGGATTGTCTTACGGAAAAGTGCGGGCAGTGAAAGTCGAGGACGAGGGCTATACAGAGTGGTCCTTCTTTGGTGAACCGATCCATGTGGCAAAGCGCCTTCACTCGCTCCCTGAATTGTCCCATCCCAATCCCGTAGTTGGGGCCTTCGGATTGAAGATAACGCCGGGCCGAGCTGAAGACGAAATGTCGGCCGTGAAAAATCATCTCAACTTCCTTGCGGGGTTTGCATCACGGTTCTCGCACCGACTTGCACCTCATCCGTTCTCAATGAAGGGTGTAGGTGATGTCTACTTTGGTATCTTGGATCCGCGAGGTCCCGGAAGGAGTACTGGTGGGGTGACCCAGACCGTCGCAGACTGAGCGTGTTGAAGGAGATCAAGTGGCTGACCCAGAGCGGTGAGAGCCACACGACAAGAGTGCTGACCCACACATAGAGGTTTGTAGCTTACGCGTGCCGACTATCGACAACGGATCGAAACAGAAGACATGTACAAGTGAGCCGGGAAGGGAGAGAGAGAATGGTTTCCGAGGCATCTTTGATTCTGTTCTGGTTCCTGTCCGCATTCTTGATCGGCCTATTCTGCATGGGATTGGCAGAGGCAAAAAATCGCTCGCCTTGGTTATGGTTGGCTCTCGGGTGGACATGTGGTTGGATCGCGTTGATCGCCCTTGCGGGAATGCCCACTCACACGCCCAGCTCAAAGATTTAGTCCAAGGTAGCACTTATCCAGCGGTGAACTCGAGGTCAGGACAAACTCGACCCCGAGGTTTCCTATACGCTTTCGGGCCGCGACCCAAGTATCTTTGGAGTACTTACGGAGTGACATATAATGGGATTCTACCTGCGCAAAGCATTCGGGCTGGGACCAATTCGGCTGAACCTTTCCAAATCCGGGCTTGGAGTATCGGGAGGAGTACGGGGGGCGCGACTCGGGCTGACCTCGGACGGACGGCCATACGTGCATGCCGGGCGCGGCGGACTATACTTGAGACAATATCTCGGTAGCTCCTCGGCTGGACGGCAGGAGAGCAGGGGGGCAGCAAGAGACGGCCAACCGACCGTTATTTATGAAGAAACCGGAGTGACATACCCATCTCCCCACGATCTGTCGAGCGAAACTCGGGCGACAACAAGTTTAGATCGTAGAACGCGCGCAATTGCGACCCCTTCTGCGACACTCGTGTTAGGTGGGGCCATCGCTGTCATTGCCTTCCTCATTCCGCACAAACCGACAGGCTTGCTGCTCGGCGTCGTCGCGTTCTCGGTCTTGATTACCGGAATAACTCTGATGTGGCGGGCAAAACGACGAAACGAAGCAGGCGACTACCTCGGAGCAGTGTTGTCCGAAGTTCTGGCCGACTCGCGCGAGGTCTCGCCGGCTGTCGAAAAACGTGTAAATGCCGCGTTGTCGAATCGGTGGGTTACGCCGGAAGATCGAGAATATTACTCTCGTCGCACCTTTTTCGCAGCGGTGTTTGGGATCGTGGAGGACAGAACTGCATCGGATCAGGAAATCCGGTACTTGAGTAAGTTGGAAGAGTTGCTCGAACTGCCACGCGAATTTGTGGATGGAGCCAGGGCTGAGGCATACCGTGATGCGCACCTTGAAGCTGTCGCCGATGCCGAACTGACGGCAGATGAGGAGCGTACTCTTGAACTCTTGCGGACGGCGCTGTCTATTCCTTCGAGTTGGATCAGCTCCGAGCTTGCCACGGCCTCGCGATTATCTGAAATACGTCGCATTCGTGACGGAGACGTCGTGGAGGTGTCAGTCGAAATTCCCCTCCAGAATGCCGAGACATGCTATTTCAAATCTGAAGCACGCATGCTGAAGGAGAGGAACCTCAGAGCGTATCAACGGAACGGACAACGGTACACAGTAAGGGGTCTCTCGATCGACAAGGAGGGTATGCTTTATATCACCAACAAGCGTGTACTCATGATTCACACGGGAACATCGTCTGTTCGTAATGACAAGATTCTCGATATCGATATCGACCTCGATCGCAATCTTCTTTTGCTTACCAAGGAAGGCACAAAGTCTGCACTCGTGTTTTCGGTGCCTGACGCGGCTCTCGCAGGTGCGATACTCAGTGCGGTTGCCAAGATCTGACGCGGTCAATGATCGCGGCAAATGCTTGTGCTCGCCGCTTATCAACGGGATAGATAGTGGTTGCAAAGCCAACACCGGTACAGGTTGGAAGAGCACGTGTCTGGGACACTCTGGAATCCACCAGTCCCAACGACAGCGTCAGCAAAGTCGTTGGGGTCGGCATGCTCATACTTATCGCGCTCAATGGCGTCGCCATCGTGTTGGAATCGGTCGATGAAATCGGGGTACAGTACTCGGCCATCTTTCGATGGTTTGAAATCGTCTCCGTGTCTGCCTTCACGATTGAGTACATTCTTCGCGTCTGGGTCTGCACCGCTGACCCCCGATACAGTCAAGGTTTCGTTGGACGACTGAAGTACATGTTGTCTCCGATGGCGCTGATCGATCTCATGGCAGTCGTCCCTTTCTACGTTGCGCTGATTGACGCCGATCTTAGGGCACTGCGTCTCCTTCGTCTCTTTCGAGTCTTTAGACTCCTCAAGTTCGGCAGGTACATTGACGCACTGCTGACCTTCGGCCGTGTCATACGGGCGAAGTCGGAAGAACTCGTGATAATATTTTCAGTCATCGTGATCCTCCTTCTAATAGCGTCATCACTGGTGTATTTTGCGGAGCGTGACGCACAACCTGTGGCGTTCAGGGACATTCCGTCGACGATGTGGTGGGCTGTCATCACTCTGACCACTGTCGGTTATGGTGACACGTATCCGGTCACCCTTCTTGGTCGATTATTGGGTGGCATCCTAGCAGTTCTTGGGATCGGATTATTTGCATTACCCGCCGGAATACTGGCTTCAGGCTTTATGGATGAATTGCGAAATCGCTCTCGATCCAGAACTTGCCCTCACTGTGGACGCGCTCTTCACTAGTTTTCCAATCGCAATAGCTGTCTTGCTGGCGACAAACCTCCCCGTTGCGCGGCTTGTCTGTAAGATCAGGACGAATTCTATCCTCGCGCTCAGTCAACGAACAGGCACAACTTTCCCCTTGTCGGCACCGAACATGCTATGCGAGATTGGGCTTTAGAGTATGGTCGAATTGCACAAGAAACTGATGGGGGTACCAATGAAGGGCATGAGAATCGCAAGGCCAGCAGCAATCCTGACGGCAGCCGCGCTTATGATCGCCGGTTGCTCCTCCAAGACCGTGGTGACACGCGTCGACACCGATGAGCAGATCGACCTGTCCGGACGCTGGAACGACACCGACTCGCGGATGGTGTCCGAAGAGATGATCAAAGACTGCCTGAACCACCCGTGGCTCTCCGAGCACATGAGGGAGAAGGCCAAGAAACCGGTCGTGATCGTGGGATCGGTACGCAACAAATCCCTGGAGCACATTCCGGTGGCGACATTTGTCGGTGACATCGAACGCGCCTACGTGAACTCCGGGCAAGTGCAAGTTGTCGCCTCGGCAGTTGAGCGCGAAGATCTCCGTTCCGAGAAGCGTGATCAGCGCATTAACGCCACCGAGGAAACCCTCAAGGAGATGGGCCGCGAGTCCGGCGCCGACTACATGTTGATCGGCGAGATCAATCAGATCATTGATTCAGAGAAAGGCGAGAAGGTCTCGTACTACCAGACCGACTTGACCCTGGTCAACATCGAGACCAACATCAAGACTTGGCTGGGACAGAAGAAGATCAAGAAGTTCATCGGACGCTCTGAATACAAACCGTGAGCCAATTGATGTTGCAATCATGAGGAATGCAACGAAGAGCAGGCTCGCGAGTACGCTCGCCCTCCCCAAAAACACGAAAACGAGAATGGGAGGGCGAGGCTTCTGCCGAGCCTACTCTACATTCGGAGGGAATGCAGCGACGATCATAGTTGCCGCACTTGCTGTATCCGGCTGTGGCACCCACTCCGAGTCGCTGACCAATGTGCGTGAGTCTCTCCTCGCTGGGCGGACCGAAGCCGCCTACCGCGAATTCGCCAAGAAGAAAGAGAAAAGCGACGATCTCCTCTATCTCCTCGAGCGTGGGTATCTCGCGCACGAAGCCGGGCAGTATGATTCCTCCAACATCGCTTTCGATGCCGCCGAATTGCGCGCCGAGGAGCTCTACACCAAGAGCATTTCCGGCGAAGTCGCCGCGCTGATCACCTCGGACAACGTCTTGCCCTACCGTGGCTACCCTCACGAACTCGTGATGATTCACTACTACCGTGCCTTCAACTATCTCATGCTCGGCCAACGCGACGGCGCCTTGGTGGAGGCGCGCAAGGCGAACCAGAGATTAGCGGTCTTGCAGGACGCGAAAGAAGGGAAAACGACTTACCAGAACGACGCCTTCATGCAGTATTTCACGGCGATGCTCTATGAAGCCGAAGGCGAGCACAATGACGCCGCAGTGGCCTACCGCGACGCGCACCGTGGCTACGAGACCTATGCCGAACTCTATGGCACGGCGGCCCCACCCTCCCTGATCGCCGACTTCCATGCCGCTCTCCTCCGTGTCGGCGCCGCCGATGAGGCGGGCACGCTCCTCGAACGCTATCCCTCTCTCCAGAAGGAGTCGGACCTGCGCATGCACGCCAATGCCGTCGTCTTCATCGAGACCGGATTCACTCCGTATCTCGATGCAGTCGACATCACCATCCCCGTTTTTGAAGAGACAGATTCCAAGTTCCGGGACTGCAAGGGGTGCGAAAACGACTACGCTGACGTTCTTGTGTCGCGCTACCATCACAACATCTACTCTTGGAGGCGTCGGGATCTCTCACTCGACCATGTCCTGCATTTTTCGTTCCCGATGATGGTTGATTTCCCGACCGAAGCGTACACGGTTACAGTTGCCTGTGCCACCGGACACGCCCTGGCTCCGGTCACGGTCGAACCGTTGGACGCCATCGCCAAGCGATCATTCGATGAGCGAATACCCAAGATTTTGGTGAAGACCGTGGCGCGCGCGCTCATCAAGGAATTCGCACGTGTGCAAGCCAAGAAGGAAGACAAAGCGCTGGGCGCCCTGGTGAACATCTTCAATGTCGCCACCGAACGGGCCGACACCCGTTCCTGCCTGTTCTTCCCCAATACGATCTGGATGGTGCAGCTCGAACTGCCTCCGGGAAGACACGATCTGGAAGTCGCGGTTCGTGGCGTTGGCGGCACGGAGATCGAGCGAGTGCCGGTCACGCTCGACGCGCCTAAGAATGGTATCGTGTTCGCACGCGTCAGGTCATTCCGCTAGGCGCGTCCTCGTGCAGTTCGTCGAGGCCGGCCGTTCGCCCAACTTGTAAACTTTTTCCACTCAATCACAGTATCGTTGCCAGGCGCTCTACCGCGATATTGGTCGCATGGAGCCAAAGACCAAAGTTGTTGAATACCTCGGCCTGCGCCGCAGCATTGTCGGCGTGCTCACCATGGCCATCCTCGTGGGGATGGGCGAGCACATGGCCGAGCGCTTCCTGCCGATCTACATCATCGCGCTGGGCGGCGGGACCATGGCCATCGGTCTGCTTAACGGTCTCGACAATCTCCTCTCGGCCTTGTACTCGTTTCCCGGCGGCTATCTCGCCGACCGTTTTGGCGAGAAGCGCGCGCTCCTGATCTTCAATCTGGTCGCTATCGTCGGCTACGCCATCGTCATCCTCTTTCCCACATGGCAGGCGGTGATCGTCGGGGCATTCTTCTTTCTCTCCTGGAGCGCGATTTCTCTTCCGGCCACAATGGGGATAGTCTCCAAGGCGCTGCCCAAGCACAAACGCACCATGGGTGTGTCGATGCACTCGATGGTGCGCCGCGTCCCGATGTCGTTGGGGCCGATCGCGGGCGGAATCTTCATCGGGATTTGGGGGGAGACGCTCGGCGTTCGTATTGCCTTTGGATTTGCCATCCTGATGTCGCTCGTCGCACTATTCCTACAGCAACGTCTGATCCATGATGAGCCCGGGCTTCGCAAGAAGGGTGAGGCAGAGGGGAACCCCCTGCGGCTCTGGGGCCAGATGACACCGCAACTGCGCGACCTCTTGGTCGCCGATGTCCTCGTTCGCTTCTGCGAACAGATTCCCTACGCCTTTGTCGTCGTGTGGAGCATGAAAGTCATCGAAGCGCCGGTGACCGCGCTGCAGTTCGGTTTACTCACCACCGTCGAGATGGTGACCGCGATGCTCATCTATGTTCCGGTCGCGCACTATGCCGATAAGAGCCACAAGAAGCCGTTCGTCGTCGCGACGTTTCTGTTCTTCACCGCATTTCCGCTTGTGCTGATGTTCTCGCGGTCGTTCTGGCCGCTTGTTCTTGCGTTCGTTGTGCGCGGCCTGAAGGAATTCGGTGAGCCGACACGCAAGGCTCTGATCATGGACTTGGCGCCCGAAGGCCGCAAAGCGGGGATGTTTGGGCTGTACTACCTCGTCCGTGACGTAATCGTCTCGATTGCCGCCTTCGGGGGAGCGTTTCTCTGGGGGATGAGTCCGGACACGAATTTTCTGGCGGCGGCGGCTTTCGGCTTGGTCGGGACGCTATGGTTCGCTTGGCGCGGTACAAGCCTTAACGCCCCCGGATCCACAAAGTGATTGATCCGGTCGGATAAGACGGGACATCTTCCCATCGAAGGAGATGAATCCATGACATCACACCCTAATACTGCCACATGGGCCGGCTATTCCGGCTCGCTGCGCGCTATTCTCGATGAGTATGCCCGGGCCATCCGCGATTTCGAATCTGTCTTGCTTTCGATACCAGCCGATCGGTATGAGGCCAAAACGGTTCTTAGCGACAAAGACTTCGCTGGTATCCATGGCATTGCCGAGCACACAATCGGGGCCGCGCATAATTATGTGAACTACATCACTGACGCCTTGGATAAAACCGATCGCGGCTACCAGGAACGGACGTTCGACTTTGCGACCCCGCAGGCGGCCGTCGCCTCATTGTGGGAAGCATTTGGCCGTATGGTCGATGTCCTCGGGAGGATTAGAGACTGGACAGAAGAACAACAGGAAACCACAAAGTTTGTGACACGCTGGAAGCAAGAATACGATATTGAGCAGATGCTCGAGCACGCCATCGTGCACATCCTGCGCCACCGGCGTCAGTTGGAACGCTGGCGGGATGTTGCGCTGGTGTGACGAGGGTAGAGGGGAAGTCACAGCTTACAATTCTTCCCAAAGAGCAATCGACCGATCCAACCCCTGTTTCTCGCCACACGCCGGTAGCCCCACTCGACGATCGGCCTGAGCGCCGGCCACATCATCATCGCTCCCAATCGCGGATAGCCGATCTGTCTGAGAACGAAGGCGCAGGCCATTCCGGCGCTGTAGACCACTCCGTCTGCCCTGACAACATGCACCGCTTCCCGGCAGTGGTTGCGCAGCTCCGGCGTCATCGGCGGCGATG
>Ga0214473_10007915_pt1 | contig 12587 bp, 11 predicted proteins | sample RVTome_7_FD_203509 | JGI IMG/M metagenome (GOLD analysis project Ga0214473, IMG submission 203509) | Soil microbial communities from uranium-contaminated site in the Upper Colorado River Basin, Wyoming, United States - RVT98D197 | ecosystem: Environmental > Terrestrial > Soil > Contaminated >... | reverse complement strand
TAAGCTTAATGTTTTCTCTCTGTAAAAGTAATAAAAATTTGTTTCTCAATTTATTTCAACGATTTGAAGTGGTTTTTCTCACAACTCCACTATTTTTAAAGATTCAATCCCCCTATCATCAACAATCTTAACTGCAATGCGTTGATGTTCTCCTGCTTCAAAAGGAAGTGATATAGTTCCTCTATATGTCTCGATTAGTTCTTCATCAATTTCAGCTTTTAAGTTTTTTGCAAGACGTGACCAGCCGTCTTTCTCTCCAGACATCGGGAAGAATACCTGACTGTGGAATAAGCTTCGAAAATCATCCTCTATGTCGAACTAAGCAGGGTTATTAATCCGCACTTTGTCTTTATGCTCGTACTGTTCGATCGGTTTTTTGTTATTGGTGGATGTGTTTTTCTTTTTAGTTTTTGCCATTGGTTAATCCAAACTATTCTGTTAGCTGTAATTTAATAAACTAACAAGTAAATTATTAGCACACGTTATGCAGGGTAATGATGAAAACTCTTAAACAAACCCAGTTCCTTTGATTTTGAGTGCTACATGTTAGGAACTGGGTTTGTATTCTTAACTATTACACAAGATGAATAAATAAAATTGTATGCTCATGAAAAATTTTTATTAAGTATCTCCATCATAGCCGGCCGATTTTTATATTGAATTCGAAATGAAGCGACCAATTCCTTTACCTTCTCTTCACCGCCAGAAATCTTCTTCAAATTTTTTAAATACTTGACTGTGTTATAATAAAACTCACGTCCTGTAATCTTGGCATAAGTTTTAATCGCCGATTGATAAAACTGAACTATCTTCTCCGGATATTCATCTTTCAAGTGTTTTGAGTAACTGTCAATAAACTCAATTCTTGTAGAATTAATCTCCAATAATTTAAGCAGACGCTCCTTGTAACACTCAAGAATAAAAATATCTGCCAATAACGATGCATCGGAAAGCCCTCCCTGCTGTGTTTTACCCTTAATTTTATCAATAATCTTTTCACTAACATTTTTCCACTCTTCTGCATCAATAGTTGATTTCAACTTCTTGTAATAATCCAACTCACGTGAATGGAGAAATAATTCTTCTGCAAATTTTCGAATGTTTTTAACATCCTTTTTCTTTTCATGAATATCGAGTAAAATTTTCTTCCAGGGAACTGAACTCCACGAATGCCCGTCTTTGTCAACTCGTATTATGGCTTCATTACATAATTCGATAGCTGAATTATAATCTTTGTTATTAATGCGTTGTTCTATCATCATTTTAAGGAACTCATCATAATGTTTGTTGCTTTCAATAATATTCCATGCTTCCGAATCGCGTTTGTTTTCTAAAAGATAATTTATTTTAGTTCTAAGCAAGCTAACAACTCTATACTCCGGATACTCTTTATTTTTTTCAACCTCAATTTGCGAATCAATTAGTTTAAAGAATTTATCTTCCTGATCTTTTAGCGTAACAAGATCACCAATTATCTCTAAAATATCGTCATCAAATCCCAAATAATGATATCTTTCTTTGGGATATTCTTTTAGAAAATACTCGAAGATCTCATCTTTTAATTCAGGTGGGGCTTTTTCAATTATAGAACCGAACACATCAAACACTGAGGACATAATGCCACCTATTCCACCGTCAGAATCATCCATATTTTGAGCAAATTCGGGGACTTCTTCAAGAAGCGATTTACAAATTGCCATACTCTCTGGAACGTTATGCCTTTCAAGAAGACCGTATGCTTTATCAGTCAATTCAGAAAGAGGGATTGTTAAGCGAGGTGCTGAATGATAGTCAATGAATCCATCTCTTCCCCTTGCTGCTTTATAAATATTTTGTACGATGATGCGATATTTGGTATTTGCATCTTCATCAAGGTATTCTGCAAAGTATGCTACAAATGAATTCTTCAATCTCCCGTTATATGAGAATTGATGAATAAGAAATTTTTTCAGATCCTCGAAAGATGTTTTCTTTAGAATTGATTCAACGTTGCTTTCCTTTTTATTAGGGATTTGTTTCTCAAGTTTCTTATTAGGTGTTTTAAGAGTTCGGGCAAGTTCATACAGTACAGCAACAACATGCTTGCATAGTTCTCCGTCATAGGGACAATCACATTCCCAATCTACAATTTTATTTTTTTCTAGCTCAATTGATACCAAATATATTTCGGTACCTTGAACTTCAGCGGTCCAAACGCCAGGTTCAATTTCTTCCAGATCATCAACGAGCTTGTTAGTAAAATAATTATATCCTCTGCCAAGCATTACATCGCTTATCTGTTCTTCAAAATTTTCAAGTGTCATAATAGGTTATTTTTAATTACCGAAAACACAAAATTCCCTCAACAAAATTTACTCAAAAACATATACACTTATAAGATTATTTGAAAAATTATTCGGTTTAATTAAGCCCCGTTTATTTTCTTTAATCTCAGATCAGCTTACAGTAATTTAGTGCATTAAAATTCAATAAGGAGTTAAAAATGAAAATAATATCAATAATTATTTTTTACGTTGCAATGCTTACAAATACAATTCCTCAGAGTATCGTTCGATTCGAAGATTATTTCTCCAATCAAACTTTAAGAATCGATTATCATCATGTTGGAGATGCAAAATCCGAACTGTTTGCTATAGATAAAATTTACCAATACGGAACTTGGGCTGGCAGCACTAAAAACTTAATTGATAACTTCAACAATGGGAAATATTACGTAAAAGTTTACGATGCGTCATCAAACAAACTAATCTTCTCTAAAGGATTCGATAGTTACTTTGGTGAATACCAGACAAGCTCAAATGCCATAAAGGGAATTCAAAAGGCCTATCATGAATCAGCTCTAATCCCGCTTCCGAAGGATAAAGTAAAATTATCAATGGAAAAAAGAGATACCGATAATAATCTAAAAGAAATATTTTCATCTGAAATAGACCCGAAGGATGTTGCACTTATAAAAGATAAGGTTGTCGATTCAGCAGTTAAAATATTCAAATCTGTTTATAACGGCGATCCGCAAAAAAAAGTTGATATTGCTATCATCAGCGAAGGTTTTACTGCAAATGAAATTGGAAAATTTAGGTCAGATTTAGAAAGATTCAGTCAAATTTTATTTACTCAAGAACCTTTCAAATCAAACAAAGAAAAGTTCAACATTTACGGTGTGTACAAACCTTCCGAGGAAAGCGGAACTGATGAACCACCGGCCGACATTTTCAAAAATACAGTTCTGAATTCTACTTTCAACTCTCTCGGTTCAGAAAGATATTTACTTACTGAGGATAACAAAACTCTTCGGGATCTCGCTTCTCATGTACCATATGATGCTCTCTTCCTTATGGTTAATCATAAAAGGTACGGCGGAGGCGGAATTTATAATTGGTGCTGTACATTCACAGTTGATAATCAATGGCACAAATATTTATTTCTTCATGAATTCGGTCACTCCTTTGCTGGATTAGCAGACGAGTATTACACTTCTGATGTTGCTTACGACGATTTTTTTAAACGAACCGTTGAACCGGTTGAACCAAACATTACTGCACTGCTTGACACAACAAATATTAAATGGAAAAAGTGGGTTTCTTCGGGAATAGGTTTGCCAAGTTTTTGGGAAAAGAAAGAATTTGAAGAGATAGATTATAAATGGCAAGATGAGCGCAGAGTTCTCAACAATAAAATTGCCGAGTTAAAAAGAAATCACGCACCCAAACAAGAAATTTTAGATGCAGAAGAAGAGTACATTATAAAAGATAAACAACAGGCAACTAACCGCGACTCGTTTTTACGAAAAACTAAAAACTACCGAAATGTCGGCGCTTTTGAAGGAGCTGGATATGCACCCAAAGGATTGTACAGACCAATGATTGATTGCATTATGTTTTCGCAAGGCGACAAACCATTCTGCAGAGTTTGTGAAGATGCAGTTTTAAAGGTGATTCAATTCTACTCTGAATAAGAAATTGCTTCAATAAACAAACCCAATTTCTTCACTTCGATTTATCGTGCCGAGAAATTGGGTTTGTGGTTATCACCATCCATAAAAAATATCGTAACGTTCTTGCTCAGGTGAATGAATTCTGCATGGTGGTGGAAGCATTTCCAGATTCACAGGATACAATTTCGTTTGCTTACAAAACTCTGTTGCGAGTTCGCCGCTTTCAACGCAAAGCAAAGTATCGTTGACACTTGTTGGCCTCATAAATTCCGAATTCAAATGAGAATATTTTCTCGAGATGCTCGCCATCATTTTTCCCCAGATCGGCGCGCACACAGTTCCTCCGTACTGAAATCCTTTAGATAATTTTTTTGACGGATTATCAAATCCTACCCATACAGCAGTTGAAAGAGATGGGGTATAACCCACAAACCACGCATCGGTATAATTCTGAGTTGTTCCGGTTTTACCCGCAGCAGTACCGTTATAAAACTTTCTCACAGATTTTGCTGTGCCATCATTAATTACAGATTCCAAAGCTGTTGTCAATAAATAAGTTGTTGCCGAATCAAGCACAATTCGTTTTTCACTTTGATTGCTGTAAATAACTTGACCATTTTTGTCTTCAATTTTTATTATCGAATATGGTTCGGCGTATAATCCGCAACATGCAAATACCGATAAAGATGAAGCCATTTCCAATGGTGTTACTTCCCCCGTTCCTAAAGCTATTGATGGATAAGATGGAATATTGGATTTAATTCCAAGCGAATGTGAAAAGGCAATGATTGAATCCGGAGATGTTAATTCCGTAATTGCATGGGCTGCTGCAAGGTTCACAGAATTTTGAATTGCTTCTATCATTGGAATTCTTTTACCGGAGAATGAATTATCATCGTTAGAAGGTTTCCATTCCCAGGGTTTCCCGGCATCGACAACAATTGTTGAATCTAAAAGGGGAGTTCCCAAAGTGTAGCCGACTGACAATAAATATCCGTAAAGAAATGGTTTGAATGCGGATCCCGGTTGGCGATGAATTTGTGTTGCTCGGTTAAGTCCTCGTGATTCAGAAGTTGAGCTGCCCCCAATCATTGCCCGGATCATTCCGGTTCTGGGTTCAACAGATATCAAGCCAATTTGTAAATCTTGAATTGATTTCGGAAGCTCTTTCCACTGCGCATCAACTGCATCGTTTGCCGCTTTTTGCATATCGCAGTTTATCGTCGAAGTAATTCTAAGTTCATCATTGCTTAGAGTCAATCCCATCTTTTGTACAATGTTTACTGCATCCCTTCTAACGTGCTCTAGATAATGTCTTCCGACATTTTCATGAAGCTTTAACCCGAGATCCACTTTCTTTAGTCGTTGGAATTCTGGTTTAGATAATTCTCCAACTTCAACAAGATTATAAAGAACTTCGTTTCTTCTCTTTAGTAATTTGTTGGGAGATTTATTTGGATCATAGCCGTTTGGAGATTGAAGCAATCCAATTAGCGTGGCACTTTCAAGAAGTGAAAGCTGATCAGGGGTTAAGCCGAAATATTCTTGAGCCGCAGCCCAAATTCCATAAGCACCATGACCAAAATAAACCGTATTTAAATAAAGTGTTAATATTTCATTTTTAGAAAATCTTTCGTCAAGCTTGTGTGCAAGATCAATTTCCGATAATTTCCTCGAAATAGTTCTTTCATTTGAGAGAAATAAGTTGCGGGCAAGCTGCATTGTTATTGTGCTTCCGCCTTGGGTGTCCCCGGTAATCGTATTCCACAAACCTCTTGCAAGCCCTTTAATTGAAACACCATCGTGTTCATAAAAATCTCTATCTTCGGTAGCAATAAGACATTTGATAACATAGCCCGAGATATTCGATGTGTTCTTTATGTCAACACGATGCTTTTCGCCAATGTATCCTATTAGTTTATTATCGGACGAAATGACGTAGGATGAAAAATCTAATTTTATAGGAGGAAGGTCTTGAGAAATAATTGTTCCTGTGTAAACAAAGAATGGAAGCAGATAAAAAATGACTCTGAAGAAATATTTGTTCATTTAAAAATTAATTCGAGATAATCTATGAGTGTTTAACATAAACCGATACACTTTGTTTCATGCCCGGTTCCAACGAATAAAGGTGTGGTGTTAATCTATCAGCTTAAATCTTAATCTTAGGATGCCATCCTCAAAACTGGAAGAAATCATTTTGAAACCACCGATTTTTTTTGATGCTGTGACATGCTTACCGATACAAGGACATGCATCATAATCGCCAATCTTAATTATCCTAATATAATCACCGGCCTGGTCAGGAAGTTTATCTAGAGAAAAGCTTTTCAACGCTTCTTCCCTATCTAAAAATTCTTCTGTAACGGGAAGATTGAGATTAATAATTTCATTAACCTTACTTTCAATTTTAACCAGCTCGTCTTGCGTTAATTCGCGGTCAAAATGATAATCGCATTTAGATTTCTTCTTCTCAATGTGCGCACTGAACGAACGGCCTTTATTAAACATTCTAACCATTGTTTGATTAAGAATGTGTTCGGCGCTGTGCATCCGGGGATCGTATTCTTTATTCATTTTGTTTAAAAAAATTATTGTTAAAAACTATCTCCTGAATTAATCCTTCATGAATAAAATAATAATTTCAAATCACAAACAAAGCCAATTTCTCTGTAACCTAACATGCGGTTTGAAGAAATTGGGTTTGCAGCAACTGCTTCTTCTTGGTTAGAAGTCACCATTTATTAAAATGCACTTTTTCAGTTTTAAATCTTTCTTCCGCCACGGGATGCTCGGCTGGATAACCTAGCGAAACTAATGAGATCGGAACTACAAATTCGGGAAGATTAAATAATTTTTGCAAATCCGATATAGTTTCTTTAACAGGATAGACACCTATCCAGCAAGAACCTAAACCCAATCCATGGGCACAAAGCATTAAATTTTGAGTTGCTGCAGAACAATTTTGTTCGATATAATCAATATTTTTCTCGAGGTTAAGATCGCCGCAAATTAGAATTGCTATCTTAGCAGTTTTTAACATCTCCTGAGGAATTACTTTAAATATTGCATCTAGCTTTTCCCGTTGATTTATGACTATGAATTGCCATGCCTGGTTGTTCATTGCGGAAGGGGCATACATTGCTGACTTTAGCAGCTTATTAATCGTCTCCTTTGGAATTTCTTTGTCCAAATATTTTCTAATACTTCTTCTATTTAGAAGGGCATCAAAGAGGTCCATAATTTTTCACCTTAGATTTTAATTAACGTCCCAATTTAATGAATTTTAAGCTTTTTCTTATTTTTTCGTAAAATTGTTCGATATTAACAAGATTTAATCGTTTTCAGTAAATATTAGTTTTTAGCAAATTTTAGACGTTTTGCCAGAGTAATGAAAAAAACTATGGGTGGATAAAGATTTAGCTATCGCTGAATGATATTTTTTATTAACTTGTGGCGTTTTTTGGGGAAACCTTTATATGACTACATGTATCTAATAAATAAATCCAATTTAAATAATAAGACAGGAGTAATTCCATTTGAAAATTACGAAGCAATTCACGAATAGAGAGAGTAAATCATTAGACCAGTATTTGCAGGAAATTGGAAAAGTTGAGTTGCTAACACCTGATGATGAGGTTGAGCTTGCAATCCGAATCAAAAAAGGTGACAAAACTGCTTTGGAAAAACTTACCAAAGCAAATCTAAGATTCGTTGTTTCTGTTGCAAAACAATTTCAAAATCAAGGTTTATCCTTAGGTGATTTGATAAACGAAGGAAACCTTGGATTAATAAAAGCAGCGGAAAAATTTGACGAAACCCGCGGCTTTAAGTTTATCTCTTATGCAGTTTGGTGGATTAGACAATCAATTATGCAAGCTATTGCCGAACAATCTCGGATGGTTAGACTGCCATTAAACCGTGTTGGCTCTTTAAGTAAAATTGGAAAAGCTTATCGCGACCTCGAACAGGAATACGAAAGACAACCGACTACAGATGAACTTGCAGGAATGCTCGAGATGAAGACGGAAGATGTTGCCTATGCACTACAAATTGCCGGAAGACATGTTTCTGTTGATGCTCCATTTTCAGGTGATGATGATAAAAACAGTTTGCTTGATGTTTTACAAAACGAACAACAGCCAAATCCTGATCAAAAATTAATGGGCGAGTCGCTAAAAAATGAAGTGGCAAATGTTCTTTCTTCACTAAGTGAAAGAGAAGCCGAAGTAATAAAATTGTATTTCGGTATTAACAGCGAACATTCTGCCACGCTTGAGGAAATTGGTGATCGCTTTAATCTTACAAGAGAAAGAGTAAGGCAAATAAAGGAAAAAGCTTTAAGAAATTTAAAGCACGCTCCTAAGACAAAGCGCTTAAAATCTTATCTTGGTTAATTTCCAAGAAAATTCTCCCGACTTTCAATGGAAAGTCGGGATTTTTCTTTTTAAACCATTTCATACTAAAATTTTTCTACCTTATTTTTTCGATTAATTTTTATATAGTCATATTTGTCAAAATTAGCGTCCATTTTTTGTTAGTGTAAAGTATTGTTCTGCATCGAATTCAAAAGTAATAAGCTGATAGGGTTATCTGCTCTATCATCATTGCTTTACTAAGGTTTTAAAAATACTGCTTGCTTGGTTAATGGCTAAAACGACAACCTTAGTAACAGAAAATAAGCTGAATTTTTTTAACCTTATCACCTAATTATTGCATCATTTTATCAAAATTTTTCGCGGAAACGCAACGTAACTCGTCTAAAAGGAAGTAACGTTAAACTAAAAATGCTGATACTTTGTTTTGTTAAATAAAGGAAAAGGATTTGAAAATGAAAAATATATTCACCTTAATTTTGATGTTGTTGACTTTCACAATTAATTCATGCGGGGTGGAAAGATCAAGAGATACAAATCAAAAACATGATTCATTAAAAACGACTAATACAAAATCAATTGTTAAAACAGAGAAAGGCGATAGTGTGGAAAATCAAGTAATTAAATCAGAAGAAGAATGGAAAAAAGAATTGACTCCAGAGCAATATAAAGTCCTAAGAGAAAAGGGAACTGAAAGAGCATTCACCGGAAAATTTGATGAATTTTTTGAGCCCGGCACATATTATTGCGCGGCTTGCGGAAATTCTCTTTTCGAATCTGGAGCAAAATATAATTCCGGATGTGGATGGCCAGCCTTCAGCCAGGCAATTGCAAATAATAAAGTAAAGCTGCAAACAGACAAAAGTTATGGTATGAGTAGAACTGAGGTGTTGTGTGCTAAATGCGACTCGCATTTGGGACATGTTTTTGATGATGGACCGGCACCTTTGGGTACCAGATATTGTATTAACTCAGTCTCCCTTGAGTTCAAGGCAAACGAAGAGAAATAAAATAAAAAGAGCTGTTTGATAATTTGAATTTATTAGTTTACTCCTGTTTATATAACCTAATTTCAACGTAACTAGTACTATTACATTCAAATGATTTTAAAGTAGTTACATCATCTTGGAAATTTTGATAATATTTGTATGTGATAAGTTTTGTACAAGTTTGAGTTCCGGTTACTTTATAAATTCCATCAGATTGATTAAAAATCGGAATATCCAAGGCGGTTATCTCGGTTTTCTGATAAGTTGATGGAGAAGAAACTGTGTATTCGTGTGTCCAATTCAACAATTTAATTGTATCCGCACTCTCATTTAAAGTAGCTTCAACCGTTCCAACAAACATACCTGAATTTAGATTATAGTTAGCCAAAAAACGATTTCCTACCATTTCTCCAGAAGCAGAAAGCGGTTGAATAGATTCCTGCTCAAATTCAGTTCCATCTTGTCGTGAAAATAATTTGTTTACAAAAATTTCCATATTGCACTTGTTAAAATTGAAATCTGATTGACCACCATCACCATCAAAATTATTTCCAATTTGGACTTTTAAATCAATATCAGATTTTCCAATGTATGGTGGATTGCCAATACCATTAACTAAACAAACTAAAAATTTATCGTAAGAATTTTTCAAATTTGGAATTTCATAGTAATATTCTCCCGAAATACTGCTAAGATAAACTGTCTCATTGTTTTGAATGCCCCAAACATGAAGATATAATCCAAATTGAGTTACTGGTCCTTTCATCGTTAATCTCATTTTATATGATTCATCAGTGGGTTTATGGTTTAGATTTATTTTGAACAATTTTGCAGAAAGGTCAAGATAGGTATCGACGTTTGGATCTTGGGCATTAAAAATTTTCAATGTGTCACTTGAACCATTAATATCCCAGCTAATATTTGCATTTTTAATAAAATGATCTTTTGGAAGTTCATAAATTTCATTATTTATTAATTTTTTATAAAAATCTGAGAGCCATTCCACTAATTGTCCATCAACATTTTTAATTAAGGATGATAGCGGGTCAATATCATTAGTAATATTGCGATATGTTTTAATAAAGCCTTCCATTCCCCAGGATGTATTTTCAACTAAGTATTCAATAAGTGAAGCCATTCCATAACCGTGATTCCAGTAAATCTCTTCGTCATTACCTGCACCAAATTGTAGTCCTTTAAAAGGAGATATTGCATTTTCGATAAAGTAATATGGATATTTGAAATTAGGATCATCAGTAAAATGTTTTTCTGCCCATGAGAAAAAAGCGGCGTTTAACCAATGATAATTTTCAATTTTCCAATTTTTGTTTTTTATTCTTGAATAAAATATTTTAATTGGAAAATCAATATAAACATCCACAATTCCTTCTTTAATTCTTTTAAAGTTTTTAATACTTAAATCAGTCCGACTTATATTAATTGTGAATTCGTATTTATTATCAGTACTCTGTATTGTACAATAATCAGCACTTTCCTTTTGATGTCGAATAACAACATTTACAGGGTTTGAATCATCATTGAAATAATGAAAATCTTTAACAATAATTTCAAAAACGGATTCAAGAGTTTCTCCAAGCTCTACTACATCTTGGGATAATAATATTGGATATTTTATTTTAAAATGTTTTGTTTCATAAGTTTTTGTTAAATCCACAATTGATGCTAATTTCTTACTGTTATCAGCGCTCAATGTTGAGAGTGAATTTCCCTTATTAAAATCTATTGATGATATTACAGATAATTCTGTTACAATAAATCCTGCAGAATCTATTGCTTCAAACAAATCGTAAATTATTGATGTTGTATTTTTTAGTTCATTGTAAAATTCATTTCCTATTGCCAAAAATTTATCTGCTGATAAGTTCCCATCATACTTAATTGCAATTTTTAATGGTTTATGAAATTCTTGTGGTAAACCGGCAATGCTATATGTTGCTGATTTTATATTTTCCCCAAAAGCACCATCGTCCGCAACTTCGCTTACTGAAATATCATAGTTTTTGTCAAAAGCTCCAGGTGGAATTGTTATTTTAAGATCACCTTTCTCAATAGTTCCGCCATCAACACCAATTGTTGTTGCATCAACTGGTTTCGATTCTTGAGGTGATATAGGATCGTCCGAGCAGTTAAGAAATGTTATTAAGAGAAAAGCTGTGAAAACAATAACTAGCTTGCTCAAATTAGAAGTGTTCGTGTTCATTTATTTCCCTCACTTAGCTATTTTGAAAGTATACTTTAAATGAATTCCCCTTTTAAAATTTTCATCAAGGCTTTTAATAAATAAGGGGCGTAACAAAAGGCTTGAATTAAAATCCCATTCGCTAAATCACATATTCCCAAAACAAAATAAAAATATTATCTCTTAATTCAAAAATTTCTGACATTTTATTATAATGACTTTAAATGACGTTATTAAAAACAAAAAGGCCGTTCAAGCAATGAATTGAACAGCCTTTTACAACCTAAGCTTAAACCTACTCTATTTTTATTTTTGCATTTTCAATTAGAGCTTTATAAGCATAACCCGAACCAAAATCTTTATTTGTTATCAATTTGCCTTCCGCAGTTATCACCTGCCCCAATTGAACTTGTGTATCACTAGTAATAAGTAAATCGAATTCATCCTGAAAAGCTGATCCATCCTGAATGTGAATCCAATTTGTTCCCATAATTCCCTCATTATATTTCATTACTTTTCCTCTAACCTTTACATTTTTCCCGTTCAGTATATTCATTTGCGCAAAAATCTCACCAACCGATTTGCCGCCCTTCGGCTTTTCAACATTAATCTTTTCTACTCTTTCAGTAACTGGAACAGGGTGCTGCATTCCCATAGGATTAGTTACTTCTTCTCTTATATCTTCCACAAAAAGTATTGATTCGAATGTGCGATTTAGTGATTCACTTTTGAAGTTTTTCATTTCCATACTTTTAGAAAAAAAATAAGTTTCTCCTACTTTAACTTCCATCTGGGGAACTGCAATCCAATATTTGCGACCGCTTTCCTCAACATTTATGTAACTATAATTTGATGCATTCATGGTTTCAACAGCTTTTACCGAATGCATACCGATAGGAACTTCCTCGGTTTTTGCCTTCGGTTCTTCTTTTTCTTTTTCACATGATATAAAAACAAATAGTACCATGACACTGAATATAATAGCTAAATGACGCATGAAATCTCCATATGATTATTAAAATGTCCGCAAATATATAAAAGACAAAGCAAATATCTGATGAAAAAGAATGCCTTAATAACCGATATAC
>Ga0214473_10007914_pt1 | contig 12587 bp, 9 predicted proteins | sample RVTome_7_FD_203509 | JGI IMG/M metagenome (GOLD analysis project Ga0214473, IMG submission 203509) | Soil microbial communities from uranium-contaminated site in the Upper Colorado River Basin, Wyoming, United States - RVT98D197 | ecosystem: Environmental > Terrestrial > Soil > Contaminated >... | reverse complement strand
CTTCAGCAGGATCGGCAGCTGCTGTGTACCGGCGACCGTCGAATCGTAGCGGAACGTCCGGCCCTTCCCCGCCGCTATGTTGGCATACAGGTTCCCCTGCATCTTCCAGAACTCGTCCAGGAACCCGTTCTCCACGATGTTGCGCTCGCCGTTCAGGTTCGGCTGGTACCACGGCTGCAGGTTGCGCGTCGCCGCGTAGCGGATCTCCACCGCCATGTCCTTCCCCAGCTCCCGCTGGATCCCGAAGGTCCACGACATCGTGTACGGCGTCCGGATGTTCGGGTCGAACGCGTTGATCGAATCGTCGATCGACGGCGTCATCGGGTACACCGGGTCAGCCAGGAAGCTCGGAGGCGCCAGCCGGCTCTTGTCCCGGAACAGCAGCGGCCAGGTCTCTCCGCCCGCGGTGTTCACCAGGTTGCCGAGGTCCTGGCTCCGGTTGGCCACGATCTGTCCGCCCGGGTTGGAGCCGAACATGTTCACGTAATCGAGCATGCCGTAGTGGTTGAACGCCAGGGCGAAGCCGCCCCGGATGACGGTCTGCGCTCCGCCGCCCAGGATTTTTTCCATAAAGCCGCCGGTCGCGCCCGGACTCCAGGCGAAACCGACGCTCGGCGCCACCGCTTTGTAATCCGGATTGTAGGCCGGGTCCCCGGGATTGAACTGGTACACCCGTGTCAGCTTGCCGCCGGTTGCACCGGGCTGGAAGATGCTGTTGACGCCCGAGGGACCCCAGACATCTTCAGGAGTCGCCCAGGTGAACGCGTTGTTCAAAGGCGTCCATGGGAAGTCGACTTCCCAGCGCACGCCGAAATTCAGCGTCAGCCCGGGGCGCATGCGCCACGAATCGGCCGCGAACAGCCCCATCGAGCGCTGCCGCGCGCGCCGGACCTGATCCCCGTTGTACGTGTACCTGTTGGTGGCTTCGCTCAGGACCGCGTTGGCGCTGATCGAAGTCACACGCGCCGTCAGCGACGCATACAGGCTCGCCGCGGTGTTGATCTGCGAAGAAGAAGCGTTGGGGAGGTTGATCTTGCCGTTGGTAGAGTCGAACATGGCGTAGGCCGGGTCGTAGGAGCTCGGCAGCCCGAAGCTGATCGACGGGGCCAGCGTCGCGCCCCACACCCAGTTGCCCACGTGCTGGAAGGAGCCGCCGAAGCTGAAGCTGTGCGACCCCTTCGTCCAGGTCAGGGTGTCCTCGAACGACTTCACCGGCGCGTTGCGCCGGCTCGGCGACGTCACCGCGGATACGCCCGAGATCCCCGTGGGCGTCCAGTTAAAGCCGCCCAGATCGCCGATCCCGCCCGGCTCGCCGTTGAACACCGCCGGACCCACGTTCGGGTTGAACAGCGTCGTCCCGCACGTGAAGCCGCCGCGCGCCTCATTGACCAGCCGCGGCGTGATCGTCGACCGCAGCGCAAACGAGGTCGAGCAGCGGTTCGATGCCTGGACTCCGTAGTTCGGGAACCCCGGATAGCGGACGTCCCTCGAGTTCAGGAAGTCCGGGTTGGAGTTGTAGTACGCGTAGTTCCAGCTCTGCTCGATCTTGTGCCGGCTCGTAAGGTTGAAGTCCACGCGCGTCGTCACGAAGTGCCGGATCCCCATCCCCTTGTTCTGGAAGATGAAGTTCTGGTACATCGGATCGGCCACCGTCGGATACGAAAGGATGGTCCCCGTCGTCCCGACCGCCGCGCGGATGTCCGTCAGCAGCTTCTGCACCGTCGGATCCATCGTCGACGTGAATCCCTTCGATTGGGCCAGCGTCAGCAGGTTCTGCGACAGCACCTGGTCCGGCTGTCCTGTCTGCTTGTACAGGTATACGAAGTTCCCCTGTTCCACCAGAGGATTGTAGATGGTGCGGGTGCGCGACTGGCCGTCCGGCTGCCGGAAGTTCTCCCAGTTCGCGAAGAAAAACAGCCGGTCCTTGCCGCTGAACAGTTTCGGGATCGAAATCGGTCCGCCGACCCGCACGCCCAGCTGGTGGAGCATGACCCGGTCGCGCGGCGCCTTGCAGTTGTCCCACTCGGTGGCCAGCTGCTGCGGCGTGCATTTCTGCCCCCGCCCCTCGCCGTCGCCGTAGTATACCGGCGCGTTGTTGCGGTTGTTGAACCAGTAGTTGCTGTTCAGCCACGGGTTGCGCATGTACTCGTAGGCGCTGCCGTGGTACTCGTTGTTCCCCGACCGCGTCACGAACTTGATCTGCACCGCGCCGGCTCCCGTGCTGTCCGCGCCCGCGGCCGCCGTCGACACCGTCACTTCCTGCACCGAGTCCAGCCGCGGCGTGATCATGCTGAAAAAGCCGTCGCCGCCGCCCTGGCCGCGGTAGTAGTTGTCCTGCGTGTTGACGCCGTCAATCGTGATGTTGATCGTCGAGTTCGGCAGGCCCATGAACGTCGAGCCGCGCGCACCGCCCGTCGTGTTCACTCCCGGCAGAAGCACCAGGAAGTCCAGGGCGTTGCGTGTCGCCAGAGGCAGCTGCTGGATCTGCGTCGTCGCCAGCGTCGTCGACACCGTCGCCGTCGTCGACTGCACCACCTCGGCGCCCGCGATCACGGTTACGGTCTCGCTGCTGCCCCCCACCTCGAGCTTCACATTGATGGTAGTAGGCACGCCCACCACCAGCACGATGTTCTTGATCACCGACTGCTTGAAGTTCGGCACCGAAACCGTTGCCGTGTAGCTGCCGGCGCTCAACGATGGAATCGAAAACGTCCCGTTCTCGGCCGTGACGGCCTTGAACTCCGTCCCGGTGGCGTCGTTCTTGACCGTCACCTCCGCACCCGGGATCACCCCGCCCGTCTGGTCCACAACGGTGCCGCTCAGCGAGGAGCTCGCGCCCCCCTGGGCAAAGCCCAGACAGCCGAACGCCGCCACCAGCAGCAGGGCGAAAATGGTTCGGAACAAAAATGGTTTCATAAAGGGTTCCTTGGTTAAATGGTTAATCCTCGAAACTGAGTCAGCATTGCGCAGCTTCGCAACCGCAATCGAGTATGATTGAGTAGCGCTCAGATGAATGAGATCAGCCGACCCTCTTGCCTCACGAGAGGCATTCCGTCAATCCTTGAATCAGCCACGCCCGTCGCGGCCGCGAGCAGTTGCCGCCCTCACAGCAATGCCCGGAACACCGGCCGCTTAGGTTTGCGGGATCGGCCAGGAGACCCGCTGGATTGGGGGCGGATTTTCGGTTTCGGGAACATCAGCAGCGAATGCCAGGACTTCAACGCCAATGAAGACTGCGCCGGCCCGAAACTCGACCGCTTCACCGCCCAACACCTAGGGAACAAGACAGAACGCTGATTCCTCCGATCAACGACCTCGGGCGCGCCTTTCCGCGCGCGCCGGTACCCATGCTAGGCAGCAAAATCGCGGGTTGCAAGCACTTCAGTGCGTTCTTATCGGAATTATCTAATGGTGCTCGGATGACGGCGCGGGCGCCGGCGCGGCCCGGTTCCGGGGGGTCTACCTCTGCCCGTTCCCTGCGCACGGCGGCAATCAATGCGTGCCGCCGCATCCGGGAGATTGGGACCGGCGTCGCTGAACTTCATGGCAGCAATTTAATTTTTCCGCCGGGTCAGATACGCCAGGGCGGCTCTGGCATTCCGGTTATCCGGGTCGGCGGCCAGAATGGCGTTCAGCTGCCCGACCGCCTCGTCCCGGCGCCCGGCACCGGCCAGGGCCATGGCGAGATTGACGCGGGCGGCCTCAAATCCGGGTTTGAGGCGCACCGCCTCCGAGTAGTGGGCGATAGCCTCCTCGATCCTGCCCTGGCCCGCCAGCGCCAGCCCGAGGTTGTTGTGAGCCTCGGCATAGTCGGGTTTGAGGCGCACGGCCTCGGAGAATTCGCGGGAGGCGTCCTGGATCCTGCCTTCGCCCGCCAGCGCCAGTCCGAGGTTGTTGCGGGCCTCGGCGAAGCCTGGATTGAGGCGCACGGCCTCGGCAAAGTGGCCGCGGGCCTCGGCGGGCCGCTTGACGCCGGCCAGGGCGACTCCGAGAGCGTTGTGCACCTGGGCCCGGGCGGGATCGATGCGCAGCGCTTCGGAGTACCGGGTGATGGCTTCGTCAAGCCTCCCAAGGCCGGCCAGGACAATCGCCAGGTCGCTGTGAACTGCGGCGTTCCCGGGATCGAAGCGGACGGCCGCCGCAAGGGCGCTGAGCGCCTCATCGTACCTGCCGGCTTTGGCCAGCGCCTTCCCCAGATTGTGCTGCGCTTCGGCGAAGTCCGGCCGGACGCGCACCGCCTCGGAAAAGTGGGCGAGCGCCTCCTCGAGCCGGCCCTGCTTTTCGAGGACGATCCCGAGGGAATTGTGCGCTACGTGGTTGGACATGTTGAGGGTGACCTCGGTGGCATGCGTCCAGAGCGCGACATTGTCCTTCCAGACGCCGACCTGGGCCCGGGCCAGCGCGGCGCAGACCCCGATTACGCAGAGCGCGGCCGCCGGCATCGCCAGGCGCCGGGGCCGCCGGCGTTCCAGCAGGTCGGGGACTCCCCAGGCGACGGCTATGAACAGGCCCACGAGCGGCACATACGTATAGCGGTCCGCCATCGACTGGATCCCGACCTGGACCAAGCCGATGACGGGGACCAGCGTACCGAGGTACCAGAACCAACCCACGGGAAGCCAGGGCCGGTGCCGGGCCTGCAGGACGGCAAGGAAGGATATTCCCGCCAGGAGCAGCGCGGCGCCGGCCGCCTGCCAGAAAGGGATCGCCTGGGGGTACGGGTACATTACGGACAACCGGAGGGGCCAGACCATCTTGCCGATGTAAGCGACATAGGAGACCAGCGCGTTTTCGATCCGCAGGGCCAGAGGATAGAGGTCGAGGCTGCTGACCGCGCCCCCCTGCCGCTGGACAAGGTAGGTCGCCAGGCTCGAGGCGGCCGACAGGCAGAACAACGGGAGCTTTTCCAGGACCAGCCGCGGCCACGGCGTCCCGCCGCCGGGCGTTGCCCGCCGGAAGGGCCAGAGGTCCAGCAGCAGAAGCACGAAGGGGAGGGTGACCAGCATGGGCTTGGCCAGCAGGGAGGCGCTGAAGCAGGCGGCCACCGCCAGGTAGCGGCCCACGGCGGGGCGGCGTACGTACCCGGCATACGCCCAGAGGGCCAGCATTCCGAACAGCGTGCTGAGTACGTCCTTGCGCTCGGCGATCCAGGCGACCGACTCGACGTGCAGGGGATGGACGGCAAACAGGCCGGCCGCGAACGCGCTGCGGCCCGGCGCGCCGGTCGCGCGGCTCAGGAACGCGAACAGCAGCAGGGTCGCGGCGACGTGCAACAGCAGATTGGTAAGGTGGTGCATGCCCGCCCGGGCGCCGAAGGCGGTGACGTCCAGCATGTGGGACATCCAGGTGAGCGGGTGCCAATTGGCGGCGTACCCCGTGGTCCAGGCCCAGGCGGCGCCGCTCCAGCTCAGTCCCGCCAGGACGCGCGGATTCTCGGTCACGTAGGCGGGATCGTCGTAGGCGACAAAGTCATAGTGCGCGACCGCGGCATAGACCAGAAGGATGAGCGCGACCAGGGCCGGCGCCAGCAGGGCAGAGACCCACGGGGGGAAGGAGCGCGGCGCGGTTCCCGCGGGCGGGCGCGGCGCGGGATTCCGCGGGCGGCGGCCGCCGGGCTCCGGGTCGGGCGCGGTCCGCGGTTTCGGTTTCTCCGGACGTGCCTTGCTCATGCGCTACCATCGGTCCCGGGATTCTCCGGCGGCTACGACTCCTGATAGAGGTTGGCGAACTTGGTGAACTGCTTCATGAAGGCGAGCTTGAAGGTGCCGGTCGGGCCGTTGCGCTGCTTGCCGATGATAATCTCGGCCGTGCCGTCGCTTTCCGCGCCGGCATCCCCGGCATCTTCGCGGTAAATGAACGCGACGACGTCCGCGTCCTGCTCGATCGAACCGGATTCGCGCAGGTCGGAGAGCTGCGGGCGGTGGTCGCCGCGGCGCGACTCGATGGCACGGTTCAGCTGGGAGATCGCGACTACCGGAATGGCGATCTCCTTGGCAAGGGCCTTCAGGCCCCGCGAGATCTGGGAGATTTCCTGAGTGCGGTTTTCGTAGCGCTGGCCCCCGCCGCTCATGAGCTGCAGGTAGTCCACGATCAGGAGATCGAGCCCGTGTTCCAGCTTCAGGCGCCGCGCCTTCGAGCGCATCTCCGACATCGACATGGCGGCCATGTCGTCGATGAAGATCCTGGCCTGGGACAGCTGGCCGGCCGCCCGGCCCAGTTTGCCCCAGTCGTCCTTGTTGAGATAGCCGGTGTTGACCTTGTGGGAGTCGATTTCGGCTTCCGCGCACAGCAGGCGCTTGACGAGCTGCTCCCGGCTCATCTCGAGTGAGAAGATGCCCACCGACTGGTGCTTTTTAAGCGCGACGAACTGCGCGATGTTCAGGCAGAGGCTGGTCTTTCCCAGGCCGGGCCGGGCCGCCACGATCACCAGGTCGGCCGGGTGCAGGCCGGCCGTCATGCGGTCGAATTCCGCAAAGCCGGTCTCGACCCCTGTGACCAGGGTTTTGCGGTTGGCAACCTGCTCAATCTCCTTGTAGACCGAGCTCACCAGCGGCTCGATCGGGACGAAGCCGGTCTGAAACTGCCGGCTGGCGATATCGAAGACGGCCCGTTCGACGGCGGAGAGGATCTCCTGGGCGGACTCCTCGCTCTGGTAGCTGCGCGTCATGATGTCGTTGGAAACCTGGATCAGGCGCCGCAGGGTCGCCTTCTCCTTGACGATCTGCGCGTAGTGCTCGACGTTGACGACCCGCGGCATGCCGTCGGTCAGGCTCGCGAGGTAGGCGGGGCCGCCGGCGCTTTCCAGCTCGTCGGCGCGCTGCAGCTCGTTTTTCAGGGTGATCAGGTCGATCGGGGCGCCGTCGGCGGCCAGCGTCGACATGCGGTCGAAGATCCGCCGGTGGCTGTCGAGGTAAAAATCGTCGCGGCGCAGCGTCTCCAGCGCGACGTGGACCGCCCGGTCATCGAGCAGGATGGCGCCGAGGATGGAACGCTCGGCTTCCAGGTTGGAGGGGAGCGTTTTTTCCAGACTGATGTCGGTCGGCATTGGAGTTCACAATTCCGGGATGGAGCAATTCTACACGAGGCCCATCCGGAGGGAAGAGCAATTTTGGGATTTCACGGCGGCCCCCCCCGGCCGCGGATGCCCGGCAATTCGCAAGCGCTGTGGCTGGAAGGTTTGGAGAATTCGCGGCCGGAGGCGCCGGTCAGGGCTGCTCTTCGCTTTCGGACTCCGCCTCGACGACCAGCTTGATCGGCACCGTGACTTCGCGATGCAGGCGGATCGGCACGTGGTATTCGCCGATCGCCTTGATGGGGTCGTCCAGCTGGATTTTGCGCTTGTCGATGTCGATCTTGTGGGTGATCAGGAAATCGGCGATATCGAGCGCGGTGACCGAACCGTACAGGGTGCCGCCTTCGCCGGTCTTGCGCCGGACGGTGACGGTCAGCTTGACGAGCTCGCGCGCCAGCAGGCTCGCGGCCCCCTTCTCCTTCTGATCCCGCCGCGCGGCATCCAGGCGCTCGATCTCCATGACCTTCAGGTTGCCCGAAGTCGCCGCCACGGCGATGTGCCGCGGGATGAGAAAATTGCGGCCGTATCCCGGGGCGACCTTCACGATATCCCCGGCTTTACCCAGTTTTTCAACGTCCTGCTTCAGTATGATTTTCATGCTTCCTCCCCCGATCCGGTCAATCGGCGACGAACGGCAGAATCGCCATGTGCCTGGCGCGTTTGATGGCTTCCGACAGCTGCCGCTGGTGCACGGAGCAGACGCCGCTGATTCTCCGCGGGAGGATCTTGCCGCGTTCGGGAATAAAATGGGACAGGAGCTTCCCGTCCTTGAAGTCGATGTAGCTGATCTTTTCGGCGCAGAACTTACAAACCCGTTTGCGCTTGACAGAAAACCTCTTTGGAGCTGGCATAGAATCGATCACCCTTTCTTGGTTGCATTAGGCAGTCGGCGCCGCGGGAGGCTCGGCTTCGGGCTCGCTGAACGGCGCGAATTCCGGCCGCGGCTTGGCGACCGTCTTCCGCTGCCGCGCCGCCGTCATCTTTTCGGAGCGCTTCAGGTCCTCGTCAATCCGGAGCGACAGGTAGCGGATCACGTGGTCCGCCACCCGAAACCGGCGCTCGAGCTCGGCAATGATGGCGCCGTCGGCTTCGATCGTGAAGATGACGTAATGGCCGTCGCGGAACTTCTTGATCTTGTAGGCCAGGGACTTCTTCCCCCAGTTGTCCACCTTCACCACTTTGCCGCTCTTGCTTTCCACCACGGTCTGCATCTGGGCGATGAAGGCGTCCAGTTCCTCCGGGGCCAGCGTCGGTGCGGCGATGAAAGCCACTTCGTAAGTTCTCACAGGCGTTTCTCCTTTTCCCTGCTCCGTAAATAGACTCATGATCCACCAGCCATCGGGGTCGGAATCGGGATCGACGCCGGGAGCGAGATCCCGATATCGACTGCGACCCCGATCCCGATAGCGACCCCGACTCCCACTCGTCGGCCGCCCGGCCTTTTCATGCACTCGGGTGCGCCCCGGCGCATGAAGGACTGCTTCAGGCATTAAAGACGGACATGGCGCGGGTGACGCCGTCGCCGATCATCATGCGCACGGCTTGTGCGGCCCGGCCGATCATCTCGACCAGTTCCGTCCTACGGTCCCGCGGAAAATCCGAAAGCACAAACGCGGCCTTGTCCGCGGGCATGAACTCCTCCCCGATTCCCAGGCGCACGCGGGTGATTTCATCACTCTCGAGGGCGCGGGCGATCGACTCCAACCCGCGATGGCCCCCGGGAGACCCCCGTGCCCGTATCCGGATGCGCCCGAAGGGGAGGTTAAGGTCGTCCAGCAGGACGATCATGCCCTTCGGGTCAACCCCGTATTCCTCCAGCAGCAGCCGGACGGCGCCCCCGCTGGCATTCATAAACGTCAGCGGCTTGGCCAGCACCGCCGGTTCCCCGGCGATCGAGACCGCAATCACATGCGACCGGCAGCGACTTTCCCAGGCGGAACCGCCGGCCTCGCGGGCCAGCTCGTCGACCGCCATGAACCCCGCATTATGCCGGGTGTTCTGGTACCGTGCGCCGGGATTGCCAAGTCCGATTACGAGTCTCACGGCTCCGAACCGGGGCTACTTCGATTCCGGCTTGGCCTTCTCCGGGGCCTTGCCGGCCTTTCCCTTCTCCTCGCCTTCGCCGCCGCCTTCCTCAGGAGCCTTGCCCTTGCGGATCACTTCCGGCTCGGCAGGCGTTGCGGCCGCGACTTCCGGCTCCTCTTCCTTGACCGGCGGGACGACGGTCACGATCACGATTTCCGGATCGTTGAGAATCTTGACCTTGGGGTCCACCGGCAGGTTCTTTACCCGGATATAGTCGTTGATCTTCAGGCGGGTGACGTCCACCTTGATCGATTTCGGGATATCCGTGGGGAGGCACTCGACCTCGAGCGAACGCGAAACCACGTCCAGGATGCCGCCGCCGGTCTTGACCCCTTCGGCGTCGCCGACCATTTCCACATCCACCGTCAGGCGGAGGAGCTGGTCCATGGCGATCTCATACAGATCCGCGTGGATGAGGCTGCCGCGCACCGGATCGAGCTGGTAATCCTTTACCATGACGTTCGCCTGGGCGCCGCCGTCCACCTTCACGCCGAATATGGTGTTGTGCCCGCTCTGCGAGTGGAGGATCTCCGAGATCGCCTCGGGATCCACCTGCAGAGGGAGCGGGTCGCGCCCGGCCCCGTAGACCACGGCCGGGATCCTGCCCGAAAGGCGCAGCCGCCGGTTGGCATTCTTCCCGGCGGGCTCCCGCCTCTGAGCTTCAATCACGATCTGTTGCATGAAATCCGACTCCTTCCTTAAACGAATAGATTGCTGACGCTGGTTTCCTCATGGATGCTGCGGATCGCCTTGGCCAGCAGACCGGCGACGCTCAGGATCTTCATATTGGGCAGCATTTTCGAATCCGCAATCCGGGCCGTGTTGGTAAGGATCATCTCCTCCAGAGGAGCCTTCGCCAGCCGCTCCATGGCCGGGCCGCTCAGGACTCCGTGGGTGGCGCAGGAAAAGATCCGCCGGGCCCTGTGTTTTTTCAGGGCCATCACGGTGTTTACCAGCGTGCCGGCGGTATCGACCATGTCGTCGCAGATGATGACGTTCCGCCCGGCGACCTTGCCGATGATGTGCATGACTTCCGCCGTGTTGGGCGCGGTGCGCCGCTTGTCGATCACGGCGAGGTCGGCATCCAGTCTCTTGGCGAAGGCGCGGGCGCGCTCCACTCCCCCGGCGTCCGGGGACACGATCGTCAGGTCGGGGAGGTCCAGCTTCTGCAGGTAGTCGATCAGCACCGGAGCGGCGAACAGGTGGTCCACCGGTATGTTGAAAAATCCCTGGATCTGGCCGGCGTGCAGGTCCATGGTCAGGATGCGGTCCGAGCCCGCGGCCGTCAGCAGGTCCGCCACGAGTTTGGATGTGATGGCCACGCGGGGCTTGTCCTTCCGGTCCTGCCGCGCGTACCCGTAGTAGGGAATTACGGCGGTGATGCGGGCGGCGGAGGAGCGCTTGAAGGCATCGATCATGATCAGCAGCTCCATCAGGTTGTCGTTGACCGGGAAGCAGGTCGGCTGAATGACAAACACATCCCTGCCGCGCACGTTCTCCAGGATCTGGACGTAGAGTTCCCCGTCGCTGAAGCGGGCGAGGTTCGCCTGTCCCGGCTCGATCTTCAGATGCCGGCAGATCTCCCCGGCCAGGGAGATGTTGGCGTTCCCGGAAAATACCTTGAGTTCCCCGTTGACCGGCCTGAATCCCCTCGGCTTCATGCTGAGTTCCCTCATCTGGATACGGTGCAAAATGGCTGGGGCGGGAGGATTCGAACCTCCGAATGCAGGTTCCAAAGACCTGTGTCTTACCGCTTGACGACGCCCCAGTATTCGATTCCGGTTCGCCGACGATTACCCGAACATGCCCTGGAAATACGCAACGCGAGAAAGGGTCTTCGTCGGAAACACCCGCCAGGATTCCCGCGCCATCGGGCTGCGGGAGGCCGCGCGTGCTGACTCCTCATCTGAGAAGAATCCGAAGACAGAGGATCCGCTGCCCGACAGCAGGGTCGCCGTCGCTCCCCGGGCAGCCAGGAAATCCTTGGCTTCCCGGACCGCCGGATAGGCAGGGAGGATCGAAGTCTCGAAATCGTTAAAGATCCCGGCCGGCCATTCAGGATCATCCTGCAGCCGAGCGCACAAACCCTGAATTTTATTGGGCGTTTGAGGGTATGTCAACATCAAACTCAACGACTGGTAGGCTTTTGCGGTCGAGATCGCGACCCCGGGGCAGACGACAACCAGGTGCGCCTCCCGGATCTCGGGAATAGGGCGCAGTTCCTCTCCGCGGCCGGATCCGAGGGCCGTCCCCCCCTTGAGGAAGAAAGCCACGTCCGATCCGATGGCCGCCGCCAGGGTGTGCAGCTCCTTCGCCGGCAGGTCGAGATTCCAGAACCGGCACAGCCCGAGCAGTGCGGCCGCGGCATTGCTGCTTCCGCCTCCCAGGCCCGAGCCCGCCGGAATTCGTTTCTCGAGGCGGATGGCCGCTCCCGCGGGCGGACGGGCGATGCGCGCCAGCCCCGCGGCCGCGCGCCAGACCGTGTTTTCCTCCATCGGAACCCCGTCCAGACCGCTGCAGGTCAGCTGCAGGGTGTCTGAAGGCCGGATTTCCATCAGGTCGTGCAGGCCGATGGTCTGGAAGATGGTGCGGATCTCGTGGTAGCCGTCGCTGCGTTTGTCCAGGACGGTCAATCCCAGATTGACCTTGGCAAAGGAGCGGATGCGGATCGTTGTCGGCTTCAATCTTTGCGCTTCTGCCTGCGGATGGTTTCCTGGACTTTTTCAATCTTGCCGCGGACCTTCTGGATGTCTTCCGGCTCGCCGCCGTTGGCCAGGGAACGCCTCCAGTACTCCTGGGCCTTTTCCAGGTTTCCGGTCTTCAGGTAGAGGTCCCCCAGGTGATCCTGGATGACGGGGTCCTTCTTTTCGAGGTCGGCGGCCTGCAGCAGGTAATTTTCCGCCTTTTCCAGGTCATTGAGCTTGAAGTAGGCCCAGCCCAGCGAATCCAGGTAGGCGCCGTTGTTGGGTTCGATGTCGAGCGCCTTCTGGACGTATTGCACGGCTTCGTTCAGCCGGACGCCCCGGTCGGCCAGCATGTAGCCGAAGTAATTCAGCGTCATGGCGTCCTTGGGATCTTCCTTGAGAATCTCCTGGAAAACGGATTCGGCCCGGGCGAAATCCTTCTGGCGCTCATATACGGTCGCCAGCTGGAACTTGACGCGCCGGCTGTCCAGCTTCTGCTGCTCGGCCCGGCGCATGACTTTCTCCGCCTCGCTGAACTTCTTCCCCTGGATGTAGATCTGGCTCAGGTTGATGTAGATATCCAGGTTCGAAGGGTCTTTCTGAAGCAGCTTGTCGAGGATATCGGCCCCCTCCCGGTTTCTGCCGGCGTCGGCGAGGGTGCGCGCATAGACCAGGGAGAGATTGGCGTCATCCGGATTTTTTTCGCACTGCTGCCTGGCCAGGTTCAGGGCCTTGTCGTACTGGCG
>Ga0214473_10007913_pt1 | contig 12587 bp, 13 predicted proteins | sample RVTome_7_FD_203509 | JGI IMG/M metagenome (GOLD analysis project Ga0214473, IMG submission 203509) | Soil microbial communities from uranium-contaminated site in the Upper Colorado River Basin, Wyoming, United States - RVT98D197 | ecosystem: Environmental > Terrestrial > Soil > Contaminated >... | reverse complement strand
TCGCCGCCGCCGCGGCAGGGATCTCCCCCTCCAGGACCCAGTTCGCGGCCGCGGCGTAAGGCTTGCCGACCGAGCGCTCGGAAGCGGCCAGGGCGGTCAACTCGAACCAGGGATGTCCGTGCAGAAGTTGCACGAGCCGCTGCCCCACGGCTCCGGTGGCGCCCAGCACCCCAATCCTGAGACGTCGCTTGAGAATCTTGCTCTTAAATTCACTATCCATTGATCTCTCCATCATGCTCGCTCTTGCTGGATTCGGCTGCGCCTGGCCTCCTCCCCCACCCGCTGCCGAGGTCCCGGTTCCGACTCTGCCCGTCTGCCGACGCCTGGAGCCTCTGCCGCCCGCCGGGCCTTTAGCGCGCCGCGGCACGCGCCACTTCCAGCAGATCCGAAAAGACACCACCGGCCGTGACCTCGGGGCCGGCTCCGGGACCGCTGATCACCAGCGGCACCGTGTAGCGCCGGGTGCGGTAGACGAACACATTCTCCGGGCCGCCCAGGCGCGCCAGCGGATCCCCGGCTTCGACCTCCGCCGGGCCGCAGGACGCGGCGGCAGGGGTGGCGCGGGCGACGTACCGCAGCACCCGGCCGCTCCTGCGGGCGGCCTCGACGCGCTCCCGCACACCGGCATCGAGAATGGCCGCCGTCTCCAGGAACCGCGTGCGGTCCAGCGTCGGATCGGTCTCCACCAGCGGCCGGCAGCTCACCTGCCCGGGCTCCAGGCGGCCCCCCGCCAGCCTGGCCAGAATCAGCGCTTTGCGGGCCACATCGCGTCCGCTCAGATCCTCGCGCGGATCCGGCTCGGTGAAGCCCGCGGCGCGCGCCTGCTCCAGCAGGTCCGAGAACGGACGGCCGGCGTCCAGCCCGGCGCACAGGAAATTGAGCGTCCCCGAGAAACAGCCGCTCACTTCGGCGATTTCATCACCGCTCTGCCGCAGATCGCGCAGCGTGCGCACGGTCGGCAGTCCCGCTCCGACGGTCGCCTCGAAGCGCAGGTGCGCCCCGGTGGCGGCCGCCGCCTCGTGCATGGCATCGAACTCCCGCTGCGCGCGGGTGAACGGAAGCTTGTTGCACGACACCACGTGCACCCCCGCCGCCAGGGCGTCCACGTAGGCGCGGCCCATCTCCGGCTCCGCCGTGGCATCCACGAACACCAGGGGCCGCAGATCGGCGAGCGCCTCCAGGGCGCGCCGCACCGTGTCGCCGTCGGCAGGGTCGGCCCGCTCGCGCCATGCCGAACCCTCGAACCCCCGGCGCTCCACGGCCAGGGCGCGCCGCCCGGCCACGGCCACCAGCTTTACAGCCAGCCCCTCCTCCGCCAGACGCGGAGAAGCCCCGCCGAGCTGGGCCGCGAAGACCGCGCCCACCGTTCCCCTCCCGGCCAGCAGGACCGACAGCCGCCTCAAGCCCGCGCCTCCACCCGCGCCCGGGCCGACGAGGCGCGCTTCAGCTCACGCAGGTGCAGTCCTTCGTGGATGACCTGCAGGGCGCGTTTCATATTGCGGCTCCTGACCACGACCGAAATGTTGTACTCGGAAGACCCCTGGGCGATGGCGACCACGTTGACTCCCCCCTCTCCGAGCGCTCCGAACACCCGGCCGGAGACGCCGATCTTGCCCTTCATCTGCGAACCCACCACCGCCACCACCGCCATCGGCGCCTCGACGCTGATATTGCGTATCGTCCCTTCCACTTCGCGCTCGTAGCGCAGCTCGCGCTCCAGCGCCGCGACCGCCCGCGCCGTGTCGCTCCTCTGGATCAGGAAGGACAGGTTGTACTCCGAGGAGGCCATCGAGATCATGTAGATGTTGATCCCCTCGTTGCCGACAATCTGCAGCACCCGGAGGATGGTGCCCGGGGTGCCGATGAACCCGGTTCCCTCCACGGTCACCAGCGCCATGTTGTCGATCGACGACAGAATCAGCGGCGTCCCGGGCCGGGCCCGGCTGGTGATGACGGTCCCCGGCGCATCCGGCCGGAAGGTGTTCTTGATGCGGATGGCGATCCCCTCGCGCATGGCGGGGAGCATGGTCTGCGGATGAACCACCTCGGCCCCGAAGTGCGAGATCTCGGCCGCCTCCCGGTACGACAGGTGCGGCACCACCCGCGCATCGCGGATCAGCGAGGGATCGGCGGTGCACACTCCGTCGACCTCCTTCCAGATCTGGATTTCCTCGGCGCGCAGGGCGGCGCCGATCAGCGAAGCCGTGTAATCGCTGCCGCTGCGCCCCAGGGTGGTCGTCACGCCGCCGCGGGTGGCGCCGATGAAGCCGGTGACCACCGGCACCCGGCGCCGGGCCAGGAGCGGCCGCAGGGCGCGGCGCACGCGCGGATTGGTTTCCGGAAAATCGACCCGCGCCGCCCCGTGATGCTCGCTGGTCACCACCATGCGCCGCGCATCGACGTAGGTCGACGGCGTGCCGCGCTCCTGAAGCGCCGCCGCCAGCAGCCGCGCCGACAGGCGCTCTCCGAACGACGAGATCAAATCGCGCGAGCGCTGCGAGAGCTCGCGCAGGAGCAGCACCCCGTAGCACACGTTGGAGAGCTCGGCGAGCTTGTCGTCGAGCGCCTTGAGCGTCGATTGGCGGCGGGAGGTGCTGCGGATCAGCGCCTGGGCCACCGAACGGTGGCGCTGGCGCAGGGCCTCGATGCGCCGCTCGACCCGGCGCAGATCCCCGTGCGGGGCGATCGAGGCCACGTCGAGCAGCATGTCGGTGACTCCCGCCAGGGCGGAGACCACCACCACCGGCCGCCGGCGCAGCTGGCGCTCGACGATCGTGGCCGCCTGGGCCATGCGCTTGCCGTCGGCGACCGAGGTGCCGCCGAATTTCATCACGATGGGGCCGTTGCGACGGACTCTGCTCATCCTCACCCTCGCAGTCGTTGCTCGCGGAAGCGGCGCGCCGCTTCGAACCATTCCTCCAGGTCCCCCTCCCCGACCTTCTCCGCCATCTCCTGCAGGCCTCCGGCCAGCGCCCCCAGGCTGCGGCGCAGCTCCGGCCCGTTGCTGCGGGCGATCTCCCGCCACATCGGGTATGGAGACGAGGCCAGGCGCAGCAGGTCGCGCAGGCCGCTGCCGGCCAGATCGGCCAGGCGCGGGTCGCGGGACGCCTCCTCCTCCAGAAGTGCGGCCAGGGCGACCACCGCCATTTGCGGCAGGTGACTCACGCGCGCCACGATCCGGTCATGCTCTTCGGGCTCGATCCAGACCGGGCGCGCGCCGCAGGCGCGCACCAACACTTCGAGACTCCGCCGTACACCGGCCGGAGCCTGCCCCGGATCGCACAAGGCGTAGGGAGCCCCGCGCAGAAGATCGGGATCCGAGGCAGCCGCCCCCTGGGCCTCGGTCCCGGCCATCGGATGTCCGCCGATGAAATGCGGCCCGGTCGGGCTTTGGAACAACTCGCTGGCGCGGGTGCAAATCTCCCCCTTGGTGCTGCCGGTGTCGGTCACCAGAGTCCCTTCGCGGCACACTCGTGCCGCCAGCGGCAGGAGTTCGAGGATGGCCGGGACCGGCGCCGCCAGGATTCCCACGTCGGCGCCGGCCAGCGCTTCCTCGGCGCTCAGCACCCAGCGCACCCCCGCGGCCACGTGCTGCGGATCGGGAGCCGGGTCGTATCCGACGATCTCCGTGTGCGGCCGGACGCGCCGCAGTGCCCGGGCCAGCGAGGCCCCCACCAGGCCGACTCCCACCACGGCGATGCGGGATGCTCGGCTCAAACGCTCCTCCCCACGGCGGGGGCGATGACCCGGAGCTGCCTGACCAATTCGGCAAACTGATCCGGAAACAGCGATTGCGCCCCGTCCGAGGCCGCGTTCTCGGGATCCGGGTGCACCTCGATCAGCAGCCCGTCGGCTCCGGCGGCCACCGCGGCCCGCGCCATCGGAATCACCTTGTCGCGCCGCCCGGTGCCGTGGCTGGGATCGGCGATCACCGGCAGATGGCTCAGGCTCTTGAGCACCGGAATGGCCGAGATGTCCATGGTGTTGCGGGTGTAGTTCTCGAACGTGCGGATGCCGCGCTCGCACATCATGACCTGCACGTTGCCCCCGGCCAGGATGTACTCGGCCGACAGCAGCAGTTCCTGAATCGTGGCCGCCATGCCGCGCTTCAGGAGCACCGGCTTGCGCGTCTTCCCCAGCTCCTTCAGGAAGTGGAAGTTCTGCATGTTGCGCGCGCCGATCTGCAGGATGTCGGCGTACTCGCTCACCAGCGGGATGTGCGATGAGTCCATGGCTTCGGAGATCACCTTGAGTCCGTGGCGATCGGCCGCATCGCGCAACAACCGCAGACCCTGCTCCCCCAGCCCCTGGAACGAATACGGCGAGCTGCGCGGCTTGAAGGCACCGCCGCGCAGCACCACGGCGCCGGCCTGCTTCACGCTGGCGGCGATCGTTTCAATCTGTTCCTTCGACTCGACCGCGCACGGACCGGCCATCAGGGTCAGGCGCGGGCCGCCGATCCGCACGCCCCCCACGTCGATGATGGTGTCCTCCTGCTTGAAAATGCGCCCGGCGAGCTTGTAAGGCTCGCTGATCTTGATGACCTCGTGCACCCCGGCGAGGATTTCGAAGTCGGCCGGATTGAGGGCCTCGGCTCCCCCCACCGCGCCGATCACCGTGCGGGTGGCGCCGGTGGAGCGGTGCGCATCGAAGCCGCGCCTGACCAGCAGGTCGATCACATGCTGCACCTGTTCTTCGGTGGCCTTCGGACTCATGACGATGACCATGGCTTTACTCCCCGGACCCCCCGGCCGGGGGCTCCGCCTCCTGTCCCGCCAGCCTTTCGAGTCGCCGCGACTCGTCGATAATGCGCTCGAAGAGACGCAGAATCGCCGCCTTTTCGAGCGGCCCGCGGCTGCTCGCCGTCACCCGGGCCAGGATCTCCATCTCGCGCTCGGCGCTGTAGACCGGCAACCTCAGCCCCTTCTTGATGGCGCCAATCTCGAGGGCGCAACCGGCCCGCTCATTGAGCAGCCGCAGGAGCTGGTCGTCGATCGCGTCAATCTTCTGCCGCCACTCTTCCATGCCCCGCTTCCGGCCGCCGCCCTTCACAGCTGCCTCCGGGACTGCCGTGCGTCGCCCGCCCCGCCGGGCCCGGATTCGCCGCCCCGCCCGGCGGCCCGGACCTCGGCCAGCGTGCGCAGAAACGCGGCGGCCTCATCGACCGCCCGGGCCGTGCCCGCTTTCTCCACGCGCTCGACCAGGGCGCTGCCGATCACCACGCCGTCCGCCGCCCCGGCCAGAGCCCGCAGATGCTCCGGCCGAGAAATGCCGAAACCCACGACCAGCGGCACGGAGCAGCCGGCGCGCACCCTCTCCAGATCCGCCCGCAAATCGGCCGCCAGATCGGTCCGCGCCCCGGTCACTCCGGTGCGGGATACGTAGTAGACGAAGCCGCGCGCCAGGGCCAGAATCTTCCCCATGCGCTGCGCACCGCTCGTCGGAGCCAGGAGCGGCACGAGCGCCAGCCCGTGGGCGTCGAGGGCGGCGCGCAGCTCCCCGGCCTCCTCGGCGGGCAGGTCGGTGACCACCGCCCCATCGGCGCCCGCTGCGGCCGCCCGCCGGGCGAACTCCTCCAGCCCCATGCGCAGGATCGGGTTGTAGTAGGAAAACAGGACGAGCGGGATCTGGCTGCGGGTGCGAATCCGCTCCGCCATGTCGAGGACCCCCGCCAGCGTGACCCCCTGCGCCAGCGCGCGCGCCGCGGCCCGCTGGTTGGTGCTGCCATCCGCCAGCGGGTCGGAGTGGGGCACGCCCAGCTCCACCAGATCGGCTCCGGCCTCTTCCAGGGCCCACACCAGCCCCGGCGTCAGCTCCGGGGACGGATCGCCGGCGGTGAGGTACGGGATCAGCGCCAACTCCCGGCTCCGGCGGCGGCGCTCGAAAGCCGCGGCGATCCGCTTCATGCTCCCCCCTCCATCCTGCGCACGCTGTCGACATCCTTGTCGCCGCGCCCCGACAAATTCAGGATGATCCGGGCGCCGCGCGGCAGGCCGTGCGCTTCCCGCCGCAGCCAGGCGGCGGCGTGGCTGCTCTCCAGCGCCGCCACGATCCCCTCGCACTGCGCCAGCTCGTGGAAGGCCTGCATGGCCTCCTGGTCCGAGGCGCAGGAGTACTCGCAGCGGCCCGAGTCGCGCAGCCAGGCGTGCTCGGGCCCCACCGCGGCATAGTCGAGGCCGGCCGAGACCGAGTGCGTGGGTTCGATGTTGCCCGCCTCGTCCTGGAGAATCCAGGTGTAGCTGCCCTGCAGCACGCCGCGGCTGCCGCCGCTGAAGCGGGCCGCGTGCTGTCCGCGCCCCGCCCCCCGGCCCCCCGCCTCCACACCGACCATGCGCACCCCGGCATCTTCCAGGAAGGCATGAAACAGGCCGATCGCGTTGCTTCCGCCGCCGACGCACGCCACCAGCAGGTCGGGCAGCGCCCCCTCGCGCTCCAGAATCTGCTGGCGCGCCTCACGGCCGATCACCGACTGGAAGTGGCGCACCATGAGCGGATACGGATGGGGGCCGAGGACCGATCCCAGGATGTAATGGGTGTCGCGCACCGTGGTGACCCAGTCCCGCATGGCCTCGTTGATGGCGTCCTTGAGAGTCCGGCTGCCCGCTTCCACGCCCACCACGCTCGCCCCCATCAGGCGCATCCGGTAGACGTTCAGCGCCTGGCGCTGCATGTCCTCCGAGCCCATGTAGACCGTGCACTCGAGTCCGAAGCGGGCCGCCGCCGCCGCCGTGGCCACGCCGTGCTGGCCGGCGCCGGTCTCGGCGATCACCCGCCGCTTGCCCATCCGCTTCGCCACCAGCGCCTGCCCGATGGCGTTGTTGATCTTGTGCGCCCCGGTATGGCACAGGTCCTCGCGCTTCAGGTACACCTTCGCCAGCCCGAGGCGTTCCGCCCAGCGCTCCGCCAGGTAGAGCGGGGTGGGGCGGCCGGCGTAGTCGCGCAGGTGCCCCCCGAGCTCGGCCTCGAAGGCGGGGTCGCGCGACAGGCGCGTGAACGCCTCCTCCAGCTCCGCCAGAGGGGACATGAGCGTCTCCGGCACGTAGCGCCCCCCGTACGGCCCGTAGCGACCGCGCTCGTCCGGGACCGTCACCGGCACGCCGGTTCCCTTACCCGCCTTCATCGACACCGCGCCGCCTCCAGCGCCTCGAACGCCGCCCGTAGACGGGCCCCATCCTTCACGCCCGGGGCTGATTCCACCCCGCTGTTCAGATCCACGGCGTCCGGACGGGCACGCTCCAGCGCCTCGGCCAGGTTCTCAGGGCTCAAGCCGCCCGCCAGGATCACCCGCCGGTGGCGGCGCACCCGGGCCGCCAGCGTCCAGTCAAGAACCCGCCCCGTCCCGCCCCGTTGGCCCGCGACGCTGGCGTCCAGCAGGCACCAGGGGGAGGCATACGCCTCGACGGCGGCCGGATCGAATCCGTCCCCCACCCGGAATGCCTTGATCCAGGGCACGGGAGAGGAGGCGCACACGGAGGGCGGCTCCTCCCCGTGGAACTGCACCAGACGCACCCCGCTCTCGTCGATCCAGCGCGCCAGATCCGCCGCGGCCGGGTTGGCCACTACCGCCACCGGCGTGACGAAGGGGGGCAGGGCCGCGATGATCCGGCGCGCCCGTCCGGGCTCGATGCGGCGCGGCGATTCCTCGACAAAGTTGAACCCGAGCGCGTCGGCGCCCAGATCGGCGGCCAGCGCCGCGTCCTGCGGCCGCGTGATGCCGCACACCTTGACCCGCACCCTCGGCCCGGCGTCCCGCCCGGCGCCGGCGCCGGGCGGACCCGCTTCCGCATCCGTCTTCATGCCAGCAGCCCTCTCAACGTCTCGCCGGGGCGCGGACTGCGCATCAACTCCTCGCCAATCAGAAAGCCGTGGTACCCGGCGGCCGCCAGCGAGTGGATCTCGTCCCGCCCCCGGATGCCGCTCTCGCTGACGGTGGTGACGGTTTTCGGAAACAGGCCCGCCAGCCGGTGCGAGGTCCCGAGGTCGACCTCGAACGTCCGCAGATCGCGGTTGTTGACGCCGATCAGCCGCGCTCCGCAAGCCAGGGCGCGCTTCGCTTCCGCCTCGTCGTGCACTTCGACCAGCGCGTCGATGCGCGCCTCGTGTCCAGCCAGGATCAGGCTGCGCAGCTGCTCCTCGGTCAGGAGCGCGGCGATCAGCAGCACCGCGTCCGCACCCAGCAGCCGCGACCGGTAGACTTCGTACTCTTCGAACACGAAATCCTTGCGCAGCAGGGGCAGCGGCACCACTTCCCGGACGTGCCGCAGGTACATCGGGTTGCCGTGAAAGAAATCCTCCTCGGTGAGAACCGACAGAGCGGCCGCCCCGGCCGCCGCCAGCTCCCTGGCCAGCTCCACCGGGCGAAATTCCTCGCGCAGCTTCCCCTTCACCGGCGAGGTGCTCTTGAGCTCGGCGATCACGCGCGGGCCGCCGCCCTCCTCCAGGGCGGCCCGGAAGTCCCGCACCGGGGCCGTATGCCGCCGCAGGCGGCTCTTGACCGAGGCGGGCGGATCGAGGAGCTGCTCCCGGGCCGAGCGCTGCCGCGCCCGCTCGATGATCCGCTGCAGAAGGTCGTTCATCGCTCCGCCTTTGCCGACGCGTCCCGGCTGGCCCTGGCCAGCCGTTCCAGAGCGGCCGCTGCCTGACCTGCGCTGACCGCCCGGCGCGCCAGCTGCACGCCGTCGCGAATCCGCCCGGCGCGCCCGGCAACGTAAAGCGCCGCGCCGGCGTTGAGCACCACCGCCTCGAGCGCGACGCCCGGCTTGTTATCGAGCACCTCCCGGGCCACCCGCACGCTCTCCTCCACCCCGGACACGCCGAGTTCGCCCCCGGCCCGGGTGTCGATTCCCTCGCCTTCGGGCTCCAGGGTGTACTCGCGGATTTCGCCGTTCTTCAGCTCCGCCACCCGGCTGGGGGCGCGCGGGTCGAGCTCGTCCATCCCCCCGCCGTGCACCACCAGGGCCGCCCGCGCCCCCAGCTCCCTGAGCACCTGCGCGAACGGGGTCAACCAGCGCGGATCGAAGACACCCACGAGCTGCCGGTCCGCCCCGGCCGGATTGCTCAACGGCCCGAGCAGATTGAGAATCGTGCGCACGCCCAGGGCGCGACGCACCGTCACGGCGTGGCGCATGGCCGGATGAAAGCGCGGCGCGAACATGAACCCGATGCCGGTCTCGTCGAGGCAGCGCAGCACCTGCCGGGGATCCAGCTCGACGCTGACCCCCATGGCCTCGAGCAGATCGGCGCTGCCGCAGCGGCTGGAAACGGAGCGGTTGCCGTGCTTCGCCACCGCCGCGCCCGCTCCCGCCGCCACCAGCGCCGACAGCGTGGAGATGTTCGCCGTCGACCGTCCGTCCCCGCCCGTGCCGCAGGTGTCGAGCAGTTCCGCATGCCGGCTGTGAATCGTGGCGGCGTGCCGGCGCATGGCCGCGACACAGCCGAGCAACTCCTCCACCGTTTCGCCGCCGACGCGCAGTCCCATGAGCAGGGCGGCAATCTGCGCTTCGCCGGCCCGCCCCTCCAGAAGATCGACGAAAGCCGATTCGGCCGCGCGCCGGTCGAGCCGGCGGCCCTCGGCGAGCGCCTGCACCGCCTCGAGCAGAGCCGAGGGCGCCGCCGGCGTCACGGCCGGCCTCCTTCCAGGAAGTTGCCCAGCAGGCGCTTGCCCTCGAGCGTCAGGATCGATTCCGGGTGGAACTGCACTCCTTCGGTCGGATGCTCGCGGTGGCGCAGGCCCATGACGATGCCGTCGTCGGTCCAGGCGCTCACCTCGAGGCAGGCGGGCACGCTCTGGCGCTCGACGATCAGCGAGTGATACCGGGTGGCCTCGAACGGATTGGGAAGGCCCAGGAAGACGGTTCTGCCATCGTGCCGGATCGAGGAAATCTTGCCGTGCATCAGGATCGGGGCACGCCCGATCCGCCCCCCGAACACCTCCCCAATCGCCTGGTGCCCCAGACACACCCCGAGGATCGGCAGCCGGCCGCTCAGCCGCCGCACCGCCTCGGGCGTGATGCCGGCCCGCGATGGCACGCCGGGGCCGGGCGAAATGACCAGCCTGTCCCACCGCCCCGAGTCGAGATCCTCGACTTTCATGGCGTCGTTGCGGACCACCTCCACCTCCGCCCCCAGCTCCCCCAGGTACTGGACCAGGTTGTAGGTGAACGAATCGTAGTTGTCTATCACCAGGACGCGCATGGCTCAGAATCGTTCTTCGGCCAGCTCCACGGCGCGCCACAGGGCGCGCGCTTTGCTGACGGTCTCCTCGTACTCGCGCTCCGGAACCGAGTCGGCCACGATGCCGCAGCCGCTCTGCACGGAGGCGTTAGAGCCCCGCGCCACCAGGGTGCGGATGGCGATGCACGAATCGAGATTGCCGGAGAAGTCGACGTATCCGACGGCGCCGGCGTACGGCCCTCGCCGGGTGGGCTCCAGTTCTTCGATGATCTCCATGGCCCGCACCTTCGGCGCTCCCGAGACCGTTCCAGCCGGGAAGCACGCCATCAGCGCCTCGATCGCTCCGGTGCCGGCACGCAGCCTTCCCTCCACCTCCGACACCAGGTGCATCACATGCGAGTAACGCTCCACCACCATGCTGCGCCGCACCCGCACGCTCCCGAACTCGCAGACCCGACCCAGGTCGTTGCGCGCCAGATCGAGCAGCATCAGGTGTTCGGCCCGCTCCTTCGGATCCCCGGCCAACTCGGCCTCCAGCGCAGCGTCGCGGGCCTCGTCCTCGCCGCGCGGCCGCGTTCCGGCGATCGGGCGCATCTCGATCCGCCCCCCCTCCACCCGCACCAGCATTTCGGGGCTGGCGCCGACCAGGTGCAGGCCATCCATCGACCACAGGAACATGTAGGGCGAGGGATTGATGGCGCGCAGGGCGCGATAGACCGACACCGGCGCCACCCCGAGGGGCCGCTCCAGGCGTCTCGACAACACGACCTGGAAGATGTCCCCGGCGGCGATATACTCCTGGGCGCGGCGCACGGCGGCCTCGAAATCGGGCCGCTTGAAGTTGTCCGCTGCCGCCGCCGCGGGGACGCGGCCCGCTTGCGGAGCCGCTTCGATCGACCCTTCCAAACTGGCTTCAATCGCATCGATGCGGGCTGCGGCGCGCTCATACTCCTGGCGCAGGGCCTCCTCACCGCCGGAGGCGGGCACGCGCAGATTGGCGATGATCAGGATCCGGTGCTTGATGTGATCGAAGGCCAGAATCGTATCATAGAGGCCCAGCAGCAAGTCGGGCAGCGCCATGTCATCGCGGACCCGCTCCGGCAGCCGCTCGCGCAACCGGATCAGGTCGTAGCCGAAATAGCCCACCGCTCCCCCTGTGAAGCGCGGCAACCCGGGCACTGCCACCGGCCGCGCCCCGTCGATAATCCCCTGCAGGCGGCGCAGCGGATCCCCCTCCTCGACCCGCCGCTCGCCTCCCTCCTCGATCTCGATCCGCCGGCCGCGCGCCCGCACCACGCAGTACGGGTCGCGTCCCAGGAACGAGTAGCGCGCCAGCGACTCCCCCCCCTCGACCGACTCGAACAGAAACGTGCGCTCGCGGCCGGCCGCCAGCCGCAGATACGCAGAGACGGGGGTTTGCAGGTCGGCCAGGATCTCGCGGCACAGCGGGATCAGGTTCCCGCGGCTCGACAGCTCGCGAGTCCGGGCAAAGCTCAGATTCAACTCCGCACTGGAGCGCATCAAATCATTCCACTTTGAAAGCCACCACCAGCGGATCCTCGTTGGCACGCAGCCGGATCAGCAACCTGACCCGATTGCCGCGCAGCGAGTAGCCGGGCGATTGGAAGTAGAGGACATCCTGGAAATAGGTGCCCGACGGCAGCTCCACGACGTCCCGCACCACGCCGCTGCGCCGCTGGGAGTTCGGGTACAGACGCGATTCGACACGACGGTACCGATCGAAATAGGCGGCGGTGAACTCCCGGCTGCGGAACAATCCCTTGTCGGCCTCGAGGGCGCGATACCCGGCGATCACCTCGGCCGGGGTGGCGGCCGGGATCTCCTCCCCGTCCCCCACCTCGACGCTGAACGACTCGTGCGCCACGATCAGGGTGCGATTCTGGCTCTTGTTCGCCATGCCGATCTCCAGCGGGAAGAAATTGTCGTCGGCGCGCGCCCGCGTGGCCAGCGTGCCCACCGTGATCAAGATCTCCGCTCCTTCCTCGTAGTACACATACGGGCCCAGCGTGGGGCTGTACGGCGCCAGCCCGGTGGTGAGCGGCCGCGCCGCGCAGCCACCGGCGAGCGCCAGCAGCAGGAATCCTGGAGCCCAGACTGCAGTTTTTCTCATCTCGACGCCTCCCGCCGGCGCTTCGCCAGGATCCGCGCCGGCCCCTCGAGACCGACTCCCCGCTCGGCCAGCAGCACGAGCAGATGGTACAGCAGGTCGGCCGCTTCCTCGTTCAGCCGCTGCGCGTTGCGGTTCTTGGCGGCCACCACCAACTCGGTGGCCTCTTCTCCCACCTTGCGCAGAATCCGGTCGAGCCCTTCCGCCAGCAGCCGTCCGGTATAGGAGTCCTTCGGCGCCGAGCGCAGTCTCGAACGGATGAGCCGATCCAGATCCTCCAGGATCG
>Ga0214473_10007912_pt1 | contig 12589 bp, 10 predicted proteins | sample RVTome_7_FD_203509 | JGI IMG/M metagenome (GOLD analysis project Ga0214473, IMG submission 203509) | Soil microbial communities from uranium-contaminated site in the Upper Colorado River Basin, Wyoming, United States - RVT98D197 | ecosystem: Environmental > Terrestrial > Soil > Contaminated >... | reverse complement strand
GACGACCCTGCAGTGGACCGGACGATCGAGGGTCTGACGGATCTCCTCGCCAGGAAGCGGATCGCCGTCCTTCTGCTTAACAGCAAGACGGGTCAATGGGGGCAACTCACGATCCCCAACCTGACGCTGCGTTTTCCCGAACCGGAGGGGGGCTCCAGGATCGTGAAGATCCGCGACCTGGACCCGCGAGTGGACCGTTTGCAGAGGACTCTCGAAGAATACTACCACCCCATTCTCTCGGCTCCCGGCAGCCAGGAGAAACTCTACCTTCAGGGCATGAACGAGCGCCTGGAAATCTGGGTTCCGAAAGACCGTCCCCCTCACCTCCCGAGGTGGTCTCAGGAAGGGTTTATCGATCGCTGAAACCTCACCCTTCGGAAGTATCCCACCACGGTTCCACGACTTCGTAGCGAAACATCCAACCCCGCTCGATGAAATCGTCGAAAACGGTCTTCATAAGCTCGATCTGGGAATCGGGCGCCCAAAACTTGAGATGACCCGCTTTGCGGTCGATGGTTCTCATGACCAGCATGCCTTCGTACGCTTCGGTGAGTGAATTCAGAAACCCGATCTCGGACGGCGCCACCCAGGCTTCCACCAACCGGGTGTTTTCAGGAGCCGTTGTTTTTATCTTTCTTGCTGGTACCATACTTGTCCTGGAGAAAGGGGCCGTTTTCTCACCGAGCGACTGAATCATCTCAGGAAAGGCCTCGCCAGAGGCGTGGATTTTCTTTTTCTCTGGCATGCCATCCGGAGGGAAGCCTTTTCATACAACAACAATGTCACCTGAAAGCTTGATCGCCCTTCTCCTTTTCGGCTGCCTTTTCGGCCTGGCCGGATTGACCGCAGGCTTCTATCTCGCCTGGCGTCGCGCGAGGGAACGTTTCGATTCTCTTTCCCACCTCTTGGACACCCTCGACGAGAGAACGATCCACGAATATACCTCGATGAGCAAACAAACCGAAGAGATCCGCTCGCGGATCGAGGCGGTGGGAAAAAGCCTGGAAGAGGATTTCCGAAGCGAGATCCACAAAGAGCGTGAAGAACGCAGCGGCATTGAAGCTGAGATCCGCAAGGCCACCGAGGCCCTTTCCCGGGAGCATCATGGTTTCCGGGAGCTGATGGAAAACAGCATCACACCGGAGACGCGTGAATCCATCGCCCGCCTTTCCGAACAACACGGCCAGCAAGCCGAGAGGCTGAATGAATTCGAATCTCGCGTCCGGTCCGTTCGTTTGCGGAGCGAAGCTCAGCTCGCGCTCTCCCACCTGACCTCGGGCGAAGCCGAAACGGCCGCTGGAATACTGGAGAATCTGATTCGAGAAGACCCCACGAATCGGGAAGCGGTGCTGCTGGCCGGAAAGGCGAACCTCCAATGCGGCCGGGTGGAAAAGGCCGGAGAGGTCCTCACGGCCGGTATCGAGCGTTTCCCCGACGATCCGGACATTTTGGCAGACCTGGCTCGCGTTCGTTCGTTGGAAGGGAAAGAAGGAGAGCGAACGGAGCTTGTGGAAAGAGGACTGGCGCGCTCTCCGAATCATCCGCGACTCCATTTCGAACGCGCTCTGGCTTCCATTGCGCGGAAGGAATTCGCATCGGCTCGCAAGGATTTGGAGGAGGTCCTGAAGGCCGGGGTGGAGACGGCGGAAGTCCGGTACAATCTGGGGATTGCCCATGTCTCGATGGGTCAGGTTCCCGCGGGGATCGCCGAACTTCGTCGTTCTCTCGCTTTAGATCCCGTGTCGGTGGACGGCAACCGGGCTCTCGGACTAGCCCTCCTTCATCTCGAACGGTATCTCGAGGCGGTCGATTTTCTCGAACGCGCGCGCGACCTGAAACCCGACTCCGCCCCCATTCGTCTCGACCTCGCCGCCGCTCTCCGCCTTTCCGGCTCGCCACGCCAGGCCTTGAAGGAGTGCGCCATCGCCCGCCAGTTGAACCCACGCTCCGGACGGGCCGTCCTTAAATGCGCGCTGGCTCATCACGATCTTGCCGAGTTCAAGGAAGCCCTCGAGTGTCTTGACAACCTTCTGCAATGGCGTCCCTCCTACGTTGAAGCAAGACGCCTGAAGGCTCAGATACTGACGGAGATCGAGAGGCTGGACGAAGCGGTCGAAGAATGGAGCACCCTGGTCCAGCAACGTCCCGACGACCCGGAACTGATGGTCTCGTTGGGAAAAGCGCTCAAGAAAGTGGGGCAGCCCCAGGCGGCTCTGGGTTGGTTGGAGATCGCCGCGCGAATGTCTCCCGATTCCCACCACATCCAGCTGGCCTTCGCGAGAGAGGCCCTGGCGCAGGGCAGACTCAACCTCGTCCAGGAAGTGGTCGATACCGCCTATCCCCGCGCGGCAACCGCTGAGAGCCTTCTGCAGTTTCTGGAAATGCGTCTGCTGCTGGTTCTCAAATTCAGAAGATGGATTCTGTTGGACCGCATCTTGTCGGATCTCAAGAGAGTTCTCACGGATCACCCGGAAGCGATACCGCTCGATAAAGGCATCGAACTCGGTGGTGAGTATCTTCTCAACCTTGGATTTAGCAAGGAGGCACAGAAGATCCACCAAGGTTTGTTGGATCTGTACGAAGGGACGATCGACTACGATCTCTTCGACGAGACCGTTACTAAAGTGATGCGGTCGCTCCTGCCTCCCTCACCGCCGCCGCCTCCGGCAACCCCTTCCGTTGAGGCAACCCCCCACATCCTTGTCGAGGGACCCGATAACGGGAAAGAAGGCGAAGGCGCCGCCGCCGTGGTCCATGGCGCTCCGGTTAAGAAGGAAGAAAACGAACGATTGGTGGGAAAGGAGCCGGTGGAAGCAGCATCCTCAGCCTCCGTCGCTCGGCAACCCGAGGAAAGAGAGCCTGTCCCACCGGAACCGGCGTCGCCTGAGGAAGTCGCAGAGTCAAAGCCGGATACCGTCGATGAAGATCGGTCGGAAGCATCGGAGGAAGAGGCGGCGGCTGTTGAGACGCCGGAAGTCGACTCGGTTCAACTTGGAGGAGAGAGTCCCGATCTCGAAACCGTTTCCAGCAGCGGAGGCAAAACTGCAACCGGCGAGACAGTCTCTCCGGATTCCTCCTTCGCGCCGCCTCTTGTCGCTCCCACCGTTGAATCGAACCAGCCCTCCCCATCCGATTCCGGCGTGCCGGAGAGCGAGGCCGCTGAAGAACCGGAGACCAGCCAAGCCAAACCAAGCCGTCCCAAGTCCTCGAAGAAGAGGACTTCCCGAAAAAGAAGCAAGAAAAGGACAGCGGGAGACGGTCATGACACAAGGACGTAGGGGAACCCTTCGGGACGGGCCACCGGCATCCGTCAACCCAACCTCAAGCCTGGCTTCGCCCTGTTTGCGAAGCGCCTTCCGTTGGACGGAACGCTCCGCTCCATCGGATCGCTTCTCTCTTGGCTGAAGATCGACCGCCGTGCCGATCGTGCGAGATTCAGGTTTCGTTTCGAATTCATTAGAATGGGGCCAAAGTAGACGCGGGAGACCGCGAAGGCGGAACGAGCGGACGTCGATGAAGGTGGAGTATGTCAACCCGTTCATCGAGGCGGGAATACATGTCCTCGGGGAAACAACGCATTTGGATGTCAACCGAGGAATGCCCGCGTTTGACGTCGGCGCGTTCGGAGGGGCGAATGTTTTCGTCGTCGTTCAGATCGCGGGCGACGTGGAAGGCCAGGTCGTCTACGGCGTTTCCATGAGCGCGGCGCTCCGTATTGCGGGCAGGATGATGGGCGGTGTCGAACTCGGGGACCTCGATGAAACCGCCAAGAGTGCGATCGCCGAGTTGGGAAACATGATCGCTGGAAACGCGGCGAGTCGCTTCGCGAAACAAAATATTCGCATCGCGATCTCCACACCCACCGTAACGACCGGAAGCGACATCAGAATCGGCCACTCTCTTCCTGAAGCGGTCGTGGTCCCCCTCGATACACAGATGGGTCGAGTCACTGTGTGCGTCCACCTTCAAGACAGCACAAAGCGATCGTGCGAGTTGCCGTGTTGGAAATGACGAAGGCTTGGGTCAGAAAAAAAGATGCGGTTCAACGCGGTTCTTTCTTGACATTCGCGTCTCTGAACTTTACCTTTCCCTCAGATGCTTTGCCGGGGGGTAAGACGAAGTCGCTGAATGTGAAAGCCCCGGTTGCCGATAACATGAGGGGATTCAACGGAGACGGCAAGTTGATTGCCATCCGTGAACGAGAAGAAAAAGGGGGAGGTGAGATTGCATGGCCGCAGCTAAGAAAGCCGCCAAGAAAAAGGTGGCCAAGAAAGCTGTCAAAAAAGCCGTGAAGAAGGTGGCCAAGAAGAAGGTGGCCAAGAAGGCGGCGAAGAAGACAGCCAAGAAGAAATCCGCTAAGAAGTGACGAGTCTTTGAGTTCCGTCGCTTTTCGACATGTCGAGCGACGGAATGGAAAAAGAGAATCAGCGCCTGGGCAACCAGGCGCTTTTTTTTTCACCGGTCCCCACCGCTGGGTCAACCCCTCGGCTTGCATTCCCGCAAACGCTCCCACCAGTGGGAACCCGCTGCGGGCGGTTCCGTGAGGCATTCCTCTCCGATCCCGCGTGGGGAGTGAGAATCCCATTGGATGGGACGCGACCGCGCCGGTCGCGGGAGATCCGCTTGGGACGCGGGTTCTATCGGAGATGCTGTCGAAGGAATCGGTCGATTCGCCCCGCCAGTTCCGCTCCGCCTTTATCCAAAAGGTTGTCGGGACAGAGACACGCGAAACCTCTCTTGCTGGATTGAGCCGCCAGACCCAGCATCGACTCGGCCCGGTCGCCAATTCCATAGAGGAGGACGAGCAGCGGTGCTTGTGGAGATTCGGCGGGAATCCACCAGGCCCGAAGCCGCGGTTCCCCGTTACGTGTGTTGAAAATCAGTTGGCCTTTCAGGTAATGATTGGCCACAAGACACCCGACGAGGAAAACGACCGCGCAGAGAGCGACCGGGAGGAGAAGGCTTTTCGGAACGCGCATCTCGGTCAGTCCGTCAGCTGGACCTCGGCATACTGAAGCGTCTGGCCGTCCCGGCCGATCCCAAACAAGTCGAGGGTGTTTGAAGGTCTCGAGCCGCCACGTTCGGTCGCGGTGAAGAAAACGGAAAACGGATCTTGCAGAGTCACCTCGACCGGGTGGTCGCGGTCCCGTTCGGGGAAGACCTGCATGAGAAACAGGGTCGGGGCGCTTGCCGTGTCGCTTCGCTTGGTTGCCGAGCAGACCGCCCACAGCCTTCCGTCGGCGGTTGCATGAAACCTTCCGTAGCCGGGGTCCATCTCGGATTCGACTTCACCGCCAACCAGCAGCGTCTCCCTTTTCACGATCTTCCCCTCTTTGAGGACGGTGTACTCCAGAGTTCGCAGGATTGGCAGACCCGGAGAGTAACGGTCGCGCATCACTGCGGACTGGACGTTCGACTTCAGATAGAGGACGTGAGCCGACCCATCCGGTCCGATCCAGAGGTCGAGGTTGGTGATGTGTCCGGCTGAAGATTCCACGGTGTCGATCTCGAGCGGGTCGCCGAAATCCCGTTGGGTAACGTCGGAGGTGTAGGCGTAGAAAAGCCTCCGGAACACATAGTCCCAGCTGCGTCCGGACTGCGCGAACTTGTACTCGCGCCACTCCTCGATCGGTTCCACGATGTCCCCAATGGCGAGAACGTGGGCGCTTCGATTCGACAGCGCCACTTGAGGATAGCAAGCTCGAACCGGAAAAGAGATCCCGCCCTGCCGGGTCCAATACCCCTCCGCATCCCGAAACGACCAATGCTGGACGCTCGTCTTCGCGTCGATGTTGAGCCACAGAAGCTCGCGTCGAACGCCGTCCGCCGCGAATCCGCGGTAGGAGTGATCCGTGAAATAGGGATCTCCCGACCATTTCGGCTTCTCAACCTCCGGCATCTTGGCAAGGTCGCGAAGGTCGAACACCAGCAGTTGCGTTTCGCAACGGCCGTATTGGGTGCCGGGTGGTTCGGTGGACGGGGTAATGGAGAGGAACAAAGGACCTTCTGGAAGACCTGCCAGCGGAGAAGGCTCGCGAAGGCGATATCCTTCCGCGGCTCGAACCAGCCGCCAACCCTGTTGACCGCGGTGGAAAACACGCCAGCGTGTGTTGCAGAGCGGTTCGACGCCTTCGCCCGTCTCCATCACGCTGACGAAGACCGAGTCGCCACTCCGGAAAACAAGCGGCGCGCCGTAGCACCACAGGGGACCGGCGCCGTTGTTCGGAGAAAGACAAGTCGCCACCGTTTCTTCCGCGATGACTGCGGGCGCCAAAGCGGTCTGTGCCTGCGCGGTTAATGCAACCCCCGCGACGAGAGCCAACGCCATGGCCATCTCTTTCGACACCGAGAGCATCGTCCGCCTCCCCGTTCCAATCGGACAGTCTTTATGTGGGAGTCTCTCCGATCCGGAGTCTCCAGTGAAGGCTGTTGAAGTCGCAAGCATCCAGCGAAGCGGTTTTGGAGATTGGATGTCCCCTCACTCTGAAAGGCAATGAGAATGGCGACCAATCGAGCGTTGCGTCGCGGTGGCTAAAGCCACGCGCTCCGGTTGCGAAGCCTCCTGAAGGAGGCTGAGCCAGGCAGTCCGCGAAGGCGAACTTCGCAAACGGAGCGCGGACGTTTCAACGTCAGCGCGACCTCAATGCGGGGCCTCCAGATGGGTGCCAGGCTCAAGGCACCGGGGTTCCTCCGATGGGTTTTCCGTTGCAGGAATCCCGTGGCTTGGGCCTGTTCGCGGGCAACCAGGAGCAGGTCCAAAGCGGGCGATTCTTTCCCGGATCGACCCTTGGAAATCACCCGCTTTGAACCTGGCACCCAGGATCGATCTAAACTATCTGATCCTATTGACTTTAATCATTATTTGCTGATAATCTACATTAATCTTCTCCTGGCTCCTTTGGCATCCGCACAAGGAACCTTGGCCGACATGAGGGGGAAAAGAAAAATGAGGTTTCGGCACGCTTGCGCCACGCTGTGTTTCCAGGCCGCGATCTTGGAGGGATGTTTCACACCCCAACTCTTGGACACGCCTTATCAGGAACCGATCGAATCCCAGCGGGAATTCGCGGAAGAGTTCGACAATCCCGTCCACCTGGGAAACCGCTGGAAGCCGATATCGGGCTGGTGGCAGATCAAGACCGGCCGGCTTATTCAAAGACTTCCTTGGCGGAGTTCGCTGCCGGGTGGTTTCCAGATGTTGTACGTGTATGGCCTTGCCTCCGGACCGTACGAAGTCGAGACCCGATTGGCTTTTCTCTCGGACGGAGATCAAGGAGCCGGGATTCTCCTGAGATTCCAAGACCAGAACAACTTCTACCTGCTCAGAATGCGCCACTACAAACAATGGCAGGACTACATGGACCTGACTCAATACGTCAACGGCGTCCGGCGTGAGGACTTGAGAAGGTCCGACTTGTCCATCAAGCCGGGAGAGTGGTACACCCTGCGCGCGGAGGACCGCGGAAACGAAATCGTGGCTTTCCTGGGTGGAAACGAGGTTTTCTCCTTCCCAACCAAGGATCGCCCGATGGGCACTGTGGGTCTGGCGGTCAAGACGGGCCGGGTCGCGTTTGAGGACTTCTCGGCCTCGCTCCACGAACCCGGTCTCGGAAGCCGTCCAATCGCCGTTACTAAGAAGTCGCCCGACTCGTCCTCCGCACTCCGTCCTCTGACCGTGAGAGTTCCTAACACGGAGGTTTCCAGGCCGCAGGAATCGAAACTCAACCCGGTTCCGCTGCAGGACTGGTAGGGCAATCCTTCGCGCTTCTTCGAGGCGGTCGGTTTTCAAAGCTGGCGGGAACGAGCCTTGCCCTCGCCATCCCATCTCTCTATACATAGGTGTCATGTTCGTTGACCGAGTCAAAGTCGAAGTTGTCGCCGGAAAGGGCGGCGACGGATGCGTCAGCTTTCACCGCGAGAAATTCGTCCCGCGAGGCGGCCCGGACGGGGGTAAAGGCGGAAGAGGGGGAGACGTGGTCTTCTACGTCGAGGTCGCTGAGACGACCTTGGCCAGGCTGCACGGTCGTCCCCGATACGTAGCGGGCAGCGGCGGACCCGGGTCCACCAACAACAAGACGGGGAGGAATGGTTCCAGCATCCGGTTCCCGGTTCCTCCTGGCACCATCGTGCGGGACGCCGACACGGGAGATCTCGTCTGCGAGCTGGTCGACGAAGAAGCCCAAGCAATCGTGGCGGCCGGTGGAAAAGGCGGCCGCGGAAACGCCTCCTTCGCAACGTCGACCAACCAGGTCCCTCGCCGAGCCGATCCCGGCAAACCGGGCGAACAGAGAACCCTGGCAGTCGAATTGAAGGTTGTGGCGGATATCGGTCTGGTAGGTTTCCCCAATGCGGGGAAATCCACCCTTCTCAACGCCATCACGAGCGCACGCGCGAAAATCGGCGACTACCCCTTCACAACCCTGAACCCGGTTCTCGGGACCATTCCTCTCTTGCCCGACGAAGAGGCTCTCTCGTTCAGAGCCGCGGGCCGTGAGTCGGCGGGAAAAAAATACCGTCCCCGAGTTGTGGTCGCAGATATCCCGGGCATCCTGGAGGGAGCGCATCGAGGCGTCGGCCTGGGTCTCGACTTCCTGCGTCACATCGAGAGGACCCATACGCTCCTCTTCGTCCTGGATGTCTCGGACGGACGCGAATACGACCCCTTGGAAGCTTACGCCGCTCTGGTGGACGAGATCGGAAACTACGATCCAAAATTACTCCGTTACCCGAGGTTGGTGGCGCTCAGCAAGATCGACAGTCCACTCGGACTGGAAGAAATCGACCTGATCGAGGTCGAACTGAGAGAACGAATGAGGGGGGAAGACCCTCCTCCTTGGCCCGGAGGAATTTTCCGTATTTCAGCTCTCAGGGCGGAAGGCCTGGCGCCTCTCAGAGATGCGCTCGTCCAACTGGTCTTCGCCCATCGATTCGGAGAAACGTCCTGAACGACGTCGCGGTGTGATTCAGGGTTGTTCCCGGACCGGCTTGCGGTCGGCATTCCTGTCGGGTAGTGTTTTTCACAGCCGATGCCAGGAGTATCACCGGGATGCGAAGGAACCCAAACCGACATCTTCTTCTTTCAAAAAGCGGTCTTTCAAATCCGAGGTCTCTCGTTTCTCTCTTGGCGGTTTTGATCGCCTCGGCCTTCACCATCTCCACGCCGAGCCTTGCCCAAGTCCATGGCGACGCGGTCTCAATCTTGCCTCGATCCGGAGAACGGACACCGTGGTGGAAGCCCGCCCCGCTTGGACTTGTCTCATCAAAAGCCGCCGGGACCTACGTAACCATCACGGCATCTGAAGCGAGAGCCATTCTCGATTCCGGCTCGGACGTCCTTTTTCTCGATGTTCGCGAACAGTGGGAATACGACGGCGGACATGTCCCCGGCGCCCTCAACATGCCCTGGAGCAGCGGCGTCTTGACCGCTCGCCATGGCGAACTCCCCCCGAAGCCGATCGTCGTCTACTGCAAGGCCGGCTCGCGCAGCGCCCAGGCTTCGAGCTTCCTGGTCGACAACGGCCATGCCGACATCTACAACATGTCGGGTGGGTATACGGCCTGGACCGTGTTGCCGACTCGAACGCCGACGGTGGGTCTGACTCCGACGCCGTCCAGTACGCCCACACCCACGTGCCGATTCGATCCGAACGGGGACGGGAAATTCGACTCACAGGACCTGCTCCGTTCGGTGGCGGACATACAAACGGGGACAACGACCGCGGCCATGCTTCTGGAGATGGCGTCTGTGTGGATGATTCAGGATCCCTGTCGGCCCTGACTGGGAAAACCAGCCGGTTTGTCCTGGATCGCGTTTTTTCTGCCCTCCCACTTTGGAAATCGTGTGGAAAGTGGTACCATGAGGCGATTTTTGTGGGATAGCCGATTTCATCCTTTGCCGGGAAAAAGAGTCGTCCGACCTTCCCTTGATGGGGAAAGGTCGGGAAAAGGAAAGGTGCGCCTCAGGGGATCGAGTATCTCTTGCGAGGCGTGGCCTCTGCTTTCTGTTGAAATTCGTGGGTTCAATACCAAGTGTGATGACTGCCTGGAAACAGCCCAACAAGGAGAGTGAGACATGAAAACGCTGAAACAGAGATTTGCCGAAAAGATGCTTCCAATGCGGGACGAGGTGAAGGGTTTCCTTCAGGAGCACGGGGACACTGTCATTCATGAAGTCACCCTTCAACAAGCCTTTGGCGGTATGAGGGGAATCAAGTGCATGGCGTGGGAACCTTCCCTACTGGATCCCCTCGAGGGGATCCGTTTCAGAGGGTACACGATTCCCGAACTCCAGCAGAAATTGCCCAAGGCGCCGGGTGGCAACGAACCCCTTCCCGAGGCGCTCTTCTTCTTGCTCATGACCGGTGACATTCCTACAGACGAGGAGACGGCGGAGATAACGGCGGAATGGAAAAAGCGGGGCGAGCTTCCTGACTACGTGGCCCAAGTCCTCGATTCTCTTCCGTTGGACACCCATCCGATGACCCAGTTTTCCATCGGTATCCTGTGCCAGCAGAGGGACTCCGTCTTCGCCGCGCAGTACCGTGAAGGCATCAAGAAGACCGATTACTGGGAGTCCACCCTCGAGGACGTCATGACGCTTCTGGCCAGACTGCCGGCCGTGGCTGCCAAGGTCTACAACCGGACTTACAAAAACGATCGGAAGATCGCTCCCGATCCGAAGCTCGACTGGGGCGCCAACTTCGCCCACATGATGGGATACAACAAGGAAGAATTCAGGGAGCTGCTGCGCCTCTATCTGGTGATCCACGCCGACCACGAAGGCGGAAACGTCAGCGCCCACACGACGCGTCTGGTGGGGTCCGCCCTCTCGGACGCCTACTACTCCCTTTCCGGCGGCATGAACGGTCTGGCGGGCCCGCTCCATGGCCTTGCAAACCAGGAAGTCTTGCGTTGGATCATGGAGGTCAAGGAAAAGCTGGGCGGCACACCCACCAAAGAGGACCTTGTCAAGTTCCTCTGGGACACCCTCAACAGCGGACAGGTCATCCCCGGCTACGGTCATGCCGTGCTCCGGAAAACCGATCCGCGCTACATGGCCCAGCGGGAGTTCGCTCTCAAGCACCTGCCCGACGATGAGATCTTCAAGGTTGTCAGCATGATCTTCGAGGTCGCGCCGGGCATCCTTGAAAAACACGGCAAGGCAAAGAATCCATGGCCGAACGTCGATGCGCACTCCGGTTGTCTTCTCGTTCACTACGGCATGACCGAGTACGATTTCTACACGGTCCTCTTCGGGTGTTCCCGGGCGATGGGTGTCCTGACCAGTTTGGTCTGGGACAGAGGCCTGGGCGCCCCGATCGAAAGACCGAAATCTTTCACCCTCCAATTCGCCAAGGAGAATTTCATCAAGAAGGGCTGAGGTTTGAAGGATCTTGTTTTTCAGGGAAGGGGATGCTCGATCGGCATCCCCTTTTCTTTTTTCTGGAACCGTCGGTCAAGTGGGGTCTGGAAGCACGCCTCCTCACGGGACCAGCCGACCGACAGAGTGTGCGAACCGCAGAGGTGAGATCTTTCACTTCGTTCGGAATGACCTGCAGGGAAAGACGGCACAAAGTCCCGTCAGGGACGACCTAACATAGCCCGCCATTTCAAGGGTGGGAAACGAAATACGGCCTAAAGGCCGCACTACATACTCACCGCCGGTTCAACGGTGGGAAACGGTCAGCCCACCACTTTCCGGTCGCTCAACTGAATCCCGAGCAACCTCATCATGCGCGAGAGGTTGGGTTGGCGGATGCCCAGCCGTTTGGCGGCCCGAGTCTGGTTCCCGCGTTCGAGCATCAGGGCGCGCCTGACCAGGCGCGCTTTGAACTCGTCGACCGCTTCGGCGAGCGGGAGGTTTTCGATCTCGCCCCCCTCGCTCGCGAGCCGGTCGGCAGCCAGCTGGAAGTCGTCCGGACCGAGGCAGTCGCCGCTGGCCAGCACAACCGCGCGCTCGATGGCGTTGGCCAGCTGACGGATGTTTCCCGGCCAGTCGAAGGCCATGAGTTTTTCGAAGGCCGCCTCCTCCAGCTCCAACGGCGGCAATCCCAGGTTGTGGCAGGATTTCCCGACGAAACTCCTCGCCAGGTCGGGAATGTCCTCCTTCCGATCGCGGAGTGGAGGAAGCTCCAGCATCACCACGTTCAACCGGTAGTAGAGGTCTTCTCGAAATTCCCGATCGGCCACGGCCCGTTCGAGGTCTTTGTTGGTGGCGGTGAGGACGCGAATATCGGCTTTCAGGTTCTGAGTTCCCCCGACCCGCTGAAACTCGTGTTCTTGAAGAACCCTCAAGAGCTTCGTCTGGATGCTGGCTCCGATGTCTCCGATCTCGTCCAGAAAGACCGTCCCCCCTTCCGCGATCTCGAATTTCCCCTTCTTTTGGGAGACCGCTCCGGTGAAGGAGCCCTTCTCATGTCCGAAGAGTTCGCTCTCCAGAAGTTCCGGCGTCAGAGCCACCGAGTTGACCACCATGAAGGGTTTCTCCGCCCGGGGACTCCAATTGTGGATGGCGCGCGCGAAGACCTCTTTTCCGGTTCCACTCTCGCCTCGAATCAGGACGGTGGATTTCGTGCGCGCCAACCTCTGG
>Ga0214473_10007910_pt1 | contig 12590 bp, 10 predicted proteins | sample RVTome_7_FD_203509 | JGI IMG/M metagenome (GOLD analysis project Ga0214473, IMG submission 203509) | Soil microbial communities from uranium-contaminated site in the Upper Colorado River Basin, Wyoming, United States - RVT98D197 | ecosystem: Environmental > Terrestrial > Soil > Contaminated >... | reverse complement strand
AACCCGTCACCGTAGGTCGCCATGAACGCCTCGCGGCCGATCCACGACTGGAGGCGGCGGATGCGGCCGCCCGTCATCGTGTCGAGCCCGGTATCCACTACGCTCACCCGCCAGTCCAGCTTCGCGCCGTTCACGACGTCCACACTGCCGTTCGACAAGTCGATCGTGAAGTCGCTCGACAGGAGAAAAACGTTGCGGAAGTACTCCTTGATCAGCTCGCCCTTGTAGCCGCAGGCGACCAGGAACTCCCGGCATCCGTGGGCGGCGTAGATGTGCATGACGTGCCAGAGCAGCGGCTTGCCGCCGATCTCAACCATCGGCTTGGGGCGCATCGCCGTTTCCTCGGCGATCCGCGTGCCGCGCCCGCCGGAGAGGATCACGGTCTTCATCACACGATCCGGGGCTCGGGGATGGGGAGGATGAACCGGCCCCCGCGGCGGCGATACTCCTCCTGCTGGCGCATGATCTCGTCGGCGAAGTTCCAGGCGAGGATCAGCACGTAGTCGGGCTGCCGCTCGAGCAGCGCGCCGACCGGAAGCACCGGGATGTGCATCCCCGGCGTGAAGAGACCCACCTTGAGGGGGCTCTTGTCTACGGTGTACGGCAGCAACCGCGAGTCGATCGCGCAGTAGTTCAATAGCGTGTTGCCCTTGGCGGGGGCGCCATAGCCGGCCACCGACTTCCCCTCGGTGCGCAGCCGGTCGAGCAGGGCCACGAGCACGCGACGGTTCTCCTGCACCTCGGCGGCGAAACGCTGGAAGCGCGCGAGGTCGGTGAGTCCGTCCCGCCGCTCGGCCTCCACTATCGCGCGAACGTCCGCCGCGTGCGCGCCGGCGTGCTCCCAGCGCGCCGCGTACACCCGCAACGAGCCGCCGTGCACGGGCACCCGATCAACCCGCGTGAGAACGAGACCGACCGCCTCGCACAGACGGAGCAGCGCTGAGACCGAGAAGTAGCAGAGGTGCTCGTGGTAGACGGTATCGTACTCGAGGCGCTCGACCATCTCGCGCAGGTACGGCACCTCGACGATCACCAGGCCGTCGTCCGCGAGGAGAGCGCGCGCGCCCCGGAGGAAGTCCTGGGTGTCGTCTACGTGGGCGAGCACGTTGTTCCCGATCACCGCCTTCGCACTCCCGTGCGCGCTGCGAAGGCGCTTCCCCACGGCGCTGCCGAAGAAGGCGCTCTCCGTCGGGATCCCACGCTCGCGAGCCAGCTCCGCGATATTGGTCGCCGGCTCTACTCCGAGCACGCCCACACCGATGTCCTTGAAGCAGGCGAGCAGGCTCCCGTCGTTGCTCGCCGCCTCGACCACCAGATCGCCCGGGCCGAGGTGCAGGAGGTCGGCGACCGTCCGTGCGTAGGCGCGGTTATGCGCCGCGATCGTGTCCGACGTGCCGGTGACGTAGATGTAGTGCCGGAACAGCACCTCGGGGTCGATCACGTCGGCGAGCTGGACCAGCCCACAGGTCCGGCACAGGTACACCTCGAGCGGATACCGCGCCTCGGCCGCGAACTCGGCTTCCGTGCGCAGAAAGCTGTTCGCGAGAGGCTGGGAGCCCAGCTCGAGGAACGCCTCGAGGCGCGCCTCGCCGCAGGCGCGGCAGGTCGCTCGCCGGTGGTGCACCGGGCGCGTCCGGCCCGACGCCACCGCGGTCGCCGCAGCCGATTCAGCCATGCCGCGCCGCCGGCGCCGCCGAAGCGGCCCCGAGCGCCTCGCGCCGCCACTGCCGCATCGCGCTGGAGAACCGGTAGACGAGGAGGTCGCGAAAGAACTCCCAGCAGGTCGAGGCGCGCACGTGTGAGAGACCGGTACCCCGCATCCGCGCGAACACGTTCAGCTCGAGCACCCGCATCCCCATGTAGTGCGCCTTGATCATCAGCTCCGGGTCGAGGAACCACTGCTTCGAGCCGAGCCGCATGGCGGCGAGCTTCTCGCGCCGGAGCAGCTTGGGGCTGCCGTTAACGTCGAGTGAGCCCAAGGTCGGCCAGAGCATCAGCACGAACAGGTTGTAGGCGATCGAGACCGCCTTGCGCGCAGGCCCGTCCATCCGGAAGCGTCGCCTCACCTTGGCCACGACGTTGCCGTTGGTCGCAGCCGCCGCCTCGAACAGCCGCACCACGTCCTCGGCATCCACCTGCCCATCAGCGGGAATCATCCCGACCCACGGCGCGCTCGCGAGCGGGATGCCGTTGAGGATCCCGTTGCCGTAGCCCTCGTTGGGCTCGACGCGGTGTACGACGAGTCCCGGGTACTTGCGCTGCAACTCGCGTAGGATCTCGCTCGTGCGGTCGGTCGAGCCGTTGTCCACCGCGACGATCTGGAGCCGGTAGCCAGCCTCCGCGAAGGCGTCGAAGAGGTGGCTCACCGTCGGGGCCACCGATTCCTCTTCGTTGTAGGCCGGCATCACGAAGGAGACGTCGTACCGCTCTTCGCTCACGGGCGCGTCGTCCGATCCAGCAGTGTCAGGTGAGACGGCGGGCGAGACCAAGGCAAATAATGTGCCACCCCCGGGCACAGGCGCAACGGTGCGCTCCGTGGCGGGCGCCTTCGGCGCGCAGGTAGATTGGTTACCGCGCGCGACCCGGCCGGATGTTCATCACTTCAGGCGGAGCTCCATGAGCCCACCGAGCGTCTCCGTCGTCATCGCCTCGGGTGCCGGAGGCGAGTTCCTGTTCCGCTGCCTGGCCTCTCTGCGCACGCAGGCGCTCGAGCACGGCGTACCGGTCCTGGTCGTGGACCGCTGCGGCGAGGCGACCCGTGCGCGCATCGGACGAGAGGACCCTCACGTCCAGGTCGTCGCGCCCAAAGCCGATCACCCCCTGACCGTGCCGGAACTGCGCCGAATCGGCGTGGAGGCGGCAGCGACGGATGTTGTGGCGGTGCTCGAGGAGCACTGCACCGCGCCGCCGCATTGGCTCGCCACGATCCGCCGTGAGTTCCGTACCGGCGACGCCGCAATCGGCGGTCCGATCCTTGATGCGAGCTACCGGCGGGTTCGCGACTGGGTCGTCTACTTCTCGGAGTACCACGGGTACGCGCCGCCCTGGCCCGCAGGGGAGCGGTTCACGCTCAGCGGCGCGAACATCGCGTACGCCCGTGCCAAGGTTCTCGCCCACCGCGAGGTCCTCGACTCCGGATACTGGGAGGTCGTCCTGCACCCGCGCCTGGCCCGCGACGGTGTTTTCCGGTCGGTCCCCGACATGGGAGCGTACCACACCGGCCCCTTCGACTACGCGTACTACCTGCGGCAGCGGTACCTGCTGTCGCGGGTCTGGGGCGGCACAGAGCGGCGGCGCGTCAGTCGCCTGGTGCGCGCCGCCCACGTCCTCGGCGCGCCGCTCATGCCGGTGCTGATGCTGTCCCGCATGGCGCGCCTCGCCCGGCGCGAGCCCCGCCTCGTGCCGCCGTTCGTGCGGGCCCTGCCGCTGCTGATTGTGGCCATGGCAACTCTGGCCTGGGGAGAGGCCGTCGGCTACTTGCTCGGACCCGGGCGCGCGCTGGAGGAGGTCGAGTGAGCGTGGCCGCGCCGATGTCCGTCGTGGTGGCCCCCATTGCTGGACGCAGGGACTGCCTGGAAAACTGCCTGCGTTCGCTCGTGGCGCAGGACGGCGCGCCGGAACTGGACATCGTGGTCCCTTACGACGAGACCATCCGCCACGTGACGGAGCTGGCTGCGGCCTTCCCCCGGGTGCGTTTCATACCAGCCCCTGGCCTCGACACCGCGGCCGCACGACGTGGCGCGAGCCGCGAGCACCACGATACCCTCCGCGCGATCGGCATCGGCCAGGCGACGGGCGCCATCGTCGTGCTCACCGAGGACCATGCACGGGTCGCGCCGGACTGGTGTCGCGAGCTGGCCGCGGCGCTCGAGCGCCACCCCACGGCGGCGGCGGTCGGCGGCGCGGTCGAATGCGGCAGCGCCGTGCCGCTCAACCGGGCCGTGTGGTGCTGCGACTTCGGCCGGTACGGTAATCCGCTGCCCGAAGGACCAGCGCCCTATGTCAGCGACAGCAACGTCGCGTACCGGCGCCAGGCGCTGGAGCGGGTGCGGACCGCGTGGGAGCGGGACTACCGCGAGACGGTGGTCCACTGGGCGCTGCGACAGGCCGGCTACGCGGTCTGTCTGACGCCGCGGGCGGTCGCGTGGCAGGAGCGACGCGACCTGACGCTTTGGGCAGCGCTCCGCGAGCGCTATGTGTGGGGGCGGTCGTTCGCCTTCGCCCGGGTCCAGACGGTTGGCCCGCTGCGGCGCGCGGTGTACGCCGCCGCCGCCCCGGCCCTGCCCGTGCTGCTTACCTTCCGCCTGGCCCGCACCCTGCAGCAACGCGGCCGGCTGCGGGGGTTCCTTTCTGTGTTCCCTCTGGTCTTGCTGCTGCACGCGGCGTGGGCGCTCGGTGAGTTCACCGGCTACGCGACGGGAAAGGCCTGACGGAGGCGATCAAGCGGCCGGAGCCGGGACCGGTGCCACGGCACGGATGCGCGAAGCCGTCGCCAGCGACAGCAGGTACAAAGCCGCCGCCACGATCACCAGGCTCCGGATGCCGGTCGCATACGACAACGACTCAAGCAGACCGCCCACCAGCGAGCCGAGCAGGTTCGCGCCAAACGCCTCGGCGCGGAATCCGATCTCCCTGAAGCTGGAGATGAAGACCAGGCCGGCGAAGAACACCGGCGAGCAGTAGACCAGTGCCACCAGCAAACCGCGCACCGTCGCGCTCTCCGCGAACAACGCCTGCGCGGGAGCCAGGTAGCCCACCGCCAGGGTCACCAGCAAGCCGGCGTAGGCAGCGCCGCGCGGAAAGCGCGGCAGGTGCTCCGCCACCACGTTGGCCGCCAGGATGAACAGCAGCAACGCCGTGATGACGATGGAGTTCACCAGCCACGTGGTGCCGAACAGCAGCGCTGCCTTGGAGATGATCTGCACCTCCAGCAGCATGAACGCCGCTCCCAGGAAGAAGAAGTGCCACAGGAAGGGCTCGGACGACTGCTTGAAGCGTCGGATCGCCAACCAGCAGATGAGCACCAGGCCCGCCGACAGCAGCCACACGATCACCGGGATGCCGCGGTGCTGCTGATAGAGGTAAGGCCAGTCGTCGCTGGTGATCGAAGCCGGCTCCATCCGGACGCCGGCGTGCGCGGCGACGAACTGCCGGAGCGCTGTGTCCGCGGCCAACACGCGCCGCACCCGGTCGCCATTGCCGACCACGAAGTAGTACATGCTGCTCTGGAAGGTGAGCGGCTCGCGGCCGAACGCCTCGGTGACCACGCCGCGGAGTCGGCCCGCGAACCACGGCCGGGCCCCGCTGAAGGACATCACGAACAGGCCGTCGGGCGCCAGGAGGTCCCGGACCCGGCGCAGCGCCTCGACCGTGTACACGTAGTTGTCGAGCCGGATGTTCGTGTAGTACGAGCTGGTGGTATGCGCATCGAGGATGGAAAACACCACCAGGTTGTACTTCTCGTGGGTCCGCTGCACGTAGGCCCGCGCGTCGTCCACCACGACCGTGACCTTCGGCGAGGCGTAGGGGCGCTCGAAGTGAAGGTCGCGCCCCAGGTGGATGATCAGCGGGTCGATCTCGACCGCCGTCACCCGACCGGCGCCATTCCGCACCGCCGAGGCAGCGTCGTTGCCTATGCCGGCGCCCGCGATCAGAACCGAGCCCGGGTCGGGGTAGAACCGGTACGGCAGGTTGTACTGGTGGAACGGGACGGGCTCGTCGCGGAACAGCTCGGGGCGCCGCGTCACCGCCTCGGGCGCAAGGTTCACCATCCGCTGGTACCAGCTGTCGTTCGTGTTCAACAGGTAGCTCACCGTGTCGACGCGATCGACGAGCGGAATGAGCGTCAGCTTCTGGTACGGGGACCAGTACTTGTGCGCCCGCCCCGCGTACTGGCCCTCGGGCAGGGTGCGGCTGCCGGCCCAATCGCGCGCCCACCACTGCGCCTTGGTGGTCCCGACCGCCATCAGCGCCAGCGCTGCGACGAGCACCGCTGCCGCCGGGGCGCGGATCGGCCGCAGCCGCCACAGCGATACCAGCAGGCCGACCCCGAACAATGCCATCCACACGATCGGCGGGCTCCACAGGAAGCACAGCAGCGTGTATAGCCAGATGCCCACGACGCTCGCCAGAACGTTGACGGAGTAGGCGCGCACGCCGTTGGTAGAGTGCTCGAGGTACCACCCCACCATCTGCCCCAAGGGCACGAAGGTGACCGCGATCAGGCCGAACAGCGGCAGTATGATCGCGAAGGCCGCGGCGGTCGCGGCGACCTGCAGCAGTGTCGTCCCGCTGAAGTGCATCATGTGCCAGACATGGATGTCGGACAGCCAGCCGATGAGGTCGGACAACGCAGCCACCAGCTGGCGCAATGGGTTCCACGGCAGTTCGATGAGGACGACCAGGGCGAGCACCGGAACCAGCGTTTGGGCCAGGAGGATTCGGACCCGGGTCAGGTAGCAGCCGAGACCGAAGCCGAGGAAGCAGGCAATCAGCACGAGCGACTTGAAGTAGGCAAAGATGCGGATCTCCGAGGACACCCACCGAATGAGCAGCAGCTCGAGGTACAGGCTCACGAGGCTGATCAGGGCCAGGGCACCGTAGCTGAAGCCGCCCAGGGCCGGCAGGTCCACTATCCCGAGCCGCTCCAGCCACCGGTCGCGGCCGGCCACGCTGGGCCACCGAACCAGACCCAGGACCCAGAACGCCCCGTACAGCGTGAGCCCCACCAGGGCCAGGGCGGGGAAATAGCGCATCGCCGCGACGATGTTGCGTTCCATGAGCGTGGTCCTACCTGGCCTGGGGGGAGGTCACATGTAACCGTCGCGCCGCAACGTCTCGAGCCCGCCCCCGTCGTCCTTGTCCTGCGCCCGCCCCGAGCGCTCGGCGATGTTGGCGAACTTGCCGGTCCTCAGCTCGGCGACGATCTCCGGCACCGTCCGCGCCTCCGACTGCACCGGCAGCGTGCACGTCTTGCACCCCAACGACCGGTACCGCATCCCGTCGCCGTGATTGTAGTACAACGACACGGTCGGGATCTTCTCGCGCTCGATGTACTCCCAGATGTTGAGCTCGGTCCAGTCGAGGAGCGGGTGGATGCGCACGTGGGTCCCCGGCGCGAACTCGGTCTTGTACTGGTTCCAGAACTCGGGCGGCTGCTCGCCGATGTCCCACACGCTCTCCGTCGTGCGCGGCGAGAAGTAGCGCTCCTTGGAACGGCTCCCCTCCTCGTCGGCCCGTGCCCCCACGATCACGCCGGTGAACGGCTCGGTGCTCCCGTCCAGCTCGTACTGCCGCGTGTGGTGATTGAGCCGTAAGCGCGGCCAGTCGCCGGCCAGCGTGTGGATGAGGGCATCCGTCTTCAGCAGGCCACAGCAGGTGATCCGGTCCGCCGCGCCCTCGGGAAACGTGCGCTTCTCCTCGAGCGCCCGGCGGTTCTGGCCCACGATCATCGTGAGCTTCCACTCCAGCGCCAGCCGGTCGCGGTAGGCGATCATCTCCGGGATCTTGTACGACGTGTCGATGTGGACGAGCGGGAACGGCACGTGGCCGAGGAACGCCTTGCGGGACAGCCACAACAGCACCGTGCTGTCTTTCCCGATGGACCACAGCATGCACAGGCTCTTGAAATTCGCGTACGCCTCCCGGAGGATGTGCACGCTGCGGTGCTCTAGCTGGTCGAGGTGGTCCATCAGCTCCTCGCGATGTGGCGCTCGAGGTACGCAAGCACCCGCCCGCCCGCCTCTTCCACCGGGAGCGCCGACGTATCGATCTTCAGTTCCGGCTGCGCGGGCGGCTCGTAGGGGTCGTCGATGCCGGTGAAGTTGCGGATCTCGCCGCGCCGCGCCCGCGCATAGAGCCCCTTGGCGTCCCGCCGCTCGCAGACCTCGAGCGGCGTGTTGACGTACACCTCGATGAAGCTTCGGCACAGCCCGCGCACGAACCGCCGCGATTCCTGGTAGGGCGACACGAACGAGGCCACGACGAAAACGCCGTGCCCCTCGAGCTTGCTGGCGAGGAAGCCGACGCGGCGGATGTGCTCGTCGCGGTCGGGCCGCGTGAAGCCGGTGTTGGGGAAGATCTGCCGCACACCGTCGCCGTCGAGGTACTCGACCTTGAATCCGCGCCGGCGCAGATCGTCGGCGACGTATTGCGCCACCGTGCTCTTGCCCGACCCGGAGAGCCCGGTGAACCAGACCACCGCAGGCTTCACCTCCCTCTTGCCGTAGTGCAGCCTGTCCCACACCCGCTCGTGCAGCCAGAACAGTCCGATCTTCGAGACGAACTCGAAGCCCCCGACCGCCAGCGACAGTACGATCCGGCGCGTGAAGATGAACACCAGCGCCGTCGTCGCCACCGTGCCGAGTATCCGCCACGACACGGCCTTCGCGATCGAGCGTGAGTGCGTCTCGCGGAACATGGCCTTGCTCATGAGCTTCCGATCACGAAGTCGGAGTTCCTCAGGTCGGGCTTGTTGTACGTGAGCGGCGACGCGCGCCGCCCCGTCCGCGCAGCGTCGCGCCAGACGCAGTCCCCGGCGGCCACGTCCCACTCCATCGTTGGCCCAAGCCGCGGGTAGAGGTCGGCGCTGCCCTCGGCCACCAGGCCGAACTTCAGCGAACTGCCCACCTGCACGCGTCGTGCCACCCGCACCGTCTTCAGATACTCCTCGAGCGCCGGCGAGGGGTGGGACCGGCTCTCGACCACCACCAGCCCCCTGCCGTCCGCCCCGCTCGGGCCGAACAGGCGCCGCGCCGCGGCGTCCCGCGCGTGCTTCCAGGCGCCGAGGCCGGCGCCGGCGGCGTACAGCACGTCCAGCGCCGGCGCGTAGACGACGCCCAGCACCGGCGCGCCCACCTCGACCAGCGCGATGTTCACAGTGAACTCGCCGTTCCGCTGGAGGAACTCCTTCGTCCCGTCGAGCGGGTCCACCAGCCAGAACCGCGACCACGTGCGCCGCGTCTCGTACGGCGCGATCTCGCCTTCCTCCGACACCATCGGGACCCGCGGATCCCACGTCGCGAGCGCGTCGCTGATCACCGCGTGCGATGCGCGGTCGGCCGCCGTGAGCGGCGAGCGGTCAGCCTTCAGCTCCACCACGCCCTGCTCCGCGTAGTGCCGCATCGCCGCCGCGCCCGCCTCGCGCGCCACCGCACAGAGCCGCTCCAACGCCTCCGCCGTGACACTCACCGCCCCCGCCGCGTCGCTTACCACGGCCGGAAGATGATTCCCTTCTCCTGGAGCAGCCGCTTGATCCGGTCCACCGCGTCGGCGCCGTCCGGGTCCTCAAGCAGCAGGTCGTAGACGATGTCCGTCGTCACCTTCTCGCCCAGCCACACGGTCTCGATGCGGTCGGGGTCCACCGTGGTCCGGATCAGCTCCAGGTCCTCCTGGGTCAGCTCCGCCGCCGTGACGACCAGGATGATCCCCGCGTCCAGCATGAGGTTCGCCACCTCCGCGAGGCGGCGCAGGTGCTCCTGGCGGTTCTCCTTCTTGCGCTCGATGTCGGCGTCCACGCCGTAGAGCACGTTGCCGATGCCGAGGAAGTAGACGACGTTGCCGATCTCGAACAGGTTCTTCTCGAGGTCCTTGGCGAGGCTCTTGCGGTCCACGTCCTTCTCCCCCGTGATGAGCAGGAGGGACGGCCGCTGGCGGTAGCGCTCGGCGCGGCGCTCGGTCGGGATGATGCTGGGCTCCCACTTGTAGTTGCGCAGCAGCACCTTGTCGCGCACCCACGCCTGGCGGTCGGGGAGCGCCTCGCGGATGATGCCGCCGCCGCGGATCTCGAAGTCGTCCACGACGACGAACCGGCTCGTGGTGACGATGTCGTCGGCGAGGTCGAAGGCGATCGCGCGGTTCAGCTTGAGCGTGCACTCGGCGACCTCGTGGCGGTCCACGCGCTCCTTGCGCTCGTCGGCGCCGAGGGTCGAGGCGTCGATGACCCGGTGGATCTCCTCGACGCGCATCGGCACGCGCGCGGTGCCGAGCTTGAGGACGTAGTCCTTCCGCTTGACCAGCGGCTGGCGGCCGAGCCAGAAGAGGCTCACCCGCAGCCGCGTGGTGACGTGCGGCCGCGGCTGGGACGCCAGCGTGGCGAGCTCGCCGCGCGCGACGTAGATCTGCTCCTCGAGCGTGAACCCCGCCGCCTCGCCCGCCTCGGCCTGCCCCTGCGGCGCGCGGTTGAACGCCTCGATCGAGCGCACCCGCCCGTGCTTGCCCGAGGGGAAGAAGACCACGTCGTCGCCGGCACGCACCGCGCCGGTGTCGATCGTCCCGGCGACGATGCGCCGGTCGTCGCCATGCTGGGTGAACTTGTACACGTCCTGTACCGGCATCCGGAACGGCTTGTCGAAGGCCGGTGGTTCCGGAACGAAGCGGTCCAGCATTTCGAGCACCGTCGGGCCCTCGTACCACGCCATCTCGCCGTCCCGCCGGGCGATGTTGCTCCCCTCCCGCCCGCTCACCGGGATGAACGCCGCGGGCCGCACATCGAGCCGCCGCAGGAACTCGCCGTACTCGGCCCTGATGCGCTCGAACACGCCACGGTCGAACGAAACGAGGTCCATCTTGTTGACGAGCACGGCCAGCTGGCGGATCCCCAGCATGGACATCATGTAGCCGTGCCGGCGGGAGTTCTCCTGCACCCCCTCCTTGGCGTCAATCACCAGCAGCGCCGCCTCCGCGCGCGCGGCGCCGGTGACGAGGTTGCGCAGGAACTCGATGTGCCCCGGCGCGTCAATGATGATGCACGGCCGCTTGGCCGTCCTGAAGAAGACGCGGGCCGAGTCGATGGTGATCCCCTGCGCCTGCTCGTCCTTGAGCGCGTCGAGCAAGAAGGCGTACTCGAACGGCTTGCTGTTCTTCGCGCAGTTGGCGCGCACCTGCTCGAGCTTGCCCTGCGGCAGCGAGCCGGTGTCGGCCAGCAACCGGCCGATGATCGTGCTCTTCCCGTGATCGACGTGCCCGCCGATCACGAGCGAGAGACGCGTCCCAGCAGTCGACGCCGCACCTTGGGGCACGACCGGCGCGGGAGCGCGGGGTCCGAAAGGCTGTACCGGGATCGCGTCGGGGGTATTCACAAAGGTGACCTGCACGAAGGTACACACACCGTCGTAGGCTGGACAACGGCCGGGAGCGCCTTCTGCCTTGGAGTCCTGCGATGCCCAAGCATCCCGATTCGCGGGATCAGCACGCTCGACAGCGGCTCGGGCTGCGATCTACATTCCGCACTTGGCGACATCATCGGTTTCCTGGGAGAACCGCGTCAGCGTGGTCCAGACAGCATTCCGACCCGTGTTCATTGTGGGTGCACCGCGAAGCGGCACCACCCTGCTGCGGGCGATGCTGAACCGACATCCGGCCTTTGCGCTCTGCGACGAGACGTACTTCTTCTACTACGTCCACGGGCGCCGACGCGCGTTCGGGGATCTCGGAGTTCCGCAGCGGCGACAACTCGCCGTGGATCGGTACCTCGCCACTAACCGCATTCAGAGACTCGGTCTCGATTTGTCCATGCTCCGCGAGCGGTTGCTAAGGGATGGGACCAGCTACGATGCGCTGTTCGCGTCCCTACTTCTTTTCTACGCTGAGTCCCACGGCAGCACTCGACCGGGCGAGAAGACGCCCCATCATGCCTGGCATACGGCAACGCTTCTCGACTGGTACGCCGACGCCAAGGTCCTGCACCTGGTCCGCGACCCTCGCGACGTCGTGGCGTCGCTCCTCCGCATGCCGTGGGGCCGTCGCAGTGTCTTGGCGAACGCGCGGCTCTGGGTGAGCCTTACGCAAGCGGCGGAACGATGCAGCACGCACCCTCGCTGGCTGCGCTTGCGCTACGAAGAGCTGATCCGGGACCCGGAGCAGACGCTGATCCGGGCTTGCGCTTTCCTGGACGAGGAGTACGAGCAAGGGATGCTCGAGCCAGACCCAAGCGCCACAACGGACAAGCCATGGTTTGAGCGTGCCTATCAACGCGTGGCTCGCGACCGCGTTGGACTCTGGGAAGCAGAACTATCGGCCCGGCAGGTGCAGCTCGTGGAGTGGCTCGCAGGATCCACCATGAAGCCGTTGGGGTATGCGCCCGCAGGCGTTCGCCCAGGGGTGCCGACTCGAGCGGCCGCGATAGTGCACGAGCTGGCCGAGGGGATGACCGTCCGGCTCCGTCGTGCGCCGCACGCCTGGTACTACTGGCTGCGGCCGACCGAGCTCGCCGCCGAAGAGGAGTGGCTGGATCGCTGAGTCGCCATCACCGCCGAGCCTCCGACGCGCTATGGGCGCGGCCGTGGCAGACGGCGTAGAGCACTCGCTCCAGGTGCTGTGAGAGCCGAACGGGAAGCCGGAACGTCTCTGGTGCAATGGTGGCCACCTTGACGGACCGCACTCCTCCGAGGTTTGCGCCAGCGATGTCGGTGAGGTACTGATCGCCCACGCGCGGAACGGCGCCTCGGCCTCGAGCCTCGGCTGCCGGTCGCCGGTCAGGGTCCCGTCCACGTCCCAGATGATGCCACGGATGCCGTGCGCGTGGATGAACGCGGCGTCCACCGCCGCGAGCGAGGGGAGGTGCCAGGTGGGGCGCATGTGCCGCGCCACTG
>Ga0214473_10007909_pt1 | contig 12590 bp, 10 predicted proteins | sample RVTome_7_FD_203509 | JGI IMG/M metagenome (GOLD analysis project Ga0214473, IMG submission 203509) | Soil microbial communities from uranium-contaminated site in the Upper Colorado River Basin, Wyoming, United States - RVT98D197 | ecosystem: Environmental > Terrestrial > Soil > Contaminated >... | reverse complement strand
GGCCTGGCTGGGGGAGAGGGGTCCTGCGTTGGTTGGACGGGTTTCTCGGGATCCATGGGTCACCCGGTGGAGGGCTCAGGAGGGAGTGTATATCAAGTCGAGGGGCCTGGGGCCGTAGGACTCCTGTACCCGGGGGGGAATCAAACGGCTGCCCGGAGGGCAGCCGAGGCTGGGCCGCGATGGGCGACGGGATCGGCCAGGCGCCCTATTCGATAGCAACCAGCACCGCACCGACAGAATCGAGCGCCAGCGGTACGTGCAGACTGAGATCCGGGCTCACTTGAGCATTGATCTGCCAGGTCACGGTGTCGAGTACGCTCCGACCGTCGCGGTCCATGATCTTCACGCTCAGTTCCCTGCCGAAGGACCTCGCGCCGAGGCCCCCAACCCGCACCGAATTCAGCTTGTCCTGGGATGGATCTTGGCCCCAAGAGTGGACGTACGCGTTTCTGCTGGTGTTCAAGGGCTACCTGTCCTGGTTGCGCCGTGGTCTGAATCTACGATGGGGTGGGGTTGGGCGTCTGAGCCGCGGCCGAGGTCCGGATCGGAGGATCCGCTCGATGCTGGGCTGCTCGCCCTTCCCCCATCCGGCGCATCTCCTCGTCGTACTCGCGCCGCGACTCCCGGATAGCCAGCCAGGCGATGACCACCATGATCCCGAGCATCAGTCCAAGAACCAGCAGCCCGACCAGCAGTCGCTCCATGATTGCTCCTCCTAGCGCCTAATCGCCTGCCCCGAATCGAAGAACCGGCCTCCTCGACCGGTCCTTCGACGACCCCCCACCATCACTGGAGCCAACGCCGCGCCGCTGTGGCTGCCGCTCACGGGAGGGCGGCGATCGACCCTCATGGTCGGGATCCTTTCCTTGAGAGAACTGTAGAGGAGGCGCGTGAGCTTGGGGACCGATCCAGCGTTGCTTTCACCCCGCCTACCTCCAGCAATCCCAGTGTATAGAAAGAAAGTGACCGGAAGGTAAACGCCCGGTCACCGTTGGGTATAGGCATACTCTGAGATCCGGTGCTACAGGGTCATTGGTTTGAATATCCACGTGCTAACATGATCATGGACGTGGTCGCAATCCCGTGCTCCACGAAATCCCGTTTCGAGAGCGTCTTTTCGCTCTCGGGAGGGCGAAGCGATGCCTCGTCGTCGGTACCGCCGGATGATCAGGATCGCGCTTGTGCTGGTCCTGGCTGGTGTGGTGGTCGCAGCGTTGGTGCGCATGACCTTCGATGGCTACTACTTGCCGTGGACAGGGTTTGGTGAGAACGTCCCACCTTCCGGCAGCGTTGAGCGAGCCAAGACGCTGTGGGATTGGCTGGGACTATTGCTCCTGCCTTTCGCAGTCGTCGGCAGCGCGGTTGCGCTCGCGATAGCCATGAAGAGGTTGAACAGAGGCAACGCCGCAATGGTGGGGGAGGAGGTCGGACGCCTCCTTGCGCAGCGTGGGCTCGACAAGCGAGGATCCATGGGAGAAATCCAGTCCACGGTCGACAGCCTCGCGGCGGAGCCCGCCATTGAGGGCAAGGTGCCAGACGAATCGGATCAAGAAGGGATCTTGCAGGGGTATCTCGATCGCATGTCAGGGCTGCTGCTCGAAAGGGAATTGCCTGCCTCCAAAGCCAACGACCCGGTGCGCCGGCTGGCCAGGGCGCTGACTCTCGCCACGTTGATAAGACTTGACGGTTCCCGCAAGGGAGTATTGCTGCAATTCCTTTATGAGGCAGACCTGATCAGTGTTGGCACTGCGGTCAAGGATCTGATACTCCAGGGGGAACGGGACGACGAAAGCCAACCCATCATTGATCTGCACCAGGCGGACTTGCGTGGGGCGATGCTGCAGGACGCCAACCTTGCTGGCTGCTCCCTTCGAGAAGTCGACATGAGCAGGGCCAATCTCCATGGGAGCGACCTTTCCAGCTCAGACTTACGGGGGGCCAATCTCGAGGGAGCTGATCTTTCCAGCGCGATCCTCGCAGGCTCGAGCCTGCGGGGCGCGCTTCTCCCCGGCGCCAATCTTCAGGCGACAGATCTGACCGGTGCCAATCTGAGGGGAACCGATCTCAGCGGGGCCAGTCTCAACGGTGCCGACCTCGGCAATTCAGACATGACCACTGCCATTCTCACGACTCAACAGCTGAAGCAGGTCAGGTCACTCAGTGGAGCCACTCTGCGCGATGGCAGCAGACATGAAGGTTAGGGCTTCAAACCCGCTTTTGGACGTCTAGTGCTTGGATGGCTACCTAGGCCAATCCAAGATAGGTCCAGCCCCGGCGATTCCGGCCTATACAAAGAGAGTGACCGGGAGTCGAATGCCCGGTCACGGATCAAGAGCAGGCTTGCGAATATTGGCTCAGTGTACGGTTAGTGTAAGATCGGAACTCCCGACTGTCTCAAGGCCATGGCCACCGAAATCTCACCGCCTTTTGCCCTGGCGTCTCCAATCTTCCTCACGGGGCTGCGCCAGCATCGGGAGTGGACCCTCCCAGCTCGAGCAGAATGCCGGACAGTCGAAGTGCCCGAGGTGGAGGCAGTACACCGATTGGTGCGTTCGGCCAATAGGCGGCGGCGGATCCACCCGACCACAGCAGTTCTCAGGCGAGGAATACCGGAGAAAGCCCTCCGACCCACGTGCAGTCCTGAGATGAGGACAGACACCGTCCTTTCCCCTTGAGTCTCGCCCTTGCGGGAACATGAATTTGTTGCGTCCGAGGTGATCTTGAATCGGTGGATTGGTCAGCCAGGAAAAGCTAGCCGACTTCCCTATCTGTCGGGGTCATCTTTCCTTAGATGAAGAGGTTGCCCCCTTGTGGGCTGCGGGGCTCCCGTAGACCTATTGGTTGTCGACCTTGACTTGCCCGGATTGCTTCCCTGCCGTCCATCCCGGTCGTTTTCGTAGTAGAGATAGCTCGCTGCAGGATAGGCCTCACTGCGAGAAACTCGATTCAGCACGACACCCAGCAGATTCGCCTTGGCCCTCTCGAGTTGCTCCAGGATAGCCCTTGCAGGGGGTTCATGTGTCTTGCCCGGCTGAATCACCATGAGAACCGATTCAAGCCTGGAGGCCAGAATATAGGCCTCAGTCGCGAGGAATGGCGGGCCGTCGAAAATGGCCACATCAGCTTGCTCACGCAGGAAGTTTAGGACTTTCAGGAGCCATAGAGACCTGAACAGCTCAGCCGCGTTGTCAACAGGAGTTCCGCTCGTGATCAACTTGAAGCGATGGTTCCCAAGTGGCTGAGTCGCCACCTGCGGGACGAGATCGTCCTTGAGCATGTCACTCAGGCCAAGCTCATTCTTGACACCGAAGAATCTGTGCACACCCGGGCGCCGTAGGTCTGCATCGATCAGAATAGCCCTCTTACCACCCTTGGCAATTGTGGCTGCCAGATAGCTCGCTATGGTGGTCTTCCCATCTCCAGGCCCGGGGCTCGAAATGAGAATCGTCCTTGGCCCACCGAGATTGCCGGAGAATTCCAGGTTCGTCCGCAGGGATCGGAAGGCTTCCGCGATGACAGGCGGTGGTTCTTCTGTCAGCAACACTCGGCCTTGGCCCTGACTCCCAAACCCCTCTGATTCCGCAACATAGCCAAGGACGGGAACCTGGAAGATCCGCTCAACGTCTTCTTGGGTTCTGATTGAGTCATCTAAATGCTCATTCAAGAAGATGATGCCAAGGGCAAGCATACCTGCTGTCACGCCCGCCAGGAGAGTGTTGAGAAGAATACGCGGGCGGACAGGTTCTCTTGGTGGCTCGGCAGGCTCAACTTGGATCACATTGGATATTGCCCCGGCCTTGGCAATTCGCAACTCCTCGTAGCTTTGCAGGAGGCTCGTATAGCTGGCCTGGTATTGTGCCAGCTCCGTACGAAGACGCTCAAGTTCGGATCTCCGGCTATCTGTCTGAGGCGTACCCAAGGACGCGATCGCCGCTTCGTTTGCGCGGATCTGACCAGTGAGTGCATCCAATTGCGTTTTCAGGCTGATTTCAGAGGAAGCAAATCGATCTGCCTGTAGGGCATCGTTCTGCTCAATAAAGACCGCAACAACTGTATTGGCGACATTGGTTGCTAGATACTTATCAGTGCTTTCCACTCTGAGCTCAATCAGCTGAGTATCCTTGACAAGTTCGACATCGACGATCTCCTCCAGGTCCTCAAGCTCCATCTGCAGCTCGAGCCGCGAGCGTGCCTCCTCCAACACAGGGCGGTTTGTGAGGATCTGAGCATAGGTGCGCGCAAGCCTTTCGGACGCCAGAAGAGCACTGTAATCTGAGGACTGTGGATCCAGCGCCTGGTTTATTAGCAGCGTCGTTGATGATCGATAGACAGGTGTCAAGAGACTGCTCACTACAAATGCGGTTGCGGCTCCGACCAAGGGAATTGATATGATCAGCCACTTCCTGCGTCTGAGTATTCCCACAAATTCCCTAAGTTCCATAAAATCACCAGGCGGAGCTTCATTCCTGAGCGATCCTTGCATCGACATTTCCCTTTCGAAATCACATCATTGATGAGAAGCAGCACCTGAATTTCTGAGATATTCGCCAAATGCCAGGTGCTTCAGCAAATAGGAATACACCGCCAATTCAGATTCTTCACCTTGGACACTATTACATGCAGGATAAACCTTCGTGCCTACTCCTGCCGCGAACCGAACGCTCAACAGTCTTCCCTGGATGTCCTATATGATCGTTCTGAGAATCTAAGGGAGCTTGAACGCCAGCTTCTCTGCGTTGCCAAAACCTTTTAAGAACGATAGCGATATTCCGCGCGATCTTCGGCACCTACTTGAGAAGGCTCCATTGATCCCGGCCGATGATCTCGATATGGCTATCAACGACTGCTTTCGCCGTCAACTGACTATTGACCTGCCCAAATCGGACCAGCGAGGATTGCACTATCACGGGCTTCTCCAAGTGGGTATTCAGAACGTGGTTTGACATTCAAATATAAATACCCACCCCAGGTTGAGCAGAGCGCATCAGCACCTGAACGCGATAATCTATAGTCGATCAGACAGGGCAGGGATTCTTGCAACAATGATTAGGTGGCCTGCAAATGGAACGCTCCAGGATTGTCTAGAAATCCAGTCGTCCATAGATTCCAGTCGCTTCGCCACGTAAGAGCCCACGCCGTCATGGGTCCGGTAAAACAGACGCAGCAATCCCTGCATCCGTCCGAAATGGAGAATCTCCTTGATGCCTAGTCTCTGAAGATCGTGCCGTACTTCTTTAGGGGTGGTGAAATGGCACTGGATCGGCAGTTTGGTTCTGAGGATGGATGCCACGACATGACGAAGGCCGTTGTAGATGTAATATCCGTCCAGCGCATAACGGTTCACCATTGTGAAGAATAGAACGCCGCCCGGTCTGGCAACACGAATCATCTCCTTATAGGATTGGAGGACATCTTCATACATCAGATAACGCAGGACTTCGAGGGCGAATACAAAATCGAATGACCCATTCGCATATGGCAGTCTAGTACATGTTCCATCTAGGATTTCCATTCCGGGATTGTTTCGTTGAGCAATCTCTCGCATATTGGCCGCTGGCTCCAATCCACTTGCGACAAATCCCAAAGCGTTGCATAGCCGGAGCTGTTCCCCGGTTCCACAGCCAATATCAAGCACGTGTCCAGCTTTGGGGATCTGGTTCAGATAGTCCTGAAGAAGATCCTGGATCTTTTTTCGGCCATATGTGAAAGACAAGCCGTGATAGTCCTGCCGCATGACTTGATATCGGGACTCGAAATCATGCGCGGCTTTGTGATGCTCTTCAATGCTGTGGGCTTTCATATCAATCGGATATCTGCCAATTTCACGCGTTCAACTTATGGAAGCCTCTTGTGAGGAAGCAGACCTTCAACCTGCGATTTTGGAAATACTGGGCAGACCCTAGCAAAGGCATCCACTACATAGGGATCAAATTGAGTACCCGCATTTGAAAGAATGTATTCGGCAACATCTTCTCGCGACCAGGCTGCTCGGTAGGGCTTATCGGAAAGCAGCGTATCCCATACATCTACAACGGAGAAGACTCGCGCCGAAAGCGGGATATTCTCCTCCTTCAGCCCACGCGGGTAGCCTGTACCATCCCATCGCTCATGATGACAATATGGAATATCCAACGATGCGCGCAGATTGACTATTGGTGACAGGATCTCATAGGCATAGACCGGATGGTTGTGCACTATCAACCACTCATCATCGGACAAAGGCCCTGGCTTAACAAGGACATGGGCAGGGATCCCCAACTGTCCGATGTCGTGAAGAAGCGCACCCCGCCCTAGATGCTTGAGCTCCGCTTCTGTCATTCCCGATTCACGCGCCAGACTTATAGCCATCTCTGCAACTCGCAGAGTGTGACCCTCGACCTCCCTCTGGCATCGGTCAAGTGATCTGAACCAGCTCTCGACGGCGAGGTCGTGTGATCGCTGACGGTTTGCCACAAGCGTAGCGCTATCCATGGAAATGGCTGCCAGCTCGACAATGGATTCCAAGAAACCCATTTGCCAAGCCATTGGCTTACGAAGCGCAACCTCGAAACTCTTGGCGTCAAGTGTGGGTTGAGACCGTGACGCCACCTCAGTTATGCGTCCATAGCGGGTATCCAGACAACCATATTCATCGCTCAGTGTCCGGTAATTGCTGTACTTTCGCTCCTTATAATGCTCCAAGGCTCCGGCTTGGATGGCGAGTGCGATCTCTTTCACCCCTTGTTCAACACTTAACTGGGGATCGAATCCCAATTGGCGATTGGCTTTGGCGAAGCTGACACGATAATCGCGATTATCAGTATCGGTTCCGAGATTGACTAGCGTAGAATCTGGGACAGCCTTATGAATTATCTCTCCCAATTGCACTATCGTGTAATTCTGGCCGTCCGAGCCGATATTGAATATCTGCCTCTTGACATTGGCCAAGGGGGCTTCAAGGACAATAACAACGGCACGTGCTGCGTCACTCGCATGCACAAACGGTCTCCACTGATCGCCACCAAAAATTGTTATCTCGCCATCATCGAGTGCTTTCGCTGTTAGTAGGTTTATGACCAGGTCAAATCGCTGCCTGGGCGATAACCCATATACAGTACCGAATCGAAGGATTGTGGGATGGAAATCTCGAGCATTGAGACCTAGAAGGATGCTTTCAGAATCCAGCTTCGCCCGCGCATAGAGCGACACGGGATTTAGATTCGATTGCTCATTCAGCAATTCGTCACTTGCACCATATACACTACATGAAGATGCGTAGATGAAGCGCTGCACACCATAGCCTTTCGCTACTTGGGCTACCATCTGTGTAGCAGCGACGTTTATCTCTAGCGCAAATTGCTCATCCAGTCCCACAGCAGGATCGCCAACGATTTCTCCTAGATGCACCACAGCATCCATATCTCTTACCGCACGAGCAACGACTTCTATGTCGCGAGTGTCACCATGGGTGAACTCAAAATTGGGCCTGCCATATAACGAACTGATCCCCTTGTCGCCGTATAGCAGCGCATCGAGAACCCGTATGCGATATCCTCGCTCGAGTAATTGGCGGCAGAGCAATGAGCCTATGTACCCTGCACCGCCGACGACAAGGACATTGCCAACACCTTTTGTCTCGGCAGCGTCCACATCCAACGCGTGTTCAAGCCTAACGACTCGGCTCCATGTTGTCGCCCAGAAGCGAGCACCTATCAAAGAGACCGCCGTAGCGATCCATCCTGTGAACAATGCGGAGCGTGGGTACCGCGTAAGACCGGGCACGAAGTAGGTGAGAAAGCCCAAGAACAAGTAGGCAAGACTGATAGCTTGAAGAACAACTATGACCTTATAGCGGCTCCTATAAGCCCTCCCTCTGGTGTAAAAGCCGCTAATAGAAAAGATCGCCAAACATAAGGCAGTAAAGAGAGGGGCATAAAGGCGGTAGATAAACCATGATTCCGGGAAAAGGTCCCGAATATCTAGTGCCGAAATAGATCTTGAATCCATGAAAAGCAATCCAAGAATCCGTGCCACTAAGCCAGATATCAGGCCAGCGTTGACCATCAGGATATCCGCGAAAACGCGACTAAGAATCTCGACAGTCAGGTATTGTCGAACTCTGCGCATGATCAATTGTCCTTGCAGAGAGAGTCGAAGATTACTTGCGATATTGCTTGACCAGATCCAGGACGCTATCAGCCACATAAGTGACGTCCTGATCGGTCATTTGGGGGTAGAGAGGGAGGGAAACGATCCTTTCATAGATGCTCTCAGCAACCGGAAAATCGCCCATTCGGTAAGCAAATGTACGCTGGTAGAACGGATGCAAATGCACCGGAATGAAATGTACGCTTGTGCCGATATTCCTTGACTTAAGCTCATCTATAAACTGTGCTCGATTGATTCTAAGCATGCCGGTGCGAAGCCTAATCACGTACAGGTGCCAGGCATGCTTTCTATGGTCGTGGACGATAGGGATATCAAGTTCAGGCACATCAGCAAAGGCTTCCGAGTAGAGTTGTGCAAGATGGGTTCTTCTATTGATAAACCCATCCAACTTCCGAAGTTGATGAATCCCGAGCGAAGCCTGGATATCGGTCATGTTGCATTTATAGCCAGCCATCACTACTTCATAATGCCAGGAACCGGCGCTGGTGTAGCGATTCCAGGAATCGCGACTCATACCATGCATAGCTAGAAGGCGGAACTGCTTAGCCAGATTGTCGTTGCTTGTCGCGATCATGCCGCCCTCGCCAGTGGTCATGTTTTTGATCGCATAAAAGGAGAAGACCGACATGCACCTTTCGGCTTGACTATCACTGCGTGATAGCGAAGAACGAAGAGCGTCAGAGCCAATCTTGCGACCTCTATAATCGGCTCCCACGGCGTGTGCGGCGTCTTCGACAACAATCAGATCATGGCTGTTGGCGAGATCGTGGATGGAATCTAGATCGCAAGCTTGGCCACCGTAGTGAACAGGCATGATTGCTTTTGTGCGACTTGAAATCGCCGAATCTAGCGCTTCAATTGAGATATTAAAGTCTTCATTGACATCAATAAGAATCGGACGGGCTCCCAAGTGAACCACCACATTGGCCGTTGAGCAGAAGGTAAGGGTTGGCACGATCACTTCGTCTCCAGGACCAATGCCCATGGCCGTCAAAGCAATGTGCAAACCAGCCGTGCATGAATTGACCGCGATGGCATGCTTTGAGCCAACGTACTCAGCGAAGTCCGATTCGAAGCGTTTGACTTTGGACCCTGTCGTAATCCAGCCAGATCGCAATGAGTCAACAACTTCGCTGATTTCCTCCTCACCTATAGAAGGCAAAGCAAACGGGAGGAATTCTTCACGAACAGTTGTAGGGGTCATATTCTCTGCTCGCTACTCGATCGACTAACCAGAATGGCTCTTGCAGCGCTATGCTCGAGTCGGCTAAGCGACAACGCAATCAGCGAACGACCTGCAGGAGGCAATCTCATGCAGTTGTGACTGCGCTGACCAGTGTCTATTCCGCATTCTGACAGAGTATGGACTGAGCTTGCAATTGCGCAGGAGCTTACAAACTGTGGGTGCTCGAAGCGTAGGGGCCGGGAAGCGCTTCAGACGCTCATTTTTCCACCAAGCAATTCCCAATAATAAGTGCATCCAACCCTGATGAGAAAAAGGTGCGTACAGCATCCTTTGGCGAGCAGACAATTGGCTCGCCCTTCAGGTTGAAACTTGTGTTCAGAACGACTGGAATACCAGTCAATTTCCGGAATTCGTCTATTAGTCGCCAATACAATTGATTCTGGTCACGACTCACTGTTTGCAGCCTTCCTGACCCGTCCACATGTGTGACTGCTGGAAGCACACTACGCTTCTCGAGGCGAATGGGAAAGACCTTCTCCATGAACGGCGCCGGCTCGGCGTCCAAAAAATAGTCTTCCATGTACTCCAATAGAATTGAAGGTGCGAACGGGCGGAACGGCTCTCGGTATTTCACTGTTTCATTGACTCTATCTTTCATTGATGCGTCGCGCGGATCTGCGAGTATGCTGCGATTGCCAAGAGCTCGATCTCCGAATTCCAGCCTTCCTTGAAACCAACCAATGATCTTATTTGATGCTATTAACTCCGCTGCAATTCTGGCCGGATCGTCGATGACCACGTGCTTGAGTCTGTATCTCTCGAGGAGAGCCACAATCTCATCATCTCCGTACCCTGGACCCAGGTAGTTTGAGGTCATGACATAATTGCGCGGTTGCTGCATTAAATGATGATATACGTAAAACGCGGCGCCCAAACTGCCACCGCTGTCGTCTGGAGCCGGAGGGATGAAAACCTGCCGAAATGGGGTTCTCTTGAGTATTTTTCCATTGGCGACTGAGTTATAGACAACACCACCAGCCAGCACTACTTTATCCAATCCTGTGCGATCGTAGAGCTGATTCAATAGATGGAAGTAGACATCCTCGGTAATGCGCTGAACGGCCGCCGCTAGGTCGTAATATTCCTGGGTCAATGGTTGATCCCGGCTGTTGGGCTGCAAACTAAGCAATTCGCACAGTTTTGGCGAGTACATCAATGGTCGGTGGAACTGATAATGATTGAAGTGGCTCAGGTCAAGCTCAAAACCGCCCTCGTCCTCCAAATGGACGATGCTGCGCAATCTGTCGTAATATCGATCAGGATTGCCATATGAGCTCGCCCCCATAACCTTCCATTCATCACTGTCTGGCTGGAAACCCATGAATTCTGTCATAGCTGCATAGAACGAGCCTAGGCTGTGTGGGAACTCCTGTGACCACATTATCCGAAGGCTATTGCCTTCTCCCTCGGCAAACAACACGCTATGCTTTTCACCAAACGCATCTATGGTCATGATAGCGGCACGCTCAAATGGCGAGAAGAAGAACGAGGAAGCATGCGCCAAATGATGCATAACGTAATATATCTTGAGACGAGTACCATCTATAAAGTCCAGGATTTGCTGAGATATCAGGGCAGAGCTGTCTCGCTTCAGTGTCATCAGATAATTGGGGACGCTGTAGAAGAATTCACCTAAATACCGAGCACGTAGTGACTGAGGATTGCTGAACGCTTCCAAATTGATTGCCGGGTTCCAAGCAATCGCTACTGAATCCAGTTCCTCAAAGCTTAGACCTGCCATCTTTAGTCCCTCACGAATACCTTCAATGGGGAACCGACGAGTGCGCTTCTCTCTAATCAATCTTTCTTCTTCGACAGCAAACACTGCTTCCCCGTCAATAACCAGTGCTGATGAGGTATTGTATCCACTCGAGTTTAGGCCGAGTATCACACTCTTGGCCATCTTGCTATTCCGCCTCCTCTATCTTTGTGCTCATAGTCGTTGTTTGCTCGATTGGTGCTGAGCTGCTGGCAAAGACACCCTCTCGTCTCAAAACGTAGGGTATGGTTCTAAGCAGAATCACAACATCCTGGCTTAGAGAGTAATTCTCCACGTATTGAATATCTATCCTCCGCCGATGGTTCCATGGAATTTGATTCCGACCGCTAACCTGGGCCAACCCAGTAATGCCAGGTTTGACCAGTAGCTTTCGCTTCTCCTCAGCAGCATAGTATTGAAGCTGGTCTACCTGATCCGGCCGTGGTCCAACCAAGCTCATTTCTCCCTTGAGCACATTAATTAGCTCGGGCAATTCGTCGAGGCTGGTCTTACGTAGAAGACGGCCCAAAGGGGTGAGCCGGGGATCGTCCTCTGCGCTAGAAGCGGAGCCGTCAGCGTTGCGGATATCAGGCATGTTATCGTACATGCTCCGAAATTTAAATATAGTATAGGGCACCCCGTGTTTCCCCAGACGTCGATGGCGGAAGAGTGCAGGGCCGGGTGATGTAAGGCGAATTGCTAGGCCGACGAGCAGCAGTAGCGGTGATAAGACGACTAGACCTACACATGAGGCAATGACATCCATAGCACGCTTGACCGCCGCTTGGATGGGACTCATGCTGCTTTCCGCTTCGTTCGCTTCTCACTTAATAGGCCAATGTACAGATCCCAAGTCTCCTGAAACATTCGGTCTATTGTGTAGTACTCCAATACCCGCTGCCTGGCAGCACTTGCACATCGCCGAGCCAGCTCCGGATCACTTGCATATCGGGCAATCGATTGGGCAATTTGCTCCGGAGATCTGACAGGGACCAATAATCCGGTGACCTCATGTTCGATGAGTTCTGAGTTAGATGAAATGGATGTTGCGATGACAGGTGTAGCAGTCGCCATGGCCTCTAAGAGCGATATGGATAGTCCCTCTCGAAGTGAAGCACTAGCATAGATATCTACGCCCGCTAGAAATGCCGGAATGTCCCTGCTGAACCCCAGGAAACGTACCCGTTCGCTCAAACACAGCGAATGGACGATATCCTCCAGTTTTTGCCGGTCTGGACCATCCCCAGCCAATATCAAAGAAGCGGGAACATGCGCGATGAGTGGAACCAGATGTTTCATAGCCCTAATCAATGATTCATTGTCTTTTTGTGGAGCTAGCCGGCCAGTGCCTCCAATCAATAGGTGCTTGGAGGAAATGCCTAGCCTCTGGCGGATCTCTTCTCCAGTAGCCCTTTGGGTTGCCTCAATGAACGGCTG
>Ga0214473_10007908_pt1 | contig 12590 bp, 5 predicted proteins | sample RVTome_7_FD_203509 | JGI IMG/M metagenome (GOLD analysis project Ga0214473, IMG submission 203509) | Soil microbial communities from uranium-contaminated site in the Upper Colorado River Basin, Wyoming, United States - RVT98D197 | ecosystem: Environmental > Terrestrial > Soil > Contaminated >... | reverse complement strand
TACCCGGTGGGCATCTACCCGAGTTGGCTGCGGCTGATCCTGACCTTCATCGTCCCGGTGGCCTTCGCGGTCACCGCCCCGGCCGAGGCGCTCACCGCTCGGCTGACCCCGCAGACGCTGGCCCTGGCGCTGGGCCTGACCGTTTTTGCCCTGGTGGGCTCGCGGCTCTTCTGGAAGTTCGGGCTGAGGCACTACTCCGGCGCGTCGGCGTAGGTGGATCAGGCCTGATTGGCGCCGGAGATCCCGTCTGGGAGACAGGATCACAGTTGCGGAGTCGCTCGCTAGTGGATGAGCCGAATTGGCCAGTTGCTGGGGACGATGCACATTATGGCGTCAGAGGCAAGGCCTGGAACGCGGACGTGGAACTCGCCAAGTGAAGTGCCTCAAGGAATGAGCGCCTCTGTCTCACGCTATGCTACAAGAAGACCCACAGCGGATTGAAACACATGTGCCTTCCGCCCGCCTCAGTACCGATCTAGCGCTCCTCCGGTAGCCTGAAGGCGATCATCTCTTCGGAGTCGCCATAGTAGACGATTATCAGATGGTCCGACGCGGCTACCCAGAATGCCATCGAACCTAACTCAACGCGAGTGATTTCATCGCTGAACCGGGTGCGTCCCACTTCCAAGCCGGTCTCTGAATCGATGGCAACCAGCGTTCCACTCTCGTCAACGGCGTACAAGACATCTGCCAGTAGGGCGAAGTTGGATGCCATCCCCTCTGCTGACCGCCATATCAGCTCCCCACTACTAAGATTGATTGACTGCAATCTTGGGGGTGCACCGTGAGCCAGGATGAGTGTCTTGGAGGTGATGGCGGGCAGGTAGGGAACACGCGCCTCTGACGGAAGCAGGTCTGTTTCCCATACTTTGCCATTTCCATTCCTGCTCTCTGCCCAGACTTCTGACGGCCCAACCCAGTAGTTCGTTGATGCCGTCTGCAAGGCGATGTGGCTGTCTACTTCAGCGCCGAGCCTGCTAATCGAAAGTTGAGTCCCCACAACGGGATCGTATGTTCTGATGACGGCCTGCCGACCGAGCAGGGAATTTTCGTCGGAATAGGCAGTAAGTGCTCCATCCTGGAGGTTGAGGAAATACCTGGCATGGCCCGGAAGTTCACCACTTCGCCATCGGAGCCTCCCCGATGAGGTGTCAAATGCTCGGATTTCCCAGTCAACTGCAACATAGACCGACCTGCTGTCTAGCACCAATGAGTGCTCGAATGGAGGGAGGCTCTCTTCCCATATGGGAGCACTGCTCTCGGCCCGCACCATATGCAGTTCAGCTGCCCTGAAGTCTTTGCTATGGCTGACATACGCCACTAGCCCGTCCGCTATGGCGATTGCGGCGGATTCGCCGCCAGTCCTTGGAAGCAGTATTCCTGACCGCCGCCAGACTTCCTCGAGCTGGAGCGAATCTTCAACTATCTCGCGCGGTTGTGTCGGTGTATCAGATTCAATGGGCGAGGGGGGAGTCCGCTGAGGCGCTCCATCACAACCAGCCGTAGATAGGAGGAATGCAGCCAGCGTCATCAGCCCACGAATTGCACAACCGACTGAGATTGCCGCGGTAGGCTGATTGCCCCCAGCAAATGCTTTGGTGTGCATCACTCTTCTCTCCGTTGGCCTCCCGGCTACCTTCCCTGGTCCCAGTTCTTCAGGTCTTCGGTTGCGTCCTGGCGGTAGTTGTGTAGCAGAGGAAGGATCTCCCAAGCAGCGATGGGAGAATCAAGCCCTGAGCGGATATCCACTTCCATCTGGTCAACGTCCCCATAGTAGTGCGTTACGGAACTGTTGAGGTGATAGTAGGTCATGAAGGCGGCAATGGCAATTGGCGGCTCCACGGCGTCGGATCCAAAGCTCAGGTCCGCATATAGGGAATACCCATAGATGTCAAAGTTGGGTATGTCAGTGCCAGAGATAACCGATGAGAACCCAAGCACGCCTCCTCCCGCGCTGATGACGACGCCTGTTGGAACATCCAATCCCGCCTGGGCCACAGCGAAAGGCCCCGCGTAGTCGAGGGCCAAGGTGCTATCTTCATTGAACCCGTAGATGAACGAGGCGTAGGGCGAGTACGACGCATTGGCCACCGACAGGCACCCACCTGTCGGGAGTGGCATCCCGTATTCGGTTTGCTGACCAGTGTAGGTGAACCTCGCCCGTTCCATCGACTCAAAGTCGTAGACAACCTCCTCGCCGTGTACATAGAGAACAAGGAAGCCAGCAACAAGAGTCACTGACCAGCCTTCGGCGTAACCACTTGGTTGGAGAAACCTCGGCCACATGCCGGTGGGATCGGTTGTCCGCGTCGGATTCGCGAATCCATAGAGCCACTCGTTATGCGACATGGGCCTTTGCGAATCACCCTGCCAAGAGTCTCGGCTCCCGAATCGCCCTACATCTGAGTCGTAGTACCTCGCTCTCAGATACGTCAGCCCGGTTCCATCGTGTTGCTCCCCGGTGAATTGGTAAACTGTCGAGGCGCTCCCGGTGCCGGAATTGATGGTCCCAAATGGCTCATAGCTCTTGGCCAGGGTGGCCTCCGCCCCAGCCTCCGCCAACTGCCTCACACTTCCCAGCGCATCCCCCAGGTGATACTGCCATCCTCCAGGCTGCTCTTCACCGATGCGTGCGACGCCGTAGAGGTAGGCATTGGTGCCGTCGGAGAGCACCTGGGTGAGGCCGGCTGCGAGGTCGAGGGTGTAGTTGATCGGCACGCCGTTCACGGTCTGGCGCAGGCGGTCTCCCAGGCCATTGTAGGCGAAGGTGAAGGTGTTGACGCCCTGCGTGACGGAGGCCAGCCGGTTGGCGTGGTCATAGGTGTAGGTGCTCAGGCCGTCGGAGAGCAGGTTGCCATTGTCGGACCAGGTGTAGGTCACGCTATCGACGCTGGTGAGGCGGTTGGCGATGTCGTAGACGTAGCTGTTGGAGGCCAGGTGGGTGGTCTGGGTGAGGCGGTTGCCGACCGCGTCGTAAGTGTAGTGGAAGAACTCGCCGGTGTTGTAGTCGGCGGCGGTGAGGCGGTAGAGCGGGTCATAGTCGTAGGTGATGTTCTGGGTGACCAGGCCGCCGCCCATCGGGCCGATGTAGCTCTGGCGGCGGGACTCAAAGGCGTCGAAGTACAGCGCGCCGTTGGTGGTGGAGTCCACGTTGGCCACCGCCCCCAGCCGGACCCGGTCGATGCGGCGGTTGTTGTTATTGATCGCGTTGGGTGCCGGCTGAGCCGACTCGTCGATCCACCAGGCCAGGCTGCCGGAGGTCCCGAACTGCCAATCGAGCTCGATGACGTGCGGCGCGTCGCCGATGTTCACCCAGGCGCTGTTGTTCCAGACGCTGGCGTTGTCGCGGATCCTGGTCCGCAGGCGGTAGCCGCTGGCAGTGGTGTAGCCCAGGTCGAGCTGCAGGACGGGGGTGGTGCCGCTGTCGCCGTAGAACATCACGTGGTCGGCGTTGTTGGCCATGGTGGTGGAGTTGGGATCGAAGTAGAAGCGGGCGCGGTAGCGCGGCTCGACCCCGGGGACATTGTCGGTGACGTACTTGGCGGTGGTGGCCGAGGCCAGCGGGACGGACATCCCCCGCGTCCCGGCGGGGGCCAGAGAGGCGGCGGTTGTGTTGCTGACGCCGGTGCTGGCGCTCCAGTAGCCGAAGCCGCCGCTCTCGAAGTCGTCGGCGAAGATGGCATCCGGGAGAGCCGTAGCCGATCCGATGTAGGTCTGCCGGCGCGATTCAAACGCATCGAAGAACACGGTCCCGGTAGTACCGCTGTCCAGCCCGGCGACGGTGCCCAGGCGGACCTGGTCAATGCGGCGGGCGGAGTTGTCGAAACCGCTGGCGGCCGGCTGCGGGGCTCCATCGATCCACCAGTCGACCCGGCCACTTGCGGACGACTGCCAGTCGAGCTCAAAGTAATGCTGGGCGTCGCTGATATTCACCCAGGTGCTGTTGGTCCAGGTGCTGGCGTTGTTGAGGGCGTTGACCCTAACTCGGTAGCCCCCGGCCGTTGTGAAACTGAACTCGAACCGCAAAACGACTGTCGACGAGCCGGTGTAGCCGTAGAACAGGTAATAGGCGTTGTTGTTGGCCATCGTCGAGGAGTTGGGGTCGAAGTAGAAGCGCGCCCGATAGCGGGTTTCGGTGTAAGGGATCGTGTCCTGGACGTACCTGGCCGAGGTGCTGTTGATGAGCGCCTGCATGCCGTAGGTTCCGCCCATGGCGGCTGCGGTGGTGACGGTGAGGGTGCCGCTCCCGGTGCTGCTGGACGACCAACCACTGAGGTTGCCGCTCTCGAAGCCGTTGGCGAAGATGGCATCTGGCATGGAGACGCTCGCGCCCGGTTGGCGCAGCGTCTCGGCGGCGGTCAAGCGGTTGCCGACGTCGTCATGGGTATAGCCGTAGGTGGCCAGAGTGGTTGAGCCTTCGATGTGGGTGAGGGACGTCAGTCGATTGGCGCTGTCGAAGAGATAGGTCGACACGATGCCATTGGGCAGACTTACTGTGCCCAAGCGACTGTCCTTGTCGTAAGTGTTGGTGGTCAGGAGCGAGTCCCAATCCGTCACGGTCTCGAGGCGATTGGCGTCGTCATAGACGTATGCAACCGAACGGGAGTCGGGATAGGTGAGGGAGAGGCGGTTGCCGGCCGCGTCATACCCATAGCCGACCACTCCCGAGAACGGATCGGTCACCGAGGTGGGGCGATGCAAGTCGTCGTAGAGCCAGCTTGTGCCGCCGACACCGTCAGTCATGGTGATACGATCACCAGCTCCGTCATAGCTGTAAGACGCATCCACGTCGGGCACTGGATAGTCGATGCCGACCAGACGCGCCAGATCGTCATAGGCGAAGGTGGTGGTGTATCCCTCCGCGTCTAGAAGCGAAGTTCGATTCCCGGCCGGATCGGAGCCATAGGTTGTTGTGTGATTCAGGGCATCGCGCTCGGTCTTCAACCGACCGAGGGAGTCGTACGTGAAGCTCGTCGTGTAGCCGCGGCCGTCGAGAATCGTCTTGCGGCTACCCGCGGCATCGTAGGTGTACTCGGTGCGCACGTTGATCTCATGGTCCGGATTGACGCCGGGCCGGTAGTTCTCCACCACGGCCGTCAGCCGTGCCAAGGCGTCGTATTCGTAACTGGTGACAACGCCTTCCGCATCAGTCATCGTGGTGCGGTTGCCCGAGCTGTCGCGACCATAGCCGGTACTGTGCAGCAGTGGATCGCGCTCGTTCGTGAGTCGATACACACCGTCGTAGGTGTAGGCTGTCTCGAAGCCATTGGGATCGATGAGGGACTTGCGATTCCCCACGCCGTCATAGGTGATGAACGTGGTCAGATCGCGATCGGTGTCCGGGACGGGGGTGTACGTCCCGCAGGCCGAGCCGACCGACGGGTTCTGCACTGTCTTGATCTCCCGGCCCTGGCCGTCGAAGCAGAATGCTGTCTTATGGCCGAGCTCATCAACCCACTCGACGACCTCTCCCGCCGGACCGTAGGAGGTATCGGTACGCACATTCTGGTCTGGGTACGCAGGGTTGTGGGTGGGCGGCGTCGATATGTAGATGGACTGGCCGGTCAGACTGCGGACGAAGGATACCGGGCGGTGTAGCTCATCGGAATAGGTTCGCGTGATGATCCCGGCATTGTCGATCATGGCAATGGCATCGCCGCTGAAGTCGTAGACCGATTCGACGCGCACGTTCTCGTCGGGGTAGGCCGGATTGAAAGCGGGGGGGTTGGAGTTCTCAATCGTCTGCCCGGTCAGGTTTTGGACGTTGAAGCGCAGCCGCCCCAGCGCATCGTAATAGGTCCTGTTGATGATGTTGTTGGGGTCGATGGAGGCGATCGCCCGACCCGCATCGTCGTAGACCGTGTCGGTGCGGACGTTCTGGTCGGGATTGGCCGGGTTCCTCGCGGGAGGCGTTGTATTGCTGACTGGCTGCCCTACCAGGTTGCGAACCACTGTCACGGCGCGGTTGGCGTCGTCGTAGAAAGTTCGGGTGATGACGCTGTTCGGGTCGATAGTCGCAATCTGATTGCCGGCGTCGTATACATACTCGATACGGACGTTCCGGTCGGGGAACCCCGGGTCGAAGGCCGGTGGCGTTTCTACGCTAATCGACTGCCCGTACAGATTCTGGACGACGTACTGCGGCCGATTCACCGGGTCGTAGTATGTCCGGGTAATCAGGCCGTTCGGATCCTGGCTGGCGATGGCATTACCGTTCGCATCGTAGTAGGTGTCGGTGCGGACGTTTTGATCTGGTGTGGAGGGGTTGCGCGCAGGCGGGTTGGGATCGTCGATGGTCTGTCCTGTCAGGTTTTGGACGACGGTCACCGGCCGGTTGTCCCCGTCATAGTAGGTGCGCGTGATCATCCCAAGTGTGTCGATCGTGGCGATGGCATTGCCGCCGTCGTAGCGCATTTCGGTGCGGAGGTTGCGGTCCGGATAGGTCGCGCTGTAAGCCGGAGGAGTGCCCACCTCGATGCCCTGGCCGACCAGATTCACCACGACGTACTGCGGCCGGTTGAGACCGTCGTAGTAAGTGCGGGTGATGATCCCCGCGTTGTCGATCGTAGCGATCGGGCTGCCGTTGTCGTCGTAGACCGTCTCCGTCCGGACATTCTGGTCGGGAGAGGAGGGGCTATAGACCGGCGGATTCGGGTTCTCGATTGTCTGACCGGTGAGGTTCTGGACGACAAAGCGGGGCCGGTTGTTGGCATCGTGGTAGGTCCGGGTGATGGCGCCAGCTGGATCGATGTTGGCGATCAGGTTGCCCGAGACCTCGTAGATGGATGTGGTGATCCGGTCGAAGGCTGGATCTGAGCTGGGCTGGTAGTTCGCCGCGTCACAGGGATCGGTCTGAGGCGTCCCACCGTCTCCCGAAGCATTGGCGACGGAGCGGACCACCCGACCCGCAGCGTCATAACAGGTCCAGGTGACATGCCCGAGTGGATCTTCGACCGTCTCGAGCCGCCCGAGGTCGTCGTAACCGTAGAATGTGGAGTGATCGAGTGGGTCGATCATCTCGGTGCGCTGGCCGAACTCATCGTACACAAAGCGAGTGACGTTGTTGTTGGGATCGGTGATGGTCTTGAGTAGGCCAGGAGGCTGAGGGGCGTCTGCGGGGGTTGTGTAGGTGTAGCTGGTAACCTTGTCTACCGGGTCCTCGACGCTCAGCAGCAGGGTTCGGAAGTCGGGGTCGGGGTTGTTCTCATCATAGGTATAGGTCGTGATGAACCGCCGGCCGTCGGTGATCTCGGTCAGGCTGTTGAGGGAGTTGTAGTCCAGATCGATCTGATTGTCCTCGGCGTCGATGAGCTGTGTCAGATCGGCTCCGTCCGCACTCCAGGTCAGTGTGGTCGTGTTCAGGTTTTCGTCGACCAGCGAGTCCGGTCGGAAGTTGTCATCATAGGTTCGGGCGGTGTCATCTCCGCCCTCGTTGGTCGTGCCGGTGAGAGTGTTCCGCTCGTCGTAGCTGTGGGTGGTCTCGTTGCCCAGCGCATCCGTGAAGACCGTCGTGCCATCGGGGTAGTAGGTGACCTGCAGCACGAGGGTGTCGGACCCATCAAACTGCTGGTAGGCATGGCCTTCGGGGTCATACTCGGTTCGGACGATCTGCTGGGAATCAGGGTCCAGTGCCTGGCGCAGCCGGTGGGAGGAATCGTAGACATAGCTCCAAACGAGATCCTCAACGTCGGTTACGGATGTCAGATCGCCGGAGGGGTCATAGCCGAACGTCAAGTCCCTTCCCGTATGGTCGGCGACGCGCTCAATCCGGCCTTGCGGGTCATAGTCGAGGTTTAGGAACCGCAGTCCTGTGTCGTCGGTCACACGGTCCAGGCGGTTGCTGCCGTCGTACGTGTACGTCCAGAAGTGACCCTGCGGATCGGCCCACGTGAGGAGCCTTCCGATCTCGTAAAAGGTGTAAGTGGCCTGTCTTGGATCAATGATGGTGTAGGTGATTGGTGGGCCATCATCCCGGGTCAGGGATGCCAGCAGTCCAGGGGCCGGCGTGTAGGTGCCATCCCCGTTGTCTACAAACTCATACTGATTCGCCGAGTGTGCCTTGAAGAGCACCTTCCCGGCCTGACCACCAGGATCGCCGGGGAAGATCAGGCGGGTGTCGTGGTTGTGGGCCCAGCCGTAGCCGAGAAGCTGCGTGTACATGCCCGTAGCCAGAGACGAGTACGAGCGCTGGAAGACGAGAGGTCCGGCGGAAGTTGGGATGGAGATGTCGCTCACGGAATAGTCGAATCCGCCGTTCACGGTGTTGATCGGATCCCCGCAGCCACCTTGAGCGCAGGCGTATGTCGCGAGCGAGTTCGCCCTGGGGTCGGCAATGCCAGACTTGGGCGCGGTGCGGGAGAGGGCGGCGGTATCCGCAATGCCCTCCAGAGGCACAGGGCCGACTGGGAGCCCGCGTACCGAGAATAGGCCGCCGGACTCCTCGGTCCAAGCGATCAGCAGATCGTTAGGTGAGGCACCGCCGGAGACGAGGCGTGGGCCTCCCCAGCAATTCTGATACTCCTGAATGGCACTGCCGCAGGCGAAAGGACCGCCCCCGTCCGTTATGGGGATCTCGGAGCCCGAGAGGTCCCCATCGGCCAAGATGCGCTGGGCCTCCCACTGCCAGCCTGCGAGGTACAAGCCTCCTCCCGGTCCGGTAGTCAGCCGATTGTAGGGTTGTGTAGGATCTGTGACCGTGATCTCGATCGGGGAGGTGCCTGGGACGATACTGCCATTGGCCTGTAGACGCCTGCCCCAGAGCCGATACTCATCGTAGTACAGGCTGCCGCTGGTGTTGAGATCTTCTGCCCAGTTGATCAGGTATTGATTAGTAGATGCGTTGTAAGCAAGTCTGATATTGACCAGGTAAGTGTTGGTGAGGGCGTCCGGCACCTGTACCGATGATCCTATGGCATTCCAGGAGGGCAGATCATGTCGCTGCACGTGAACTTGCCCTGCGCCGCAGGGCGGGAATGCCACAAGGACTTCATCGTCTATTGAGTTGTACGACACATCGAAGATGCGATCGTAACCGATAGAACCGGCCATTGAAGCGTCTGGCCGAAATCGCGCGATCCTTCCATTCGCACAACTCTCGCTGTTGTAGGAGAGGGCGAATTCATTGACGGTGGGCACATAGATGAGATCCCCGACGCGCCTGTCGTCAACGTAGTAGACAGTCCCCATTGGGGCGCCTGTCGCATCCAGCGCCTGGACTCCGAACCAAGCCGCGGAGAGGACGACGTCGTTGTTCGCGTAGACCAGAATGTAAGAATGGCTCACGGAGCCGTAAGCCAATCGAAAGCCCGCGGCACTGCCGAGGTACTCCAGGATAGTGCTTCTGCTGCCGATGAGGGTCCCATCGGGACCGACGAGTTGCGCGTATATGCGGTCGTAGCACCAAGCGCCAGAAAAGCAATCCAGAACACGAGGCTCGGACCATACGAAGAGGTAACGACTGCTGGCAGAATCCCAGGCGACGGCGACGTTTCGAAGAAGTGAGGTGCTCTCCGCAACCAGGAAGCTGCCGACCTCGAGCGCGGCGAGCGTAGCAGGCGCAGCTTCAAAGGTCTTGACGTTGCCCGCCAGCAATTCGCCCGAGCGCTCCACATTCACGTTGATCTGAAGGGGGAATGCCAACCCCGCGTCAGCGGTGAGCGTGACCTTGCCCGCGGGCTCCGTTAGTTTCCCCCGCATCTCGCCGCTCTCTGCGGTGAACGAAAAGCCAGAATCCGAAGCCGGAGCAAGTCCCGGGGGCAGCAGAATGACAAGTTCCTCTTCCCCCGAGAAGATGGCCTCCCATCCAAGGACTTCCCAAGAGAGCTCCGAGTGTTCGCCCTCCGCAAAGACTTCTGGCATGAGAGTGAAGGGAATCCCGACAACAGGTGGCTTGAATTCCTCCTCGAGTGTGGACGTGGGCAGAGGCGTTTCGGTTGGTGCTGCGGTCGGGGTTTCGGTGACGGTTTCGGACGGGGTGGCCGAGGGAGGTGTGGGGGTTTCTGATGTCGCCGTAGCCGTCTCGGTTGATGTTGGCGTTTCGGACTCGGCAGGAGAGAGAGTGTCAGTCGCAGAAGGGCTTGGTGTATCGGTTGCCGTCGCCGATGGCGGAGTAGGAGTAGGCGTCTCTTCTACTGTCGCGCCAACCGTGGCTGAAGGCGTTGCAGTTTCCTCCAGCTGGGCTCCAATCTCCTGGAGCGGGACCAGGCTCGGCGCCGCCAGAGAAAAAACGACCAGGGCATGGGCAGCCCTGGTGAGTACCTTTCCTTGCTTTAGTTGACCGACAGGTCGATGACTTCGGCTCTGGGATGCCCTCGTCAGGTGCGACATGCTCGCCCCCTGGCTGCCGCGTCGGTTTCGGGCCTCACCACCCCCGCGGTCGGCCTTGTATCTTTGCTGTCGAGGACATACTAGCACGGGTTGTGCGAATCTGTTCCATCCAATTCTCCGAGCGCGCAGGGCCTGGATGAGTGCCGGCGAGCGAGCACCGGCGGCGCCCGCTAAGGACATCCCAGGGTATAGCATTGTCGAGAGGGTCTCCAGGGTGCCCTATGAAACGCAAACTGCGCGGGCTGCGGCGCGGGGCCGAAGGGCTGGACTTCAACCTCTACCAGGTCACTGCCCTCATCGCCAAGCTGAGCAAAGTCCACTTGAGCGTGGTTGATATGCGCCGCGAGCTCTGGGCTGAGGTATTCCTCCGGCGCGAAGAGGTAGATTCCCCGATGATCGCGGCACGCGCCATAAGAAAGGATCTCTCGATCACCAGTGACCCTTTGGGGTGCACGTGCTGGCAAATCGAGATGGTTCCGTCCCTGAGCCGTAACCGCTTAGGTGATCCGGGCCTCGCTGGCCGAGCCTAGAGCACTGCCCAGCAAGAGATCCGGGCGATGGGATCTCAGAGCAACTGGAATGCCGCATTCAAACCGCCCAGGAAGTCCCTTGGTGCAACGACCGGAACACCATATCCTTTCAGGCATTCAAAGTGGTCCGCATTGCCCGTGATCAGTGCTTCCGCGCGGCAGGCAACGGCCACTTCTATGAATGGCAAGTCCGTTGGATCAGGAAGAGGATTGGGCCGAAGAATTCCGGCTATGACGCGCATCCCTGCCATTTCCGGATAGTCGAGGAGGGCATCGATCTGCGCAATGTGGAAACCGAATCTGGGTCTACTCAGAACTTCGAGGTACTCATCGAGGACTCGATCATCAAAGGCCACCTTGAGCGCGTCCGTGAGAATGAGATCGACGATGCGCCCAGGTGGCCCATGCGGACTGATCAGGCCAGAAATTAGGATGTTGGTGTCTACGACGACAGCCACTTACTCGCCCCCTAGCGAGATGCTCGGACTGCCTCCACCTCGGCTTGGAGTTCATCGGCCGACAGCCGATCCAATCCTCTCGCCTTCGCGGCCGACCGCATCTCGGTAACAGCTTGCAGGGCACGGATCTGGGACATGAGCTTGACCACAGTCTCTAGGGACTGAGTAGTGACATCAAACATGATCGCCAACGGTTGGCGATTCTTGTTGAGAATGATTACTCGCTCCTCGATCAGCATTCGCTCAACCTTGCCCGGCTCATTGCGTAGGTCACGCAGTGACAAGGCTACCATTGCTGCCTCCTTGCCATAATCATCAGCCCAGTCTCGTAGCCAGTTCGTAGCCGTATTGTAGCCCTTTGGGTTACGGATTGCAGTAGTACCGCGGTACCAGTTCCTCCATCATCACCCCTAGCGTCACCACCACCACCTCTACCTCTACGATTCCGCTATCGTCGGGATCATGCAGGAGTGGGGGCTCCAGGCCACCCCGGCCCCGACCGCCCTCGGTCGGCGAGTCGTGGGCATGCTCATCGATGACATGCCAGGGTATAGAATTGCCGTGATGGGTCTCCAGGGTGCCTCATGAAACACAGACTGCGCGGGCTGCGGCGCGGGGTCGAAGGGCTGGACTTCAACCTCTACCGGGTCAGCGTACCGATTCGCGGCCTGAGCAACGCCCACCTCAGCGTCATCGACCTGTGGTCGGAGGGGGTGGAGCGCACCCTGCTCTTCGTGCACGGCTACGCCGGGGTGGCCGAGACCTGGGAATACCAGCTCAGCCACTTCATGCGCGGCTACCGGGTGGTGGCGCCTGACCTGCGCGGCCACGGCCAGAGCGATGCCCCCTTCACCAACTACACCATGGATGAGTTGGTGGAAGATATCCAGACGGTCCGGGAGGCGCTGCGCCTTCCGGAGCGCTTCATTCTGGCCGGGCACTCCTTCGGCGGCTCGATCTGCGTCGAGTACGCCGCCGCCCACCCCGAACACCTGGAGAAGCTGGTCCTGATCTCCACCGCCGGCGAGTACCCCCTGCCGCGCATCACCGCCTGGGCCTCCCGCATCCCGGCGGCCGCCTTCCGGCCGTGGTGGCGCTTCCGGCCGCGCTGGAACGCCGAAGTGCACGTCATGAAGCGCATGATGCTCAACAACATGCGGCGATGGGTGGGGTGGGCCAAGTTGGAAGGCATACACACCCCTACGCTTGTCATCACCGGCGAGCGCGACCGCTACTTCCCGCGGCGGGTCTTCCAGGGCGTCGGCGAGCACATCGC
>Ga0214473_10007907_pt1 | contig 12591 bp, 10 predicted proteins | sample RVTome_7_FD_203509 | JGI IMG/M metagenome (GOLD analysis project Ga0214473, IMG submission 203509) | Soil microbial communities from uranium-contaminated site in the Upper Colorado River Basin, Wyoming, United States - RVT98D197 | ecosystem: Environmental > Terrestrial > Soil > Contaminated >... | reverse complement strand
TTCCTTTCGACCCGCCCGTCCCGTAAGATAAACCAATTACGCCGGGGGGCCTGATTGTCCGTCAGAACCGATAATCTCCTGAAATTCGCCGGCTTCCTCCTCCTCGCGGGCATCGCGGGATACGTTCTCTTCCTGACTCCCGCAGGCGATCTCTTCCTTTCGCAGGAGGGGAGAAGGGAACTGGTGGCGCGGCTCGACCGCTTCGTGCGGGCCGCCGGCCTGCTGGGGCCGGCCGTCTTCGTGGCGATCTACGGGCTGGGCGTGCTGGCGTTGCCCGCGACGCCGTTCACGGCGGCGGGCGCGCTGATCTTCGGAAAATACCTGGGGACGGCGTGTAATTTCCTGGGGGCCGTCGCGGGGGCGTCCCTCTCCTTCCTCCTGGGCCGTTATTTGCTTCGCGGCTTCGCGGAGGGGTTTCTCACCGGCCGGCTGGCGGACCTGGACCGGAAAGCCGGGGAGCACGGGTTTTCCGTCGTCTTCTACCTTCGCATTTTCTGGTTCCCCTTCATCGTCCTCAACTACGCCGCGGGGGCGACGCGCATCCGGTTCGCGGACTACTTCTGGGGAACGGTCTTCGGAATCCTCCCCGCCATCGCCATCGTTTCCTTCTTTTTCGGGAACCTGAGGGAGATCGCGGCCTCCTTCCGGGGGCCCGCCGACCTGCTCCAGCCCGACATCCTCGTCCCCGCGGTTCTGCTCGTCCTTTCCTTCTTCCTTCCCTCCCTCATCCAGCGGATACGGAAGGGACGGGACACGGGGGAACCTCCCCGATGAAGGTCTCGGCGATCATCCCCGCGCTCAACGAGGAGGCGGCGCTGCCCGCTACGATCCGGGCTGCGCGGGAGGCCGGTGCCGACGAGGTGATCGTCGTCGACGGCGGCAGCGCGGACCGGACTCCGGATGCCGCCCGTCTCCTTGCGGACATTTTCCTTTCGACGGCCCCCGGCCGCGCGGCACAGATGAACGCGGGCGCGCGCGCATCTTCCGGAGAAGCGCTGCTCTTCCTGCACGCGGACACGTTGCTCCCCCCGGAGTCGATCCGCGCCGTCCGCGCGGCGATGCGGCAAGGAGACATCCTGGGAGGGGCGTTCTCCGTCCGCCTGGGAGTTTCCTCTTCCGCTTCCGCGTACCGGAAGGCGATCCTCCGGGTGACCGGCAGGATGATCGGCGTCCGCTCGCGCCTTTTCCGCGCCTACACGGGGGACCAGGCGATCTTCGTGCGGAAAGACGCTCACGACGCGACGGGCGGATTTCCGGAGGTCCCACTGATGGAAGACGTGGAGTTCTCGCGGCGGATCACCCGGCGCGGAAAAACCGTCCTGCTGCCCGAGCGGGTCACGACGTCCGGCAGGCGCTGGGAGGCATCCGGCCCGCTCCGCACCATCCTGCTGATGTGGGGGCTGCGCCTGGGGTATTTCCTCGGGATGTCCCCCGCGACCTGCGCCGACATCTACGGATGGAGCCGGGGGAGATGAGGCCTGCGGGTCCCCGCATCATGAACCGATGGTTCCGGGTTGCGGGCGGCGTCGCCATGAACCTCTGCTTCGGCGCGGCCTACGCCTGGAGCGTTTTCCTCGGCCCCCTCCAGGGCGAGTTCGGATGGACGCGGGCCGAGGTGTCGGTCGCCTTCACCCTTTCCATCGCCTGCATCTCCATGGGGGTCCTGATCGGCGGGCGATGGCAGGACCGGAAGGGGCCGGCGCCCGTGGCGCTGACCGGCGCGGTCCTCTTCTCGGCGGGAATGTTCCTTTCCCAGTACACCCACTCTCTCTGGTGGCTGTACGTCTTCTACGGCGTACTGGTCGGCTTCGCCAGCGGGGTCGGGTACACCTGCCCGCTTGCCGTCGGAATGAAGTGGTTCCCGGACAAGCGGGGGCTGGTGACGGGCCTCATGGTGATGGGCTACGGCGCGGGAGGGGCGCTGATCGCGCCGCTGGCCGGCCTGCTCATCCACTGGTACGGATGGAGGCATACCTTCGCGCTCCTCGGCATCGGGTGCTTCTTCGTCACCGTCGCCGGCTCCTTCTTCCTGCGGAATCCCCCCGAGGGATGGAAGCCGGCGGGGTGGACCGCTCCGCTCACAGGGGAGGGCGCGTTCCGAACCCTTCACGACTACGCCCCCCTCGAGATGATGCGCACCGGGACGTTCCTGCGGATGTGGCCGGCGTACGCGCTGGGGACCACGGCGGGGTTGATGGTCATCGGCCACCTCGCCGCGTTTGCGCAGGGGGCGGGGTTTTCCCGGCCCGATGCGGCCATCGCGGTGGGCATCCTGTCCGTGGGGAACGGGTGCGGCCGGATCGGCTCGGGATGGCTGTCCGACCACATCGGGAGGACCAAAACGCTGTCGCTCGTCATGGGAGTGACGGCGGTCCTGCTCCTGCTCGAGCCGGCAGTGTCCACCCGCTGGTTCCTGTTCGGCTCGGTGTTCCTGATCGGGTACTGCTACGGATCGCAGCTCGCCGTCTTCCCATCCGCGACGGCCGACTTCTTCGGTGTGCGCAACCTGGGGAACAACTACGGAGTGGTGGTGACCGCCTGGGGGACCGCCGGGATCATCGGGCCGATGCTGGGAGGGTGGATCTACGACGCCGCGAAGAGCTACGCGTCGGCGTTCCGCATCGCCGCACTGCTCGCGCTGCTGGCCGCACTCCTGATCGCGACCGTCAGACCCCCCAAGCCGCCGAAACGAACGGAGCCCGCGAGCATGCCTCGGGCCGCTTAGGCTGCTACTCCCAGGTGAGCAGCAGCGGCGTGAACGGGTTGACGAGGTCGGGGTGCTTCGGCAGGACCCGCGCCGTGTAGCCGTAGCGGCCGGTGACCTTGCACGGGATCTCCGCCCGGAAGATGTCGCCGTCGCCGTCCCGGCCGTCGTGCCGCGCCCGCACGATCCCCCCGTCCCGGATCTCCCCCGCGGTGTCCAGCGGCCCGTGGTAGACCTCCACGGATATGTCGTCCGGAGACAGAGGACCCAGGTTCGCGCGCACCGCGACCCCCACGGCCGCGCCGACGGGGACCTCCTTCTCCTTCCGCACGTCGTCGATCCGGATCGACAGATGGGACCAGCCGGCCGTGACGCGCGCGCGCCACTCCGCCAGCGCCCTGGCGCCGGCGAACCCGTCCCCCTTGAGCTTTTCGCCCGCCCGGTGGGCCGGCAGGTAGCAGTTCTCCGCGTATTCCTGGACCATCCGGTGGGTGTTGAAGCGGGCGCCCAGCTTCCGCATCGAGGACTTCATCATGGAGATCCAGTTCCGCGGCAACCCCGTCTTCTCGCGGTCGTAGAAAAGCGGGATGATCTCCTGCTCCAGCAGGTTGAAGAGCGCTTCGCACTCGATTTGGTCCTGCACCTCCGGATCGTCGTACAATTCGCCGCTGCCGACCGCCCATCCGGTGTCCAGCGCGTGCCCCTCGCACCACCAGCCGTCGAGCACGGAGAGGTTGATCGCCCCGTTCGCGGCCGCTTTCATCCCGCTCGTCCCCGACGCCTCGAGGGGACGCCTGGGTGTGTTGAGCCAGACGTCCACCCCCTGCACCATGTACCTCCCCACGTTGATGTCGTAGTTCTCGATGAACACCAGCCGCTCCCGGAGGCGCGGATCCGACGCGAAGTGGACGACCGACTTGATGAGCTCCTTGGCCGGTTGGTCCTGCGGGTGGGCCTTCCCCGCGAAGAGGATCTGCACGGGGCGTTTCGGATCGGTGAGCAGCCGGACCAGCCGCTCCGGCTGGCGGAACAGCAGGCCGGCGCGCTTGTAGGTGGCGAAGCGCCGCGAGAAGCCGATGGTCAGCGCCTCCGGATGGAGCACCTCCTCCGCCGCCCGCAGCGAAGCGGAGCCCGCCCCCTGCCGCTGCAGCTGTGCCGAAAGCCGCTTCCGGACGAAAAAGACCAGGCGCTCCTTGCGCACCTGGTGGATCCGCCAAAGCTCGCCGGCGGGGATCGCGTCCACCCGATCCCAGACCGACGGATCGCCCGGCTTCTCCAGGAACCGCGGCCCCATGTAGCGGAGGAAGAGCTCCCCCACTTCGTGGCTCAGCCACGTGCGCGTGTGGATCCCGTTGGTGATGTTCCGGATCGGGACCTCGGCCTCGGGGAGATTGGGCCACAGGTCGCGCCACATCTTCCGCGACGTCTCCGCGTGGAGCCGGGCGACGCCGTTCGTGAAGGCCGCGGTACGCAATGCCAGCACCGTCATCCCGAAATCGGGGGACCGGCTCGCGGGGACCTGGCCCAGCGCGAGGAACTCCTGCCAGGGCAGCCCCAGCTCTTCCGCGACCGCCTGGAGGTATTTCCGGACGAGGTCCGTGGAGAACACCTCGTTCCCCGCCGGAACGGGAGTGTGCGTGGTGAATACGTTCGACGCGAACACCTGCTCCCGCGCCTCCGCGAAGGAGAGACCCTGTTCCTTCACGAGCGTCCGGATCCGCTCGACCGCGAGGAACGCCGAGTGTCCCTCGTTCATGTGGTAGACCGTGGGAGACAGCTTCAGGGCCCGGAGCGCCCTGACTCCCCCCATGCCGAGGAGGATTTCCTGCCGGATCCGCATCTCCCGGTCGCCGCCGTAGAGGGTCGACGTGATTTCCCGCATGCGGGGGGAGTTTTCCTTTACGTTGGAGTCGAGCAGGTAGAGGGGCGTGCGCCCCACCTGGACGCGCCAGATTCTCGCCTTGACCTGCTCCCCGCCCATGGGCACGTATATCTCCAGCGGCCGCCCTTCCGGGTCGTATTCCAGGGCGACCGGCATGTTGTACCAGTCGTTGTTGGGGTACAGCTCCTGCTGCCAGCCGTCCAGGTTCAGCTGCTGCCGGAAATATCCCTTCTGGTACAGGAGCCCCACCCCCACGAGCGGCAGTCCCAGGTCGGAGGCCGATTTCAGATGATCCCCGGAAAGGACGCCCAGGCCGCCCGAGTAGATGGGAAGCCCCTCGTCGATGCCGAACTCGCAGGAAAAGTACGCCGCGAGGAATCCCTTCTCTCCGCCGTAAGTCTCCTGGAACCAGCCGGGCGCCTTGAGGTAGTTCGCGAAGTTCTCGTGCACGCGCTTCAGATTGGCGACGAAGCTTTCGTCCCGCGCGGCGGCCTCCAGCTCGGCCTGCGTGAGGGAGCCCAGCATCAGGACCGGGTTCTGGTACGACCTCTCCCACAGGACGGGGTTCAGGCGGATGAACAGCTGCACGGCGTCCCAGTTCCAGGAGAACCACAGGTTCCGTGCAAGATCGATGAGCGGAAGGAGTTCCTGGGGGATGTTAGGCCGTACGTGGAAGTGCCGGATGCGCATGCGGGACGCCCTTTCCCGATCGTATTTTGCGTTTCCGGGCGCCGCAACGGCATCGACCGCGCAGATCGCCCAAACCTCAATGAAACATCAAGACGGGGGTTTCGTCAATTTCCGGAACGGGCAAACCCGGAGAAAAACCGGTCGTAAAAGAAAAACGGCCTGCGGATCACCCCGCAGGCCGCGGATTGCAATGGTGGAGCTGAACGGGATCGAACCGTCGGCCTCCTGAATGCCATTCAGGCGCTCTCCCAGCTGAGCTACAGCCCCACGTTTATGAAGGTAAGAATTTACCCCAGCCTCTCCGAAAAATCAACCGCGCCGGGAGAGCAGGAAGACGGCGCTCTCGGCGAACAGGTTCGGCCGCGCTCCTTTCAGCACCCGTCCGCCGCGGTCGGTGGAAAGGTATATCCGCCTCTCCACTGCGATCGCGTTTTTCCCGCAGTACTCGTCGAAATCGAGGAGGGAGCAGAAGTGGATGTTGGGCGTGTTGTACCACTCATACGGCAGGAACTCGGTCTTCGGCATCCGCCCGTTGAACATCAGGTAGAGGCGCATCCGCCAGAAGGCGAAGTTGGGGATGCCGACCACCCCCTTTTTCCCGACGCGCAGCATCTCCGAGAGGACCATGTCGGGTTTCTTCACCGCCTGGATCGTCTGATTGAGAATGACGTAGTCGAACGAACGGTCGGGGTAGTCGCGCAGCCCCTCGTCGATGTCCCCCTGCAGGACCGTCAGCCCCTTGGCGATGCAGGCGCCGACTCCCTCCTCGGAGATCTCGATCCCTCTCCCGGTCACCCCCTTCGTCCGGACGAGCTCCGCAAGGAGGGACCCGTCGCCGCACCCCAGGTCCAGCACTTTCGTCCCCTGGGGGACGAGATCGAGGATGACGCTGTAATCGATCCGGGATCCCGGCACCGTCAGCCCCCCGCGCCCGGCGCCGCGATCCCGTTGCGCGCGGCGACGTTCTCCAGGAAGTTCTTGACGATTTTATGCATCTCTCCCTCGTCCATCAGGAAGGCGTCGTGGCCGTACCGGGAGTCGATCTCGCAATACGTGATGTCGACGCCGTTCACCATCAGGGCCTTCACGATCTCCTTGGATTGGTACGGGGGGTAGAGCCAGTCCGACTTGAAGGAGATCACCAGGAACTTCGACTTCACCTTCTCCACCGCCTTGACGAGCGCGCCCGACGGCAGGGAGAGGTCGAAGTAGTCGATCGCCTTCGTTATGTAAAGATACGAGTTCGCGTCGAACCGGCTGACGAAGGCGTCCCCCTTGTATCGCAGGTAGCTCTCCACCTCGAAGTCGAGGTTGAAGCTGTAGCCGAGCGTCTTCTTGCCCCGGAGACGGCGGCCGAACTTCTCGTGCATGGAGTCGTCGGAAAGGTAGGTGATGTGCCCGACCATCCGCGCGAGCGCAAGCCCGTCCTTCGGAACCGTCTTTCCGTAGTAATCCCCGTCGTTGAAGTTGGGGTCCGCCATGATGGCGGCGCGCCCGACCTGGTTGAAGGCGATCTGCTGCGGCGAGTGCTTCGCCGTCGTGGCGATCGGGATCGACGCGAGCACGCGGTCGGGGTGCGAAACCGCCCACTGCAGCGCCTGCATCCCTCCCATCGAGCCTCCGGCCACCGCGAAGAGCCGGTCGATCCCCAGGTGGTCGACGAGATGCCGCTGCGCCTCCACCATGTCGCCGACGGTGATGATCGGGAACGAGAGGGCGTACGGCTTCCCGGTCATCGGGGAAACCGAAGAAGGGCCGGTGCTCCCCTGGCATCCGCCGATCACGTTCGAGCAGATGACGAAGAATCGGTCGGTGTTGAACGCCTTGCCCGGTCCGATGGTGTTGTCCCACCAGCCCGGCTTGGGTTCCTCCGCGGAATATTTCCCCGCCGCGTGCGAATCTCCCGAAAGCGCGTGCAGGATCAGGATGGCGTTGGACTTGTCCCGGTTCAGCCTTCCGTAGGTCTCGTAGGCGATCGTGACGGGCCCGAGCCGGCCTCCCCCCTCCAGCGCCATTTCGTGGGGCGGCTCGCAAAAGGTATAAAACTTTTTCTTGACCAGCCCGACCGGGCCGGCCTCTTTCCTGTGGGGCATTTCCTTCCCCTCTTCCCCGGAGGAAGAACTTCGGATGTAACTTTTTATATTAACCGGAGAGAATGACGCATTCAACCCGTGATTTGGACGCGGCCCGCGAGCTCGGCAAGGCGGCGCAGGATGGTCGCGGTGGCGCCCCAGATGGTGTGCGGCCCGTAGTCGAAAAAGTATACCCGGTGCGGCTCGCCCCGCGAGATCGATTCCGCGTACCGGTACCGGTCGAACTGTCCGAAGACCGAGAGGGGCGCCTCGAAGACCTCGGCCATCTCGAAATCGTCCAGGCGGAAGACGGCGGAAGAGGAAAGCCTGGACACGAACGGCTGGATGCAGAACCCCGTAACGGTCAGGACGGGATCCATCGATCCGAGGACCTCCACGTCCCGGCGCAGGATCCCCAGCTCCTCCCCCGCTTCCCGGAGGGCGGTTTCCAGGAGGTCCGCATCGCAGGGGTCGCGGCTTCCTCCGGGAAAGCAGATCTGCCCCTTGTGGTGCGGCACCCGTTCGGTGCGGCGGGCAAGCACCACCGTCACCTCGCCGCCGGCGGACCGCAAGGGGACGAGCACCCCGGCGGACCGCAACCCCTCGGGAGGCGCGACGCGAAGCGTTGCGGGCCGGAGGATCCCTTGCAGGCGAACGAAAAACCCGTTCTCTACCGCCACAGAGCCACCTCCACGACGCCGCCGGGGAGCAGCTCGACGGAGAATTTCATAAGCCCCGTGTCCATCCCCTTCAGCTTTTCGACCACCTTCTCCGCCGGCGCATGGGAGACGAGCAGGTATTCCGCCCCCCCCTTCTGCGACGCCTGCGGTTCCATTCTCGACAGGTACGGAAACCGGGTACGGACCGCATCGAGAAACGTCCGCTCCTCCAGCCGCGTGCCGCGCACGAACCGGACCCGCAGCGAGCTCTTACTGCGCGAGTACCCCTCCGCGTCGAGCTGGCCCTTCAAAACGTCGAGCCGGATCCGGATGCGGCGATACAGCTGCAGATCCCGGTTCCGCTCCACGGTCTCCTGGGAAAGCACCTCGAACAGGCGGGGGTAACTGAGCCGCTCCATGAGAAGGTCGAGGGGGTCCTTCCCCCACTGGGGCGTGCGGATCTCCAGCCCGTAACGAACGGAACAGCCGGGGAGCCGGTCCTGCGAATACAGGGCGAACCCCAGCTGCGAAAGGGATCGCTTCAGCGCCTCCCGCCGGAGGTACTCCTCTCCCTCCGCTCTCGCCCGCGCGATCGCCTCCGGCCTCCCCGACTCGTCGGGATCCAGGGGGCGGAGCCACTTCCCGTCACGGTACACGCCGCAGATGGGAGCCGACACGTCCAGCTCGTAGACCGCTTCCTGGGCGATCTCCCGGATCGTCCCGGGGGCCGTGGAGCCGGCGGCAACCGGCTTCTCGGCGGCGTCGGCCCTGGCCATGCCCGCGCAAAGCGGAAGTGCCAGGACGAAGGTCAGCGCAAAAAGGCGTCGCATGGCATCCGTTTCAGCCTGGATCGACTTTCTTTTCCAGCACGATGAACTCCGAGCGCTCGAACCCCAGCGCCCGGAAGAACCCCACGAGCCCCGCGTCGTTCCAGTTGACCATCGTCAGCACCTTTTCGACGTTGTGATTCCGGAAGTAGAGCCCGAGTTTCCCTATGAGGGCCCGCGCGACCCCCTTCCCCTGGAAGCCCGGGTCGACGCCCACGATCTCGATCCATCCGCTCTTGGGGATGGCGAACTCCCATCCGCGGATATCTCCCAGGACGAACCCGGCGATCTTGCCATCCACCTCGGCAACGAGGCAGCCGAGCGGGTTCCGCGCCAGCAGGTCGATGATCCGGGATTCCCACTGCGCCTCGTGCGGCCGTCCGGTGATCTTCTCGTTGATGTTGAGGATGGCTTCCGTGTCCTGCGGGCTCATCCGCCGCACCGTCACGTTCATCGTTTCCTCCTCCGGTCTCGCAAGTAGTTCCGGACCACGTCGGCGAGCACCGAGGGCCTCGCGTACCCCCGGAAAATGTTCTTGAACGAATCGTGGCCCGACACCGCGTTGAATAGGGCGTCGTGGATCCCCTGGTCGACCTTGGCCATCGAAAGAACGGTCCCCAGCGTCCCGGCGGCGTATCCGACCCTGCAAAGGTTGCGCATCCACGTGCCGTACATGTAATCCTCCCGGAGCGGCTCCGTCACCTCCTCGTACCGGCGGAAGGACGACAGCGAGATTCCGTGGTCCACCAGTGTCTCCGCCGCCAGGATCCCCGTCTCCATCGCCATGTTGATCCCTTTCCCCTTGAAGGGGCGAAGCCATCCCGTGGAGTCCCCCACCGTGAGGTAGCACTCCCCCACCGTCCCCTTCGCGGGCGCGCCCGGGAACTTTCCGCGGAACACCTCCTGCGAATCGAGGGAGACGGGCGGGAGATGATCGCGGACGATGTCCAGGGAGAGGAAGCCGAAGATGTCCTCGACCGCGGCGTGCGCCCCCGCCACGTTGACGATGATGTGGTCCCCTTTCGGAGTGATGGCCCCGAACTCCAGGTTGGGCATGCCGGGCGGGAACAGGTACGCGTAGATGATGCTCCCCAGCTTCTTCTCGATGAAGGAGGGGTCCGCGTGGATCTTGACGATGTAGGTTTGGATGAATTTCCCGGGGCGGCGGTATTTTCCGCCGGTGGCGGTCTCGAAGATGTCGACCATCCCCTCGTCGAGCCCGAATGCGCCGACCACCGCATCCGCCTTGAGCATGCCTCCTTCCGTGTAGAGGAAGACGCGCTTCCGCTCTCCTTTCGGGAAATCGATCCCGGTCACCCGGCTGCGGTACACCTCCACCCCTTCCCGCTCGGCGCAGGAAAGGAGGTACTTGTCGAACATCACCCGGCGGACGGTGTACGTCGCGGGGGACTGGCTGGGGCCCACGAGGAGGATCTCTTTCCCGCCGGCGTGGAGCCGGTAGCCGTAGATCTGCCGCTTGAAGATCTCGTAGGGGAGTTCGATGCCGAGACCGCCCCGGAGGATCTCCTCCGCGGGCGGGGAAAGCACCCCGACGCACTGGTTGTAGTGCCGCTCGAAGTCCTTCCCCTCGAACAGGACGACCCGCACGCCCAGGTCCCGCTCGCGGGACAGGCGCATGAGCCGGATGGCGGTCGCCGACCCCCCGGGGCCGCCCCCGACGATCGCGACCGTCTTTCCGCGGATCTCCTCACCGCCGGCCAACGCTACCTCCCCATGCCCGGCGCCCGGCTATTCCCCATCCGACGTGATGACGGCGAGGAGCTGCCCCTCCTCGACCCCTTCGTTGACCTTGATGCAGATCTCGCGGATCACGCCCGCGATGGGAGACTTCACCGCGTTCTCCGTCTTCATCACTTCGATGTTCATCACTTCCTCGCCGCGCTTCACCCGGTCGCCCGCCTTGAGCTGGCGGTCCTTGGTGCCGATCCGCCAGATCGTCCCCGTCACCGGCGCGCCGATCTCGTCCTTGATGGAGGGAGCGGCCTTCCTGACCGCCTTCCGCGCCGCCGCCGCATCGGGAAGCTCCACGGGAAAGACGTGCATGATGTTGTCGACGGAGAGGACGACCTGCTTGACGCCCCCCACTCCCTCGCCGATCGAGACGAGCTTGATCTCGTGGGGCTTGCTGCCCAGGGTGACCGATACGGAATTGCCGGGGCGCCGAAGCCCCCGGAACCAGACGGAGGTGGGAAGGATGGTCGTATTGCCGAAGGCATGCCGGAACCGGATGAAATCGACCGCTGCCTTCGGGTGCATCAGGTAGAGGACGAATTCCTCGTCCGTGGGCGGCCGGCCCAGCTCCTCTTCCATCGCCTTCCGGGACTTCCCCAGGCTGTCGTCCGGCAGGTGGGCCAGCGGAGAAGACTCGATCCGCTCCTTCTTTACCCTCTCCTCCCACCCGTCCCCGAACGCGCTGCGGTAGACCCAGCCCTTCGGCCAGCCGAAGGGGAGGGGGCCGTATTTCCCCAGGAGCAGGTTCTTGAGGTCGTCGGTCGCGCCGGAATAGAGCCGGTGGAGGATGTTCTCGTCGGCCTGGGAGAGGGCCTCCAGCCGCTCCCCCGACTGGAAATACCGGTCGAGGACGTGAAACAGACGGCGGACGCTCTGGTCTCCCCCCTCCTTGTGGAACCTCTGGACGATCCCCGCCCAGGTGGTCCAGGTGATCTGCGACCCCGGCGTCACGTCGAAGTACTTGATGATCCGGTTCCCGTACGCCATCCCCTTGAGGATGTCCGGCATCAGCTCCAGGAAACCGCCCTTTTCCGCCTGTTCGAAGGAGGAGGGAAATGCGCCGCCCGGCATCCGGTGGTCCGTCACGTCGTGTGAGAACCCCTTGTACTGGGACTCGAACTTCTCGTAGTTGCGGATGAACCCCCGGACGGCGTCGGAGGCGTCTCCCGCGCGCGCCATGTCCAGCCGCACCGGGAAGCCCAGCTCGCGGAAGTAGCGGGTGAGCGGCCGCACAGGCACGTGGCCGTAGAACCGGGAGAAAGCGTCGTCGGTGACGTCGAAGAGCCGGGCGCCCGCGCCGGCCGCCGCGGCCATCGCCGGGATCGCCAGCCCGTCGGTCGCGTGGCGATGGTACTGGAGAACGAGGTCGGGATGCTTCTGGAGGATGGCGTCCACCAGCTTTCCGATGCGCGCGGGGCTTCCCACCCCCGCCATGTCCTTGATGCAGAGGATGATGCCGCCGGTTCCCCCGCACATCGCCACTATTTCCTTGATCACCCGCAGATAGTAGGCGTCGGAGCATTCCGGCGACTCCGTGAAGGAGATCGCGGGCTCGAAGATCTTCCCCCCGGAGAGCACCTCCTCGGCGATCGGCGTCATGTTCGGGACGTAGTTCAGGAAATCGAAGCAGCGCCACACGTCGATCGAGGGAAGGAACGCCCGGACGGCGAGCCGGACGACGTTGCGCGGATACATCCGGTATCCCCACACGTTGGTGGAACGGATGAGCGTCTGCGTGAGGGCGTTGGGCATCCGCTCCGCCCACATCCGCGCTTCCTCGAAAGGATCGATCTTGTTGTTCAGGAGATCCTGGTGGAAGCGGGCGCCGCCGTGCACCTCGACGGAGAAGTAGCCGGTCTCGTTGTACAGGGGTACGAGGCGCGCCATGTCGAAGAGGGTGAACCGGTTCTTGTAGTCGCTCTGCCCCGTGTCGCGGGGGCCCGTGTTGGTGTAGAGGATCTCCTTCCCCTCCCGCAGGGCCTTGAGGAACTTCTTCGCCCCCTTC
>Ga0214473_10007905_pt1 | contig 12592 bp, 12 predicted proteins | sample RVTome_7_FD_203509 | JGI IMG/M metagenome (GOLD analysis project Ga0214473, IMG submission 203509) | Soil microbial communities from uranium-contaminated site in the Upper Colorado River Basin, Wyoming, United States - RVT98D197 | ecosystem: Environmental > Terrestrial > Soil > Contaminated >... | reverse complement strand
GGATGTACCGGCAGGTCTTTTCAGTCCCAAATTTCTCAAAATACAATCTCAATTCATGGAGAACCTGTATTACAGGTTCAGAGCCTGTCCCAAGGGCAACGATCGAAGAGATGGCTCAGCATCTTCCTTACGGCCGGATCTACAACATGTATGGCCTCACCGAAGCATCAGGGCCCACTGTCGCCGTAGCCAAACATGAGATGGCCATCGCCAAAGCGCCCTCGGTGGGGCGGCCTTTCATCAATACAGACATCCGGGTGATGAATGGAAATGGAGAAGAATGCAGGCCCGGAGAGATCGGCGAGATTGCCGTGAGAGGGGATCAGGTGATGAAAGAGTATCTGAATGACCCTGAGACAACCCGAGAAACCTTGAAGGATGGATGGCTCTACACAGGCGACCTTGGTCAAGTTGATGAGGAAAAGTTTCTTTATGTGGTCGATCGGAAAAAGGACATCATCATTAGCGGCGGTGAGAATATCTCCTCCGTGGAGGTAGAATCGACCCTTTACAAACATCCCAAAATCATGGAGGTCGCTGTGATCGGCATCCCCGATCCAACGTTTGGCGAAGGAGTTTGCGCCATTGTGGTCCCCAGAAAAGGAGAAACTCTTTCGGAGCAAGAGGTAATCGGTTATTGCAAGGAACACCTTGCCAGCTTTAAGAAACCTCGGAAGGTGATCTTTGTGGATGCCCTTCCCCGCAATCCCTCAGGCAAGGTTCTAAAGCGCGAGTTGAGAAAGACTTATGTCGGGAGTGACAAGAGAATATTCAGTACGTAATCCGTTAGGAGATAGAGAATGGATAGCCTGAAGAAATTATTTGAACCGAAAACGATTGCCTTAGTGGGGGTATCCAAGGATCCGAATAAGATGAGCCATTGGCTCATTCGAAATGTCGCTGAGGTGGGATTCCAAGGTTCTGTCTATCCGATCAGTCCCAGCGGAGGGGAAATCCTCAAATATAAAACCTACCCGAGCCTCAGTGCCTTACCGGAGCCTGTGGACCTTGTTCTTGTCAGTGTCGCCAGCAAAAGCGTTAAAGATGTGATCGAAGAGGCTTCCAAGAACAAGGCGGGTACCGCCGTCATCTTAAGTTCGGGATTTGGGGAAATCAATGATGAAGCTGGAAAAGCACTTGAGAAGGAGATTTTGAGAATCGCCCGCGAAACCAGTATGAGGATTATGGGACCCAATTGCCTCGGCATTTACAACGCCCATAAGAATTTGAATGGAACCTATTTCGCCATAAAGCCAGCCTTTAAAGGAAACATTTCTGTCGTGTCGCAGAGTGGGGCTTACGGGGGTGTATTGGTCAATGAAATGAACGCCAGAGGTATTGGCTTGGGGAAGTTTGCCAGTATAGGAAATCAGATGGATATTCGGCATCAAGAAGTGATCGAATACCTCGGTGATGATGAAGAGACTAAAGTCATTGGCCTTTTTGTGGAGGGGATCAAAGACGGACCTCAATTTCTTTCAGTGATCAAAAGAGTCTCCAAGATCAAACCCATTGTTATCTTCAAGGGAGGAAGAACCACGGTGGGCCTTCGGGCAGCGGCTTCTCACACAGGATCCATGGCTGGAGATTTTGCCATTGCTCAGTCCGCCTTCAAGCAAGCAGGGGCTCTTGTCGCTCACACCACCGAGGATTTTTTCGACTATCTCTTCGCACTGGCCTTGAATCATCACCGTCTACCTAAGGACGACAAATTGGCGATCATGACCATCTCGGGTGGGCCTTGTGTGACCGCCAGCGATTATTGTGAGGAGATTGGACTCGTTGTTCCTCAACTGAACGATACGACGAGAGAGAAGATAAGAAAATATATCCCCTTTTTCGCTGCTGATTCAAATCCGGTGGACATGACCGTGGGGACTCCGCCCGAAAATCTCGGACCATGCGTGGATGCTGTGCTTGCAGATCCGGATATATCAGGAGCCATTTCCATCAACTGGGGCTGGGATGTTCGAGAATTTGCCCAGGCTTTTGTTGATGCCGCATCAAAGCACGGCAAACCCATTCTGGCGTTTGTCAGTGAAAATCCTACGGTCCAAAAGATATTTCATGAAAACGGCATCCTCAATCTTCCTGCTCCTGAAAGAGCATCAAGAGCCTATTGGGGTTTGGTCGAATATAAAAAAAATAGAGAGAGAAAGGAGATAGAAAAGAAATTCAACTCCATGCCTTCCAAAAGGCTCGATGGATTGATAACAGGTGATACGTCCATTCTGAATGAGTATCTCTCCAAAGAGATTCTTAAAGATTATGGGATACCCGTATGTAATGAAGGGGTGGTTAATAACATAGCAGAGCTGGCAAACAAAGCGAGAGAGATCGGTTATCCTGTCGTGTTGAAAGTACTTTCGAATAATATCTTGCATAAGACCGAGAAAGGGGGAGTTCTCCTTAATGTCAGAGAAGAATCCGAATTGATCAATGGAGCAGCCGAATTAAAGAGAAGGTTCCCCGATAATATTTCCTTTCTGATTCAGGAATATGTTTCACCTGGAATCGAGATTATCCTTGGTGCCAAAAGAGACAACATTTTTGGGTTTGGCCCTGTGATTGCTTTTGGATTGGGTGGGGTATTTACGGAGGTACTGAAAGATGTTTCCCTTAGGGTTTCTCCCCTCTCCTGGAGCGATGCCTTGGAGATGATCCGTGAAATCAAAGGGTACCCCCTATTGAGGGGATATCGAGGGAAACCGTCTGTTGATGAGGATATGTTAGCCGAAGTCATTTTGCGTGTCAGTGAGCTGGCCATGCTTAATGATCGAATCCTGGAAATGGATATTAACCCCTTGATCCTGAACGGTCCTGATATAAAGGCTGTTGATGCATTGATCGTATTAGGAGAAGCAGTTAAGACAAAAGATCCTCTCAAGAAAGGCTGAGGTTCAATCGATGCTCATCGAAGGAAAATTTTTGGTCAATGCTCCCCGCCAGGAGGTATGGGATTTCTTATTCGATACAGAGAGGATGGCAAAATGTGTCCCAGGGGTAGAAGAGGTCAAAGCTGAATTAGATCGATCCTACTCGGCTAAGGTCAAAGCTAAAATTGGGTTCTTATCTGCAACCTTCCACCTCAAGATAACGATCTTGGAGGTCAAACCACCAGACCGTCTCCTCTCCCTTTTTGAAGGTAAGGACAATATAATTGGCAGCACACTCAAGCAGACGAATACCGTAGAACTCCTCAGTATTTCTCCTTCTGAAACTGAAATACGATACAAAAGTGATGTCACTTTACTGGGCAAACTTGGAACGCTGGGTCGTACGGTGATCAGGGGTAAAGCGACGCAGATGATGAAAGAATTCAGCGAAGCCGTGCGGAAAGAAATTGAAAAGGTGGCTAGGGGAAATACAGATACGAGGGAGGGATAAATGCAATCTTTTGATTATTATGAGGTCAAGACCCTTCGTGAGGCTGTTGAAATTCTCTCTTCTGGTGAAGAAATTCGGGTCCTAGCGGGAGGTTGTGGAATTCTTCTTCTCATGAAACAGAAAGTCTATTTTCCACAGGCGCTCGTCAATATCAAAAAGATTCCCGGATTAAACTATATTCGATCCGAAAATGGGGAGGTCCGAATAGGAACATTATCTACTCTCAACGAGGTGAAGACTTCTTACATCATTCAAGAAAAAATTCCAATTCTATCAGAAGCACTGGAATATGTAGCTACGGATCGAATTCGTAACATGGCGACCATGGGAGGAACACTTGCCCATGCGGACCCCAACTCAGATGTGGCCCCTGCATTGCTTGCCCTGGAAGCGAAGGTGAAGGTACTTGGAAGGGACGGTGAAAAAGAGATTCCCCTCGATTCTTTTTTCCAAAATTATTATGAAACCACTTTGCAATCCACAGATGTCATAAAAGAGATTATCCTACCTGCCCCTTCCTCGGGAATCCAAGGAACTTATGCCCGGTTTCAGGTGCGAAAAGCCATGGACAAACCCATGCCAGGGGTAGCGGTATTGGTTGGCCTTGAAGAGGATGGGAAAACAATCCGCTTAGCTCGTATTGCCCTCAGTGGTGTCGGGAACACTCCCATTCGACTGAAGGAAGCGGAGGAATTTTTAAAAGGGAAGGAGGATCATCCTGAGGCTCAAGAAAAGATGGCTTCTATGGTCAAAGAGAAGATCGACCCCGTGACAGAGTATCATTATTCTGTGGAATATAAAAGGGAGATGGCAGGGATCTTCATCAAGAGGGCTTTTGCTGAGGCATACCGGAGGACGATCTCTTTGGGAAGGAAGAGGAGTTGAAATGGAACGATATGTTGATCTTTCAGTGAATGGTGAATCTTACCGGATTTTAGTCAAAGAGACCGATTTTCTCGTTGATATCCTTCGAGATAGATTGGGACTCACCGGGACCAAGAAGGCATGCGATATGGGGGTTTGCGGTTCTTGCACGGTTCTTTTGGATGGGATGTCGATCAGTTCATGCCTCGTTTTAGCTCTGGATGCGGAGGGAAAAGAAATTACCACGATCGAAGGACTCGAAACGATAGAGGGGAAACTCCATCCCATACAGGAAGCCTTTTTAGATAAAGGAGCTGTCCAATGTGGGTATTGTACACCGGGAATGGTTTTAACCGCCAAGGCATTTCTGGAAAAGAACCCCGATCCAACGGAAACACAGATTCGAAAAGCTATTGCAGGAAATTTGTGCCGATGTACAGGATATACGAAGATTGTTGAGGCCATTTCAGAAGCTTCCAGGAGAATGAGGGATCAATGGTTCTCCTCTCGATTAGATACCAAAGAGTTGGATAGTCCTTAGCGAATAAGATAACGCGAACTCAAGTTCGCCAATATATAATGTCGGTCATCAATAGGGGGGAAATATAAAGTGAGGTTAGAGTTTCTTTGCGTTCAAATCTCATTATACCAGGCCTCTTAGGAATTCTCATTTTTCTCTTTCCAATAGTTTTTCCCAAATCCTACTGGATTACTATTTTCATCTATGTAGGGATTTATGGGCTGATCGTCGTCGGATACGATCTGTTATTGGGATATTGTGGCCAAATTTCTCTTGGGCACAACGCCCTGTTTGCGATTGGAGCCTATGCGACAGCCATTGCTACGAAATGGTTTGGATGGCCCCCTTTGGCCGCGATGGGGTGCGGTGTCTGCCTCACCTGTCTGATCGCCTTTCTTGTCGGGATTCCCACCCTGAGACTCAAGGGATACTATCTTGCCATTGCCACCATGGGTTTTGCCTTTATTGTGGAATCTCTGGTTCGCTCTACCTATTTTGGAGGTTCCTCAGGCGTCACCAATATCCCTCCCTTTAAACTGTTTGGTTTCGTCTTCGATTCAGATCGAAGCTACTATTATCTCGTCTGGGGCCTCGTGTTTCTATCGATTTTGGTCTGTCTTCGAATCTGCAAGACAGCCCTTGGAAGAGGGATGAAGGCGGTTCACACAGATGAGGAAGCAGCCGGCTGCATGGGGATCGATGTCGCCAGGATAAAGCTTCAGGCATTCGTACTCAGTGCCGCCTTGGCTGCTATTGCAGGGAGTTTGTATGCTCATTATGGAGCGACGATCGCTCCCGGTAGTTTCAACATCATGGTTTCGGTCAAACTCCTTTTGATGCTCTACCTCGGAGGGGCCGGGACGATCTATGGAGGTATTCTGGGAGCTTTCATCCTTTTCGCTCTCCCTGAGTTCCTGGGCCATCTGGAAAGGCTGGAGATGGCCTTGGAAGGTTTCGTGTTCATGCTGATTCTTATCTTCGTACCGGGTGGCCTCTTGGGTGGTTTGACCCGATTGTTAAAATTAACCAAAGGACATTTTCTCCGGAATAAGCACGACACGAGCGAAGGTTTTGGTGGAGTAAATATAGGATTGAAAATAGGAGACAGGTAAAGAGATGGATCATCCGATTCTGACCGGCCTTCGGGTTTGTAAGAATTTTGGCGGGCTCCAGGCATTGTTGAATGTTGACTTTGAGATTCGGCCCGGATCCATCTTCGCGGTCATCGGACCCAATGGTGCGGGGAAGACGACACTATTCAATCTCATCTCAGGAGTCTACCAGGATTACATGGGTGAAATTTGTTTCAACAGCGAACCGGTCAGCCATCGGCCGGCACATTTTATTGCCAACAAAGGGATTAGCCGTACCTTCCAGAACGTCCGCCTCTTCAAGAATCTGTCGGTTCTTGAAAATGTGATGGTGGGTTGTCACGGATGGGTCTCTCCAAAATATTCACGATCCATCTTTGGCATCAGGTCTGCCGCAAAAGAGGAGCAAGTCATCAGAGATTGGGGTCGAGAAATGCTGGGCTTTGTGGGAATAGATCATAAGGTAGACCGTGAGGTGGAGTCCCTTTCTCTGGGTGATCAAAAGCTTTTAGAGATTGCTCGTGCCCTCGCGGCAAGGCCCAAACTGTTGCTTCTGGATGAACCCGCCGCGGGATTAAACGATTTCGACATGGGTAAGTTGAAAGAAATTATTTTTGGAATCAAGGAACAGAACATCACCCAGATGATTGTAGAGCACAATATGAACTTCATTATGAGTATATCGGATCGTATCATGGTCTTAAATTTTGGAATGAAAATAGCTGAAGGAACGCCGAAAGAAATTGTATGCAATGAGAAGGTGATTGAAGCTTACTTAGGCAAGGAGCAGAAATTTGCTTGAGCTGCAAAATGCAACGACGGGATATGGTAAATTCTGTGTCCTGAAAGGTGTATCCATCCGGGTAGAAGCCGGTGAAATCGTCTGCATTGTTGGGGCGAATGGTGCAGGGAAAACGACCATCATGCGATCGATATCGGGTATTATTCCGCTCTGGAACGGAACCAAGCTTTTTCAATCGATGGATGTGACCCGACTGAGCTCGGTGACGTTGACCAGGAAAGGAATCATACAGATACCTGAAGGACGATTGGTCATCAGGGATCTCACCGTTGAGGACAATCTACGCCTTGGCGCCTATGCCCATTACTACAAGTTGAATAAATCCGAGTTGAGTCAGGATTTGGAACAGGTGTATCAACTCTTTCCCCGCCTTCAAGATCGCTTCAATCAAAGGGCAGGAACCCTTTCGGGAGGCGAACAACAGATGTTAGCCATAGGGAGAGGACTGATGGGGAGGCCTAAACTGCTGATGCTTGATGAGCCTTCTCTCGGCCTGGCGCCCCTACTGGTGAGGGATATGTTCAATACCATCAGAGAACTTCATCAAAAGGGGCTTCCGATTTTGCTGGTTGAACAAAATGTTAAGGCTGCCCTCCAAATTTCGAATAGAGGATATGTTTTGGAAACAGGGGAGGTTGTGATAGAAGGGAACTCCTCAGAACTTCTGGGTGATGAAAAGGTGAGGAAGGCTTATCTCGGAGCTTAATTTATAGGGAAAGGAGGTGGTCGAGACTTCATCGCATATTTTGAAATGAAACGTGGAATAAAATTTTTTCGAATCATGAGAAAGGAGGATGTTATGAAGAAAATGAATTGGATGGCTATTTTGATCTATGTTTTAACGATGACGTTTATGGTAGGTTTGACCCACGCAGCTGATACCATCAAACTTGGAGCCAGTTATGGAATGAGCGGCCGGATCGGGTGGATCGGTGGTGATTGTGTCGAAGGTGCAAAGCTCATTATAGATGAGGTCAATGCGAAGGGGGGGATCAAGGGAAAAAAGATTGAGCTTGTTGAATATGATACAAAAAACGAGCCCGATACGGCAAGGACGGTTATTGAGAAACTGATCAAGAAGGACGAAGTGGTGGGCATCCTCGGGCCAGTCACGACCACTGAGGTTCAAACCGTAACGCCGGTTGTGGAAAAGAACAAGATCCCCTTTGTCGTCGTTTCTGGAGGAATCGAAATCAATGAGAAGATCCTTCCTGAATACAAAAAAGAGGGGAAAAAGAGTTATATGTGGGCCCTGAGCGTGGGTACCGAAAGACAGAATGAGGTAAAGGTTCTCTGGCTCAAGAAGAAGGGTTATAAGAACCTGGGCAATATCGAGCCTCTCGATCAGATGGGCGATCTTTCACAGCTAACCTATAAGGCATGGTGTAAAAAATATGGTTTGAATGTAGTTGCGGAAGAAAGATTCGACAACAAGGGAACGGATTTCGTCACTCAAATGTCAAAGATCAAAGCGGCCAATGCAGATTCTATCGGTTCGATGTGTTCAGGAGCCCCGGCGGTGACCCTTGTCAAAAACAGAGACCAGGTAGGGATGAAAAATGTTCCCTTCATGCTCTCCGATGCGAACCTTTCAAAAAGGTTCATTGAACTCTTAGGAGAGAATACCGCCAATGTCTACACGGTGGCGGCAAAAATCGAGTTTGTCTCTTATCTGAAGGACAGCGATCCCCAGAAGAAAGTGATTACAGATTTCCAAAAGAAGTTTAAGGAAAAGTATAACAAAGAACCTAAGAGCTGGTTCTTTGCTGCCGTGGGTTACGACAGCGCCCTGATGTTCATCAAGGCAATCGAGGCGGTTGGGATCGACGGTGAAAAGATGCGTGACTGGTTGGAGAAACAGACCAAATTTGAAGGAGCCCAGGCCTTCTATTCCTGGAGCAATCTCGATCACCGCGGCATCGGTGTAGACCAGTGCTCGGTGATGGGGATCCAGGGTGACAAGTGGGTTCCGGTCGATTGATCACTTGATATGAAAGGGAAGGTCTTACTCGACCTTCCCTTTCATCCCTGTTTGCCTTTGTTCAACGTTAAGGTTATTGGAGAAAGCCATTGGAGACCCTCTCCCTTTATCTTCAGTTTGCTATGGCAGGCCTGACCATGGGCACTATTTACGCCATGGTAGGGATCGGGTTTTCCTTTATCTATAGGGTAACGACGGTACTGAACTTCGCTCAGGGTGAGTTTTTAATGCTCGGAGGGATGGTCGCCATTACGATGACCTCCATTTTCGGCTCGCCCCTTCCCGTGGCTCTTGTCATTGGAATTTTGACGGTGACGTTTACGGGGATGTTGTTCCATTTAGGCGCCATTCGGGTGCTGGGAAAGGCCGAGCCGGTCAGGATGATTCTTATTACCATTGCTGGATCGATGTTCCTTCAGGGAGTTGCATTTTTGATCTGGGGAACAGATGATTACACGATGCCGTCTTTTGTCAAAGTGGGGACGGTCACCCTTTTTGGCGCTGCCATCAACTCTCAAGTTTTTCCTGTTATCTTCGCTGCCATACTGATCACGTTTATCTTAAAGATCTTTTTCGACAAGACGATTTGGGGGAAGGCCACGACCGCCTGCGCCGAGAGTCGTGAGGCATCGATGCTGCTGGGCATCAATGTGAGCAGGATGGGAATGCTTAGTTTCGCGATGTCCGCCGGAATCGGTGCCATCGGAGGGATTTTAATAACCCCCATATGCATGATGCAATATCAAAAGGGAGTCCCCTTAGCCATTAAAGGAATTGCAGGTGCTGTCGTTGGAGGTTTAGGAAATATCTGGGGAGCCATGCTCGGCGGATTGATCATGGGGTTGGCAGAGGCATTGAGCGCAGGGGTGATTGCCTCGTACTTCACCGATGTGGTTGTCTTCATTATCCTTATCTTAGTGTTATTCATGAAGCCGGAGGGGTTGCTTGGAAGGAGACGTTAGGATTTGAACGGCTTCATGATTAGCCGAGACTGACGTCGTTTAAAACTCGGAGAACCACCGGAGGGGAAAATGTGCCATTTTTGTACTCAACACGCTGACGGAGGAAAATGGTTTGAAGCCGCCCAAAACTATGCTGCAAAAATGTACCAGTTTAAGAAGAAGGCAGCCAAGGCGAAGGAAGCTGAGTACATCGAAAAGAAGAAGGCGGAATTGCAGAAGATGCGGGAGAAGGGCGCCCTGATTGAGGAGGGCGAAGGCTGGTACATGGATGATCGAGGTGAGTTTTATGTTAAACCGGGTGCGGCGCTCGATCTAGATATCATGGTTACTGATCTTGTTCAGGAGGTGATCGAGGCCAAGGCCCTCAATCTTGATGAGCTTCCTATGTTAAAGAAGAAGGCCAAGAGCTTCATGGACAAATACCATACCGGTCAAGTGGTGACTTATGAAGAGGCACAACAGATGCTCGAAATTACATGGCCCATCGGGCTCATGGAATGTATCTGCCGTCGGGAAAGGAGAGGAATGTATAACGATCCGATGGCCCATACTTGTTTTTCTTTGGGGGTCGGGCTTTACAAATGGGAGCGATGGCCGGAGACATTTCGAGGGATCACTTTCCTCTCTGTTGAAGAGGCGAAGGAGCGGCTAGCTTATTTCAATAAGAAAGGTTGCGTCCATACGCTTTGGACTTTTTATACCCCTTATATAGGGGGGCTTTGCAATTGTGAGTACCCGACCTGCCTGGGAATCCGAGGCCGGGTGGACTATGGAATCGATGGAATATTGTATAAAGGAGAATACGTCATCGTGCCCATCCCTGATCGATGTACCGGCTGTGCGGAATGCGTTAAATTCTGCCAATTTGGTGCTATGTCGATGAGCCGCAGCCGAAATAAGGTGACGGTGAATATGCAGAAGTGCTTTGGCTGCGGCCAATGCCTGGTTCATTGCCCGAATACAGCCTTTAAACTCCTGGAAAGAGAAAAAGCCTTGGGAGTGAGAGATCATTGGTAGCCCTTATGAAAAACGGGAGCGCTGACCATGTTGATGGAGATATCGATTGATAACGAGAAATGTAAGGTGCCCATGGGATGCAGGCAATGTGTACGGGTCTGCCCTCAGTGCGTATTTCAACTCCACTTGAAAAGGTTTGAAAGATTCCTTGAGATGCCCTTAGAGGACTGGGAGCTCAGGGTTTATTTCCCGGATATGTGTTCAGGGTGCATGGAATGTGTGAAGATCTGCCCCCTCCATGCCATCAAGGTGAGGCCAGCAAAAGTTCAGAAAGGGGAAGTGGCTTCCGCAACATGAGTGAAAAATATTCCTATTCCTTAAGTCGTGAGTTAATGGAATTACTGGATGGAGAGTTTCCGGTTCCTCCTCTGATGGAGGCTTATCGGAAAGTTCTTCGAGAGTCGAGCCATGAACAGAAAGAAAAGATTGATGAAGAAATTTTCGGAACCTTTGGCCTTCGCCTCGCCTTAAGGATTTTGGAGTTGGAGGGGAAGTACCGCGATCGGTCGGCCGAGCTGATTTATTGGGTTGCAGAACAGACAGACCATCCGTTCTGCTCCGTCCAGCAAAGGCTTCTTGAAATCGGGATGCTGGCTGTTATGAACGAAAACAAATGGAAATACAAAGAGGTCTCTTATAAGCGGTTGGCTTATGAGGTGAGCAAGTGCGTTGTTTATGACGCAATGAGAGAGATGTTGGATAAAGAAATTGCCGACCAGGTTCCATGTCGCCATCTTTGCCTAAGGTTTCTTCGAGGTATTTGCGAGGGCACTGGGATAGGAGATTCCATGACCCTCGAGATGCCTTCCAAAATTTCTGATAAGGCCGGCTTCTGCCTTTTTGGTATCGGTTATCGATTTCAAGAGAAAGGAAATATATCCAGGAAATCAAAAATAGCGCGATAAGCCTATGGAAAATCGATACGACATTTTCCCTCCTTTGAATGAGGAGCAGTTGTTGATGCTCAAGGCCGTCGCCCGAATTGTGGAGAAAGTCATTGCTCCCCGGGCTGCTGAAGTAGATGAAAGGGCGGAGTTTCCCTGGGACGTCCAGAAAGTTCTGGCTGACACAGGACTTTTGGGTCTTCCCATTGCCAGGGAATATGAAGGACTGGGTGAGGGCGTCTTGATGATGGCCTTGGTCTTGGAAGAGCTTACAAGAGGCTGCTTTACCTCGGGTATGATAGTTGGGACGACGGCCATTTCCGTCTACCCGATGGATCTTCTGGCGAGTGAAGAACAGAAGAGGAAATACTATCCACGAATGGCGACCGGAGAGATCACTCCCTGCGTGGCTTATACCGAGCCAGAATCCGGGAGCGACCTTGCTTCTCTTCGGACAACTGCTCTCCGGCAGGGAGACCATTGGGTCATCAATGGATGCAAACGCTGGATCACCCATGCCCCGGTTGCTGACCTTATCATCCTTTTTGCGAGGACCGATCCCTCTTCAAAGAACCACCGGGGAATTAGCACTTTCGTCATAGAAAAGAAGACGAAAGGAATCTCTGTGGGCCGTTATGAGAACAAGATTGGGGCTCGTGGCTCTGTCACCTCGGATCTGATCTTTGAGGATGCAAAAGTACCACTTGATTGTCTCATGGGCGAAGAGGGCAAGGGTTTTGTGACCGCGATGAAAAGCCTTGAAAAAGAGAGGATCATCGCTGGATCTCTCGCACTGGGTTCCTCCAGGGGTGCCATTGATTACGCGACTCAGTATGCGGGAGAGAGGAAACAGTTTGGACAGAGAATCGGGGAATTTCAGGGATTGCAATTTCTCTTGGCGGATATGAGAACCAGATACGAAGCGAGTCGAGCCCTATTGATCCTGGCTGCGCAAAAAACGGATGGAGGATCACCCGACCGGACCCTTTACGCTTCGATGGCGAAACTCTTTGCTTCGGAGGTTGCTATGGGAGTGACGACCCAGGCGGTCCAGGTGCTTGGCGCATATGGGGTCAGCCGTGAG
>Ga0214473_10007904_pt1 | contig 12593 bp, 9 predicted proteins | sample RVTome_7_FD_203509 | JGI IMG/M metagenome (GOLD analysis project Ga0214473, IMG submission 203509) | Soil microbial communities from uranium-contaminated site in the Upper Colorado River Basin, Wyoming, United States - RVT98D197 | ecosystem: Environmental > Terrestrial > Soil > Contaminated >... | reverse complement strand
CGACAAACTCGGCGAAGGGGGAATGGGTGTTGTCTACAAAGCCGAAGACATCAAACTCAACCGTACTGTAGCTCTTAAATTTCTCCCTCCCTCTTTTTCTTATGATAAAGAAGCTAAAAAAAGATTTATTCATGAAGCCCAATCAGCATCAGCGCTTGATCATTCGAACATATGCAATATTCACGAAATAGGTGAAACTACAGAAGGACAATTATTCATAGTAATGGCTTATTATGAAGGTGAAACGTTGAAGAGTAAAATTGCAAATGGGGCACTTGATAGTGTTGAAGCCGTTAAAATTGTCCTGCAAATAGCTGAAGGTTTAAATAAAGCACACGAGAAAGGAATAGTTCACAGAGATATAAAGCCTGCTAATATCTTTATTACGAATGAAGGAATTATAAAGATACTGGATTTCGGATTAGCAAAGTCATCACGAAGAACTCAATTGACTGATATAGAGTTTACTACAGGTACATGCAATTATATGTCACCTGAACAAGCATTGGGAGAAGAAGTAGATCAAAGGACGGACATTTGGGCATTGGGAATTGTGATGTATGAAATGCTGACAGGTGAACTTCCTTTTGATTCCAATTTTGATCAGTCAATCATATATTCAATATTAAACAAAGAACTAGACATTGAGAAACTTAAAACTCAGTTACCCGAAGGCTTTAGCTTTATAATTTTCAAATGCTTGAATAAAGATAAGAATAAAAGATATCAGCAAATTGAAGAACTTATTCCTGAGTTAATAGAAATAAAAAAAGATAGTCCAATCACTTATTCCGCCCTACAGCCTAAACTTCCTCCTTTCCTTAGTAAAGGCAGTGGAGAAATTATTACTGAAAAAACTGTCCTCGTAGCACGTGAACAAGAATTGGAGAAACTTGAAAGATTTCTTGACTCTGCACTAGCTGGTAAAAGCCAATTAGTTTTTGTTACCGGAGAATCAGGTGCTGGTAAAACAGCTTTGGTACAAAAGTTTTCCATTTATGCACAAAAATTGAATCCTAACCTTATAGTTGTAAATGGAAAATGCAATGCACATACGGGTTTCGGCGATCCCTACTTCCCTTTTATCGAAGTACTAAATCTTTTAACCGGTGATATTGAATCCAAATATAAAGCAGGTGTTATTTCCAGGGAACACGCCCTGCGTCTATGGAAACTAGCACCTATAACAAGCAGAGCAATTACAGAAAATGGGACAGATTTAATTAATATTTTCACTAACGGAACTTCACTTGTTTCACGTGCTTCTGAGTTCTGCACAGGAAACTTAAACTGGCTCGTACAATTAAAAAAACTTGTAAAAAATAAATCTACCCTTCCAATAGATTTAACAATTCAACAGAGCAATATATTTGAGCAGTACACGCGGGTTATTCAATCAGTAGCTGAAGAAAAACCCTTGCTTATTGTGTTGGATGATCTACAATGGATTGATGCCGGATCTGCAAACTTATTTTTCCATATTGCACGTCAAATAAAAGGAAGCCGGATATTTATCATAGGTTCATTTCGCACAACTGAAATTAAAGTAGAACGAGACGGAAAGCGCCATCCGATCGAAACTGTTTTTAATGAACTAAAGCGTGATTACGGAGAAATAGAAATAGATTTAGATAAGCTGGAAGGACGAAAATTTGTTGACGCATATCTTGATATTGAGCCAAATAATCTGGGTGACGAATTTCGAAAAACACTTTTCATGCAAACTAAAGGACATCCCCTTTTCACGATAGAACTGTTTCGTGAAATGAAGGAACATGGAATGATTGTAAGGGATCAGGCAGGAAGATGGGTTGAAGGAAAAACATTCGATTGGAAAAGACTTCCTTCCAGAATAGATGCGGTAATAACCGAACGTATAAACCGTTTAACAAAAAATATGAGAGATATTTTATTAATAGCCAGCATAGAAGGCGAAGAATTTTCGGCAGAGGTTGCAGCACGTCAATTGAAGATGGATGAAAAGGAGTTGATAAGGATTTTAAGCAGTGAACTTGAAAAGCGTCATCAACTGGTTACTGCTAAAGGTATTAAAACCCTTGTCACGCAGCGTATCTCCTGGTACACTTTCCGGCATATCATGTTTCAAAAGTATCTTTATAACACCCTGGACAAAGTCGAGAGAGTCCATTTGCATGAGGAAGTTGGAAATATAATGGAAGAACTTTATGGAGAAAAAGTTGATGAAGTATCAGTTCAATTAGCAAGGCATTTTCAGGAAGCAGGAATACCTGCAAAGGCTTTTGAGTATTTAGTTAAAGCAGGAACTCGAGCTGTACATTTTTCAGCTTATGAGGAAACAATTGTTCTTTTTAAAAAAGCATTTGATATTTTAAAAACTTTTCCGGAAAGTGCTGAGCGTGACCAGCAAGAGCTAGGTATTATTATGCCTATAGCCGCTGCATCTCAGAGCATGAAAGGATTTGGAACGCCTGAGATTGTAACCTACTGTAACCGGATAGAGGAACTTTGTAAAAAGATTGGAGATGCACCGCAAATTTTTTACGCCTTTTATTTTCTGGCAAATTTTAATTGGTTACGTGCAAACCATAAAATAGCTTTTAATTTTACAGCACAAATGATGCAGCAAGCTCAAAAGGCAAAAGATGCAGAAAAAGTTGCACTATCCCATTATCTGCGGGGAACTCTTTACTTTTATTTAGGTAATTTGACGCCAGCCATAGAAAATCTTAAAAAGATGAATCATTTTTATGATCCTGAGAAAAACTCAAATTTAAAATATATTTTCGGAATGGATCCTGGTTTAGTCAGTGGATTTAATACAGCATGTGTTTTGTGGTCTCTTGGTTATCCGGACCAGGCAGAGCTGCAAAGTCAAAAAATGTTAACTGAGGCCCATCTTAACGATCATTATTTTAGTTTAGTAACTTCTCTCGCTCTCGGTTCACTATTGCAAATTTTGCGCAGGGATATTACAACACTTGAGCAGCTAGGGAAAGAAGTATATAATCTTGCTGAGAAAAAAGGCTTTGTTCTTTTTATGGGAGTTGGGTTATTTAAAATTGGGTTTGTATTAATACACCAAGGGCAAGTTAAGGAAGGAATAAGCAAACTTCATCAAGCTTTAGAAATTTATAAGGTAACCGGACTCAGGTTCAGTCTTACTGATCTCCTTGGCAGCCTTGCCGAAGCCTACGGAATGTATGGGGATAAAGAGAAAGCAATGGATTTCATGGAGCAAGCGATTACAGAAGTACAAAGAGGAGGGGAACAATATTATGAAGCTGAACTATACCGGATCAAAGGTGAATTGCTCCTCATGGATGCAGATAAAAAAGATAGTAAAGAAGTAGAAAAAGAGGTAATAAAATGTTTTCAACAATCCTTAGCAATAGCAAAAAGACAAATGGCAAAATCTTTTGAGCTTCGAACTTCAGTAAGTCTATGCCGCCTTTTACAGAAACAATCTAAAAAGGAAGAAGCAAGACAACTGCTTACAAAAATTTATAACTGGTTTACTGAGGGATTTGAGTCACGGGAATTGAAAGAAGCAAAGACTCTTCTAGAGGAATTTAAATCGGGAAACTAATTTGGCTTACCAATAATTGAATATTTTAAAATTCGAACAGAGAATGATAAAACTATTTCACATTTGTTTTTCGTGTCTTGATTTTTTTGTAGTTAATTATCTAAGATAAATCAATGGATGATGACAATAATAAAATATATACTGCAAAATTAGAATCATTGATCGATCTTGCTCAACTACTTGCTCTGCAAAATGATTATGAAGAAGTATTGCGATTAGTTGCTGAAAAAGCATCTAGTCTTGTAAATTCAGACGTCTCACTAATTATGATGATTAATCCAAAAACACGGAACACAATTAAGACAATTTATAACGAAAAAAATGTTGGTGATGTACAAAATAATGTGGTGCATACTAATGTAAGCGGCTGGGTGATCTTAAATGACACCTCATTGCTAAGTCTTGACATACAATCTGATTCACGGTTCCGCACAAAACTATTCGATAAAGTAAAAGCAAAATCTGCCATTTGCGTGCCGTTTAGAGTAGAAAAAATAATAATTGGTACATTATTACTTCTAAATAATTCAGGCAATTGTTCTTTTACTGAATCTGATCTTTCACTGATTGAAAAATTTTCTGCAGTCATTTCACCCTTTTTACACAGTACACAATCTATTGCTCAATATTTTATTGCTCCATTACCACAGGAAACTCTCTTAAAGAAATATGAAGTCCAAGGATTATTAGGAAGGAGCAAAAAGTTTATCCAGTTATTACAGACAATCGAATCGGCAGCCCGTTGTGATGTTCGTGTTTTGCTGGATGGTCAAAGCGGCACGGGTAAAGAGCTGATTGCAAAAGCTATCCATCATTACAGTTTCAGGAATGACCGTAAATTTGTAGCAATCGACTGCGGTGCTATTCCTGCAAATCTAATTGAGAGTGAACTCTTTGGTCATATCAAAGGTGCATTTACAGGCGCAAATTTTTCGAGGAAAGGTTTATTGGAAGAAGCTAACGGCGGTACATTTTTTATGGATGAGATTAATAATCTTACTATAGAGCTGCAAGCAAAATTACTTCGGTTTCTTCAGGAAAATGAAATTCGTCCCATTGGCAGTAATGAAACTTATAAAGTTGATGTTCGAATTATTGCTGCGTCCAGCATATCACTAAAACATTTAGTAGATGAACAGAAATTTCGGGAAGATTTATTTTACCGGCTCTATGTCTATCCTATTGCTGTTCCGCCATTAAATGAGCGTTGTGAAGATATTCCATTATTGGCTTATTATTTTCTTAAAAAATACTCGCTGGAACAAAAGAAAAAGATTGAAATGTTTCATGAAGAAATATTAGACTTTCTAAAATACCATTCATGGTCGGGGAATATAAGGGAGTTAGAGAATTTTGTTGAGAGGCTGGTTACTTTAGCACAGCCGGAAATGCAAGTAATCGACTCAAGTATTTTGCCCGCAGATTTCCGGGAAGAGTGGCAAGAGGTCAAAGCAATTTCTCCTAAATATGATTTGAGTAATTCACTTGAGAAAAACCTTTTGGATTATGAAATAAAACTGATAAAGAAAGTGCTGATGGAATGCAATTGGAACCAGTCGAAGGCAGCCCGCCGGTTAAATATTTCAGAGCACACAATTCGTTATAAGATGAATAAGTTGGGTATTAATAAATCAGATAATCAGAATAAATTATAAAGGTCAGCTTACGCAAAAGTGAAAAATACAATCCCAGTTCCTAATGCATGGCACTAAAAATCAAAGGAGCTGGGTTTGTTTAAGCATTTTTATTCTTGCCTTGTGTAACGTGAGTTATAGAGGATAAATCCCAGATAACAATACATCAAGGCGGACCAAACTTCAAATAAATATCAAGGTTCAAATCTCAAAACAGAAATTTAAATTCAGTATTATTTCTAAAAGACTTCTGAAAAAATTCTTATCTGTCATATTGAGTGAAGCGAAATATCTCAATTTTAGATTAAAATAAGATTCTTCTCCACTTTCAGCGGATCAGAATGACATCAAAATAATAATTCAGAAGTCTCCTTAAAGAAAGAAGTAAAAGTTTTAGTTTATTTTTAGAGATTGATGATTGTGATTTGGTTCTTATTTGTTTTTTGTTTTTTGACATTTGTTATTTTCTACCAACATGTTCCTATGGTAAAAATGTCAAAAGATAAATACAATGCACCAATTCCTCTGTTCTTCCAAAAATAAACTACAAGAAGTCGTCAAGCGTGTCGAAAATAATTAAATAGCAAATCTGGAATTCGTCTATACTGACGAATTTTTTCTTTGCAAATTTCTATCCCTTCTTAATTAACTCACAGAATCGCTCGCAAATTAACTAATTAGTGAAATCAGAATTGATACTCTTCATTGGCATTCATATTGGGTATTTGTTAGGCAACAAAATTTTATAACAATATAAGGAGTAAGAGTCATGAAACGACTTAGTTCATTTCTATTAGCTTTCATTTTCTCAGTTCTAATTTGCAGCTGCAGCGAAGATAATTCGCTTGGACCGGTTACAACACCAGATGATGAGCAGTCAACATCTTTATCTAAGCATTTTACAAAATTAAATTTTACAGGAACTGAGAGCTTAGATGCTGTTAGCGATCCATCTCGTGTGCTTGACCCCGGAACAATTAATTTCAGAGGGAATAAAATAATTATAACTGGATTTACAATACTGGATGATATTACTGTAAATATTGAGGGTATGGGAACAATGGTTGGTAATACAAGAATTGTAATAAATGCAGTTTGGAATAAGGACACCTATACAGGACATACCTTTGGTACATTTACTAAAATATTTGATGGGGTAGATGCATGGAAAGGTACTTTTAATGCACATCGAAGCAAAATTGGTGAAAATGAGTGGGTAGAAAATTTAAAATTTAAAGCAGTGGGAGTTGGTGAAAATGAAGGCTGCACAATGAAGGGGAAAGGATTGCTTAAATCACCAATGCCGATACCTTTAGTATTTTCAGGACCAATTGAGGGAAAGATAATCGTTCCGAATCCGCATAAGTGAGTTTACTATGGCTAATTATTTAATGTGGTGGTTGTGATGAAGAAATCAACCATGAGGACTCCAAAATTAAGTATTTATTTATGAGCTAAATTTTAACAACAGAAGGAGTAAGAATCATGTTACTAAAAAAGAACTTTTTGCAAACTTCCCGAAAGAGTATGTTGGTAATACTCTGCATATTGTGCTTCACTTCAATAAGTTGGGCACAACTGGGATGGGAAACTAAAGCCCCAATGCCAACGGCAAGAGGCTGGTTATCTACATGTGTAGTGAATAATAACATCTATGCAGTTGGGGGAGCAACGGATATAGGATCAAATCTCGATGCACTGGAGGCTTTTGATCCATTGACAAATACGTGGACAACAAAGACCCCAATGCCAACTCCAAAAGGATGTGCCGTAGCTTGTGCAGTTGATGGAATTATATATGTGTTTGGAGGAGGGTGGTATACTGTTTATTCAACCGTGGAAGCATATGATCCTTCAAATGACACATGGACAACAAAATCACCCATGCCCACAGCAAGGTCGGGATTATCTGTATGTGAAGTCGACGGAATAATATATGCAATCTCAGGATTTACTGATTTGAGCAACAGCACAGGCACCAATGCTGTCGAGGCTTATGATCCAAAAACCGATACATGGACAACGAAGGCACCAATTCCGACACCCAGGGCTTACTTTGCAACTTCAGTTGTTAATGGTATTATTTATGCGATTACAGGATTTGATAGAATGAGCGCACCAAGTTTAAGTAATGTTGAAGCGTATGATCCCGTCTCAGATGTCTGGACAATAAAAAATGATATGCCAGATCCTAGAGCAGGCATGACTGCTTATACTTTTGATGGGAATATTTATTGCTTTGGTGGTGTGGCTTATGGCGGCGGACCTTGTTATTCAACTATTAGTAAATATTATCCTGCATCAGATACCTGGGAAGAGTTTTCGGATATGCTGTATGCAGCTTTCAGTATTTCAAGCAGTTCAATAAATGGGAAGTTATACTTGATAGGCGGTTTAAATGATGCCAGAACTCCTTTAGATATTGTATATGAAATTGATCCTCAAATAGTACTCCCGGTTCCGGTTGAACTTGTTTCATTTACTGGGAATAATGTTAATGGAAAAGTTCTATTGGAATGGAAGACTGCAACGGAATTAAATAACAACGGTTTTGAAGTTCAGAGAAAAGCTGCTGAAAGTGATTTTGCAACTATCGGATTTGTAAAGGGACAAGGAACAACAACAAATCAAAAAGAATATTCTTACACTGATAAAGATTTAGCTGATGGAAAATATTTCTATCGCCTAAAGCAAATAGACTTTGATGGAACATTTGAGTACTCAAGCGAAATTGAAATCGAAGTAAGAATAATTGATAAATTCACACTTGAACAAAACTATCCTAATCCATTAAACCCAACAACGACAATAGGATACGTACTCAAAGATAAGAGTAATGCAAAACTCACTCTGTTAAATGCAATAGGAGAAGAGATTGCAGTACTCGTGAATAAAGAACAAGATAAGGGATATCACAAAGTAGAATTCAATGCAGCAAACCTTACAAGCGGAGTTTCCTCCAGAGGCGGATACGCCTCCGGCGTATATTTCTACCAGTTGAGAGCAGGCTCTTTCGTTGAAACAAGGAAGATGATTTTGATGCGTTAATTTTTAAGTGAGACTCACCTTGCACTTAAGTGAGATTCACCTTTGCGTGCAGGCATCGGTTTCAGGTGAGTCTCACTTGTGTGTTTTTTATTTGAGATATTTTTCATACCACTCTCTCCTCAGCTCATCGCTTTCTTTTCTATTCTTTCTAAGAAAATGATCCCCATTTTTTGGTAAAACAAGTTGGTGTGGGATTTCATATTCATCAAACTTTTTAGCAAGCTTAATTGATTGATTCGGCGAAACCGTCTCATCTTCAGCGCCATGAATTAGGAGATAAGGAATTTTTGGAAGTTCGCTCACAAAATTTATTGCTGATCTTTTATTTAATTCCTTCTCAAGTCTTTCTTTCCCAATAAGATTTTCATAATAGCTTTTTAGTTTGGAGTTTGATTTTGCATATTCTGCCACGTTTGAAATTGCTCCGACTAATACGGCACATTTAAAGTTTGGATTATTTCTTAGAGTTAAAAATGTCATCATACCGCCGCGACTCCAACCCTCAATTCCCCAAAGCTTAACATTTGCTTGCGGTATTTCATCAGCAAGCGGAATTAAGTTAAGAATATCATTAACATCACTACCGCCAACTTCATCTTTGCCTTCGCTGCGGGCATTTCCTCTGTACTGAGATGCAAAAACACAATAGCCCCAGCTTGCAAGCTGTCCGTAAATCCCTCTCGCAGTGAAAGAATCTATCGCACCTTTATTTCCAGCCCCGCCTCTGCACCAAATTACGCATGGATATTTTTTGGAATTATCTTTCGGATAGGCAATGTATCCTTTTACTTTCAAGCCGTCAGACTGGTAGGTTATTCTTTCAACAACTGTATTTTCAATTATTTCCTTACCCCATCCGCTGGCAATCATCATTTGCTGCTGATCGTTTAATAAAATTTTTTCTCTGTGCAGAATTCCTATGCGGGGCAATTAATTCTCATCATTGAATTTGTAATACTGTTCGGTATATTTCTGTAGTAAATATAAGTAGGCGAGTTGATCTTTTTAACTTTATACTTGCTTAAAACTCTCTCTAAAAATTCAGAGTCTTCACTGTAACGGATGTCTCTGAATCCATTGAGTTCAATAAATACTTTTCGTTTACCAAAAAATGAAGCTCCGATTATACAGTCGGACAAATGAATCAACCTGCTGGGGTTTTCTTTATCGGGAACGAATTGATTACCAATTACCTTTACTCCTCCGTGCAAAAAATCGACACCGGGATTTTCCTTTAAAAAGTTTAATCGATATTTAAGATGATCTTTTGTTATTTCATCATCGCAGTCTAAAAAAGTTATATAACTACCTGTAGAATATTTTATACCTTTATTTCGTGCAGAAGGAAGATTCTTATGATCTTGATAAAGAACTTTTATTTTACTCGAAAGTGACTGGTAGTACCTAAGAATGTGAAGTGAATTATCCTTACTTCCATCATCAATGGCAATTAATTCCCATTCTTCACAACTCTGATCCAATACCGAGTCTATTGCTCTGCTTAAATATTCCTGCCCGTTGAATACAGGCATTATGATAGATATTAGTTGAGATTTAGAATTTATAATCATGAACTATTAATTTTTATTTAAAACAAATATTTAGCTGTTTTTATCGAATAAAGAACAAGGATATTGGCAGAACAATTCTTTTTCAGAAAAAGTTTAACACATTTTAAATTATACCGATTTAGTATATTTGTTTCGAATTTAATAAAGAAATAGATATTATGACTAAAAATCTAAGAAAGAATTCCGAAAAAAAACAACTTAAAAAAAACTATAAACCAATTATTCAAAAAACAATCATTGGGCTTGTTTTAATTATTATAGCTGGTTTCTTTGTTTACAATAATTTAATAAAAAAAACGGAGCCGGCAATGGAATATTACACTTTTACAAAAGAAGGCGAGTTAGTTCTCTCCGATTCTCTTGGTAATGCAAAAGTAAAAATTGATATCGAGATTGCCAACACTGATTATGACCAACAGCTTGGATTGATGAAACGGGTTTCGATGGGGGAAAAGCAAGGAATGCTTTTTATTTTTTCAAGTGATGAAATGCGATCATTCTGGATGCGGAACACGCTTATATCACTCGATATGATTTTTATGGGTTCGAATAAAAAAATTGTTACAATTCACAAAAACACAAAAATACTTTCCAATCAATCATATCCTTCAACTAGTCCGGCTCAATATGTATTAGAAGTGAATGCTGGATTTACAGATAAATACAAAGTAAATGTCGGTGATGTGATTAGTTGGAGTGTCATTCCTAAATTGTGATTGAACTGTTAGAAGAGAATCTATAATTTCAACAATTATATCGAACAGACAGTCAAGTTTTTTTTAATTATTTACCGTACAATTCTCTCTCAACCAACTCTAAGATAATGTGGGCAACAGTAATGTGTCCTTCTTGTATTCGCTGTACATTATATGAAGGAATAACAATTGGAAGATGTACAATACCTTTCAGCTTACCGCCAGACCCGCCGAGGAAGCCAATAACTTTCATTTTCTTGTTTTTGGCCATTTCGGCAGCTTTTAGAACATTAGGCGAGTTTCCGCTTGTGGAGATTACAAGCAGGATATCACCTTCATTTCCCAAACCTTCAACACTTCTCTCAAAAACATTTTCAAATCCAATATCATTTCCGCCGGCCGTAAGATTAGATGTATCAGTTGTTAGTGCAATTGCGGGAAGAGCCGGACGTTTAATATTGTGGCTAAGTCTTATCATTAGTTCAGTTGCAATGTGCTGGCAATCCGCAGCGCTTCCGCCGTTACCGCAAAGCAAAAGTTTCCTGCCATCTTTGAACGTTTTAACTAAAAGATCAACTGCTGATAGTATATCATTCATGCATTCATTTTGTATTGCAATTTTAGTTTCAGAGCTCTCTACTAATGAATCGATGATAAATTTTCTTTTGTCCATTTTAATCAAACAGCTATTTTAAATCTAGTAATCCAAAAGTCTCATTAAATGAATGTCGGATATTAATTGTTTCAAAATTTAGGTTATAATTTTGTTTTAATAAAACATAAATTTTTAAACATTCTTCGTCGGATGTAGCAAAAAAGGTTATATCTTTTTCAATTTCAGCTTGAGCGAACAAATTAGTATCGTTTGGAATGATGTTCCTTTTTTCTGTTTCGAGTTTACCTTTATTTTCGAAAATAATTCTTGCAAATTCACCAGCTTTTTGAGCATGATCAATATTAAAAGGGATTATTTGAATATCTCTCATGGGTAATTCTTCTAATTTTCCTTTAACACAATATTCAGAAATTGAAATTGTTGAACATTTAAGTGTAAACTGTTTTTCAAGAAAATATTTATAATAATCTAATGTGTTTTGATGGAGAGAATCATTCTCATTTAATAATCTTATAAAAAAGCTGGTATCAAGTAAAATACTTTTATTATCCATATCCCCTCAAATTACTTAACCAATCATCGGCATCTGTAATATTTCCCCAACTATTTTTAGCTTTTTTAATCAAGGATTTTAAATAATCTTCCTTGAAAGAAGGATTGTAATCGATAATATCAACTAGTTTTAATTCGCTTTTATCTAATTCACCGGTTTTAATATTTTGTTTACCAATAGCTCTTACTCCAAAAGATTTATATAAGGGATTTGATTCATACTCTTTTAAAACTTGCTTATCGGCGTCTATTGTTAATAATCCATATTCTTTTGTGTCTAAGTGAATATTGGCTTTGGATTTACCCCCGGCGTCTATGATGATTCCGTAAAAATAAAACTCGGCGTCCACCCAAACTTCTTCGGAACGATGAAGTTTTGTGTCCCTATTAATAGTAATTTGAGATGTGTTCTGAACTGAAGTTGAGATTATAAATTCAACATCCTGTTTCTGTGCAGATTCTTGAAAAAATTCAAAGGCTTTTGCTGTTTGAACCTCGAGAAAATCAATCGAATTCTCATTTTGAATTTGAAATAGAATTGCATTAAATCCTAGAATAGCTTGCATAGAGGTTCTTATAATGTGTCGTACGGAACCATTCTCAATGTCATAGCTAATAATTGGTCGTTCTTTTTTATTATTTGGAAAAAGCAAATTTTCTACATTTTGTAGAATATCCACAATATTTTTTATGTCATAATTATCCGGTGTAATTTCAAGATTACCTCTAGACCCCCTAACGATAATTTCTAGATGACCGGTTTTATTCATTTTTTATAATAAATAATCAAATAAAACATAAAAACTTTACAGTAAAAATTCAATTTAGTTAAATTACTATTGGCAATTTAGTATGAACGGCTTCTGCAAATTCTTTTAACAAGTTCCAATTATTTTCATTCTCGAAAAA
>Ga0214473_10007903_pt1 | contig 12593 bp, 14 predicted proteins | sample RVTome_7_FD_203509 | JGI IMG/M metagenome (GOLD analysis project Ga0214473, IMG submission 203509) | Soil microbial communities from uranium-contaminated site in the Upper Colorado River Basin, Wyoming, United States - RVT98D197 | ecosystem: Environmental > Terrestrial > Soil > Contaminated >... | reverse complement strand
CTCTTCGAGCGGGCCCCGGACGCCTACGTCGACATCCGGGCGTTCCTGGCGGCAGGCCACGCGCACCTCGGCGACCTCGTGCGGGCGCGGGAGAACGCTCGCCGGTTCCTCGCGCGCTTCGCCAGGAGCATCGCCCCCGGAGGCTCCCCGGCAGACGTCATCTCATGGCTGCTGCGGGTGAACCCGCTCCGCCGCGGCGAGGACCGGGACTACTTCCTCGAGGGTCTGGCGCGAGCGGGCATCCCGGTCTGGCCGGAGCGCGCGGCGGATCCAGCCCTCAGCGGATCGTGACCGGTGGTCGCTCCTACGCCCCCCGATCTCCCGCTGACGCTCGACCGCACAGTTTCGGGGTCCTCGATTGTTCTTGAACGGTAAAGGAGATCACTCATGACCACCGTCCTCATCACCCGATGAGGCGCCGAGGGCCACGGAATCTCCTCTCCGCGGCTGTGCAGCGGAGAGGGGGGCGATGCCCGGGGCCCGCCCTTCGCCACGGACGGGCGATGGCGGAGCGCGGTCGGCTCGCCAGATGCCGAGCGCCTTCATCCGCGACTTGAACGTGGACGGCCTCACGCCGAGCAGGTGCGCGGCACCGCCCTCGCCGCCGACGCGCCAGCTGGCGCGCGCGAGGGCCGCGAGCATGTTATCGCGCTCGAGCTGACGCAGCCCCCGCTCGCTCAGGATCTCACCACCTTGGGGTGGCTCGCCCCCCGCCGGCGAGGCGGCCGGCTCCGTCGCGGGCAGCGCGCGGTCGAGGTGGAGCCGGCCGTCGGCCGAGGTGATGATGGCGCGCTCCAGCACGTTCCGCAGCTCGCGCACGTTGCCGGGCCACGCGTACGACCTGAGTGCCGCGACGTCGGACGGGCTGAGCGGCAGCATCGATCGCCCCAGGCTCCGCGCGAGCTTGGTCGCGATCGCGTCCGCAAGGACGATGACGTCGTCGCCCCGGTCACGAAGCGGTGGCAGCTGCAGCGGGAAGACGCCCAGCCGGTAGTACAGGTCGGCGCGGAACTCCCCATCGCGCGCGGCCTGCTCGAGATCGCGGTTCGTGGCGGCGATGACGCGCACGTCGACCTTGCGCGTCCGGGAGCCGCCGACGGGCTCGAACTCGCCCTCCTGCAGGACGCGCAGGAGCTTTCCCTGGAGCTCCAGCGGCAACTCCCCGATCTCGTCGAGGAAGATCGTCCCGCCGTTCGCGAGGGCGAACCGGCCCTCCCGCCGCTGGGTGGCGCCGGTGAACGCGCCGCGCTCGTGCCCGAAGAACTCGCTCTCGATGAGGGTCCCGGGGATGGCCGCGCAGTTGACCTTGACGAGCGGCCGGTCTCGTCGCGGGCTCCGTTCGTGAATGGCGCGCGCGAACAGCTCCTTCCCGGTGCCGGTCTCGCCGAGGATGAGCACGGTGGCCGACGTCGTCGCCACCTGCACGACCGCCTTCAGCGCCGTCCGCAGCGCAAGACTCCGGCCCACGATGTCGCCGAACCCGTGCTCCTCCGCGATCTGCTCGCGGAGGTACTCTGTCGTGGCGGTCAGGCTGCGAATCTTCCTCTCGGCCTCGAGCCGCTCGTCCACGTTGCGGAGGATGAGCGTGTAGAAGGGCTTCCCGTGTACCTCGAACCGGGACAGCGTCGCCTCGACGGGGAAGGGCCTGCCCCCCGCCGGCTCAGCGGCCAGCCCGCCCGGGATCCACAAGCACCGCTCGGTTCCGGTGCGACGCTCGAGCCCGTCGATGAACGCACGGAGCTGCTGGGTCGCCGTGGCCCCGAGCAGGCGCTCGACGTGCTGGCCGTGCACCTGGTCGTTGGCGCAGGCAAACACCTTATCGGCGGCGGCGTTGAGGAGCGTGATGTGCAGCTCTCCGTCCACCTCGACGATGGCGTCCATCGCGCTGCCGATGAGCCCCGCCAGCTTCTCCTGCCGATCGCGGAGGTCCGCCTCGAGCCACAGCCGGCGCATCTCCGCCAGCGCACGGTTCGCGAACAGCTGGAAGAGCGTGAGGAGCCGCTTCTCGTCGGGCATGGCCCGGACGTCCACCACGGCGAGGTGGCCGAGGATCTGCTGTTCGGCCCCGAACAACGGGATTCCGAGATAGCTGACCACGCGCTCGGGAAACTGCACCGGGTCGTCGGGGTACAGGTCGAGCACCCGGTCCGGGATGTGGACGAGGCGACCCTCGCGCACCGTCGTCTCGCACGGTGTGCCGGCGATGGCGTACTCGAAGGGATCGATGAAGCGGTCCCCGAGCCAGAACGCGAGCGCGCGGAGGCGGTGTTGGCGCTCGTCGTACTCGGTCAGCCACGCGCCGTACGTGTCGAGCGCGGCGGCGAGGTTCCGGACGAGCGCGCGGTAGAAGGCCTGCCCCGTCTCCGACACGGTGCCCTCGACGATGGCTCGCAGCGCGGCATCCTCGTCGATCCGCCGCGCGCCCGCTCCGACCTCTGCTGACATCTCGTCCTCTGGCTCGCCGACGAGATCTCGACGTAACGGACGACGAGGCCTCGTCACCGCCAAAAGCTCGCCGGGCCCCCGTCGGGTGCGCCCGGCATCGAAATCCCAGCGGAAACGCAGGGTCGGCGCGCCGGCCTCCCGTGGCACGCCGCCTGCGATGTCCACGCGACGAACCGGTGGCAGCAGGGCATGCACGGCCGCACCTTCATCGAATCGTTCCTTACTTTACATACCGGAGGCTCCAAAATGACGAACGTCACCTTCGAGGGCAGCGACGGCGCGACCTGGGCGCCTGCTCCGGACTTCCTCGACTCCCTGCGTAGCCAGCTGCGCGGTACGCTTTGCTACCCGGGCGAGCCGGGGTACGAGCAGGCGCGCACGATCTGGAACGCAATGATCGACAAGCGCCCCGCCGCTGTCATCCGCGCGGCGGGGACCGCCGACGTCATGCGCGCGGTCAACGTCGCGCGCGAGCACCAGCTGCTGCTCTCCATCCGGGGCGGCGGCCACAACATCGCGGGGAACGCCGTCTGCGATGGCGGCCTCATGCTCGACCTCACCCCGATGAAGTCGGTGCGCATCGATCCGTCCAGCCGGACCGCGCGCGTCGAGCCCGGCGTGACCCTGGCCGAGTTCGACAAGGAGGCGCAGGCGTTCGGGCTGGCCACCCCGCTCGGCATAAACTCCACGACGGGCGTGGCCGGGCTCACCCTCGGCGGCGGGTTCGGGTGGGTGAGCCGAAAGTTCGGCCTCACCGTGGACAACCTCATCTCCGCCGACGTCGTCCTTGCGAAGGGCGCGCTCGTACACGCGAGCCCGAAGGAGAACGAGGATCTGTTCTGGGCGATCAGAGGCGGCGGCGGCAACTTCGGCGTCGTCACCTCATTCGAGTACCGCCTGCACCCTGTCGGACCGGAGGTGCTCGCCGGCCTCATCGTCCACCCGTTCTCGAACGCGAGGCAGCTCCTGCAGGGTTACCGCCGCGTCGTGATGAGCGCGCCGGACGACCTCAGCTGCTGGGTCGTGATGCGCAAGGCGCCGCCGCTCCCCTTCCTTCCGAACGAGATCCACGGCAAGGAGGTCCTCGTGCTCGCGATGTGCTACGTGGGCGATCCGGAGAAGGGCCAGCGCGCGATCGCGCCGCTCCGGGCGCTGGGCCAGCCGATCGCGGATGTGGTCGGACCGACGCCCTTCGTCGGCTGGCAGCAGGCCTTCGACCCGCTGCTCACGCCGGGCCAGCGCAACTACTGGAAGTCCCATGACTTCATCGAGCTGGGCGATGCGGCAATCGATCTGATGATCGAGTACGTCGGCCGGCTGCCGTCGCCCGCCTGCGAGGTCTTCGTCGGGCACCTCGGCGGCGCCGTGAACCGGGTGCCGGCGACCGCGACCGCGTATCCCCACCGCGACGTGAACTTCGTGATGAACGTCCACACGCGCTGGGGTGACGCATCCCAGGACCAAGCGTGCACCGGCTGGGCGCGAGAATTCTTCGACCGGATGGCGCCGCACGCCACCGGCGGCGTGTACGTCAACTTCATGCCCGAGGACGAGGCCCAGCGCGTGAGGCAAGGCGCGTACGGGGCCAACTACGAGCGACTCTCGATGCTGAAGGCCAAGTACGACCCGGGCAACCTGTTCCGGCAGAACCAGAACATTCCGCCGGCGCGGTAGCCGGACGATCGGCCAGCCCCGGCGGCTCGTGGGGCGCGACCAGGCCCCGACGCCGGTCGAGTTCGTGCTCCACGCGCTCGCGGGGCTGCCTCACCGCGGGGATCGGAAACATCGCGGCGGCGCGAGGCGTGACGCTCCACGAGGTCGAGTCGACGGTCGAGGGCGACATCGATCTCCTCGGCGTCGTCGGGGACCTTCTCCTCCTTCTGCTCATCGGCTGTGTCACTGGGCCCGGACGATCGGTGCGCCATTCATGCACGCATGGGTCGTGCGCTCAAGCCCACCCCGGAGCCGGCAGGCCCTCGCCTGCTCTTCGGAGGGCGCTGAAGAACCCGAACGCCGTGAAGAGCCACATGGCCATGACCTCTCGTGAATAGATCCCGTGGCTCAGCAGCCCGGGTACTTGTCGAAGTCGGGGCATGGGTCAGGCCGCTCCCGTGCCCCCACTCCGAAGTGCGACCAGAGATCGTGGGCCACCTCGCGGATGAGGCCGTGCAGCTCGAGCTGTCCGAGCCAGCGCGTCGGGATCCCCGCTTCCCCGTACAGGAGCCCGAGGATGTTCCCCGCGATGCTACCGTCTCGAGCCAGCGCAGGTACGCCTCGTAGACGGCAGCCGAGACGATGGCGCGGCCGTGCGAGTCGTGCTGGGCGCGGATGAGCCCCTCCGCCGTGAAGAGCGTCATCTGCGTATCATCGGTGAAGGCCCCGGCGCGGCCGTAGGCAGGCGCGTAGTCGCGCACACCCGCCGGTCCGAACCGGGATCGGATCTTCGCAAGTTCGTCGAACTCGATCGGCGCCCCCAGCGCGTCGCCCACCGCACCGCCGAGGAGGCAGCCGCGGATGTGCTCGAGGCTGCGCCGCGCCTGCATCGATCCACGGTTCTTGCGGACTCCCGTCTTCATGCACGCGATCATGCGGAGCCCACGGACATGCAGCCAGCAGGCCCTGCTCGGGGCGTCGCCGCCTTCAAGCCTGGCCCCGGTTGAGCATATCGGGTGGGTTCGGCTCTTCACTTCGCCAGATACGATGTCTGGAGAGCGCGCCCCGACGCAGGATCGACGGCCTTCCCCACCAGGGCCGATCCACGCTCAGCGCCGGCAGCGAAGGTCGTGACGTCGCGCGGCGATGGCGGAGCGGCCGGACGAGGCGAGCTCGGCACAGCGAGGGCTTGCGCCGCGTATGACGCGAGGAGCTTCGCGCGAACATGGGAGAAGAGCTTGGGTGAAGCGAAGTACTCGACCCCGATGACCCGGCCGTCAACGGCGGCGGCGATGCCGGCGACATCGGGAACACCGTCGAGTGCCTTCATGAGGCGCGCGACGACGGGCGCCGTGTCGTGGGCGACCTTGCTCGCCGCAGGGCGATACGCGCGGCAGTTCGCCGCGGCCTTCGACCGGGAGCTCTCCAGGGCGATGCGGAGTGGAACGGGATCGCGACAGCCGTGAGCCCAGGCCGGGAGACGGCGCGGGTCTGCGGCTGCTCCCTCGAGACCGCCAAGATCCGGATCCATCGGGCGCGCCGCCGTCTGCGCCAGGCGCTCGAAGCGGAGCTTCTACCGCGACCGGGACGGAGCGGTGCGCTGTGACCGGAAGCAGCCATGACAGACTCGCCCGCGACTACATCAGCGGTGTCCGGAGGAAAGCGCGGATCTCCGCTGCGACACGCCCGGGCTCGTCCTCCTGGATGAAGTGCTTCGCCGTTTCCAGCAGCACGGTCCGGTGCTTCGGGAATATCCGCTCGAACCGCTCCCGATCAGGCGGGCGGAACCCTCCGTCCTTCGCACCCCAGATGATCAGCGCCGGGCGGGCGGCGATGCGCGGGAGGTTCGCGTCGACCTCGGCGAGGTACTCGCGCGAGGCGATGATCTCGCGCGGGAAGATCACCGTCGGCTCGCGGCGATCGGGCCGACGGAACGGCCGCAGGTACATCTCCAGCGCGTCGTCGGGCAGCGCGTCCCTCGTGCCGATCGCGAAGAACACGTGCGGAATCGCGTTGAAGTTCAGACCGAAGAAGCGACCGATCGGCCCTCCCATCAGGCTGCTGAACCGCCTCGCGTTCGGGTCCTCGTCCTTCGGCCACGCCCAGGTGTTTCCGATGACGAGTGACTTCACCAGCTCGGGCCGGCGGGCGGCCATGCCGAGGCCGATGGGACCTCCCCAGTCCTGGACCATCAGCGTCACGTTCGAGAGCTTCAGCGCGTCGAAGAACTGCTCGACCGACTGGCTATGCTTGCGAGGAAGGAAATCGTAACCCGGCGGTGGTTCGGACAAGCCAAAGCCGGGATAGTCGAGCGCAATGCAACGGTACTCGCCGCGAAGCTCCTTGACGATGTTCCTGTAAAGGAAGGACCAGGTCGGGTTGCCGTGCAGGAACACGATGGTCTCGCTCGCCAGCGCCGGCCCCTCGTCGAGGTAGTGGACCCGCGCGCCGTTGGACAGCGACACGAAGTGGTGGGCGAACGGGTAGAGTGCCTCGTCGACGGGGAACTTGAGCCCGTTCGGGCCGGGGCCAGGGTCGCGTCCCGCCATCTTCGCGACGATCCCGCCCACGAGTGCGGCGAGCGCGAGCAGCCCGCCGACGCCGATACCGATTCGCTTGGGCCATCTCATGTCAGTTGCTCCGGGTGGAGGTGAACGGCTGCAGCGCCGCGAGCACGAGATCGCGGCGTGGCTTCGAGGTAGGGTCGGCGAGTTCGAGCAGACCGGGCTCGGAGCTACGCACGGAGAGCACCTGGATGGCGAGCTTTGCGTCGTCGTGACCGCGTGTGGCCACCATCTCGAGCAGCGTCTCCACCGCGCGGTCGCTGCGGTGCAGCCCGAGAGCCCGAAGCAGCACCGAACGTTCGCGAGGGAGCACCTCGTCGGAGAGCGCCGAGAGCAGTGCGTCCAGTGCGTCGTCCCGCCGAGATTCTCCCAGGGCCAGCGCGGCTACCTCCTGGAAATCCCTGCTCTCCCCCTGGAGAAGGTCCTTGGCCCTCGCCACGCCCCAGCCCGGCGCGAGCGAGATGAGCCCGGAAAGGCAGGCCAGGATGACCGCGGGCTCCTGATCCCCCACGCGAGTCTTCAGCTGGAGCAGCCCGGCCCCGGACGGATCTCCGCGATGTGCGATGGCAAGAGCCGCAGCCTCGCGAACCTGGGCCTCGAGAGCATGGCGAACCAGCGCGATGCCTTCGTCGCGAGTGCCCCCCTCACCCGGGCCTCACCCGGGTCCGTCCTGGCCACTGCCACGGCGTAGAGGGCCGCGGCGTTCCGCGACAGGAACGACCAGGCTCTCGGCGGTATCTCCTGTTTGCGATCTGGCCGGCCACGGCGGCGAGCATCGGCGCTCTCACGACTTCCTCACGAGTGTCATCACCTCGTCGGGGCCGAGTCCCGATTCCAGATGTGCCTCCGCCTCTACCTGCGTGAGGAAGCCCTGCGCGTACATTCCCTCGGCCAAGCTCCCGGGCGCGGCGACGAAGCGGACCGTGACGTGCCAGAGCCCGTCGTCGAGAAGAGCCACGCCGTAGTCCATCCTCGGCACCTTCTTCGGCCCACCCATGCCGTACCGTCCACGGATGGCGGTCATGGCGTCACCTGCTTCTGCGCCGCATTCTTCTGGTCAGCGGCACGCGTACGCTCAGCTATCGCCTTGAGCGCCGGCATGGGATTCACGTCGAACTCGACCGGGAACCGCACCTGGAGTTCGTGCTTCACCATGCGCTGAAAGAGCTTCTTGACGTGTCCTCGGTGCGTCATGCCCAGACGGTAGCTCGGCGCGCGCGGCATTTCCAGTAGCACTGACGTGGTACTGGCGCGATCGACGTCGAGGGTCAACCAGACTCGGATCCAGGCGGCCGTTCACAGCGTACTACTGGGCGATGCGGTGGACGGCAAAGGCATGGCGCTTATGCCGGGACCGGCATAACCAGCATCCGGCATAGTGTCGCAGACAGTGCAGGCGTGGCCCGACGCGGCCGCGCGCAGGCTTGAGACCGCTGGCGCGCGGCAACCGCCGCCCAGCTGCACCCACGGTGATGACCGAATACGCACGGCCGTCGTGCTGGAAGAGCGGCTGACGAACGGTCGTGAAGCCGTCGATCCTGCCATACTGCAGCCTGTGCGCTACGTCAGCTACCGGTACGACACCACCGCCCCGGCAGCGCTGGTGGGTCGCCTGCCGTCGCACGTCGCGAACAACCACCTCACCCCCGGGACCGAGGACGTGGCCCAAGCTTGACCGGGTCCGGATCGGAGACCTCTTCGCGCTCCAGGGCAAGCTCGTGGACGTGGAGATACGCGACCGGCAGGGCCAGGTGGCGGCACGAATCCTCGAACGGACACCCGCGCGGCATGGCCGCGAGATGGCGCGTCGGCGCGGACACGTACTCCGCCACCGTGCCCCGGATGGCGGACCAGTGGCTCAGGAAGCCGAATACGCGGTCGCCCTGGTGGTATCCGTGCGTTCCTCGCCCCAGACCAACGATCTCGCCCGCGAAGTCGAGGCCCACGATCTTCGGAAACCGCCCCCCGCTCAGCAGGCGGAAGCTCCCCCTCCGAGTGAAGACGTCCTTCGGGTTGAGCGCAGCGGCCCGCACGCGGACGAGCACCTCGCCTGGACCGGGCTGCGGGACGTCGACCTCGCGAACCGCGAGCACCTCGCTCGGACCGTAACGCTCGTTAGGTCAGCGCCCGCATGCCCCGACGCTACACGATAACCACCGCGGCCATCTCGACCCCGAGCGGGAACCGTGGTCTCTTCTTGCGGCGACGCCATGCCGACTGCGCTCTCTCATCCGGCTTTTCCCCTCGCCATCGGCATCGGGCTGGGTCGGTCCGCCGTACCCGCCCAGCTCGTCGCGGCAGGGGTCGTCGCGTCCGTGCTACCCGACCTGGACGTCGTCGCGTTCCGCTTCGGCATTCCCTACGCGGCGCAGTTCGGGCACCGCGGCTTCAGCCATTCGCTTGCGTTCGCGACCCTGGTCGCCCTCCTGGGCGCCGGCTGCCATCGCCTCCTTCGTTCGGGGCCCATGGCGACGTTCGCGTTCCTCTTCGCGGCGACGGTGTCGCACGGCGTGCTCGACGCGTTCACGAACGGCGGCCTCGGCGTCGCCTTCTTCTGGCCCTTCTCTCCGACGCGTTATTTCGCGCCGGTCCGCATGATCCAGGTGGCTCCGCTCGCGGCGGCGCGTCTCCTCTCCCACCGCGGTGCCGTGGTCTTGGCGTCCGAGCTCCTCTGGGTATGGCTCCCTTGCGCCGTGCTCGGCGCGGTACTCGCCTTCAGTCGGAGTCGGATGAGAGCGCCTGCTGCACGCCCCTGGGCGCCTTGAGGGAAACCCAGACCGAGATGACGGCCGGCGGCGGGCGGTCCAGCTCCTAGCATCCCGCTCCACGACCGGATGCCCGTGTTGCTCTCGCCGAAGACGCGGAGAGGCGGCTCGCGCTCCCGCGCCCCGAACAGCTGGATGTTCGCGAGGGGGTAGATCGGCGACGCTGTGCCGGGGGCTGGGCGATGCGATCCGCAACGGCTAGTATCGCCGACCAGGCGATGGCGTTCTCAGGGAGAGACGTGCCGCAGGCGACCTCCGCGCTGGCCGCATGCAGGCTGAGTCGGGAGGGACGGGCCTTGATGCACTCGAAGCCCTCTCCCCACTACACGCTCGGCGCGCCCCCGCCACGAGTCCTCGCCTGGCGGCAGCCGATAGGAATCGGGAGGACGCTCTCGCGAAAGAGCAGCGAGTCCGCGCGCTCGTTGAAGCCCGCGAGGCAGCACGAGTGGCCGACCAGGGCCTCCGAAATGCCCAGACCGCGGCGTCCCGCCTGCGCGCAGAAGCGGAGGACGCGCGGCGGCGGGCCGACGAAGCCGCCCACAGATCTCGGGATGCCGACGCGCAGGTGGAGGCGGCCCGCCAACGTGGCGAGAACGCGGCTCGCCATGTCTCGGATCTCGAAGCTCGGTCAACCGACTCACGCTAGCGCGATGGATGGGCCCGCAGGATTAGCAGCAGCCGCTCGCTCCTCCCATCGGGTAGCGCCGGCCATCTCTCGGCACGGACGATCTCGAAGAGACGGCGCCCCTTCACGAAGATGAACCCATCCGGCAGCGGAGGCTGGCCTTCGAGCACTTGGACCGTGATGTGGTCGCCCCGGTTCGCGACGAGCGCGAGCGCCAGGTCGGGCGGCTCGACTTCGTGAAGGGCGGCGTCGATGGCGAGGTCGGGAGGTATGGCCCGCTCGAACCCCCACGCCGCAAGGCGCTCGTCCTTCACCTCGGCCGTCCTCAATGGCATCCGCGAACTCTACACGGTCGTTTCGGTGGGTTCGAGGACCTCGCGCGCTCAGCGACCGTCCACGAGCACGAGCCGCGGGTCGTCGAACATCGCTTGCGGCGTGATCCGGCCATCCTCGACGCGGGCGGGGCTTTGCGGGTGTCAGATCTGGCACCGCACGACGCGATGAGGTCGCTCGGCGCAAAGCTCGTCGAGCACGGACAACAGCTCCAGCCGCGTTGAACACCCTCAAGGACTGGAAAGAGCGCTGCCAAGGTCCCGCCGCTTCCGCTTGCCCCTCGAGCCACTTCTGCTCGCAGGTTCGTTCCCGTTGGTGCCAGGCCGACTGCAGCACCGGTCTGGCGGCCCCTCGGAGAGCTTGCCGCAGCTCCGCTCCCCTGAGATCCTACCGTGATGCCGGACTCCGCCGTCCACGCCCTGTCCCCGACCGCCTTCGAGCGATTGGCACGGGAGGTCCCCGGGCTCCCCGCGATCGTGGGGAGGCTCGCCGCCCGGGCGCGAGCGCGCATCGGCGCGGACGACAACGCCACCCTGGAGCGGTCCGATCTCGACGCTGCCGGCCCGCTCTTCGACTGGCTGGAGGACTGGGGGCGCACCGCGATGCGCTGCGGCGAAGAATTTCTCGACGTGAAGTCCGACGCCCAGACGCTCTCGTCCGCGGTCTGGGCCTTCAGCAACTTCGAACTGCACCACCGCAAGCTGTTCTGGGTGGACGAGTCGCTCGCCTGGATGCTGTCGGAGACGCGACTCGACATCGAGGGCCGCGCGCTGCGCCTGCCCTTCCCGAGCTTCGCCCTCGTCTTCTCCGATCCGGCGGCGATCGCACTGGCGCAGGCGGTCCGGGACGCAGACGGCCTCGATCCGAGCAGGTCCGTGCGCTCGATCACGGTCCACGTCACGCGGCTCGACGGCGAGGGTGCGCTTGGCCTCGGCGTGTCCCTGTGCTTCTTCCTCGACCTCAGCGAAGGCTGGCCCTACCTCCTGTCGCGCGACCTGGACGTGCGCGAGGGCGACCGCCTCGACGCCGTGCTGGAGAGCCATCTGCCGGACGTGGACCCGGTCACGCTCGACCCGGTGTTCCTGCGCCCCGAGATGCGCGCCCTCGTGCACCTGGTCGTCAACGCCATCCTCTTCATCACCTCGGCCGACGAACCGTGGCGCGTCCTGGCGCCTCCTGGAGGCAGCTCGCGGGGCCGACTGACCGGGGGCAACGAGCGGAAGAGCCGCCGGGCCGCCCGCATGCGGCGGCAATACTCGTCCGAGTCCGTCTTCCACCTTCCGGGCCGGATCCCCATCGCCCGGGTGCGCGAGCTGCGGGCGGCGAGGGCGCACGGTGGGGGAGAGATGTATGCGCGCTTCATGGTCCGCGGCCACTGGCGGCGGGCGGCCCCGGACTGGGCCGACCAGCGTGCGCGGTGGATCGAACCGTACTGGAAGGGCCCGGAGCTGTCCGCCGTCCTGGAGCGCGAGTACGTGCTCAAGGACCGGTGAACTGGAACGCCTCACTCAGCCCCAGGCCAACGGCAGCGCCCGGACCTCCCTCCCACAAGCGCGGCGTGGTCCTATCGACACAACCCTGCCTTGTCCTGTCGCACGAGATCCAGAAGGCCCCGAGGTTACTCGCGAAAGCGGATGACTTCGGGGCCTTCGTCGTTCCGCCTGTTTCACCGGGTGCGCTGGTTCACGAGCATCTCGCCCGTCGTGGGGAGGCAGTCGATGAGCGGCCCCGCCCACGCCCACTGCTCCTCTCGTTAGAGCCCGCCGGCGATCCGCGGCACGATGAGGCCGGGATGCGGGTCCGCTGACTCCGCGAGACGCAGGAAGTCGGCAGCGTTGATCGTCACGACGATCTGGTCGTGCTCGAAAGCATACCTCCACACCTCCGGATCGGTCGCCCCCGGCATTCCGATGTGGGCGACGTGGACCGCCGCCACGCCCCTGGCGGCGAGGAGCTGCACCATCGACGGAGTGAGGCTCTCGTCGATGAGCAGGTTCACCCGTCACCACGGACGAACTTGAGCTTCTTCCTGGGGCGCCCCGGCGGACGACCAAGCGCAACGAACATCCGGGCGAACTCGAGGTCCTCGGCGCCAAGCGCAGGGTAGTCCTCGAGCAACGCGGTCGCCGACTCGCCCTTCCTGGCGCGCTCCCCGACGAACCGGACCGAGATTCGCGTGCCCTCGAACACGGGCTCGCCGCTCATAAG
>Ga0214473_10007902_pt1 | contig 12593 bp, 7 predicted proteins | sample RVTome_7_FD_203509 | JGI IMG/M metagenome (GOLD analysis project Ga0214473, IMG submission 203509) | Soil microbial communities from uranium-contaminated site in the Upper Colorado River Basin, Wyoming, United States - RVT98D197 | ecosystem: Environmental > Terrestrial > Soil > Contaminated >... | reverse complement strand
GAATTTCGGGCGCGCTTTCACGGAACTGTGCATCTGCATTTGGCGCGGCGGTGTCGAGCGCCAGTCCATTCGGCAGGACAACCGTCATGGATTGGACTGTGCGATAGGCATTCTCTGTCACGCCGCAGCACATGCCGCTTGAATTATTGGCCAGGATTCCGCCCATCATGCACGCGTCAATAGATGCCGGGTCGGGCCCGATGCGCCGACCGAAGGGCCTCAGCACGTTGTTGAGGAACCCACCAACGATGCCGGGCTGTGCGCGGATGAGAGCCGCTTCTTTCTCGACCCGGAACTGCCCCCAATGTTTTGAGATGTCCACCAGAATCCCGTCGGTCAGCGCCTGACCCGAGAGGCTGGTCCCTGCCGCACGGAAGGTCATCGGTATTTGATTCTGTCCTGTGAATTTGAACAGTGCCTGGATTTCGCTGATCGATTCAGGTTGAACGACTGCCTGCGGGACGAGTCGAAAATACGACGCGTCGCTGGCATAGGCGATGCGGTGCAAATAAGATGTAAGAACGCGGGAGGGATGGATGATGCGTGCGAGTCCGTCGCGGAACTCCATGGGTGTGTCTCCTCCCATATTTTACATTCTTTCATCTACGAATCTCGCTTCCCGAATGCCTCGCTCAAATTGGTATACATCGTCTCAGCCGCGTAGGCACGGTCTGTAAGGGGATTCAGGTGCTCAGCCATGCGCGCGGTGATCAGCGGGATGGTTTTGCGCCCGTAGAAATGCATGTAATATAACTGGTTAGCCCCGGCTTCATCCCAGGCCCAGTTAAGGTAAGTATAGCGCGAAGCATCCAATGGACGTGTGTAGCCGCGCAAGGTCTTTTCCTGGTGAATGCTCGCGTAATGCTCAAAATAAGTCATCACCAGTTCGCGCAGGTTTTTATAGACCGGCTCACGGAACCCCAGATTCACATAATTGGATTTGGCGACTGCGCCCCAACGACCGTCCACTTGAAAGAGTGCGAGCACATGATCGTCATCCATGCCGGGATCAGGCACGAGGTCGATAAGAAGCGGTCTGAATCCGATTCGCCATAAGGCCAACGCCCCAAAGAATCCACCATCCAGGCAGTGGCATTGTCTATCAAGCATCACATTGAGTGGAGAGCGATCGCGCTCCTCAGCGATGTAAGGCATGCTGTCCAGATAATCTTGAATCGCAAAAGGCGTGTTGAGACTCTTGAATTTCCGGCAAAGGTTTTTCGGGAGATGTGATTCGAAATCGGTTAAGAGGGACATGATGCTGCATTTATATCAGACAATTCCATGTTCATGTCCAGCAGGCCGCGGTGAGCGAACTGCCCCATATCCGCACCCGGATTTGGGGCAGTTGTCACGAAGTCATGGAGAGAATTATTCGTACGCAAGTGTATCTTTCACCGTCAGCCGCGAGGCGCTTCTTGCGGGCAATGCACTGGCGATGGTGGCGAGGATCAATGTGCCAACCAGCCAGACGATGATCCCTTTCAGATCATACACAGGAGGCAGGGGGGCAGTGAGAATACCCATGCCAACACCAAAGCAGAGAATGCCGGTGATCGGGAAGGACAGAAGAATCGCGAAAACCCAACTAATCAAGCCGACGACCATCCCCTCGATGATCACGATGCTTTGAATGTCTCCGTTGGATGCACCAATGGCGCGCATCACGCCGATCTCACGCGTCCGTTCCAGCACGTTGATGCTCATCGTGCCCATCAGACCCAGCCCGCCCACGATGGCGATCAGGACTGCCATAACCATCATGAAGTAAACAAAGATGTCGGTCTGCGCTTTTTGATCCCGGATAAAAACCGCGCCCAGTTGTGCTGTTCCGAATTGGATTCCGCGCTCTTCGTAAAGCGCCTCTATCTGATCGCTGATTTTCTGTTGCGAGGCCACGTCATGCTCTTCCGTCAGCACTCGCACAGAGTAGACCCGGCCGGGACGACCAATCAACTCGCTGAGGTATTCGTAGTTGACGTAAAGATAGGGGATGCCAAGGTTGCCCGTGATGACGTAAGTGCCGATGATCTGCCATTTTGTTTCCTTGCCGTCAATGTCGATTGTCAGCCAATCGCCAACCTTCAGATCTGGAAAAATATTCAGGAGGTGATTGCCGATCACCACGGCATTCTCGTCGCCGGTCTTCAGCCAGCGGCCTGAAGTGATGACCGGGTCGATCAGCGTGGACGTGGAGGGTGGGGCGGTAAATATGATCTGTGTTCCGGCCTCCTCCTTGTTCATGATGAGGGTGCCTCCATATTGAGTCCATCCCTCCACGCTTGTAACGCCGGGCACACTTTGCGCAATCGATGCCACCTCCTCAAAGCGGTAATATCGCCCGAACGGGATGTTGATGTCTGCGAGGAAATATCCTTGAATATCTTGGATGGTCTTATCGAACGATGCCCACAGGTTGTACACTCCGATAAAGATGGCGCCGCCCAATACGAGCGTGAACAGGGTCAATGCCAGACGTGTTTTGCGGCGAAACGCGTTGCGAAGAGAGAGGCGAATGGGGCGGGAGAGTAATAGTGCTCTCCTGCTGACCGAGGTGTGCTTCGGTTGTTTTGCGTTCCCGCCGATGCCATAGTCGCTGATGGCCTCGCGCACGGTCACGCGCACGCTGTTATACATGGGCCGTGCGGCCGCGAGCAGTGGCACGACCAGCGAGACGATCGCCTGCTGTATGAAGGTGGCGGAATACCCTTTATACGGGCTCGGGTTGAAGTTCAACCATTCAGCCAAGCCACCACCGATAAATTTCGCTGCTGCGTTTGCAAGCGGGATGGCGATTGCCAGCGCGCCCAACCCAAAAGCGAGGATCAGGATCGCATACATGCCGAAGATCTGCGCGTTGCCACCGCCAGTTGCCTTCATAATCCCGATCTGGCGTGTCTGCTGGGTCATCAATGCGGTGATGGTGTTGATGATCAGGAAGCCGCTCAACAAAACGGTCAGATATCCGAGGATGCCGAGCAGGAAGAACATCGCCTGCGCGATATTCCAGGCGAAGTGGTGCCCGGGTTGATAGACCAAAACAAAGCTATCGGTTGCGCCGGCGCGCTTGACGCGATCGGCGATGGCCTGTGCTATTTCGGTTACGTGTTCTGCATCGGTCTGATTTTGGGATACGCTGACGGCAAGTTCACTGTAGTAATCCGGATTTCCATCAAGCCATTCCAGCGTATCGGGTGTAACGTATGCATTGAAAGTCCGCGTGAACGAGAACGGAATACCCGTCACATCGTGAACGTAGCCCGCAAGCGTCAATTCGCGCCGCTTGCCATCCCCGAGTTCGACGACGATGGTATCGCCTGGCTTGAAGCCGACCGAAGCAGCGGAAGCATCCAACAGGATCTGCTTATCGCCCAGGGCGGGCAGGCTTGTCTCGCCTGTCACAGGCTTGAGGAAGTTGAGCGTCAGAGCGTTGGGATCTTTCAACGCGGTAAATAGGATCTCAATCGGTTCCCCCCCGGACCGGACCAGATGTCCGCCTGCTGTGGAGCGGCCTTCCACCGCATCCACTCCCGGTATTGAGCGCGCCAATTCCACCATATCGTCATCCATCGGATATGCATATACTGTCGCCTCGGAGGGATTTGCCGAGAGATAATCGCTGTCCATGCTCTCGTTCATGTACAGGTTCAAATTGTTGTTGAAGCCGACGGCAAATGTGCCCACAGCAATGGTGATCATTGTAATGAAGGTGCGCGATTTGTTACCCCAGAAATCCGCCCAGATTTTCTTCCACCGGCTGCTCATAACTTTTCTCCACTAAATTTGATGTGTTATATATTGCTTGACAAGGCATTAGATTGCTTCGCTCGTTGCTTCTCATTGGCTTATAAGATTGCTCAACATATGAATAGAGCGCCAACGTTTTGACATGGCTGAATTCAATATATCCATCTCTATACCATTGGGAATGATTATTCGTAGCCCAGTATATCTTTGACTGTCAACCGTCGTAAGCCAGCGTGTCTTTGACTGTCAATCTCGATGCACCCCTTGCGGGCAGCGCACTGGCTACTATGCCGATGACCAATATGCCGATCAACCAGGCGGAGATCCCGCTCAGGCTGTACACAAAAGACAAGGGGGCACCTAAAAATTGTACCCCAACGCCTGTCGTCAGCGCGCCCGTGATGGGAATCGATACCAGGATGCTGATGACCCAGCTGATCAGTCCAATCACCATGCCTTCCACGATCACGATACTCTGAATATCCCAATTGGAGGCGCCAATGGCGCGCATCACACCGATCTCACGCGTGCGCTCCATTACGTTGATGCTCATCGTGCCCATCAATCCCATCGCCCCGACCACCGCGATCAGAATTGCCATCACCATAATGAAATAAATGAAGATATCGAATATCGATGTTGTACCCTGGATGTCCTCCACTCCCAGCCGCGAGTCACTTACTCGAACACCGTATGCTGCATAGCGCGCCTGCAATTGATCGCTGACTTTCTGTTGCGTGGCGAGATCGTGCCTGCTGGTAGTCACACGCAGGGAATATACCTGCCCGGGTTGATTGATCAACTGGCTGAGGTATTCATAGTTGACGTAAATGCCAAGGTCGGCTACGAAGGTATATATACCGACGATGTGCCACTTCGACTCTTTGCCATCAATTTCAATTGTCAGCCAGTCGCCGACTTTTAAATCCGGGAACTTCCGTACCAATTGGTCGCTGATGACAATGGCATTCTCGTCACCTCTTGTTAGCCAACGACCGGAAATGATAGTAGGTTGAATCAGGGTTGAGGTGGAGGGCGGCGCCAAAAACCCAACCTGGGTGCCTGCTTCACCTTTGTTGCGAATGAGTGTTCCGGTGTATTCCAACCAGCCTTCCACGCCCTCCACGCCTGGCACACTTTTTGCCATGGTTGCTACCTTATCCAGACGGTACGAGCGGTCAAAACTTATCGTGACATCTGCCAGGTAATAACCCTGAAAATCTTTAATCACCTTGTCAAACGATGCCCCCAGGTTATTAACCGCGATGAAGATAGCCCCACCCATCACGAGGGTGAACAGGGTCAGTGACAGGCGTACTTTGCGGCGGAAAGCATTTCGCAGTGAAAGACGCATAGGGCGCGGGATGAGCAGGTTGATCCTGCTCACGGATGTTTTTTTGGGTTTTGTAATTCCCCCAATGCCATAATCCGTAAGCGCCTCCCGCACGGTGAGGCGCACGCTGTTATACACCGGCCATAAAGCCGCCAGCAGCGGAATCACCAGAGCCACTATGGTTTGTTGAATCAAAGTGGAAGTGTAGCCTCGATAAGGGCTGAGGTAGATGCTCAAGAATCCCCCCATGCCATTTCCGATGATTTGCGCCGCGCCGTTTGCCAACGGGAAGGCTATTAACAACGCGATCAGCCCAAAGCCCAGGATCAAAACAATATACATTCCAAAGATTTGCAGAGTCCCGCCGCCGGTGGCCTTCATGATGCCGATCTGGCGCGTTTGCTGGGTCATGAGTGCTGTAATGGTGTTGATGATCAGGAAGCCACTCAATAGCACGGTAAGCCAACCCAGCGCACTCATGACGAAGATTACAATCTTTGTAAAGGTGTATGCGTAATGATGACCTGGTGGTTGATTGACAGAAATCGAAGTGACTGTCAGACCGCTTTGCTCTATGCGTTCTGCGACAGCCTGAGCCACCTGTGTGACATGCTCCTGATCCGTTGGGTTTTCCGCCACACTTACTTCCAGCCTGTTATAGTCCAATGTGCCGCCTAGCCATTCCATCGTTTCTGGAGTTACATAAGCGTTGATAAAACGTGTTTGGATATTATAGGGAATTCCTGCCGCGGCATGCAAATATCCAGCCAGGCGCAATTCTCGATGTTTGCCTCCAGCCAGTTCGATCAGGATCATATCGCCTGGTTTGTAGCCAAGCGAGGCGGCAGACGCGTCGATCAAAACTTCCTTGTTGCCAAGCGGCGAAATGCTTGATTCGTTTTTCGCCGGCTGGAGCGTATTTACAGTAAGGTCATAAGGGTTCTTGATTGCAGTGAATTGAATGGTAATCTTTTGTCCATCGGGCTGAACCACCTGTCTGAACGATGTGGAGCGGCCATCCACCGCATTTACGCCTGGGACTTCACGCGCGAGCTTTACACTTTCATCGTCCATCGGATAAGCATAAACTAAGGCCTCGGAAGGGCTGGCTGAAAGAAAGTCGCCATCCATGTTTTCGATCATGTACAGGTTAAAATTGTTGATGAACCCGACCCCGAATGTGCCGACCATAATGGTCAGGACGGTGAGAAAGGTCCGACTTTTATTCCCCCGGAAATCAGCCCAGACCTTTTTCCAGCGGCTGGTCATGACTTTGCTCCCCGCAATGCGATATTTTCAGCCTCATGCTTGTCTGCCATCTGATGCAACGCCTCGCGCGTGACTTCAGACTGACTCAGCAATTCATCGAGTTGATCGTACCCAAGGACCAGGACTTCGACCGGGCCACCTTCAGAAGCGCGAACGGATGCCCGGCGTCTACGCTCATGGAAGAACGCCATTTCACCGAAGATTTTTCCAGGTCCAAGTTGCAGGGTAATCACATCTGATTGATTCGGGCGCGGCAGGATCACTTCCACCGTGCCCTTGGTCACGATGTAGAATGAGTCGGCGTTGGTGCCCTCGGTAAGGATCATGGTGCCCGCTTCGTAATTTTGTGTCTTGGCAACATGAGTGGCATGCAGTAACAGTTCCCGCGGCAATGTGGGCATGGCTTTGGCTACATACTCATTCACGATCTCACCGTCTGCGATCAGCGCGGTACGATTTAGGCGTTTGGCAAGTCCGCTATCATGTGTAACGATGATGATGGTCTTGCCTTGTGTGGTCAGGTCGTTGAATAACGCAAAAACAGACTCGGCGGTTTTGGAATCAAGGTTGCCGGTGGGCTCATCTGCGATGACGATGGGGGGGTCGTTGGCGAGGGCGCGCGCGATCGCGACGCGTTGCTGTTGCCCACCTGATAGTGCGGTAGGAAGTTTGTAGGCATGGTCGGCCAGTTCCACCAATTCCAGTAATTTGAGGGCGCGTTTTTCGCGTTCGCGCATTGGATACGTACGGCAGAAGTCCATTGGCAACATAATGTTCTCGATTACCGAGATGGTCGGCAGGAGCTGGAAGAACTGGAACACGATGCCGAGATTCTTCCCGCGCCAGCGCGCCATGCGATTTTCGCCCAGTTCATGCACGGCTGTGCCATTGACGAGAACCTTGCCTGTTGTTGGGCGGTCGATGCCGGTGATCATGTTTAGCAAGGTGGATTTACCGCTTCCTGATTTGCCAATGATGCCGACAAATTCCCCCGCATAAATATGCAGGTCAACATTCTTGAGTGCTGGGAAATCACCAGCCGCCGTTTTATAAATCTTCTGAATTTCGTGTAAATCAATGATAGGACCATCCTCATTCGCGACGCTGCTTTGCGCGTTTTCGGATTTAAGGGAAGGAGATGTAAACATGGTACCTCTCTGCTTATTCTCATGGCTTTCGCGCTGGCGCGTGTCACGAGAAAAGTGAGTTGAAGGGGAAGGCCTACTTGTTAAATTTTACGACGGCCGTCATGCCCCAGCGCATGTCCGGATGCCCCTCATTCAGGACAACGGTCACTTCGTACACAACATCGCCCTGGTTCTCGCTGAAGGTCTGGCCGATCGTTTGGATCTCTCCATTCAAGGTTATGTCGGGCAATGCATCCAATGTGATCGTGGCAGGCTCGCCTTCCTTGATCGTCACCACATCCAATTCGGTCAGGTCGGTGGTCTTTATGATCCAGCTAGAAAAATCGGCGACCGTCACCGCGGTCTCTCCGGCATTGATCGACCCGCCGACCTTTACATTGAGTTTGGCGACCACGCCATCGAATGGGGCAATGACCTCGAACGCGGCTACCCCTGCTTTCGCCGCATTCAGGCGCGCTTCAAGCAGAGCCAGCTGATCCGTATCGGTGCCATCCTTCATGAGGTCATAGGCATGCTGAGCTTCTTCCAACTCAGCCTTCTTCAATGCAAGATCATTCGCAGCTTCGATAATCCAATCCTTGGGAGCTGGACCTTTGAAATTCTTGGTCTTGTACCTATATTCATAACCATTCCATGTTTGTATAAGAAACGTGCGTGTTTCAGTTTGGGGAACTTTCTTTGAATTTTGTAGATAGACCGAATAATTATCCGCTTTGTCGTATGCTTCCTGCGCCTCCTTCAGGTCAATTACGGCTTGGGCCAGATCAGTGCCTGAGGAGCTTAACAGATTGTCCAACGCCTGCTGCGCACTGACCAGTTCGAGCTGCGCGGCCGTGTAGGCCGTATCCGATTCGCCGCCCAGGCGGACGATCGGGTCGCCCTTCTTGACCTTGTGGCCTTCTGCCACCAGTACCTCACTGACGACACCACTCGTGTTGAAGGCGATCTGAGCGTCGTGTACCGGCTCGACCCGGCCCTCAGCGATCAACGTGTCATCTGCGGCTACGATGGGTATGGGAGTCGCCTCAGTTGGTTGCCCACCGGCCGGGGCGCAGGCGGCAAACAACAGGCCTGCAAGAACGAATAGAGAAGATATTCTGGCGTTCATTTGTGAATCCTTGCCTTTCCCTGATATGGTTTCTTGGTAGATTTACGACTTGTCATGACATGAGTTGCGGTCAGATTCAGTATACTGAATCGACCAAACTTTTGCACGTGTCAAAAATCATATTCGGCAGATTTACAAGGCTTATCTGAAGCGCGGCATGCCTTCTGGCAGCCAAGCTCAACGCCTGAACTCGACTCATCGTGTAGTCATCATGCCCGGTCTCTTGGTTTTTCTCGTGATCTATCATATTGCTGACGGTTAACAGATTCCACTGCCTTCGGGGGCGTATGGTACCTAGTCAGGTGAATAGGGCGGCGGCCCACCCAAGCCCACACCTGCGTGGAAATTGGCGAGCCATGACAGTTTCCGGTGATTTTCACCAAATTTTGGAACGAATTTGCACGTAGCGGGTTAACCTGAATGGAGTTCTTGCCTTTGTCTGTGGAGTGGATATGCAGAATCACAAGGATCGCCTCTCTCCTTTCACCAAACTTGCCTATGGGGTTGGCGATACAGGCTTCAGCCTGACCGACACAACTCTGGGTGTAGTGTTTCTCATCTTCCTCTTGGATGTGGTTGGCCTGGAGCCAGGCAAAGCGGCCCTGGCGATTTTCATTGGCAAATCGTGGGATTACATCAACGACCCGATCATTGGCTATATCGCAGACAGAACCCGCACGCGTTGGGGGCGCCGCCGTCCATATTTGCTGTTCGGTTTCATTCCCTTTGGTCTTGCATTCATGATGATGCGGTATCGCCCGCCCTTTGAGAGTCAATGGGCGCTTGTGGCCTACTATGCCCTTGCTTATTTCATCTACGATGCAATTCTAACGATCGTCTCGATGCCGTATGTCGCTCTGACCCCTGAATTAACCCAGGATTACGATGAACGTACATCTCTCACGAGTTATCGGATGGCGTTCTCGCTCGCAGGCGGCCTGGTTGCCTTTGTTGTACCTCTCATGATCATCGGAACGCTTCGGCCTGAAAACGCGGATCGTGTTTTCACGATGGGTATGGTCTTTGGCATCGTCAGCGCGCTGCCTCTTCTGTTGACGTTTTTTGGAACACGCGAGAAAGAGGAATATGCGACCCAGCCCCAGCCTGATCTGCGCGAGCAGTTCCGCGCGGTGCGTGGAAATCGCGCTTTCTGGTTTGCAGCAGGTATCTTTCTCTTCACGTGGACAGCCATCGAGATCATACAGAACATGTTATTGCTGTTCCTGAAATATCGCATGCAATTGGAGGCAGAGTCCGATATTGTTGCGGGAGCGGTGTTCATCACGGCGATTGTCGTCCTGCCATTCTGGGTCTGGGCTTCCAAAAAAACAGACAAACGGAGATCCTATATGTATGGGATGCTGTTCCTCTCGGCTGTCATGATCACCCTCGTCTTTCTTGACCCGTCACTCGGCTTTTCAATGACCCTTATGCTGGCATCGTTTGCAGGGATTGGCGTCTCAGCCGTCCACGTGTTAACATGGGCCATGATCCCGGACGCGGTGGAGGTCGATGAGCTGCAGTCAGGCGCGCGTCACGAAGGCATGTTCTATGCATTGGTGACGTTGTTTCGCAAAGCCGCCTCTTCGATAGCGATCCCCATGACGGCGCTCGTACTCGGCTGGAGCGGTTATGTTTCCAACTCGGCGCAGCAGGCTGAATCGGCCGTTTGGGCGATCCGGATCTTGATCGGTCCTGTCGCGTCGTTGTTCTTGCTTGGGGGAATCCTGTTTGCGAGGTTTTACCCGCTCACTCGCGAAGCGCATGCGGAAACTCGAGAGCAGATTGCGGCGCGGCGCGAAGCAGTTGCAGATTAAACCTTCAGCCCGACATCAAAAGCCGGGCTCATTTTCACTCCTTTCGTCCATCCCAAGTAGACCACTTCCGTTTATCCTTGGCGAGCAATTCATTTGCCTCTTTTGGACCCCATGAGCCGGGTTCGTAAAGTGCAGGAGTCTTTTTTTGCGATTCCCAGGCTTCGATAATGGGATCGATCAAAGCCCATGCGGTCTCGACCTCGTCGGCGCGGGTGAACAGCGAAGCGTCACCATTCAATACGTCCAGTAGGAGGCGTTCGTAGGCATCTGGCAGATTGGTTTTGCCGAAAGCATCGGCATAATGGAATTCCATATCCACGGAACGCAACTGGGCGACTGAATCTGGAACCTTCGCTTCGAAGCGCCAGTGTATTCCTTCATCCGGCTGAAGATACAGCACAAGCATATTTGGTGTCAATTCGCCTTCAGTGGAGGGGAAAAGCAGATGTGGTGGCTTTTTGAATTCGATTGTGACCTGCGACAATTTTTCTCGCAAGCATTTTCCTGAACGCAAATAGAATGGCACGCCTTGCCAGCGCCAGTTATCGATTTGCAGCTTGAGTGCTGCATACGTAGGCGTTCTTGAATCTGGCTTTACGCCTTCCTCGTCACGATACCCCATATATTGGCCGAGGGCGGTTCTGCGTGAGACGCTTTCCTTTTTTATTGGCTGGATGGAACTCAATACTTTGACCTTTTCGTTGCGCAGTGCCGTGGCCTCGAAGGATACCGGTGGCTCCATCCCAACAAGAGAAACCAGCTGCAGGAGATGATTTTGGAACATGTCCCGCAAAACACCGATCCCATCATAGAAACGGGCGCGATGTTCCACGCCGACCTGTTCTGCGACCGTGATCTCCACATGGTCTATATAGTTTCTGTTCCACAACGGCTCGAAGATCGTATTTGCAAACCTCGTCACCAGGATATTTTGTACGGTCTCTTTGCCAAGATAGTGGTCAATGCGATAGATTTGTTTTTCATGTAGTGCTTTATGGATTTGCTCGTTCAACTGGCGCGCAGACTCAAGATCTGTACCGAAGGGTTTTTCGATTACCACGCGCCGCCAGCCATTGTGCTCAGCGAGCTGGTCTGTCAGCCCGAGCAGGTCAATGATATTCGGAAAGACGCCGGGCGGAGTTGCCATGTAGTAGATTCGATTACCTGAACTCGTTTCCGAACTCTTTAGAAAAATCCCGAGCTTCTTGAAATCTGCAAGATCAGTATAACGGCCCTGCTGGTAAACGAGGTTTGACGCGAAGCTGTTCCATTCTTCATCACTGTACTCAAAAGAGGCGAATTGCTTCAGCCCTTCTTCGAGATGCGCCCGGAATTGATCATCTGTAAAAGCAGTGCCGCCATATCCCACGATCCGAAACTGTTTTGGGATTCGTTCTTTGCGATACAAATTGAACAATGAGGGCACAAGCTTGCGCTGTGTTAGATCGCCCGACGCACCAAAGATAACAATGGAGGTTGGTGAATTGTTGTTCAATTTGGTTAACCTTCCTTCTTTATGGCATGCCCCCCGAATTGGTTGCGCAACGCGGCCAGCATGCGCGCACTGAAATTCTCCTCGTCCCGGCTCACAAAACGCATTTGCAGAGCCAGTGTGATCACCGGCGCGGGCACGTCGAGATCGATCGATTCAAATACGGTCCATCTGCCTTCGCCCGAATCGGCCACCCATGGCTTTATCCCTGCCAGCCTGCCATCTTCATCCAGGGCGCGGGCAGCCAGATCAAGCAGCCAGGAGCGCACGACGCTACCGTGCTGCCAGAGGTGGGATATCTGGGCGAGGTCGAGACTGAATTCCTCCCTGGCTTTCATGATGCTGAATCCCTCTGCAAATGCCTGCATCATGCCATACTCGATCCCGTTATGCACCATCTTGACGAAATGACCCGCGCCATGCGGACCGACGTGTCCCCAACCCTTATCTGCTGCAGGAGCCAGCGTCTCGAAGATGGGGCGCAACTTTTCCACGATCTCAGGTTTGCCGCCGATCATCAGGCTGTATCCTTCCTGCAGGCCCCAGATTCCTCCGCTCGTACCGCAATCCACAAAATGGATGCCTTTCGGTTCAAGCATTTCGGCATGGCGGACTGAATCCTTGTAATTCGAGTTGCCTCCATCAATAACAATATCACCGTCTGAAAGAAGGCCGGAGA
>Ga0214473_10007900_pt1 | contig 12595 bp, 12 predicted proteins | sample RVTome_7_FD_203509 | JGI IMG/M metagenome (GOLD analysis project Ga0214473, IMG submission 203509) | Soil microbial communities from uranium-contaminated site in the Upper Colorado River Basin, Wyoming, United States - RVT98D197 | ecosystem: Environmental > Terrestrial > Soil > Contaminated >... | reverse complement strand
GCGGTGCCAGTCCACCTGACGACGAGCACGCCGGACAACCTGCCGTACTACCGGCGGTTCGGGTTCGAGGTCGACGGCGAGGCGACCCTCCCCAGGGGCGCGCCGCTGTGGTCGATGCTGCGGCCCCCTGCGCCCCTAGCTATCCCGCTCCCCTAGCCTCACCGCGCGAGCGAAGACCGCGTCGAACATCTCCTCGGTCAGCTTCCCGGTGAACGTGTTCTGCTGGCTGGGGTGGTAGCTGCCGAGCAGCGTGTAGGGGCCGATCCCCACCTCGGCCGCGTGGCCGAAGCGGGGCTTCGGCCGCGGCGCGTCGTGTCCCAGCTCCCGCAGGGCGCGCAGCGCTCCGTCCCACGCGAACGAGCCCAGCGCGACCAGCACCCGCGCTCGCTCCAGCAACGGCAGCTCGCGGACCAGGTAGGGGAGGCAGTTGTCGCGCTCGGACGTGGTCGGCTTGTTCGCCGGCGGCGGGCAACGGACCACGGCGGTGATCCACGCGCCGCGCAGCTCCAGCCCATCGTCGCGGTGGGCGGAGTGCGGGCCACTCGACAGCCCCGCCCGGTACAGCGCCCCGTACAGCCACTCCCCCGATCGGTCGCCGGTGAACATGCGCCCGGTCCGGTTGGCGCCATTCGCGGCGGGGGCGAGCCCGACGACGACGATGCCGGCCTCGGGATCGCCGAACCCGGCCACCGGACGCGCCCAGTAGCGCTCCCCGGCAAAGCGCCGCGGCGGGTTCGCGGCCACTGCCTCCCGCCACTCGACCAGCCGCGGGCAGCGGCGGCATGAGTGGACCTCCCGCTCGAGGTCGCCGAGGCTCACCGACGCAGCGACACGATCCGGTCTCCGATCTTCCTGCCCGCGGCGAAGAGGACGAACGGCCACATCAGCGTCGCTGCCAGGGGGCTGATCAGAGCGACCGGGATCGAGACCAGGAACACCGCGCACACCGCGAGGTTCGTGGGCCGCGCGTACACCCGCTGCACCTCGCGCAGCTCCGGCCGCACGAGGTCGTTGCGGGCCGCGTACACGAGCTGGGCCTGGAACGTGAGGCTGACCGCCGCCATGCTGATTGCGTACACGATCACAGCTGTTGAGTCTCTGTCGTACGGCCGCCCTGGCCGAAACCCTGCCGCCGCAGGCAGGATCTCGTTTCGCAGGCGGCGGCGCGCTAACCTGGCTGGCCGGCGTCGCCCCGCCTCGAGGAGGCCGTACCTCGTCATGACCGAGCCCGACGATCAGCTGCGCAAGCTGGCGATCGTCCCCGCATACAACGAGCAGGGGATGGTCGGCCAGGTCGTGCGCGGAATCCGCCGTCACGCGCCCGGGTTCGACATCGTCGTGATCGACGACGGGTCCACCGACTCGACCTTCGCCACGGCGAGCGCGGAGGGCGCGACCGTGATCCGCCACCCGTTCAACCTCGGGATCGGCGGCGCGATGCAGTCGGGGTTCAAGTACGCCGCCGCGCACAACTACGACGTAGCCGCCCAGGTCGACGGCGATGGGCAGCACAAGCCGACCTACCTGAACGAGCTCGCCGAGGCTCTGCGCACCAGCGGCAAGGCCGACATGGTGTGCGGGAGCCGGTTCCGCGGGAACCCCGGCTACAAGGTCCCGATCGGGCGCCGGATCGGGAACCTGATCTTCTCCGTGATCCTGAGCGCGATCGTCCGTCGCCGGATCACCGATCCGACCTCGGGCTTCCGGATGACGAACCGGCGCGGGATCGAGCTGTTCGCGCGCGACTACCCGCACGACTACCCCGAGGTCGAGGCGATCCTGATGCTGCACGCGCACCGCCTCCGCCTGCACGAGGTCCCGGTGCGGATGAACGCGCGCGGGTTCGGGCGCTCCTCGATCGACTATCCGCGCAGCGCGTACTACATGGCGAAGGTGCTGCTGGCGCTGTTCGTGGGCCTGTTCCGCCGTCGCCCCACACCGCTCGACAGCCCGCCCGACCGCCCCGAGGGCCAGCCGGTGGCGCCGGCGGCGTCCAGCGCCGCGGCGGGCGAGGAGTCGCGACAGCCGGCGGCGGGCGGATGACGGCGGCCGCCTTCCTGCTGCCGCTCGCGGTCCAGGACGAGCTCGAGGGCAAGGTCCAACTCGTCGCGGTCCTCGTCACCGCGCTGATGCTGGGGCTGGTGCTGGAGTTGGTGCGGCGGCGGCGGCTGGCGGAGCGCTACGCGCTGCTGTGGATGAGCGTCGCGGTGGTCCTGCTCGTGCTCGCGATCTGGAACGACCTCCTGGGCTCGGCGGCTGACCTCGTCGGGATCGACCTCGCCTCGAACGCGCTGTTCCTGGCCGCGTTCGGGGTCGCGTTCGTGCTCCTGCTGCACTTCTCCGTCGCCACCTCCCGGCTGGCCGAGGAGACGAAGATCCTCGCCCAGGAGGTGGCGAGGCTGGACTCCGAACTGCGCGAGGCGCGTGCGGCGCGTCCGAACGGCGACGGCCCTCAGCCGCGCGACGGAGGGTCCGCCGACCCCGCCGCGAGCAGCAGCCGCACCACCGACCAGTAGGCGCGAAGCGCCCACCGCAGGGGTGCGAAGCGGGACGCGCGCACCAGGTAATCGGAGTCGAGCTCGGGCGTGAGCGCGTCCGCGAACTCCGAGGTCGATATCCGCCGCCGGGTCGCGATCTCGCGCCGCTCGCGGAGCAGGCGGGGCATCCACCGCGCCACGTCCACCCACGCGCCAAGCTTCTGGCGCCACCATCCGCCCGCGACCGACACGGCGACCAATGCCACCTCGGTCGCGGCCAGCGCGGGCGCGAGCAAGGCCAGAAGCGGCGCGGGGAAGGTGCGAACGATCGTCGCCCAGCGGTTGCGCTCCAGGTAGCGCCACTTGCGCTCCCCCTTGCGGAACTCGTACTCGTGGTCGACGAGCGCCGCCGGCTCAACCCCGACCCGGCCACCCGCTAGCCGCACCCGAAGCGAGAGATCGACGTCCTCCCCGTAAAGGAAGTACTCCGGCGGAAAGCCGCCCAGAGCCTCCCAGCTCCGGCGCGGGATCGCAAGACAGGCCCCGGACGCGAAGCCCACCTCGCGCGGGCGCCCGTCGCCGGAGGCCGCGTCCCGCGCCCGACCCGCGCCGCCCGCCCACGCGATCCCGGTGAAGTGGACCACCCCGCCCTCGGTGTTCACCAGCCGCCCGCCCTCGTCGGTGACCAGGCCCATCCACGCGCCCCAGCCGCGCCCGTCGGCAGCCGGCGCCTCGATCGCGTCCCTGAACCCCGGCTGCACGATCGCGTCCGGGTTCAGCAGCACCATCAGATCCCCCGTCGCGCGCTCGGCGGCGGCGTTGCACCCAGCCGCGAACCCGAGGTTCTCGCCCGACTCGAAGACGATCGCATCCGGCGCCAGCTCCCGAACGGCCCCGGCGGTGCCGTCGGCCGACGCGTTGTCGAGCACGATCAGCTCGTCGCCGTCCCGAAGCTGCTCGACCAGCGGCGGCAGCGACCGCCCCACCACCTCGCGGCAGTTGTATGTCACGACGACGACCGAGAGTCGGGCCAAGAGCCGGCGCCCGGACTCGAACCGGGGACCCCTTCATTACGAATGAAGTGCTCTACCAACTGAGCTACGCCGGCGCGCGCCCGGTCACCCGAGCGAGCGTGAAGCGTGACAGACTTGCGGCGCTTTGAGCTACGCGAGCCCCGACGCCGCGGTCGAGATCCCGAGCACCGACGTGACCTCGTTCGTGCTCGAGGGCGCGGCCGAGCGGGGCGAGGTGCCGGCGCTGATCGACGGTCCGACGGGCCGCACACTCACCTACGCGGAGCTGGAGCGCGGCGTGCGCGCGCTCGCCGCCGGGCTGGCGGGCCGCGGGTTCCGCCAGGGCGACGCGCTCGCCGTCTACCTGCCGAACATGCCCGAGTACGCGCTCGCCTTCCACGGCGCGGCGTCCGCGGGCGGGATGTGCACCACGGTCAACCCCCTGTACACGGCGGACGAGCTCGCGAAGCAGCTCGAGGACTGCTCGGCAAAGCTGCTGCTCACCGTGCCACCGCTGCTCGACACCGCGCGCGAGGCGGCGGACCGCGCCGGGGTCGATGAGATCGTCGTCGTCGGCGAGGCCGAGGGGGCGACGCCGTTCGCGGAGCTGCTCGGCGACCCCGACACCGCGCCGCGGCCGGACATCGATCCCGACACCGACGTCGCCGCGCTCCCCTACTCCAGCGGCACCACGGGGCTCCCGAAGGGCGTGATGCTGACCCACCACAACCTGGTTGCAAACATCTGCCAGACCCAGCAGGCGCTCCCGATCGGACCCGACGACACCCTGATCGGGGTGCTGCCGTTCTTCCACATCTACGGGATGACGGTGATCATGAACCAGGGCCTGCGCGGCGGAGCGACGATCGTGACGATGCCGCGCTTCGATCTGGAGCAGTTCCTCGACCTGCTCCAGGACCGCGGCGTCACCCGCGCCTACGTCGTCCCGCCGATCGCGCTGGCGCTCGCGAAGCATCCGGCCGTCGACGAGCGCGACCTGTCCGCGCTGAAGACGGTGATGTCGGGCGCGGCCTCGCTCGGCGGAGAGCTCGCCGAGCAGGTCGCGGAGCGGATCGCCGCGGACGTGATCCAGGGCTACGGGATGACGGAGACGAGCCCGGTCACCCACATCGTCCGCCCCGACGGCGAGAACCGCCCCGGCTCGATCGGGCTGCCGCTGTCGCTGACGGAGTGCAGGGTGGTCGACTCCGAGACCGGAGAGGACGCCGCCGATGGCGAGCGCGGCGAGCTGTGGATCCGCGGTCCGCAGGTGATGTCCGGGTACCTCGGCAACGCCGAGGCGACCGCGGAGACGATCGACTCCGAGGGCTGGCTGCACACCGGGGACGTGGCGGTGGTCGACTCGGACGGCTACTTCTTCATCGTCGACCGGCTGAAGGAGCTGATCAAGTACAAGGGCTACCAGGTCGCGCCCGCGGAGCTCGAGGCCCTGATCTGCACCCATCCGAGCGTGATCGACGTCGCCGTGGTCGGGGTCCCCGACGAGGAGGCCGGCGAGCTGCCGAAGGCTTATGTCGTCCCGGCGAGCGATGAGCTCGACGCCGACGAGCTGATGGAGTGGGTGGGCGAGCGGGTCGCACCGCAGAAGCGGATCCGGATGGTGGAGACGATCGACGCGATCCCGAAGTCGGCCTCGGGGAAGATCCTGCGGAGGATGCTGCCGTCGTGAAGATACGCGCCGCGGTGCTAGAGGAGTTCGGCCAGCCGCTCGAGGTGCAGGACGTGGAGCTTCGCGACCCGGCGGCGGGGGAGGCGCTTGTTCGGCTGGTCGCGTGCGGCGTCTGCCACACCGACCTGTACACGGCCTCCGGGGTCGATCCCTCCGGGTACGCGCCGACGGTCCTCGGCCACGAGGGCGCCGGGGTGGTGGAGGCGGTCGGCGAAGGCGTCACCGAGCTCGCTCCCGGCGATCACGTGGTGACGCTGTTCTCGGCCCGGTGCCGCGAGTGCGTCCACTGCCTCGACGATCGCACCAACCTCTGCCTCGCGATCCGCGAGCAGCAGAACAAGGGCTACCTCCCCGATGGCACCACCCGGCTTCACCGCGGCGGCGAGGACATGCGCCACTTCATGGGCACCTCGACCTTCGCCGAGTACGCGGTCCTGTCCGAGCTCTCGCTGGCGAAGATCGATCCCGAGGCCTCGCTCGACGCGGCGTGCCTGTTCGCGTGCGGGCTGTCGACCGGGCTCGGGGCGGCGATGAACACCGCGAAGGTCGAGCCGGGGACGACCTGCGTCGTGTTCGGCGCCGGGATGGTGGGGCTCGGGGCGGTGGCGGGCTGCCGCTTGCAGGGCGCGGAGCGGATCATCGCCGTCGATCTCTCCGACGAGCGGCTCGAGCTCGCGCGCGGCCAGGGCGCGACCGAGACGATGCGCGGCACGGATGACGTCGTCGAGCGGATCGTCGAGGAGACGGACGGGTTCGGCGCCGACTACACCTTCGAGGCGACCGGGAACGTGAAAGTGATGCGCCAGGCCGCCGAGTCGGCGCGCATGGCCTGGGGCCTGTGCACCGTCGCGGGCGTCGCCGGGAAGGGCGAGACGCTCGACATCGTGCCGCGGTTCCTGATCACGGGGCGGCGCGTGGCGGGGTCGTCGTTCGGCGGCGTCAAGGGCCGCGACGAGGTGCCCGACCTCGTGCGCCTGTACATGGAAGGGAAGGTCGACGTCGACTCGTTCATCTCCCACCGGATCGGGCTCGACGACGTCAACCGGGCGTTCGAGCTGATGGAGGCGCAGGACGGGATCCGGACCGTGATCGAGTTCGACTGAGTGAAGGAGGGGCGATGATCCTGCAACGGGTGGAGCAGGCCGAATGGCTGTCGAACGCGTACCTGATCGTGGACCGTCCCGGCGGCAGCGGCGTCCTCGTCGACTCGAACGGCGTCACCGAGCCGCTTGTCGAGCGGGTCGACCGCGAGGGCACCGATATCACGCACATCCTCCTCACCCACTCCCACTGGGACCACGTGTTCGGCCTCGAGGCGCTCATCGAGCGCTTTGGGGTTCCGGTGCTGGCGCATCCGCTGTGCGCCGAGCAGCTCGACGGCAAGGTGACCGACGCGATCGACGACGGCGACGAGATCGCATCCGGCGATCTGCGGATCGAGCCGATGCACACGCCCGGCCACTGCCCCGACCACCTGGCGCTGCTGGTCGACGGCACCGACTGCCTCACCGCCGACTGCCTCTTCGCGGGCACGGTCGGCGGCACGCTCGGCGGCGGCCCGACCGGGTTCGAGGACATTCGCAACTCGATCATGGAGCGGCTGATGAAGCTCGAGGGCGGGGTCCGAATCCACCCCGGCCACAAGGTGCCGTCGACGATCGGCGAGGAGTGGGAGTCGAACCCGTTCGTGCGCGTGTGGCGCGGTGAGGAAGAGGAGGGCTCGGAGCCGTGCACGATCGGCCCGCCCGACGCCGCCGAGCGCGAGGACGCGACGCTGATCCTGTGGGCGCCCGACTACGACGGCGGCAACAAAGCGTGGGTCCGCTACCCGGACGGCCGCGACGCGATCGTCGGCGGCTCGCAGGTGAAGCGCGGCGGGTGAGTCGGCCGGGCGCGCGCGGCTACTCGGCGAGCTTGTAGCCGACGCCGCGCACCGTCAGCACCAGCTCGGGCTCCTGCGGGTCGCGCTCGATCTTCTGGCGCAGGTTGGAGATGTGGACGTCGCACGCGCGGACGTCGCCGCGAAACTCGCTCTGCCACAACTCCTCCATGATCTCCTGGCGGCTGAACACCTGCCCCGGCTTGCCGGCCAGCAGGCGCAGTACCTGAAACTCCGAGCGGGTGAGGTTGACCGGCTCACCGCGGATGGTGACCAGGTGGCGGGCGAGGTCGATCCGCACCGCGCCGGCCTCGATCGAGGCGCTCTCGCCGCTGACCGAGGTGCGGTCGAGCTCGCGGCGGCGAAGCTGCGCCCGCACGCGGCCGAGCAGCTCGCGGACCGAGAACGGCTTCGTCACGTAGTCGTCGGCGCCGACCTCGAGCCCGACGACCTTGTCGACCTCGGCGTCCTTGGCGGTGAGAAGGATGATCGGCACCGGGCTGCGCCCGCGGACGTCGCGGCACAGGTCGAGGCCGCTGCGGCCGGGCATCATGATGTCGAGGATCAGGAGGTCGAACTCCGGGTCCTCGCCGCCGATCTTGCGCTCCGCGTCGTCGCCGTCGACCGCGAGGATGACGTCGAAGCCCTCCTGGCGCAGCGCGTACCCGACCGAGTCGCGGACCGAGGGCTCGTCGTCCGCGATCAGGATCCTCCGTGTCGCGACCGCGGCCTCCATCACGCCACCGGGGTCGGGGCCGTTCGCGCAGCGCGCAGCCTGAACCAGAACGTGCTCCCCTCGCCGAGGCTCGACTCGACGCCGATCTGCCCGCCCATCACCTCGACCATCCGCTGCGCGATCGACAGGCCGAGGCCGAAGCCCTCCTTCTCGAGTGCGTTCCGCCCCCGGTAGAAGCGCTCGAAGATTCGATCGCGCTCCTCGCGTGGGATTCCGGTGCCGGTGTCGCTGACTTCAATCACAACGTCGCCGTGCACTCCGGTTGACCGGTCGGCGGTCGCGTTCTCGGACTGCGCGGCCTGCTCGGAGTGGGCGCGAAGCGTAACGCGCCCCTGCGGTGGCGTGTTCTTGTAGGCGTTCGTCAGCAGGCAGATCAGTATCTGGCGGACGAGCGCCGGGTCACCCTCGGCGATCGCCCCCGGCTGCACGTCGAGCTCGACCGCGACCCCCTCGGGGGCGACCAGCGCCTGCATCGCCTCCTCGGCCGCGAGCGAGATGTCGACGACCTCGACCTCGCTCTCGCCGACCGCCTCGATCCGGGCGAGGGTGAGCAGCGAGTGGGTGAGACGGCTGATCCGGTCCGCATCCTCGTTCAGGCGACGGAGGAAGTGGTCGAGGGCATCGGGGTCGTCCTTCGCTCCGGCGCGCAGGACCTCGATCGCTCCGGAGATCCCCGCGATCGGGTTGCGCAGCTCGTGCGCGGCATTGGAGATGAACTCGCGCTCGGCGACCTCGCGCCGAAGCTCCTGCGTGCGGTCGCGGACGACGAGCAGGACCGCGTTCTCCGCCGCCAGCTCCCGGGCCTGGAGCGCGTACACGCGCTCCCCGACCCGCAGCGCGTCGCTCTCGGCCTCGCCGCGCTGCGAGGCCCGGCGAAGCCACGGGCCGAGCGCCTCGATCGGCGCGCCGTCGACGCCGATCAGCGGCGCCGCAGCGGCGTTCGAGAACCGCACGGCTCCGTACTTCGACACCACGAGCACCGCCTCGCTGAGCGCGTCGAGGATCGCCGACAGGCGGTCGCGCTCGCTCGACAGCATCCCGAACGACTCCCGCAGCGCCGCCCGCATCGAGTCGAGCGCTCGGCCGAGGTCGCCGATCTCGTCGCGCCCCCGCGACGGGACCGGGGTGTCGAGCCGGCCCTCGGCGAGCTCTCCCGCGCTCGATGCCAGGCGCTTGAGCCGGACCGTGAACAGGCTGGCGACGATCGCTCCGATCAGGACCGCGATCGCGACCGCGACTCCGAGCGCGGTGAGGCGGTCCTCCTCCACGGCCTCCAGGGTCCCCAGCACCTCGGCCGGGGTCGTCGCCCGGGTCAGCAACGCCCCGGCGAGCTCGCCGTCCCGGAACACGGGGACCGAGACGTCGGTGACCTCGCCCCCGTGCTCGCGCACGACCCGGCCGCCGCGAAGGGCGGAGCGGATCGCGCTCTGGCGTGCCCGCACCTCGCTCAGGCCGACGCCGAGGACTACCTCCGGAGAGATCAGGCGGCCCTTGCGGTCGAACGCCCAGCCGACGAAGTCCTCGCTGCGGTTCTCCTCCAGCACCGCGTCCGACGCGCCGCGCTTCAGCTCGCCGAGGTCGTCGGCGACCCGCACCGTGCGGCCGACCGACAGCTCGACCGAGCGCTCCTGCGCCGACTCCTCGCTCGAGCCGCTGACGAACGCGTACACCGAGGCGCCGGTGATGATCCCGACTCCGGCGAACGCGAGGCTGAGCCACAGTCGCACGCCGAGGCGGCGCTGGGGCGGGATCGGACGATCCGGCGTACGCAGCGCGGGAGGCATAAGCACCTCTTAACAGAAGCGCCCGCGCAGCGCTGGGTGATTCAGGCCAGCAGCGAAGCCGAGCGGTAGAACGTCTCCTCGAGCGCGAGCTCCTCGGAGACGTGGACGCGGAGGCGGCGGCGGGCGTCGAGGACGACCTCGGCGGCGGCCCGCGGTGCGCGCGGGTCGAGGCCCTCGGCATCGGCCGCGAGCTCCGCGGACCGGTCCGCGTTGAGCGCCGTCTCGGGAGCCCCCTCGGCCACCGCCGCGAGGTCGCGGAACCACGCCCCGACGAGCGCCAACGCGAGGTCGAGCACCTCGGTGCGGCGCCGCCGTCCGGCCCGCTTGCCGGCTTCGTTCGCCTCCCGCGGCCGCGCGGCGCGCTCCCCACGCAGCGTGCGCTCACGCTCCGCCACCCGCTCCGAAGCCTCGCTCGCAGCCTCCTCGCCCGCTCCCTCGGCGAGCGCGAGCAGTCCCAGCCACGGTGACTCGCCGAGCTCCGAGGCGCGCGCCGCGCGGGCGCTGCGCTCGGTGCGCTCGCGAAGCTGACGACCGATGTCCGTGATCAACAGCGCGGCGCGAGCCGCGTCGCCGCCGCACAGCCTCGCGGCGGCGCGTCGCTCGTTCTCCGGGACCTCCCCGGCGGAGCTCGCCAGCATCCCCTCGACGGCCTCCGGCGACAGCGCCCCGAAGCGGACCGGCTGGCAGCGCGAGACGACCGTGTCGAGCAGCGCGGACGGCTCGGAGCTCAGCAGGACCAGGTGCGCGAACGCCGGCGGCTCCTCGAGCGTCTTCAGGAGCGCGTTCTGGCTCTCGTCGCCGAGCGCCTCGGCGGCCTCGATCACGAACGCGCGCCGCTCGCCCTCGAACGGGCGGTACGCGGCCGCGGCGATCACCCGCTCGCGGACCTCGTCGACGAGATGCTGGGTCCCCGGCGGAGTCAGCCACACGAGGTCGGGATGGGGCGAAGGGCACGCTAGCGCGCGGCGGCGGGCGTCCTCGGGGTCCGGGGAGCCCGCGGCCAGCAGCTCGGCGGCGAACGCCCGCGCGGCCGCCCGCTTGCCCGTGCCGCTGGGGCCGACCAGCAGGTACGCATGGTGCGGCGTCGCGGCGGCGGCCTCGAGCGCGATCCGCGCCGCGGGCTGGTGCTCGGTCGCCTCCTGCAGGGTCGCGGCCGCTTCGCTCATCTCGCCGCCGTCACGACATCGATCACGCGGGCGTGCACCTCGTCGACCGTGCCCTCGGCGTCCACGACCTTCACCCGCTCGGGCTCGCGCGCCGCGATCTCGTCGTACGCCTCGGCGACGACGCGCTGAAGGTCGATCCCCTCGCTCTCGAAGCGGTCCGCGCCGTCGGCGCCTCCCTCCTCGAGCCGCTGCTGGCCGCGGTCCGCCGCGCGCTCGGGCGGGATCCGCAGCAGCACGGTGAGGTCGGGCATGCAGTCACCGACGGCGATCGCGTTCAGCGCGTCGACGCCCTCGACGCCGAGCCCGCGGGCGACGCCCTGGTAGGCGACGGTCGAGTCGACGAAGCGGTCGCAGATCACGTCGTGGCCATCATCCATCGCCGGGCGGATGACCCGCGCCACGAGCTCCGCGCGCGCGGCGCAGAACAGAAGCAACTCGGCCCGGGGGTCGAGCTCGACGTCCGGAGCCTTCAGCAGCTCGCGCATCCGCTCCCCGGCCGGCGTGCCGCCGGGCTCGCGGACCAGAAGCGCCCCGCCGAGCGCCTCCCCGAGGAGCGCCGCCTGGGTGCTCTTGCCGGCGCGGTCGATCCCCTCGAGGGTGACGAACACGCCGCGGTCGTCAGCTCTTGGAGCTCTTCGCGCGCGAGGGGGAGCGCTTCGCGCCGCTGCGGGACTTGCCTCGGGCCCGCTTCACCTTCGTCTTCGCGACGGCTGCGTCCAACGCTGCCTTGTCCTTCCCACCATCATCACCTGCCGCGTCCTCCGCTTCGCGTCCGGGCGCGGCAGGGTCGCTGCCGGGCTGGCCGTTCTCGTCCGCCTTCTCAGCGGCCTCCTTCGCGGCCTTGGCGGCCTCGCGCTCGGCGCGGCGCTTTCGCATCTCCTCCATCGAGGGGCACTCCTCGTTCAGGCACAGGTTCCACGGCCGGCCTCGGAACGGCACGACCTTCAGCCGCGGGGTCTCCCCGCACACCGAGCAGCTCTCCTCGAGCCTGAACACGCTCCCGCGCTGGGGCAGCGGGAAGGTGACGTCGCAGGACTCCGGGTTGTCCGCCTCCCACCCCTGGCAGCCGACGAACCGCTTGCCCGACTTGCGGGCGCGGATGATCCGCAGCATGTTCGGCGAGCCGTCCTCGTGCTTTCGCCCCGCGCGCTCGCAGACGATGCACGGTCCGAGGATCCGGTCCTCGTCCATCCCCGCCCAGATCACCTTCGCGAGGTCCTCTTCCTTCGACTGCATGTCGCCGGTCGTCCCGTGCAGCATCTCGCGGCTCACCTTCACGACCTCGTCCTTGGAGGTCTTGCCGCCGGCGATCTTGTCCATGTCCGCCTCGAGCTCCGCCGTCATCTCCGGCGTCGCCATCCGCGGCACGTACTGCTTGAAGGCCTCGTACATGGCGATCCCCGTCGCGGTCGGGACCGGCGGGTTGTTGAAGACGTACCCGCGGTCGTACAGCTTCTGGATGATGTCCGGGCGCGTTGCCTTCGTGCCCAGGCCGCGCTCCTCCATCATCTCGAGCAGCTTGCCCTGCCCGATCCGGTTCGGGGGCTGGGTCTCCTTGTCGAGGATCCACGGGTCGCCGTCGAGGTCGATCGCCTGGCCCTGCTCGAGCTTCGGAATCTCGTCGTCGGCCGAGCGCGCGTACGTGTAGATCCCCGCGAACCCGGGGTCGACGACGACGCTGCCGCGGACGAAGTAGGTCTCCGACCCCGCCTCGATCTCGGCCCGCGTCGACTCGCTCAGCATCGGCTTCGAGAAGGTGGCGAGGAAGCGGCGGGCGACGAGCTCGTACACGCGCTGGTGGGCGCCGTCGAGCCCGCCCGGGTGCACGGCCTGGGTCGGGTAGATCGGCG
>Ga0214473_10007899_pt1 | contig 12595 bp, 12 predicted proteins | sample RVTome_7_FD_203509 | JGI IMG/M metagenome (GOLD analysis project Ga0214473, IMG submission 203509) | Soil microbial communities from uranium-contaminated site in the Upper Colorado River Basin, Wyoming, United States - RVT98D197 | ecosystem: Environmental > Terrestrial > Soil > Contaminated >... | reverse complement strand
GAGCTCGCCGACAACCCCGAAGTGCGCCGCGCCTATCTGGGCGAGGCGTGACGGCACGTCCTGCGCTTTCTGCGCCGACCCCACTCAGGCTATTCTCCACATCCGTCTGGCGGCACGCCCTTTGCACCAGAGCGCGTAGAGGGCAGGGCGTCCACGGTGACGGTCGCCTCCTCTGGTGCGGGCACTCGATTTTCTACGCCGCAACAAGCCGAACAAGAGCTGATATTTCAGGACTTTGCCATGTATTCGCCATCGAGGGCGGAAGCATTCATGCGATCGGCTGATTGTGACGAAGAGGGTGGTGAGGTGTCGCGGCAGGTCGGTGACACTGTCGGGTACCCGTACGACCTAGGCGCCCACGCATCGAGGCACAGACCATGACGTCCGCTCTGCAGGCCCCGACAAGGGACGAGGCCCCCGCCCCGGCGATCGCCCAGCCGATCGTGTCCGTGGTGATGCCGTGCCTCAACGAGGCCGAGGGCGTCGGCAGGTGCGTCGAGAAGGCTCTCACGGCGCTGCGCGAAATGAGGATCACGGGCGAGGTCGTCGTGGTCGACAACGGGTCGACTGACGGCTCGCCGGAGATCGCGGCTCGGGCCGGGGCTCGTGTCATCCACGAGCGGCGGCGCGGCTACGGCGCCGCCTACCTCCGCGGCTTCCAGGAAGCCCGCGGCAAGTTCCTCGTGATGGGAGATGCCGACGATACCTACGATTTCCTGGACATCGCGCGCTTCATCGAGCCGCTCGAGTCCGGCCGCTTTGACATGGTCATGGGCAGCCGCCTCAAGGGCCACATCCTTCCCGGCGCCATGTCGTGGACCCACCGGTGGATCGGCAACCCCATTCTCTCTGGGATGCTGAGGCTCTTCTTCCATACCCGGGTCTCTGACTCCCACTGTGGAATGCGCTCGTTCACGCGGGAGGCGTACGAGCGGATGCATCTGCGTACCCAGGGGATGGAGTTCGCGTCCGAGATCGTCGTCAACGCGCTCCGGGAACATGCCCGGATCTGCGAGGTGCCGATCATGTATTACCCACGGGAGGGCGTGTCGAAGCTGAGCGGCCTTCGCGATGCGTGGCGGCACATCCGCTTCATGCTCGTCTACTCCCCCTCGTACCTCTTTCAGCTCCCGGGCATGGTGCTGGTGCTGCTCGGACTCTTCCTGGTCGCGTCGCTGGTGCAGGGCCCCCGCGCGTTCCTGGGGCACCGGTGGGACTACCATGTGCTCCTGTTCGGAGCGCTCTCCTTAATCCTCGGCTACAATCTCGTGCTCTTCGACATCCTCGCGAAGACCTTTTCGATGGGAGCGGGTCTGGCGCGGCCGACTCGGTGGCTGCAGACCGCGCTGCACCGCTTCACCCTTGAGAAGGGGCTTCTTGCCGGAGGACTTCTTCTCCTGTCAGGCTTCGCCCTCGAGGTCAAGATCGTGCTCGATTGGGCTCGCGGCGGGTACGGAGAGCTGATGGCGGTCCGCGGGATCGTCACCGGCATGACGGCGATGGTCCTGGGCGCGCAAACCATCTTCGGCTCGTTCTTGGTCAGCCTCCTGCTCGTCAAGCGCCGGTAGCACGGTCATGCGCGAACAGCCGCCCCCCGCCCTCGATCCTCATCTTTCGGAGGGAGAGGGAGTCGTCTCGGTTACCTCGCCCCGGCCGCAGACCGGCGTCACGGGAAGCAACGGCCACGACGCGAAGGCCACGCTCTTGAATGAGCCGGCGAGCCACGTGACCCGCCTCGCTGGCCACCGTCCGAGCCGACGCCGGCGGCCGGACGCCGCTGAGCTTCGCGCCACGCTCAAGGTGGGCCTCGTGACTCACTACATGCCTCCCCACCAGGGCGGGATCGAGCGCGTCGCCGAGACGCTCTTCTGCGGCTACACGGAGGCCGGCCTCGACGTCCGGTGGATCGCGAGCCGGGTGCCGGCGAGCGCTCCCGCGCGAGACGGCGGGCGAGTGCGAGTGCGCTGCTGGAACGTCCTCGAGCGACTTCTCGGGGTGCCGGTTCCGTTCTGGGGCGTCGAGGGTTGGAGCGAGCTCGCGCGCCTCGTCAAGTGGGCAGACGCGCTTCATGTCCATGATTGCCTCTATCCGAGCAGCGCCCTTGCGGTAGTGCTCGCGCGACGAGCCGGGAAGCCAGTCCTGCTCTCACAGCACATGGGTTTCGTCCACTATCGGATCTCGCCGCTGAACTGGCTCGAACGCACGCTCTACGCGACGCTCGGCCGTGCGGTGCTCCGCGGCGCCTCCCGTGTGGTGTTCGTGACCCCGGGGGCAGCTCGCTATGCCCGGCCCCTGCTGGGCAGGGCCGCCCGGCGCGCCTTGCACATCCCCAACGGGATCGACACGTCGAGGTTCCGCCCCCCGACGCCGGCCGAGAGTCGGGCGGCCAGGGAGCACTTGCGTCTGCCTTTGGACCGAGCCGTCGTCCTCTTCGCGGGTCGACTGGTGGACACGAAGGGCATCGACCTGGTGCTCGGCGTGAGCCGTCGTCTCCCGGACGTCCATTTCTTGGTTGTCGGCGATGGCCCCAACCGCCATCTCCTCCGGGAGCGAGGTGTGAACGTCTCCTGGCTGCCCGCCGTCGATCCGGATGGGATGGCCGAGTGCTATCGCGCGTGCGATTGCCTCCTCCTGCCGTCTCACGGGGAAGGGTTCCCTCTGGTCGTGCAGGAGGTCCTGGCGTCGGGGCGGCCGGCGGTCATCTCCGAGGACGAAGCCTACGCCCCGCACCTCATCGGTGCGGGCCTCTGTGCCGGAACGGAGCGGACCGAGTCCACCATCGTGGCCCAGGTGTCGCTGCTCCTGGGAGGCGCAGGCTCGGACATGGGGGCGCGGGGCAGTGCCTACGCCGCGGCCCACTGGAACTACCGGACCATGCTGGACAGGTACATTGGCCTCCTCGCGGACATGATTCTCGCCGCCACACCGGTCCCGAGGCACTGACGCGGCGGGCGACATCCACCCGAGGCGATGTGAAGGCCGCACTCCTCGAGCATCTGAGGGTCTCAAGCCTACCCGTCGGCCCACATGCATCGGCGCCAGGCAAGGAGGAGCCTCGGTGAGGAAGAGCGAGATGACCAAGCGGTCGGGCAGCGCTGCGTACGATGAGCTGTGGCGAACCGCCTGGGGTGACCTACAGCATCGAGGTCCGGTCCATCGCCATATCAGGGAAGACCTGCTTCGAGTGGTCGCTTCACTGGGTGTCCGTACCATTCTCGACGTGGGCTGCGGTTCTGGGGACAATCTTGCAGCGCTCGCGACAACGCGCCAATACGAGCTCGCCGGCGTCGATGTCTCCGCCGAGGCCTTGTCGATCGCCGAGCAGCGGGTCCCCGTAGCGCGCTTGCAGCTCCTGGACATCGAGAAGGCGGCGCTGCCAGAGCGGTTTGATCTCGTCACGAGTATCCAGGTCATCGAACACATCCTCGATGACACGGCGGCGTTGCGGCACATGGCCAAGATGGCGAGCCGCTACGTCTTCGTCTCAACGATGCAAGGACGGATGCGTCGCTCGGAGGTCGCGATCGGGCATCTCCGGAACTACTCGGCGGTCGAGTTGCGACGCAAGTTGGAGGTCGCTGGTCTTGATCCGCTGCGTGTGTACGGATGGGGGTTCCCTTTCTACTCTCCGCTGTATCGTTCGGTGGTCGAGTGGTTGCCTGGAGGCCCCCCGGGCGGCCCGATGGGTGCCGTCAGCCGGGTCGTTGCCACCGCGCTGTATCATCTGTATCGATTGCGCTGGCCGGGCCGCGGCGACGTCATCAGCGTGCTTGCTCGGCCTCGTGTCTAGGCGGGCGTTGAGCACCTCCCGACGGCGATGATTGAGCGCGCTCACCTCCTGTGCGCGGCCGGCGCGTTCTCGTGCTTCCTCGCCATTCACCTCCTGACCAATGCCGCGCGGATCGACATCATCGACGGGCAGGTCCGATACGACGTCGCGGCGAGCTGGCTGGACACGAGAGCGCCGACCATCCGGGACCGCGCCCTCATGGGTCAGCGGGTGGCAATCAGGGGCCAAGACGCTACGTATGCTGCGTACAACGCCGGGGCCAGCCTCTCACCCATGCCGTTCATGCTGCTCTCGCGGCTCGTGCCAGGGCACACGGTGGAACGGGATCGCGTCGCGTTCTCCATGGCGGGGCCGGTCTTCGGGGCGGCGGTTGGAGCCCTTCTGGTGCTCGCCTACGGGATGCTCGACCGCGGCCCCGCCGCGTCTCTGGCCTGGGCGACCGTGATCTCGCTCGCGACACTCTGGTGGCCCGGCTCAGTCACCGTCTTTGATCAAAACCAGCATGCGTTCTTTCTGCTCGCCGGTTCACTGCTCGCCTGGCGATCGGGACGGCGGAAGAGCCGGCGGCTGGCCGCACTGGCCGGAGTCGCCTCCGGCTTCCTGATCACCTATCAGGAAAGCTACGCCTTGCTCCTTCCATTCGTCGGGCTCGCGGTGTTCGCGGCCTCCCCTGAGGATTCACCGGCCGGCGGATCGGTCCTCCGCCGCCCGATCGACCAGGCCGGGTGGCTGAGATACGTCGCCTTCGCCGCCGGCGGTGGCGTGGGCCTGCTCCTCTTCGTAGCCTTCAACGTCTGGCGGTACAGCGCCTTTCTGCAGCCCGGCCGGTACGACGTCCAGCAGATGTTCTCGGGGAACCCCATCGCCGGTCTCTTGAGCCTCACCCTGAGCCCGGGCAAGAGCATGTTCCTCTTCAGCCCGCCGTTGGTCCTGGCCTTCTTCGGAGCGAGAGGGCTATTCAGGCGCGTGCCGACGCTCGCCGCTGTGGTGGGCCTCATCTCGGTGGCCCACGTTCTCCTCGTGATCCAGCTGGCCTTCTTCGGCGGCGACTGGTGCTGGGGCCCCCGATACCTGCTCGTCCTCTTGCCCCTCTGGGCGCTGAGCTTCCCCTTTGCCCTGGAGCGTGTCCCACGCTGGATCGTCGGCGCCCTCGTGACCCTCGGCTTCGGCGTTCAGCTCATGGCCATCAGCGTCGACCACCAGCGGTTCTTCCTCGAGCACAACCTCCCTCCCTACTTCTGGCTCGACCAGTGGGCGTACTTCAAGCGCTCCCAGCTGTTCTCCCGGCCGTTCGAGCTGCTCTCCCTCGCCAGGGGTGGCGTGCCGCCGGAGGCGAAGCTTTTCAGCCCGACGCCTGGAGCGCAGATCACATACGCGCCGTTCGGTCCGCTGGACCACCGGGACGGGGCCCGATGGGCTCGCCACTTTGCCGTCTTTCACACCCTCCGGCCGTGGCCGTTCTGGATCCGCTTCGTCGATCCCGCGCAGCGCCCGATGAGACCCTGGCCGGCGGTCCTGGTCTGCGGCGGGCTCTTCATCGGGGGTGGCGCGCTGCTGCTGCTCGGGCTCCGTCGCTCGTCGCCCCAGGCAGCCCTCGCAGAAGCCGGGGCCCTCGCCACGCCGTCGCCCTTCAGGACCCCTGACCGATGAGCGAGCCAGCGAAGCGGATCGTCTGCGCGCTGGGAGTCTTCTTTACCCTGCTTGGGCTGTATCTCCTGACCAACCCGGGGCGAATCGACTTCATCGACGGTCAGTACCGCTACGAGGTCGCAAGGAGTTGGCTGGACGTCGGCGAACCGGTCATCCGCGATCCTGCCCTCCTGGCGCTTGGCGCGGCGGTCAACCCGAGCAGCGGCAAGGCGTACTCCGGGTACAATGCCGGTCCCAGCCTCACTCCAGCGCCGCTCATGGCGCTATCGAGATGGCTTCCGGGCGGCACGGCCGACCGGGACCGCTTCGCCTTCAGCCTAACCGGCGCATTCTTCGGGGCGCTCGTGCCGGTGCTGTTGATGACGGTCTACGGAAGGCTCGGCGTCGGCCTGCCCATGTCCGTCGCCTGCGCGCTGGTCTTCGGGCTCACCACCCAGTGGTGGCCCGGCTCGGTCACGTCGTTCGACCAGAACCAGCACGCGTTCCTCTTGCTGTCCGCGCTGCTGCTGGCGTGGCGCTCGGGCCGCCACGCCAGCGCTCCGCTCGCGGCCATGGCCGGCGTGACGGGTAGCTTGCTCCTCACGTACCAGGAGACGTACGCCATCTTGCTTCCCGCCGTCGCCCTTGCCGTCTTCGCTCCCGCGAGCGAGGGGACCCCATGCGCCGCGCCACTCGGGAAGCTGCGCATCGATCGAGGCGCCGTGATCCGGTACCTCGCGTTCGGCGCGGGCTCTTGTGTCGGCGTGGGCCTTTTTCTCGCGTTCAACTACTGGCGATTCGGGGCGCTGCTCCAGCCGGACCGGTACCAGGCGCTGTGGCCGGACAATGGGCTAGCGGGCGCACTCAGTCTGACGATCAGTCCCGGCCGGAGTGTATTTCTCTTCAGCCCGCCGCTCGTCCTGGCCGCCTTCGGCGCCCGCGCGGTCTGGACCCGGGCACCCGCCTTGTCCTTCAGCGCGGGCCTGAGCGGGGTGATGCATCTGCTGTTTGTGTCGAACCTGGCCTTCTTCGCCGGTGAGTGGGCGTGGGGTCCTCGTTACCTGCTCGTCCTGTTGCCGTTGGCCAGCCTCGGCCTGCCATTCGCCATGGTCCGGCTGCGCGCGCGATACGCAGCTGTTCCCCTCGCGGTGGGCCTCGGGCTCCTCGTCCAGCTCATGGCCGTGAGCCTGGATCATCAGCGGTTCTACTTCGAGCGCAACCTGGCGCCGCACTTCTGGGCGTACGATCCGTGGTTTTACTTCAAGGACTCCCAGTTGCTCGCGCGGCCCCTCGAGCTGGCCGAGACCCTGCGCTCCGGCGTGCCGGCCGAGGCTCGGTCCTTCAGTCCGACGCCCCGTTCGCAAGTCACCTACGCGCCCTTCGGGCCGGCCAGGCCCCACGTCGGCGCGGCCTGGGTCCAAGGGTTCCAGGTGTTCTACCTCCCCCGGCCTTGGCCTCTGTGGATGACTCACATGGAACCGGCGACGCGGCCCACGGACGTCGCACCCCTGACAGGGATCTGCGTCGCTCTCATGGTGCTGGGCATCGGCCTTCCGCTTCTTGCGCTCTTGAAGCCGACGGTGACCTTCAAGGCATCTGTCCTCGGAACGGCGACAAAGCCTCTGGGTTCTCCATGAAAGCCTTCACCACCCGGGTGAACGCCCTGCTCTTGATGCTCGGTGCTGTCCGTCCCCGCGGTCGCTCGACCGGCTGGATGGGGTTGGTCGGAGGGTATGGCGGCATTGGACCGGCGCCGGTGGGCACGTTGCGTCCTCTGAGCGAAGAGGTCGCCGACGAGCAGCGGCAGGTCGGCGCCGCGCGGGGCTGGCTCCGCTTCGCCATTGCCCTGGGCTGCTGCGCGCTGGTGGCCGTGCCGTTCCTCAGCGTCCAGTTTCCACCCGTCACCGATCTGCCGCAGCACGTGGCGCAGATCCGCCTCTTCTGGGAAGCGCTGCACGACCCGAGCAGCCCGTATCGCGTCCAGTGGCTCACGCCGTACGGACTCGCGTACGTGGTGGTGAGCGCCATCTGGAGTCTCGTGTCGCCCGAGAACACCGGGCGGCTGGCGGCCCTCGCCATCGGCCTCCTGTGGATGGGGACTGGGCATCTGCTGGCCGCCGCGCGCGGGCGCTCCCCGGCCGCCGCCATCGTGGCCTCGGTGCTCCTCTTCAATCACACCCTCTATTGGGGCTTCTACAGCTTCGTCGTCGGCTGGCCGGTCTTCGCAGGCTGGCTCCTCTTGACCAGCGGCCGTCGCGCCCATCGCATCGGATGGGGGGACGCCCTGGGCCTTTTCGCGGCAGCGGCCTTGCTCTACTTCACCCACGCGCTCTGGCTGGCCGTCGGCGCCCTCTGGTTCCTCGTGAGCAGCGTGTTCAACCGGGTCGGCTTTAGGAGGGCGGCTCTGCGCCTGCTCAGCTTCTCGCCGGTCCTGGTCGTCGCCGCCATCTGGTACCCGAGGTTGGCCGCGCACGGCTTCGACTCGCCGACACGCTGGTTCTTCCTCCCGTCGTCCCGGCTCTCGTTTTCCTGGCTGGTGGACGCGATCCTCGGCGGACTCCGGGGCCCCGCCGAGTACCTGGTCCTCGTCGCGATGATCGGGTGGGTCGGGCTCGCCCTGTACCCGCACCGCCGCGAGCCCCCCGCGGCCGTTGACCGCGAGCTCCTTCTGGCCGCCGCACTCCTGGCCTGCCTGGCCTTCCTTCTCCCCGATCTGCGGACTAATACCATCGCCTTCGCCAAGCGCTGGGCGCCGTGTGCCGCCGTCCTGCTCGTCCTGGGCACGCCCGTGCCCCGGTGGAAACCCGCCGTCCAGTACCTGGTCGCCGTCGGACTGCTCGTGGCGATGGTGGGCGGCACCACCATGGCCTGGGTGCAGTTCGACCGCCGCGAGTACTCCGGGCTCGCCGAGAGCCTCCGCGCCCTTCCCGAACGGCCACGTGTGATCGGCCTCAACCTTGCGCCGGAGAGCGAGCTCGTCAAGGGCCGTCCGTTCATCCAGACGTTCGCGTACGCACAGGTTCTCCGCGGGGGCGAGCTCAACTTCTCCTTCGCCGACTTCGCACCCAGCCCCGTGGTCTACAGGACACGCCGAAAGCCGACATGGACCTGGGGCCTCGAGTGGTCCCCGGGATTGGTGCAGCGCTCCGACCTCGACCAGTTCGACTACGCCATCGTGAACGGAGACGAGGCCACGCACAAGGAGTTCGCCACCCATTTCGGCGTCGCTCCCGTCACCCACCAGGGGCGCTGGCGTCTGTACCGCCTGAGGCCGTCGTGAGCCGCCGCCTAGCCGCCGCCATCCCGCTCGCCGCCATCGCCGCGTTCGGCGCCGTGCTGGCGATCGCGCCCGACTACGTGCTAGCGCCGAGTCTCCCGCTGGACGACGCATGGACGCACGCCGTCTATGCGCGATCCCTGGCCACCACTGGACGATTCGAGTTCACGCCGGGCGCGCCCGCGGGTGGGCCGGCCTCACCGCTGTGGGCGTCCGTGATGGCCTTGCCACACCTGGTGGCCAGGGAGACGGGCGACGTCGTCCTCTTGGTGAAGCTCGCGGGATCCGCCCTTCACGCGCTGACGGCGCTCATCCTCTTCTACGTCCTCACCGGAGGGCAGGGCTTGTCACCGGAGCGTCTGCTCGGACCGCTCCTGGTGGCCGTCCACCCGGACCTGATCAGCGCCAGCCTGAGCGGCGTCGAGGTCCCGCTGGCCACCACCGCGGCATGTGCGCTCGTCTGGGCGGCACAGCGGGCGCCCGGCTGGGCGTACGGGGGGCTGGCGCTGGTCGTCCCGTTCGTGCGCCCGGAGCTCGCCGTGCTCTCGCTGGCGTTCCCGCCGCTGATGCACGGCCACGATCGGGCCCGGCTCTGGCGGCTCGGGGCGGCCGGACTCGGCGGCACGCTGGCCGCCTTCGGGCTCATGGCCGCCCATCTGGCCCCTCATTCGAGCGTCCCTCGGCAGAGCGCGCTGCCCGGGACGAACGGCGCCGAGTCCGTTGCCATCGTCGGGCGGGAGGTCCTCGGGTTCACCCGGCTTCTCGACCAGTTCCCGGTGGCGGACGCCGGCCTGCTCATCATCATCGCCGCCGTCGCCGCCGCTTACTTCGTGTCCCGGGCGCCGGCGGTCACGCCGGAACTCACCGCCGCGAGCGCCATGCTCGGGGGGCTCTCGTTCTGCGCCGTTGCTTTCGCGTTCCTCCCCCCGGTGGTGCCGGGAGCCTTCTATGCGCAGCGGCACGCGCTCCCGGCGCTTCCTCTCCTGGTCGGGGCCATCCCGATCCTCGCGTATGAGAGCCTTCGCCGGCTGCTCCCACCGCGCACCGTCACCGTGGTCCGCGTCGCCGTCCCGCTGCTCCTCGTGTCAAGCGTGATCCTCGATATGCCGATCCGCTATCGTTACCTCGCCAACGACGCGCGGAACATCGATGAGATCCAGGTGGCCATGGCTCGCACGCTCGGTCGGGGGCCTTCCTCGCAGGTCGTATGGGCCTCCGACGGCGGCGGGGCCCTCCGGTACTTCGGTCGCGGCGTGGTAATCGACCTCTCCGGAGTCAACACACGTGCCGTGCAGACTCCTGACGCCGAGGTGTTCCTCGACGCGCACCGCCCGAATTTCATCGAGATCGTTCCCAGGCTGTCATCGATCGACGGCACCGCCGCCCGGGGGTTCCCGGCCATGTCCTTCAACGCGACCACTCCCGATTCCGCCGCCGGCACCCCGCAATACAAGCACCAACGGTGGCTGGTGGCTTGCGCCGACGCCTCGCGGCCGGAGCGGTTCCATCTGCGCGAGCGGGTCTTCGGCTTCCGTTGCGGCGAAGGCAACCTCGGTCTCCTGCCCGGCCCGAGCCGCTGACGGCCCCCCTGCGCGTGGCTGGGTGAGGCGAGTGAGGCGAGCCGAGCCTTGACAGAGCTGCGCGCTCAGACCAAAGTGGTCACATGAATGCCATCGAGGTCGCCCGGCTCGAGGCACGCACGCGCTCGGACCCGCTCGGACCACCCCCAAACGGAGATCGACACGTGATCAAGCCAGGCCTGACGTACGAGCAGCACGAGATCGGCGTGAGGTACGATACGCTGTGGCGCACCGTCAACGACGCCGACATCTCGGCGTTCGTGAACCTGTGCGGCTTCAACGAGCCGCTGTTCATGGACATGGAGTACGTGGTCAGGGAATCGGTGTTCAGGGGTCGGCCGGCGCCGGGCACCCTGACCTTCTGCCTCGCCGAGGGGCTGATCATGCAGACCGGGCTCATCCACGATACCGGCATGTCCTAGCTCGGCAGCGAGATCTGCATCGTGGCGCCCGTGCTGGCCGGTGACACCCTCGGCGTCGCCGTCACGATCACGGACAAGCGGGAGACCAGGAAGCCCGACCGCGGCATCGTGGCGTACAAGCACGAGGTGATCAACCAGCGCGGCGAGCTCGTGCTCGAGGCCACCGTGCGGCGGATGATCAAGAGAGCCCCGGCGGCGGCGCCCCTGCCCTGATACAATGCCGTCCATGCCGTCCTCGGCCGCGAAACCGGTCGTGGGGATCATCATGGGTTCCAAGTCGGACTGGGACACCATGAGCCACGCCTCCCAGGCCCTGGACGCCCTTGGCATCCCCCACGAGGTCAAGGTGATGTCGGCGCATCGCACGCCCACCCTCGTGGACGAGTACGCGGCGAGCGCCGAGGGCCGCGGTCTCGAGGTGATCATCGCGGGTGCCGGTGGCGCCGCGCACCTGGCGGGCGTCGCTGCGGCCAGGACGCTCTTGCCCGTGCTGGGCGTGCCTATCCAGTCCTTGGCGCTCAACGGCATCGACTCCTTGCTCTCCACCGTCCAGATGCCGGGCGGCATCCCGGTAGGCACCCTCGCCATCGGCAATGCCGGGGCGACAAACGCCGCGCTCCTGGCCGCCGCCATCCTGGCGAACAAGTACCCGGAGATTCGCACGGCCCTGTGCCGCTACCGCGAGGCCCAGACGCAGGCCGTGCTGGCACAGACGGACCCGCGGGCCCCGTCGGACGGCGCCGAGAGCGCGCAGCCCCGCTAGCCCCGGCTGCTCCCGCGTGGCATAGCCTCGAGGCCGAAGAGCGCGCCGCTCGCCGCAGCGCCCCGCGCGAGCGGCTCCCGCGCGAGCGGCTCTTGACGTGTATACAAGTTGTGGATATGTTTCATGCACCCAATGCGGCGAATAGCCCACACGCCGACGCGCGCGCCGCGCTCCAAGCGCCCGCGGACCTACCTAGCCGACACCGTCTACGAAGCCCTGCGCCGGGACATCGTCGAGCGCGAGTTCGATCCGGGGGAACCCCTCACCGAGCACGATCTCTCCCGCCGCTACGGCGTGAGCCGCACGCCCGTGCGCGCGGCGCTCGCCGAGCTCGAGCGCGACCGCCTAGTCCGCGTGGTGCCGAAGAAGGGCGCCTTCGTCCATGTCGTCTCCCATGACGACGTCCGCGAGCTCTACCAGATGCGCGAGGTCCTCGAGGCGCTGGCGGTGCGGTTGGCAGCGCCGCGGCTCGACGGGGGCGATCTTGCAGGCTTCGAGGCGCGCTTCCAGGAGATCAAGGCCCGCGGCGCCAAAGCGGCCTACACGGATGTGCGGGCGCTCGGCGAGGAGCTCCACGGCTTTCTCGTCAAGCGGGCGGGCAATGTCCGGCTCATGGAGGCGCTCGACCGGATCCGCGAGCAGATCCGCTCGGTGTGGACCATGTCCATCCTGGCCCCCGGGCGGGTCCGCGGGCTGGTCCACGAGCATCTGTCGCTCATCGACACGCTCAAGCGCTCCGACGTGCGGCGCGCCGAGCGGTTGATGGCCCAGCACGTGCGCCGCGTGCGCGACATCATTTTCCGTCTGCTCGACTGAGGCGACCCCTCCGGACGGAGGCCCGGAAATGCTCGATCGCGTTCGGGGTTCCCGCGGACGGCCCGGTGGGGACTGGACAGGCCATCGCGTACGAGGACATCGCCATCACGTCGTCTACCGACCAACCCAGCCGATCTCAAGGAGGAGTCGCCATGGCCGAGATGAGCCCGTTCCGCACCCAGCTCGAGAACGCCGTCAACGCGCGGCACAGCCGCCTCAACCCCTTCACCGAGAAATGGGTCAAGGGCGAGTTGGCCCGGCCCCAGCTCGGATCGTGGGCCTGCCAGCACTACCAGTACGTCTCGCAGTTCGCGCGCT
>Ga0214473_10007898_pt1 | contig 12595 bp, 19 predicted proteins | sample RVTome_7_FD_203509 | JGI IMG/M metagenome (GOLD analysis project Ga0214473, IMG submission 203509) | Soil microbial communities from uranium-contaminated site in the Upper Colorado River Basin, Wyoming, United States - RVT98D197 | ecosystem: Environmental > Terrestrial > Soil > Contaminated >... | reverse complement strand
GCCGAAGCCAATCTTTTGTTGGCAATTTATGGTTCAGGTTTTGTAACCTTTCGTCGTGCCTGCGCTAACACGTCAGAAAGGATGACCGTCTCACAGGCGGTTGATAGCATTTGCAGAAAGCTACCGGGTGTTCCCCGAGCGCAACTGTTGCGGGTGCTGCGATGGTGGTTTGCAGCAGTGAACGATGTTCGGACTTTGCCCGATAGCTAGTAGCATGACCCTCCGGGGCCAACTCAGCGGTAAGGCCGGTGAAGAGACGAGAGGGCTGAGGAGCATCCGTCCCGGCGCCCTATTTCAAGACGACAGCGAACCCGAGGATGATCCCGAAGAGGGAGAGGGGGAGGAAAGCAGGGAAAGATGAACCGTCGGATTGCGAACCTTATTTCTCGTTTGCGTAATGGGGAGACGTTCTATATAACGGGTGATCCTAATATTTCAATGTCAGAGATTGCGGAGATCGAGCGACTTGTCGGACTGTTGCAAATTGAGAGTGTTTACGGTGCAGAAAAAGGCAGTCCTCGGGCTGTGTATCCTTTAGACTTAGAAAAATTTATAAGAGGTAGAAAATGACCCACCCCCTAGGTAAAGGCATCTTCATTTGGCAGGCGAGCAAGTATTACATTCCCGACCCGGTGGCGGAGGCTGCGAAGCTGAAAGCTGCGGGGTTCAAGTGGGCGGCGGTGCAGACGTGCGATGGGTACATGACACAATGGCCTCTGACGATTATCTCTATTATCAGGGCTCTATTTGATGAGGAGATTGCGATTTGGTCATGGGGGATGGACTACGCGAACGGACCAAACGCTGAGGGGTGGGGATATTCTGAAGGCGTGATCGCCGGGCATCATCGTCGGACGCTTGGTCTTTCTGGTCATATCGCAGACCCCGAAGCGTGGTTGAAACGCTCACGGGGGGCGGTTGGGATGGAATACTATTATCAAGGATTGAGAGAGGAAGATGGTCGAGCCCCGATTGGGATGACCTCTTACCGCTTTCCAACTCTCCATCGCACGTTTCCCTGGGAGCAAGCTCTAGCGGGGGTTGATTTTGTCTGCCCTCAGGTTTATTGGGAGCGGGCGCACAATCCTGGAATACAACTTCATAGGTGTTTCAAGGAATATCGGATGCTGACGGCGGCGCCGATAATCCCGATTGGGGCGGCTTACGGTGTGACCGGATGGGAGCCGACAGCGGCCGATTTGCGACAATTTCGGGAGCAGGTTGGTTTGATGAACCTTCCCGGGTACGCCTTCTGGAATTGGCGGACCTTCAGCCGCAGGCCGAAGCTGCTTGCTGCGGTTAGCGAGATGGAATGATGAAGGATCGAAGGGGTCAACTCAGCGGTAAGGCCGGGATGAATGGAGAGGCTGAGAGATGCGCTAACTCCGGCACCCTTTCGATCCTTCCTCTTTGGCTGCGATTTCTAATGGCGCTCTATTGTGCGCTGGTGATTGCCGCTATCGGAATTCTCCAACCATGAGGAAAGAATGACAACCCTCCAACCCCTAAGCCGATATCGAGTAGTGGATCGGTACACTTTTCAGACCGTCCTCATTTTCGCAACCGATTCTCGGACGGCCTGCCTGCTTGCTCATGTCCCGACCTATCGAGCAACGGTGTACGAGTGGCAGTGGAGGGGAAACGATCAATACTGGGTGAAGATCACGGGGAAACCCGATACGGGAGAACAGGAGAGCAAAGATGGGTGACAGTGGTCAGAGTGAAGCGATGCCCTGGGAGGGGTATGGGGAAGCAACGCAGGGCGCTGAAGTACAGGCGGTCAGCGATCTTCCCGGAATGGCCCCCTTTGAGGGTGAGCAGATCAAGACCAGGGACCTGCTCGGACGGCCTTTCCTGGTGCTGAAAGCCCGCTCGATGCGCTCGACAAAGGGCAAGGGCGGCCACTTTTACGCGATTCAAGGGCAGGATGAGGACACCTTGGAGCTTTTCCGAACCTTGCTCGGCGGCGTGGCGGTGGTCAAGGTGATCGATGTCTGGGTCAAGCAATCGCCCCGGCGTCCGCTGCGGGTTGTCCTGCGGGAAGTGGAGGGCGGCGAGTTCGGGCATTACTACGTTTTGGAGTAGAAGCCGGCTGCCGATCGTGATAGACTGAGGGCAGGCCGGGCCGAGGGGACCCCCGTGTATCATCTCCCGTACACTCCCCAAAGCCCGGCCTGTCCTCGCATCAGGGAGGCACGATGCCAAGAAGCTCAAGGGAAACGCTGCTGCGTCACTGTGATCGAATGAAGGGCAATCTTGACAAAGCTCTGCTGCATCTGCAATACATGGAAAAGGTCTATGCTAAGTGGGGAAAAGAGCTTCCCGCTGATCTCAAGGTCCTTGCCATGATGTATTTGGCGGTGCAGGAGACGATCGATAGGTTTGCTGACGATAATCTGAGGGCCTAATGCTTCCCGGTGGGTGGACGCCTTCGGCCTCTTTCCGAACGGACTTTGCGTTTCGTGCGCTTGAGACGTGGTTACCATTAGGTGCCAGTGCTAACAGCGTTCTCGAAGCCCTCCAGCAGTGGGATTTGGGAGTTCGTCGGCAGGACTTCCTCCGGATAGCGGATGCAGTTCGCCAAAGTCAGACGAGTGAAATGAAGATTAGAGGTCAGGATCGGGACCAGCTTATCCCGGCCGCTCAATACACCGAGCGAAATTGGTTGCTTTCTCAAACCTACACTTATCGGGTGGAGGTTTTTGGAACAGACCCTAACACGGGTGAGGAAACGCAGATAAATCGACTGATTGGAAGTGATGACCGCCTTTCGCCAACTGAGCTTGAGGGAGTTGTTAGGGGTCTTTCAGAACCAACGTCTGATAGTTTGGCATTAGAGATTGGCGGAGTTCAAGCGTATGGGGTGATTGTTCGCTCGGGGTTCTTTGGGTGAGTGAAATCCGTAGAGAGCATTTTCTAAATCCAACAACTCGCACACATCGCCCTAGCCGGGTGATTTTCTTTGATACCGAAACCAACCAGGAGAAACGTCGAAATGGGGAAACTGTTCACACTCTTAGGCTAGGGTGCGGGGTGTTCTGTCGGACCCGCCGGGATGAAGTGCTGCATCCGCAGTCTCAGATCGATTTTCGCACTACTGAGGATTGGTGGGGGTGGGTTGAGCAGATGGCGGAGCAGCGTCAGAAAACTTATTTGGTATCGCACAATCTTGGTTTTGATCTTCCAATTACTCACGCTTTTACTGAGCTACCTGCTCGGGGGTGGAGGCTTGAAAGCTGGTGGGTTAAAGGCATGACCGGCATTTTTCGCTGGCGCAAGGATCGAGCCAAGATTGTCGGCTTGGACGATACCAACTTCTTTCAGGGGAAGCTTGAGAAATGGGCGGCGCTGGTTGGTCAGGAAAAGGTGCAAGTAGATTTTGAGAACACTACCGAGGAGGAGCTTTGGAAGCGTTGCCGCTCGGACGTAGATATTATGATCCGCCTATGGCGGTTGTGGTTCTCCTTCTTGGATGAAGCCGACTGCGGCGATTTCAAACCGACTGTTTCTTCTACGGCTTTTGGAACATGGCGGCATCGGTTCATGCCCCGCCCTTTATTCATTCACGCTGACGAGCGGGCGCTAACTCTCGAGAGGGAAGCCTATAAGGGTGGTTGGGTAGAGTGTTTGTGGACAGGCGAACGGGATGATGGTCCTTTCTACTATCTTGACGTGAATTCGATGTATGGGTATGTTATGGCGAGGGGTCTTTACCCACTCGATCTAATTGCTTCTAAGTCTCATATTCCGATGGAGCAGCTAGATCGTGAGCTACACCGCCATGCGATGATTGCCAGGGTTCGGTTAGACGTTGACGAGCCTTTCTTTCCGCACGATCTTGGTGGGGTGAATTGTTACCCGGTAGGCGAATTTGAAACCACGCTGACAACGCCTGAGATTATCGAAGCTCACCGCCGGGGGTGGATACGATCGGTGGGCGAGGCGGCGATCTATGTCCTGCAACCGCTCTTTGCGGACTACGCTCAGGAATTCTATCGGCTGCGGCTAGCCTATCTGCAGGATGGAAACCAGGGTTTCGCCGCCCTCTGCAAGCTGTTCATCAATGGCCTCTACGGGAAGTTCGGACAGCGGGGGATCAAACAGGAGGATATTGGGGAGTGTGATCCGAACCGCTGTGGGGTTGAGGAGCTATACGAGCAGGACACGGGGCGCTATTGTCAGCTTGTCTATCTTGGCGGTCGGGTCTATAAGGTTTGGGCGGAGGGTGAAGCATACAACAGTGCCCCTGGTATCGCTGCCCATGTCACGGCCTACGCCCGGTTGACGCTAACTCATCTCATGCGGAAGGTTCCTGCCGGGCATTTATTTTACATGGACACCGACAGTCTGATTGTCGATGAGATAGGTCTAACATCGCTTCAACCGTTTATGAATGAAACGGCGCTCGGTGCGCTCAAGGTGCAACAGACTTCCGCCCGGCTTGCGATCTATGCTCCGAAGGACTACGTTATGGATGGGGAAGTCCGGCGAAAAGGCGTTCGTTCGGATGCTCTCGAGATTGCACCTTCGACGTTCGTACAGGATCAATGGATGGGGTTATCCGGCCTCATGCGGGCCGGCCGGGTAGACGAGGTTGTTGTAAAACCTATCACTAAACATCTCAGCCGGGTGGTGAAGTCGGGGGAGGTTGGCCCGGCGGGGTGGGTTCGACCTTGGCGGGTTGAGCGGGAACGCTAGGCGGACGCCGCTCCTCTCGGGCAAGCTCTTTTCCCTTCTGGATCACTCGACCCAATCCCCCGAGGGCTTTGTCCAGGCTTACTTTTTCATCGCTCATGTTCTATCTCCTACGTTGCAGGGGGCTTGAGCAGGCTAATTCGTTCATCGGAAACCGCTAGGTTGAGTTCTGCGATTTGCGCTTGAAGCTCTGCGACCTGCTTTGGAATGTCAGTGATGGCCGCAGGATCGGTAAGGTTGTATCGAGAAGCTTTCAGGTTGGCGATCGCCAAACGCAGATAGGCGATATCGGACCTGAGAGCGGCGACCCGCTTCTGGTAGTCCTGGGTGCGGGCGGAGAGCTCGACCCGCTCGGCTTCCTTCTGAGCGGCCTCGGCTTCCTTGGCGGCCTGCTCGGCCTGTTCCTGGTCGATCCGCTGCGTGATCCAGGTGACCCGTTCGGCGCTGTATCCCTTGCGCCGGAGCGTGTCGGTGAGCGTTTCAAAGGGGATGATATCCCGCCGGTAGAAATCCTCTAGCTGGTCTTCGGTTGGAAGCTTGATTTTCTGGAGCCGCTTGATATCCCACTGCCGAATGAGCAGAGATGTTTGTTCGGCGGGAAGGTTGAATTTTCCAAGGCGACCGTAAACCCCGCCCTCATCCAGCTCGCCTTCGACGTATAGGAATTGTGCGATCCCGATCTCGTCGTTGAGAAGGTCCTGCTGGATTTCCCAATCCGTCAGGTCGAGCCAGAAGTCTGCGATCTCGGCGTTGAAACCGATCCCGCCGAGCGCATCGATAGCCTGGTCTCGGGTGTAAACCTTACGTTTGTAAGCCTGCTGAATGGCTGCTCGGCTGAGGCCCTTTTCCTCGGCGGCTTCGATGGAAGTAGTGAAAGCGGTCAGGTTGCTTGCGTGCTCGTCGTCATAGCCGAGGTCGAGATATGCCGATTTGACCTGCTCGACGGAAAGCACTCCGGCGCCGTACATGCGACGAACATCGACCCTGGTATAGGGGGCGAAGCTGACAGCCTTGAGACGCTCCCGCCAGTAAGGGGAAACGTCCTGGATGCGCATGAGCAAATCCAGGTCGTCAGAAGTGAAGGGGGTATCCGTGGTCCCTGGCCTGAGACGGTGTAACATCTCGAAGGCCATTTGCAGGGATGGATTTTCCCAGTGAGCGATCCAGTATTTCTCCGCCCATTCCCGAGAGAGACCTTGCTTTTCGGCCCACTCTCCAACCTTGGCGGGGAAATCAGCGTCAAGAGAGAAACGCTGAATGGCTTCCGGGTTGAACGCCTCACGCACAGCCAGCCGGATAACATCTTGCGCCGGGGGAATGATCCGGCTGATTTCGAACAGCCAGGGGATTTCGTTCGCCGCCCACCCACGGGCGAGCAGTTCGGCCTCGCCATCCTCCTGCGACAGTTCCCCACGAAAAACCATCGTCACAATACCCTGGTCTGGGATGCGAGTATGCGTGATCTCGCCCCACGCCTTAGCGTATTCGGTATCCCACCCGAGATCGTCTAAGGCGTCGGTAGCTCTTTGCGCCATTGAGGGGTCACGGCGAAACATGGCATAAGCGACCGGTGGGTCCACCCGAGCAGATTTCACCGAGCGATCCATGGCGTAGTTCATCTTGCGCATAATGGGCGCCATGAGGCTTGACGCTGCGCTCATTCCCATCTGAGCGCCGAAGCCGACGACTGATGCGATCCCACCCTGGAATTTCTTGCCTGCACTCTTGAGGCTCTTGAACCTTACGAAATCGGGGATGCCCTCGATGTTGTCGATGAAGTCGAAAGCGTCGTCGTGCGCCCCAAGGACTGCATCCTCGGCGCTTTCGAGGGTCTTTGAAACCTGATCGGAAACCACCTTCCCGAAGAAGAAGGTTTCGATAAAGTCCTCGATGGCGATGCGGAGTGGTCCTTTACCGCTGCCTGCCATGTTCTAGGTCCTTTCAGAAAAGGACTTGCTCGGGATCGATGAAAACCCCATTCAGTTTGATCTCCAGGTGCAAGTGATCGCCCGTGCTGTTTCCCGTGCTGTTACCCTCGGCGATTTTCTGTCCTGCTTCTACTGTATCACCCTTCCCAACCCCGAAGCTGTTGAGATGAGCATAGCGGGTCCACCACTTACCGTTGCGGAGGGTGATCGTGTTTCCGTATCCAACGGTTGACCAGTCGGCGACTTCGACTTCCCCATCGTGCATTGCATACACCGCCGCCCCTCGGCTTAGGCCGAGGTCAAGGCCAGGATGCCCGGAGCCGAACCGATAGCCTGAGACGTAGAGCCGGGCGAGCGGCGCTGAAAGCTCACTGCCAGCAAGCCCCGGCCCAGGTCCGCCGGGGGAGAATAGACCCCCGGCTCCGAGCGCCCATGTTGGCGGTGGCGGAAGCGTGTATTTGACCGTACCCATGAACCGGGCGAGGATGTAACAGAGGAAGGTTACGAAACTCCCTGAGATGGTTGAGTATATCCATTCAAGGGGTGAGCTAATCAGCTTGAGCAGCGCTGGAAAGAAACCTACCAGGAGCAGTGTAAGACGGCGCATGTTTTCGGGAGAAAGCAGCGCCAGCAGGCTATCGATGAAGGACTGCCAGGGTGCGATTGTTTCCGTTAGATCGTCAAGCTGGCTTCGCAGATACCCGAAAAACAACTCGAATAGGCCGATCGCATCGTTGACCCTTGCAAGCGCCCATGCTTTCGCCGCTTCGATCCATCCGGTAACGATCCCCCGCAGCCAATCGACCCGCTCCGAAGCCCACGCTCGGGCGGCCTCTACCCATCCCCAAATGAGGGACTTGGCGGAAGCGACGATAGAAGCGGCGTAGGCTTTGGCGGCGTCTAGGGCATTGTTGACGGCCGCAACCGCCGAATAGTAGAGGTTGGTTGCATAGCTTTTGGCGGCGTTGAGAGCGTCGGAGGCTTTTGAAACCGCCCACGAATAAGCATTGTAGGCGGCGTCTTTGATCCGATCCCAAAGATAGCCGAAAAGAGCGTAAACCTTGGCGGCGTTATTGATGAGGAAGGTTAGCATCTAACCCTCACCCGCCAAGTTCTGCAATCTGCCTCCGCTGGTCGAGCAGAGCTTCGATGGCGGTCTTGACCGTTTCCTTGTCCAGCTTTGGTACCCGGATTTCGTGCGTCTCATCGAAGTCTGGAAAGGTGGCGGTGATCAGGAAGCCGGAGATCGCCGAACCTTTGTTGTCGGTGTAGACCGTCGGCTGTGTATGCTCGATGATGTAGTCTGCCATGCTGTTACCCTCCTGGAACAAAGACGGATAGGAACACGGTAAGAATGAGTGCGGCCGCCAGCAAAGCGACAAGCAACTTTAGGAGCAGCATGAACCCCGGAAAGGGGTCGGGCGGCTTTGCTGGCGGCATTTCTCAGTGTGTTTTCCCGATGCCTGCGATGTTGACCCCGTTCTTGGCGAAGTAGAAGCCCCAGGCAACACCGACGAGGCCGTAGACCTCACCTGGCACTGGGCGGGCAGCGATCAAGAGGCCGATAATCGCTCCGGTCAGTAGCAGCGCCAACAGCCCTTGCACTCCGACATACTTTGCGAAAGCATCCCATCCGGTCATTGTCTTAGCCCTCCTCTAAAGGACAATCTGAGTGTATCACGGTTCGTTTACGGTCAAAATCACATTCCCAAGGTTCACGCTTTGAACGCTTGCAGCTTCAGCCCAAAGCACAATTTGGAAATATTGCCAAGGGCCAGAGGCATTAGCGTAAACATAAAGGGGATAAGCGGATAAATCAATCTCCTGATTGTCGATTAGGAGCCTGACGTACATATCATCTGCAAAGTCAGCGACCATTTTCACATGGTGATAAACCCCGGCGTTTCCGGCTAGGAGCGGCAGAGTACCCACATCGAGAAGATTTCCGTTTTCATCCGTGATTTGAACCTTGTCGCCACTGCGTAAGAAATCAATTCTGGCCGCATGTGCGTTTGTTCCATCTTGGGACATAAATCGAATGGATAGACGCTCGAAGTTACCGGGGAAACCAAAAGCTACTTCCGCACCCCATTTGTTTAGCTCTGCTGCGGCAAGGATGTGATACATAAAAACGAAGGCCGAGGTAGTGAGATCGCTCGTCAACTGTAAAGCATAAGGACCAAAATACGTATATTCATTGATAAGGGATAGCTTGTTGCTACCGATGACAGGGGAAACGATCCAAGGGGCAGTCCCGCCCAATCCACGATCCCACCAAATGACCTGACCCCGCCTATCGTATACGTCAAAGGCGTTTACACGGGCCGCAAGCTCGGCCATATCTACTAGTGGATAGCGGGTAGAACCGGGATTGAACGGATAATCATCAGGCAGGTCAGGCATTGGAGGGCCCGAGTAAAAGAGCGAGGATAGACTGGCGCTCGTCACCGTCAGCAGGAGTAATATCAAAAGCAAATCCAATCGTATGCGGATAGTGCGCATCGGGCGACCACCCTTCTAAAGTAAGCTCCGGCGCCGGGGGCGCAAGCTCCAGGTCCATCGGCACATTGTGCTCCATCCCATCTCCGAAGATTGCATCGCTATCTGCGACCGGAAAGACACGATAGAGACCCTGGCGGACCCGCACAAAGACGAGGTTATGAGGTCCACGGCGGAAAGATGCGATGATGCGAGTGATCCGGCCGGGGACCAGTTTGACCGCCCGCTGCTTGGGTGCGGTTTCGATTGTGCCTGCCGGGATCGTGAGATCGTAGGAGAAGCGCAAAGGTTATTTCTCGCTCACTGGTCGATATCGATGCGAACGTGGTGGGAATAGATTTCAAGATCGTCGTTGAGGATGACCCCGGTATAAACAGCTCTAACGAAAGAGCCTTCTTTGATAACTAGCGCCCCTGTCCAGCAGACGAATTCGTTGACTGCCGGAGTTGCCTTAGAAATAAGCGGAACGGGGGTTCCATTGGCAACGCACTGTAGCGTCAGGGTACCTACAATGTTATTGGCATCCTTGGCAGCGATAGCTTGTATGATCCAAATTTCTCCGGCAGGCACGGCAGTCAGAGAAAGAACATTTACTCCTGCGAGTGCGTTGAGATTGATCTGCGCCTGAGTTCCATCACCGCTGTAACCTAGCGCCAACGGGTTCTTCTGCCACGCCCCGCCGATCCACCCATGAACCCCGACAAGTCCCTTCGCCGCCGCCCCAATCGCAACCAGGAGATTGTCGTCAGCGTCAAGCTCCAGCGCTCGAAGCGCATCCGATGGATTGTATCCGATCGGAACGACGAGAAAGCCTTTAGGTTCTCCCATGAGACGGTGACTACTCGGCCGGCTCGAAGATCGGAGCACCGAGGATGAGGACCCCGGTCATGTTCGACCCGATATCAACAAACAGGCCACGGGAAAGTTCGACCCCTCGGGGGAACATCACGATTGTAGGCGAATTTGCCAGGGCTTTGTATGTACCTATCAACGCTTCGGCCTCGGCCGATCGTTGATTGTAAAGGCTGGCGCTTCCGCCGTCGCTCGAAGCGACAATGACGAAACCCCAGAGTTCAAAACGGTCTGCTGAGACGAGCCGATCTTCTGTGATCCAATAAGGTGAAAGTTGAAGCCATGTTTCCATCATTTCCTCCGAAACGGTCCAGGAGCGTTGAAAATCGATCATGCCGTATCCTATGACCCGTAACTCGGAAAAACGGCTCCTAGAGCTTCCTGGCGGGTCGGTTCAACGGAGGGGGTTGGGGCGAACCCCAACCCCCTCATCATTGTTCGCTAACCGGGCCGGGTCCGCTTACTCCGTACCCGGTTAGGGCGGCGGGTTGTCTTTGGGAAGCTCTGCCCGCACAAACTGTCTGTGCAGTGCCAGAAGGCCCCCGCATCCTCCAGCGTGCTCCGCTCTTTGCAGCGGGGGCAGACCTCGGGCGGTTTCTCACCCTTACCCATTTGACATCGCCACCTAAGCGTTCCCCTGACCCTGAACGTACTTCTCCAGGACCACTCGCACCGTGCCGTCGGCGTAGGCCGAGCCGGAGCGAGTCTTGACTTCCAGCTTGACCGTTCCCTGAGCAGCCAGGTCGAGATACGTCAGAGGTTCGTCCGGCACTGCGAAGTCAAAGACCCCGCAGTTTTCGTAGGCAAGGCCGCCGAGGATGTAGGCGTCCTGCTCCGCATCGCTCGGGACCTCACGGACCAGCGTCTGTCCGTCCTGCCCCGGCACCAGCGAAGGGCCGTAGGTGTTCTGCGTCCCACCGTGCGGCAGGCGAACACCACCGGCAGCGAGGGTCTGACCCAGGCCGGTTGTGAACCCGATCCCGTCCGCCTGATAGGGTTCCACACCGACGATCGGCGTCCGCCCCATCTGGTAGGCGTTGTCGTGCCACAGGTCCCGCAAGTTTCCGTTGAAAACTTCTACCGCCCCGCTCTTGAGCTTGAGCTTGATAACGTGGGCGATGTTGTACGGTGTCGCCTCGTCTACCATGTTCGCATCCACGTCCGCTAGGACGTGCAAGAACATGCGGCGCAGGCGGTGCTCGGTTGGGAGATCGATGTACTTGATCTCATCCGAAACGGTCGTCCACTTGCGGTATTCCTCGGTCTGCATCCATCCTGCAAATTGACTGGGGGAGGCTTCCCGCAGCCAATACAGGATCACGTCGATCGAGAACCCGGAAGCAAACTGCCCGGCGGCGGCATCGTTGGTGAAATCGAGTTCGACACTTTTCCATGCGCCGAGGTCAAGCCCGCATTGTGGATCGAAAATCCCCCGGCCGAACGGCAGGAAGGTGTGATAGCGCAGAGTGGACGTGGCGTAAGAGTGCTGCTTGTCTTGGAGCGGCGAGGCACCGTTCCAATACCCCTGCGCCTGCTGCACTGGGCCGTGAACCGCCTTGATGACCCGGTTTCCGTTTCCAACCACCTTCAACTCGGAAAGGTAGTCCATGAGACGCCACTTTTCAAGCGCCTTGAGTGCATCATTCACCGGCGTTCCGTAGACGTGGATACCGATCCCGCCGAGCAGACCGTTATCGGGTAGCTCCTCTCGATAGTGTCCGCCGACCGCCCACGCTTGCGCCGTCCGAAAAACCTCACGTTGCCAGTACATGCGATCCCTCCTTTCAGGGATAGCGAGTTGTTACCCGGCGAAGTGCATCCGGTAGCGGCGGTTTATTTCTTGCGAAACTGCGACGTGCGGCGGATTTGGTGCGTCATGCGGCTGATGCTGTCCTCCAGCGACAGGTCGGGCATGTTGGCGACCTCACGTTGGACGGTATCGAGGAAGGGGAAGAACTGGTCATAGAAGGCCGTGACCTTTCCCTTCGCCCCATCGATTCCCGCTGCGATCCGGCCGACGCCCTTTTCCTTCATCTGCTTTTTCCACTCTTCCAGTGGAACGGCACCGACCCGCTGCGCCCACGTGCCATCGTCGATCTTCTCGACGAGCTTGGCACGCATCTTATCGACCTTGGCGGCGGCTGCCTTGCCCGGCGCTTCCGTCACCCGATCGACCCCTGCGGCGATGTCAGCGGTCGCGGCCTTCAACCGACGCCCTTGCTTTTCCGCCGCCTCTGCTGGTGTTAGCTTGCTCATTTCAGCTTCCCTCCATCCTGGTTTGATCCGGAAGATTTCCCGATTGTCAGACAAATGGTATCACAGGTTGTCTGACAAGTCAACTCTCCTACCACCCATCCCCCACAACCGGGGGGCGCTCGCTTTCAGGTTGTCAGACAACCTTTCTCCAACCTGGGGCTTCCAACCCTGTCCGATCGGGTAGTTGTCAGACAACTAAGGGAGCACAAAACCTTGCACGTCGAGCAGTCAAAATCCATCGGTCTAGGCGTCCTGGACCTCCAGCCCACTAGGACAATTCCAGCGAGTTGTTATCGTTTAGACGGAGTGACGTGCGGCCCGGACCGGCTCCTGCCGGTCGGCTTTCGGGCCGCACGTACACGACG
>Ga0214473_10007897_pt1 | contig 12596 bp, 11 predicted proteins | sample RVTome_7_FD_203509 | JGI IMG/M metagenome (GOLD analysis project Ga0214473, IMG submission 203509) | Soil microbial communities from uranium-contaminated site in the Upper Colorado River Basin, Wyoming, United States - RVT98D197 | ecosystem: Environmental > Terrestrial > Soil > Contaminated >... | reverse complement strand
GGGAGGGAAGGGTGGAGGTGATGCTTTTAGAGATTTTTATGCAACGTTTAGGTTTATTTTTCATGAGTAAGGGATTCTATAAAATCGGGTATATTTTGTCAAGGATCTTGGGTCCCCTGCCCTTCCCCGGTTTTTTCCTCTCGGTCTCTCGCCATGCCATTACGACACACTCTCATAGGGGGAAAGGGCCCGGGTGAGGGGAAGGACCACGGGGGAGGGTAATCTATTATTAGTCAGTCCATAATTGTATAGACTCTTAAGACTAAATCCCTCCTGTCCTCCCTTTGCCAAAGGGAGTCCCGCGCTTCGCGGGATTTAGAAAAGAGGGGTTAGGGGAGATTTCGAATGAATATGTCTAGTCAATTATGGACTCCCTAGTAATTGCTCCCAGTAATAAATCAGCCGGGCGAATCCCCCCCGCCCCCCTTTGAAAAAGGGGGGCGGGGGGGATTTTCAGAGGCTGGTCTCCAAATTAAATTTTTCCTAGCAAAAAATGTCTAATCTCTCTTACGTCCGCTCCACCAGCTCGATCCGGATGCCATCCGGCCCGTCAACGAAGGCATATTTAACCCCGGGGCCAGCGACACTGGGTCCGACGCTGATTTTGGCCCCCCGTTTCTTCAGGTCTTCCACCGTTTTCTCCAGTTCCTTAACTGTGAATCCAAAGTGGTCAAGCCCCCGGCTCCCTTTCCCGGCCACGAGCTGGATGGAACCCGGCGCGGTCCCCATCAGGGCCACGATCAGTCCCTTCACGTCCACTCGCACTATGGGAAGACCCCGAATTTCTCCCCGCGAGGTTTCTTTCGCCTCAAATACATTCTTAAAATATTTCACCGCCTCTTCTACATCACCGCAGATCACATGAACATGGTCCAATCCTGTAACCATTTTACTTCTCCTTTCTATTGTTTAAAAAAATCTGGAATGCCGGAAAAAGACCTGGAAAAATGGAACGATGGAATAATGGGTATAAAACCGCCATCATTCCGGTATCCCTTTTCGCTCCGTCTTTCCCCAATATTCCAACCTTCCATACTTCCAATCTTCCATCCTTCTAGTATTCCACTATCCCCTTCCATCTTTCAAGATTTATTTGCGCAAACCTCCGGGCTTTTTGATTTTTAGATAAACGAAGGTGATAAAGATTAAAACCAGAACGCTGCCACTCAGCCCCAAAAAAACCCAGGGCAGTCCGAACCTCTGGGCGATGTAGCCAGAAAAGCTCGACGCTAAGGACCCAACGCCGAAAGCGGCGAAAAAGTAGATGCCGAAAGCAGTCCCCCGCATATCCAGAGTCGTACACCGGGCCAGGAGTACGTTCATCATAGGCTGGAGGGAGACAATGAAGAAAAAAAAGATCAGGGCCATAATAAGCAGAGAGGCATCTTTCACAAAGGCCATGGACAGAACAAAAGGGAAAGCGGTTACCGTCATGATCAACAGGTTGCGCTCCAATTTGGGCTTTTCCCCCAATACTCCCCCGGTATATTGCCCAAAAACTCCCGTGAATAATGCCAGGCCCGAAAGCATCCCCCCTACGGCTACACTGTCCCAGGAAAGAATCTGGAAAGAAGTGTATTGGGCCATATAGGTCGGCAAGAAGGTGACGGCTCCCTGTAAACTGAAACTCTGCAGCCAGTTCAGCAGGTATAACAGGACCAAGGGGAAAGAGAAGAACATCCAGAAGTTTTTCGTTTTCTGCGCTGGGCCCGGGCTCACGCCGGCTTCGGAAGGCCCGGGTTTGGCCTCTTCTTTTACCGACATGTCAACGAAAAGGGACCAGATGGAAAGGGCAATGGCGGGGATCGTGAAACAAACAAAAACCCACCGCCATCCCCAGCGGGAGGCGATCAGGCCGGCAATAAAAGGGGCTGAAGCCATCCCGATGTTGCCCGTCGCTCCATGGATGCCCAGGGCGACGCCATACTCTTTCACCTTTGAAGTGATCAACGAATTAACCATCGGATGGTAAACGCTTCCCAAAGCCCCCAGGAGGGCCAGGCCCGAGGTGAACAGGAAGAAGTTGGGAGAGGCGGCCACCAGAAGGGAGGCCCCGGCAGACCCCACAAAACATACAAGGTAAAGCTTCTTCGCCCCAAAGCGATTATAGATCAGTCCACCGGGCAGGGCCCCCAGGCCGTAGGAAAAGGTCATGATGGTGCTGATGACCCCCAACCCCAGGTACCCCATCCCGAACTCTTCTTTCAAAAGAAGAAGAACCGCCGGGAAAATTAACAGGTACGCGTGCGTGAGCGCATGGGAGCAACTGGTCAGGGCGACCAGCACCTTCTCATCCCGGTTCATGCTTGGCGATCCCCTCCGGTCCTCCAATCTTCCAATCTTCCATTATTCCATTCTTCCATTCTTCCGTTTTTCATGCATCTTCCCGCCTCACGTGAATTCCTTCCCCAGGTAATATTTAGCATGATTTTTCCGACGCTAGCAAGAGGGATTCGATAGAGATTAATACCACTATTCCCCGCAACCCCCCCCTTTGCAAAGGGGGGCTAAGGGGGGTTTCCCCCGCCAAAGCGGAGTTTGCGGGTGGCGAGACCGCCATGACCAAGTACCCAGAAAATCCTTCCCCTCCCCGAAGCAAACTTTACCTCTCCCCGGGCGGGAGAGGGCTTGCCCTGTGGAGTATTGAATCTTACTCCACAGGGTAAAGGTGAGGGGGGTATATTTCAAATTTTTCACACCTTCCCCTAGCGGGAGGGATTGAGGGGAGGGGGGACCGATTCTATTTATCGAATTCAAAAACTAGGTCCCGGATTAAAGACGATGGGTGGGCGGGTTCAAGCGAGTAGGTCTCTCCCGGGCGAAGGAGCGTGGCGCAACCGCGAACGATCTTGCCGTCAAGCTTGACTTCACAGGAGCGGCAGATTCTGCGGCCACAACGATACCGGCGATACGCGATCGTAGGGTCCAGTTGCTGATAAATTTTATGCAAAATCTCCAGAATGGTCATCTCTCCCTTGGCCTCCACTTCATAAACCTGTGCGCGGGGAGCCTTTCCGGCGGACGGACTTTCGCGGCGGATCGATACCCGGATTATTTTTTCCATTTTGCCGGGTCCCTTCTCTGCACCTCTCCTGCCCATATACCCTGTCCCCTGGCCAGAAAGGTATGTTGGGGATCATCGGCGGGTGAAGGATAATCCACGCGCATGTGATGTCCGCGCGTTTCCTTGCGGAAAAAGGCCGAATCCAGAACGAGACCGGCCAAAGATAACATCATTCGGGTCTCCAGGGCTTCCTGGATCTCTTGGGGATAGGCCCCAAGGCTTTCAGCAACGGCCATCTCCGTTACAGCTTTTTTGACCAACTCCTCCACATCGGCCCTTCCCTCTCGCAACCCTTCCCCATCCCTTTCCAGCCCGCAACGTTCCCACATGATATTCTGCAATCGTTGGCGGAATGCGTAGGGCCGAAGCGGGTGACTGCGGCAAACGGAAAGAATATGTATCGAATTTAGAACTTCCTCCATTTCCCCCTGAAATCTGGTAGACGCCGGCCTTCCCCTTTCTTTGGCAAAAGCGGCCGCAGAGGATCCGGCAATGGCGCCGAAGACTTGAGTTTCGGTCAGCGAGTTCCCGGAGATCCGGTTGGCTCCATGCAGGTTCCCGGACACCTCCCCCGCCGCAAACAGCCCCGGAACACTCGTGCGCGCCCGCTCGTCGATGGCGATACCCCCCATCGTAAAATGGACATGCGGCCCGGCTTCGGCCATTACTTCCCTCAGGTCAACGCCCATGTCCTTCAGGTAGTGAAATTGATTGGGCTGCCATTTTTCCAGAGCCGCAGTCAGAGCATCCCGGCTCTTACTGGAATGGGTCAAGTCGATGAAAACACCCCCGTGTTCCGTCCCCCTGCCGGACTGAATCTCCTTCCAGATGGCCCGGATAACGTCATCGCGCAGCGGCATCCCCGCAAAAAAAGCCTCTTTTTCCCCGTTTAAAAGGCGGCCCCCCAGTACCTCCGGGTTGACGATCAGCTCGTATTGGAAAAGAGTTCCGGCAATCGCCGAAGGGTGGAGGATTACGGTGGGATAAAACTGGACCATTTCCAGGTCAATGAGTTTCGCCCCGGCTTCATAGGCCAGGATTACTCCATCGCCGCAGGCCGTCACGGCGGCATCCGTAAAGGCCCAGAGTTCCTCATACCCGCCCGTGGCCAGAACTACAGCTTGGCATTGAATGAATTTCAACCTGCCGTCCTTTAAGTCCAGGTAAACGGCTCCGGAAGGGATCGATTCTCTGTCCGAGCAAAGCTTCACCACGAAAGTGTCGCTCAGGATCTGAATTTCCGGATGCTTCCTGGCCTCTGCAAGCAGTCCAGCCAGCATGCCATATCCGCCCCCCTGGATAAAAAGGGTGCGGGGAAAAGTCTGGCCCGGATGGTGCATCGGGTCGAAGCGACCATCCGGTTTTCTCTTAAAATGTACGCCAAAACTCTCCAGGTCTCGAACCCGCTGTCTGGCCTCTCGCGCCATGACGGCAATCAGCCTCTCATCGCCCAGGTGTCGTTCTCCGGCAACGGCATCCCGGAAATGGAGTTCTTCCGAATCCCCCGGAGTGCAGACACACTGCAGGGCCTCCATGGCCATGGGGGTGATTCCGGATCTTCCCACAGGTCCCTTGTTCGTCACGATCACCCGGCAGCCCTCACGGGCCGCTTCGATCGCCGCTCGGATCCCGGCCCCACCTCCGCCAATGATCAGCACATCGGTGGGCATTGTTTGATTATCGTTATAAACCGCCCCATCATTTCGCATGAAGAAAGTAGATCTTCCCTTCTTCCCGCATCGCCCCGGCGACCTTTCCGGCCGCCTCGCCACTCCCGCAAAAAAAGTCAACCCGCTCCGGCCCCTTCATGGCCGCACCCGTGTCCTGGTTCAGGACAAATCGTCGGAGGGTTTTTCTAGCCTTCAGCCTTCCGGCTTCGTCGAATACAGGCTCTCGGGCGATGAGGTAGGCCAGGGCTCCCGGCGGGAAAACGGTCGGGTCCGTAGCCACAGACCTGCCGGGAGTCACAGGAAACCCCAGAGAGCCGATGGGTCCCTCTTTCCCCGGAATGAATCGAAAGAAAATATAGCGCTCATTGATGCTGAATATTTCATCCCTTCTCTCGGGGTGCTGGCGGAGAAATTCCTGCACCCGCGAGAGGGAAAGCTCTTGCTCGTTTAAAAAACCCTGTTCGACCAGGTAGCGCCCAATGGATCGGTAGGGACGGCCGTTGGAGGCGGCAAAACCCACCCGGAAGGTCCTCCCGTCGGGCAACCGGACCTGTCCCGACCCCTGAACATGCAGGACGTACCGCTCCCAGGGGTCCTTCAGCCAGGCCAACTCATACCCCTTCCCCCGCAAAACTCCCTGGCAATCGATCTCTTTTCGCGAATAGTACGGAGCGGCCTGCCCTCTTTCCTGCCCTCCGATCCGGTTTTTCGAGGGCCATTCTCCGGAATTATCCCTCGCTTTTTTTTTGATTAATTCTTCGGGCCGCCCATAGATCGGGTAGAGATATTCTCCTCCCGGTTCGAGCTGGCCTTCGACGATGGGCTCATAATATCCTGTGAGGACGATAGGCCTGGCCCCTCCACCGCTGGTTACCTCCCAGAAAGTAAACGCTTCCCGAACCCTTCTATCGAGATCGGCCTCATCCGATGCCCTGCTTAAAACTTCCCGAAAAATCGTGAGGGAACGAAGGACCTTTGGCGGTGAGAATAAATTCCCCATCGCTCCCTGTGAGGAAACGGCTGAATTAGCGGCAGAGTTTTTTTGGGCCAGATGCGCCAGGCTTCTCTCCAAAGCAGTTTGTAAGGAAAGCCTGTCGGCGTCGTCGGTGAGGGGATAAACGGATTTTTGTTCAAGGTAGAAGGGAGGCTCTGCGGGCGGCAGGGGCTCCCAGGTAACGGGTCGCAGGCATCCCTCAAGGAGGAAAATAATGCCTCCGGCGATCAGGACTTTCAGCTTCAATGTTTCCCTCAATCCTCCCTTTCTCCGCATCATAGCATCAATAACGAACATGAACAAACCAAATTGCGGATTGCGGAAATAAGAATCCTAAGTCGAAAATCGACGCGTCTCATGGTGATGATGGCGGTGAAGACGGGATCGAGACCGGCAATTGGAATGAATGAGTTCTCCGGATCATTGGCTAAGAAGGTGGGCGGCAAATTTCAAAAAAGACCGTTTATGTGTTAAATTAGGGTTGGCAGGCATAGGCTTCGATTTATTCTAATGCCCAAACTTTTTCCTGATGCTCTCTTTGCCGATAAGAGGCCGGGGGGGGAAGATGAAGAAAAGAAAAGGGGTGATCATTCTGGGTTTCCTTGTTTTGGCCGCTGGGATCGCCCTTTATTTTTTCTCTGAGAACCGACAAAACGGCGAGACGACCATTACCGTCTCCGGCAACATCGAATCCACCACGGTGGATGTGTCTTTCAAGATTCCCGGGAAGATCGACAAAATTCTGGTGGAGGAAGGCGACCTCCTGAAACAAGGGCAACTCATCGCCACTCTGGAGCACAACGATCTTTTAGCCCAGAAGGCCAGGGCCGAAGCGACTCTCGAATCTACGCAGTCCAGAATCCCGGCCCTCCTAAAAAATATCGAATTCCAGGATCAAGCCACCCAGCAGGAAATTTCCCAGGCCCAGGCCGCCATGGATGCTGCCCGGTCCAGGCTGGACCAGCTTTTGGCCGGGTCCCGCCCCCAGGAAATTCAAGCCGCCAAGGCTGCCGTCGACCAGGCGCAGGCGGATATGGACAAACGCAAAGCCGATATGGACCGGGCCAAGAAACTTTACCAGGATCGCTACATATCCGCCCAGGATTGGGATGCGGCCCGGACGGCTTACGACATGGCTCTGGCCGGCTACCAAAAGTCCCAGGAGAATTACGCGTTAGTGGCTGAGGGCCCGCGTAAGGAAGAGATCAACACCGCACGCGCCCAATTCCAGCAAGCCCAGGCCGCCCTCCGGTTGGCCCAGACCCGGAGGATCCAAGTCGAAGTTCTCAAGCGTGAATTGGTTACGGCTCAGGTTCAGGTCAAAGAAGCTGCCTCTGCCCTGGAGGTCATTCAGACCCAGATCGGCTACTGCAACCTTTTCGCCCCCACGGCCGGCGTGGTCCTGGTAAAGAATACGGAAGCGGGTGAGTTTATCGTCCCCGGAGGGGCCGTGATCACACTCGGGGACGTGGCCAAACCCTGGCTGAAAGCATTCATCAACGAGAGCGACCTGGGAAGGGTCAAGCTCGGACAGAAAGTGTCCGTGACCACGGACAGCTACCGCGGCAAGGTTTACCCCGGGAAGATCACCTTCATTTCCTCCGAGGCCGAATTTACCCCCAAAAACGTACAGACCGCGAAAGAAAGAGTAAAGCTCGTTTACCGAATCAAGGTCAGCCTGGCCAATCCCCAGATGGAGCTCAAGCCGGGAATGCCCGGGGATGCGAAGATACACCTGAAAGAAGATGATAGAAAGTGACGAGGTATGAGGACTGAGGGCTGAGTAAAAAACGAAGGATTCATTTGACTCATCACTCAGTCCTCATCCCTCATTACTAAGATATGTTGGCCATCAAAGCTGAGAACCTAACGAAAAATTTTGGGTCGCTGACCGCGGTCAACCGCCTTACCCTGAGCGTGGCAAGGGGTGAGATCTTCGGCCTTGTTGGCCCGGACGGAGCCGGAAAGACTACCATCATGCGCATGTTCAGCGGAATTTTGCCGCCCACAGGAGGAGAAGCTTGGATTCTGGACCACCCCATCTCCAGCCAGGCTGAATCCCTGAAGGAAAAAATCGGTTACATGTCCCAGCGCTTTGCACTTTATAGCGACCTGACGGTCATGGAAAATATCAACTTCTACGCCGACCTCTACGACGTGCCCAGGAAAGAGCGGGTATCGCGGATCGACCGCCTGCTGGGCTTCAGTAATCTGACCCCTTTCCGAACCCGCCTCGCCCAGAATCTTTCGGGGGGAATGAAACAGAAGCTGGGATTGGCCTGCGCACTGGTGCATACCCCGGAGGTTCTTTTCCTGGATGAGCCCACCAACGGCGTGGACCCCGTGTCCCGCAGGGATTTCTGGCGGATTCTCTATGACCTCTTGCAAGAGGGTGTGACGATCTTCGTCTCCACAGCTTACCTCGACGAGGCCGAGCGTTGCCATCGCATCGGCCTGCTGCACCAGGGCAATCTCCTTTCTGCCGGCACCCCCGACGAAATCAAGACGCTGATGAGAGGGGAACTCTGGGAGGTGCGTTGCCCGCAAAGGATGAAGGCCCGGGAGATGCTTCAGAACCTTCCCGGAATCCGCAGCGCCGGAATTTTCGGGGACAGGATCCACGCCGTTTTGGAAGAGGGAGATAAAACCAGGGCGGAGATGGAACGCCTGCTCCGGGAATCAGGATTCGAAGTCCAATCGATGAAGAAGATCGCCCCTTCCCTGGAAGATGTCTTCATTTCCACCATGGAAGAAAAGGAAGGTGTGAAGAATTTGGAATATACCCCCCTCACCTTTACCCTGTAGAGTAAGATTCAATACTCCACAGGGCAAGCCCTCTCCCGCCGGGGGAGAGGATAAACATTTTGAAATAAGAAAGAAATCCCCTCCCCCTTGAGAGACTGTGTCGTAATTGGGGAAAAGAGCCGTCATTCCGGCGAAGGCCGGAATCCAGTCCCGCTCTGAGCGGGATTGAATAATTCCATCTTCCTGGATGCCCGCCTGCGCGGGCCCTGTATCCCGCTCCGAGCGGGACTGGTGCAGGGCGGGCATGACGAATTATGACACAGTCTCCAAGGGGAGAGGGAAGATAACCATTGAGAATATGATATTCAAAGAGAGGTGCAACATGAGAATGCGGGGTTTCATCCTATGGGTTTGTCTGGTTCTTCTATTCCCGGGTATTAGCGGCGCCCAAAGCAGCGGGTTTATCCTTTTGTCCAGCACCATCGGACCCATCGATTCCGGAATCGTGGCCCTGCTGGAGAATGATTTTGAAAAGGAGACGGGCATGCGGGTGCGGCATGTGGGTGCGGGAACGGGTGCAGCCCTGGAGATTGCCAAGAAGGGGAATGTGGATCTGGTCATGGTCCATGCCAAATCCCTGGAAGAAAAATTTGTTCAGGAGGGCTTCGGGACTGAAAGGATCGCTCTGATGTACAACGATTTTGTCATCATGGGCCCGGCGAAGGATCCCGCCGAAATAAAAGGAATGAAGAGCGCCAAGGAAGCCTTGAAGAGGATCGCGGAAAAAGGAACCCCCTTCATCACCCGGGGGGACAAGTCAGGCACCCACGTGGCCGAGATGGAACTGTGGCAGAAAGCGGGGATCAAACCCCAGGGGTCCTGGTACATAACGTATGAGAGAGGAACCGAAGGCAACGCCCCCACTTTGAAATACACGGATGAGAAGCAAGCCTACACTTTCATGGATCGAGCCACTTATCTGTCCCTAAAGAGTCAAATCAAACTGGCGGTCCTGGTGGAAAAAGATGAGGTTCTTTTGAATTTTATCTCCCTCATCCCGGTCAATCCCCAAAAATTTCCCAAGGTGAACTATGCCGATACCACGAAATTCGTCCGGTGGCTAACCTCCCCGGAAAAGGGGCAGAAGATCATCGCCGACTTCGGGAAGGATAAATACGGAGCCCCCCTCTTCTTCGCCAACTCCAAGGAGTGGCAGGAGAAACAGGGACCGAAGAAGTAAAAAACCTTTTAAGGAGGAAATGATGAAAAAAAGTAAGACGTCCCTTGCAATTTTAGCCGTTCTGGCTGTCATTCTCGCCCTGACGGCCTGGACCCCGGTCCAGGCCCAGCAGAAAAATATTATCCTGGCCACCACGACCAGCACTCAGGACTCCGGCCTTCTGGATGTCCTGCTTCCGATCTTTGAGAAGAAGACCGGTTATTTCGTCAAGACGATCGCCGTCGGTTCGGGACAGGCGATGACCATGGGGCAAAAGGGCGAGGCCGATGTGCTTCTGGTTCATTCCCCGACGGCGGAGAAGAAATTTGTGGCCGAAGGCTACGGGGTCAATCGAAGACTCGTCATGCATAATGATTATATCGTGGTGGGGCCGGCAGGCGACCCGGCAAAGATCAAGGGGACAAAAGCCACGACCGACGTCTTCAAAAAAATCGCCTCTGCGGGGGCCCTGTTTCTCTCCAGAGGGGATAACTCGGGGACCCATTCCAAAGAGAAAGATGTCTGGAAGGCTTCCGGGATAAATCCGGAAGGACAAAAGTGGTATCAGCAAACCGGATTAGGAATGGGCCAGACCCTCAACGTGGCCTCGGAAAAAAATGGGTACACCCTGGCTGACCGGGGGACCTACCTGGCTTTGAAGAAGAACCTCCAGTTGAGCATCTTGGCGGAAGGAGACGCTATCCTGCTGAACATCTATCATGTCATCGAGGTCAACCCGGCGAAATGGCCCAAAGCAAACGCGGCCGGGGCCAAAGCCTTTGCCGCTTTTATGATCTCCAAGGAGACTCAGGACATCATCAAAACCTTCGGGGTGGATAAGTTCGGTTCTCCGCTCTTTTTCCCCGATGCCGGCAAAAAGGAAGAAGAGTTAGGGAAATAAATGGACCTGATTTTTGAAGGGATCCTCAAGGCCTTCCATCTCCTGATCACTTTCGATCCGGAGGTAATGGGAATCACCCTCCTTTCCCTCCAGGTTTCCGGGACGGCTACGTTCATCAGCCTCCTGATCGGAATCTCCATCGGTACCATCGTTGCCCTGGCCGAATTCCCGGGCAGGAGGTTTGTGGTAAGTTTGATCAATACCGGAATGGGCCTGCCGCCGGTAGTGGTGGGCCTATTCGTCACCATCTTCCTGTGGAGGAATGGCCCGCTCGGTTTCCTGGGTATTCTCTACACACCGTCCGCCATGATCCTTGCCCAGGCAATCATCGCCACCCCGATCGTGATGGGCATAACCCTGGCGGCCATTCAGGCCCTTCCGAAAAACCTCCGGCTGCAAATCCTGGCCCTGGGCGCCACCCGCCTCCAGATGGTCTGGATCCTGATTAAAGAGGCCAAACTCCCCCTTCTCGCGGGGGTGATGGCGGGATTCGGCGGCGTGATCTCGGAGGTGGGCGCCTCCATCATGGTGGGCGGAAACATCAGGGGCTATTCCCGCGTGCTCACCACCGCCACCGTGATGGAAACGAGCCGGGGTAACTTTGATGTCGCGATTGCCCTGGGGATTATCCTTCTCTTGCTGGCTTACCTCATCAATTTGTTCCTCACCCAGATCCAGCAGCGGGAGAGACCCAGGTGAACGGTTCCCCGTCGATCTTGGAAGTAAAGGACCTCCAGGTTAAGAAGGCAGGAACCCTGGTACTGGACATCCCGGCTTTGATGATCGAAGAAGGAGAGATCCTCTCCCTCATCGGGCCGAACGGGGCAGGCAAAACGACCCTTCTGCAAACACTCGCCCGCCTGATCAAGCCTTCCGCGGGAGAGTTCTTCTTCAAGGGCCAGAAGGCTTCCCCCAACCATTCTGATTTGGAATACCGCAGGCGGGTGGCCATGGTCTTTCAAGAGCCCCTGCTCTTCGACACGACCGTCTTTGAAAATGTTGCGTCGGGCCTGAAAATCCGCAGGATGCAGAGGCCGGAGATCCGTAAAATTGTCGCCGAAAACCTGGACCAATTTGGAATCTCTCACCTGCTTCACCGTTCAGCTCGAAAAATTTCCGGCGGAGAGGCCCAGAGAGTCGCTCTGGCCCGGGCCTTTGCCACTCGCCCCGAGGTCCTCTTGCTTGACGAACCTTTTTCCTCCCTCGACCCCCCCACCCGGGAATCCCTGCTGGCCGACCTGGAAACAATCCTCAGGCAGACAAAAACGACAACTCTCATGGCCACCCACGACCGGATGGAAGCCCTAAGGCTTTCCGACCGGATCGCCGTGATGAATCAGGGCAGGATCCTCCAGGTGGGCCCTCCCGCAGAGGTCATGAACCAGCCGCTCGACGAGTTCGTCGCTTCCTTTGTGGGGGTGGAGACAATTCTTCCAGGCCGGGTGATCAGGAAAAATGGGGGCAGCTTCGTAGCCTCTATTATGGGACATGAAGTTGAGGCCGTGGGCGAGGTGGAATTGGGGGAGTCCGTCGTCTTCTGCATCCGCCCGGAGAATGTGACCCTGGCCGTGCATCCTCCGAAAGAATCTTCGAGCGCCAGGAACGTATTTCCGGGGAAAATTGTTAAGATCATTCCCATGGGGCTTTATCATAAAGTCCAGCTCCACTGCGGATTCCCCCTGGTTGCCTATGTGACGGGTCACTCCCTGGAGAATTTAGCCCTGGCAGAGGGGCAAGAGGTGGTCGCTTCGTTCAAGGCCACGTCCATCCATGTGGTCCGGAAAAAGGGCGGGAGGCTATGATCTCCGCGACCCGGCGAGAGCTTTTTTGATTCGGTCCGGAGTCATGGGAAGCTCAAATATTCTTACCCCTGTGGCATCAAAAATGGCATTGGCGGTCACAGCGCCCATGCAGGTGATAGGCGGTTCTCCTCCGCCCTGGGGAGGAACTTCAGGGCTCTCCACCAGTACCGCTTCGATTTTGGGCAGCCCGAAGAAACGTGG
>Ga0214473_10007896_pt1 | contig 12596 bp, 10 predicted proteins | sample RVTome_7_FD_203509 | JGI IMG/M metagenome (GOLD analysis project Ga0214473, IMG submission 203509) | Soil microbial communities from uranium-contaminated site in the Upper Colorado River Basin, Wyoming, United States - RVT98D197 | ecosystem: Environmental > Terrestrial > Soil > Contaminated >... | reverse complement strand
GCTTCGGCATAGGCAAAGAGCATCTTGGCTCCATGCCGGATGATCCCGCCGTACTCCTGCTCCAAACCGGGCATATATCCGGGGACATCCACCAGGGTGATCAGAGGGATATTGAAGGCGTCGCAGAAACGGATGAACCGGGCCGCTTTATCGGAGGCATGAATATCCAGGCAGCCGGCAAAAACCCTGGCCTGATTGGCTACGATTCCCACGGGGTAGCCGTCCAGGCGGGCGAAACCCGTGAGAATGTTGGCGGCGAATCCGCGGTGGACTTCGAAAAATTTTCCTCCATCCACCACCCGCTTGATCACCTGGCGCATGTCATAAGACTTCTTGGGGTCCTCGGGGACGAGGTCACGCAGCGATTCATCTTCCCGCAAAGGATCGTCTCCGGTCTCTATCCGGGGAGGGTTCTGGCGATTATTCGAAGGGAGGTAGCTCAAAAGCTCCTTGATCATCTCCATACATTCCTGTTCGGTGGCTGCCAGGAAGTGGGCCACTCCGCTGATCTGCGTTTGCACGGCGGGGCCCCCCAGTTTCTCCTTGGTGACCTCCTCTCCGGTGACCGCCTTAATGACCGCCGGACCGGTTAAGAACATGGCGGAAATATCCTTAACCATGAAGATGAAATCTCCCAGGGCAGGAGAGTAGACCGCACCCCCAGCGCAGGGTCCCAAGATGGCAAAGATCTGAGGAACCACTCCCGAGGCCATAACATTCCTCTGGAAGATGTTCCAGAAAGAGAAGTTTCTCACCCCCTCGCTAACCTTGGCCCCACCGGAGTCATTGAGCCCGATCACGGGAACCCCATTTTGCATGGAAAGGTCGAGGACCTTGGCGATCTTCCGTGCTTCTCGCTCTCCTATGGAGCCAGCCTCCACAGTGAAATCCTGAGCATAGAGGTAAACCGGCCGGCCCTGGATCTGGGCCGCCCCGGTGATCACCCCCTGCCGGTTGGTCGTCTTTCCTTTTAACTTACCGAATTTCGGGGCGAAACTCTCCACGAAAGCATCGAGTTCATTGAAACTTCCCGGGTCGACCAGCAATTCGATCCTCTCCCGGGCCGTCAGTTTCCCGGCTGCATGTTGCTTCTTCCTGGGTCCATCAAGATCTTCCAGCATTTTTCTTTTTTCCCAAAGCTCTTCTACCTGGGCTTTACTTACCATAAAAACACTCCTTGTCCTTTCCGTATTCTTCTCACCTAAAAACCGGGAAAATTGAAACGGCCTTCCAGGCTCTTTTCAACTTCTTCCAAACATTTCCTTCAACAAGGGGGTGATTCCTCCTTTATTCAGGACCGCGAGCATCTCTGGGGGTAGAGGGCTTCCCCCCAGAGCAAACATGAAGGTCTCGGACATGATCAGCCCCTGGGTGAGATAAAGGTTCTTAACCATCCGCTCCGGATTCACTTTCAAACCTTCGAGCATGGTTCTGGAGTTCCGCAGGGCTGCGCTGAAGACCATGCAGGCTTCCGGAAGAATCAAGAACTCACAACGCCAGGTTCCGATGTCTCGTTCATGCTCGGTCTCCATGGCTTCGAGCATGGTGCCGGCATAGGAGCGAAGAATTTTCCCCAGGGCCTGGGTCTCTTCGCTCAGGTTGGGGTTCCGTTTGTGAGGCATGGTGCTGCTGCCCACCGTTCCTTCCTTAATCGGCTCTTCCACCTCTCCAAATTCTGGCTTCATCAACACCCGGATCTCGTTAGCCATCTTAGCCAAAATGGCTTCGCTCATGGCCATCCAGTTGACAAATTCTCCGAAATGGTCTCGGGCGGCGTGCCAGCAGAGGAGCGGGCTGCGCAACCCGAGTTTGGCCATCGCTCTTTCCTGAACCTCCAAGCCTTTTGGGTCAAAGCTGGCACAGGTTGGTGCTTACTATAAAATTCGCCAAAATCTTGGTGGCATTCATTGCCCATCCTTCTTTTCGCCACTTTTCAGCCCTCCCCTTCAGGCTATTTTATGATGCCTTTCTGGTGAAGGGATTCGATCTTCTCGGCGGAATAGCCGAGGATGGCGGAGAGAATTTCCCCGGTGTGTTCTCCTAACCGAGGGGGCCGAGAGAAGGTTTTCAGGGGAGTTTTTTCCATCTTCAATGGGTTTCCGATGGTTTTAATCTTCTCCTTCTCCGGCCCATCAATTTCAACGACCATTTCCCGGGCGAGGACTTGAGGATCTGTGAAAACCCGGTCCAAGGTATTGATTGGACCCGCAGGAACCCCTGCCTGGTAGAAGTCTTCGAGCCATTCATCTCCGCTCCTTTTCTGCAGAATACTCCCGATCATGGGAATGAGGACAGCTTTGTTCTGCAGCCGCGCAGGCCGGGTGCTGAAACGGGGGTCCTGGATCCACTCCGGCTTCTCCAAAACTTTGCAGAAATTTTCCCAGAAATGATCCCTGTGGGCCACGACCACAATATAGATGTCCTTGGTCTTGAAAGCCTGGTAGACGACAACGGATTGATGCCCCGACCCGATGGGACCGGGGATTTCCCCGGAGTGGAAGAAATACTGGGCGATGTAAGTTAAAAGGTAGAGCTGGCCATCTAAAAGGGAGACCTCCAGCCTTTGCCCCTGGCCTGTCCTCTGTCTGGCGATGTAAGCAGCCAAAATTCCATGTGCGGCCAACAACCCTCCCATCAGGTCTCCGATGGGGATTCCAGCCCTCACCGGGGAACCTCCGGGTTCACCGGTGATGGACATGCCGCCACTCATGGCCTGGACGATGAGGTCATAACCCGGCCGGTCGCGGTCAGGGCCGGTATAACCATAAGTGGAAACCGAGCAGCAGATAATCTTCGGGTTATGGGGTTTCAGGTTCTCGTAGTCGATTTTTAGGCGAGTCAGGATTCCAGGCCGGAAATTATCATAAACGACATCCGAGCGGCCGACCAGTTGATAGAAGACTTCCAGTCCAGCCGGGGATTTGAGGTCAATCGCCAGACTTTTTTTATTCCGGTTGATGGACCAGAAATAGGCGCTGCTCTCTCCATAAAAATAAGGAGGGGCGTCCCGCGTCTCATCTCCATCCAGGGGTTCTATTTTAAGAATCTCCGCTCCCAGGTCTCCCATCAGCATAGAGCCATAGGGGCCGGCGAGCATCTGGGTGAGGTCTATGATCCGGATTCCCTTTAGCGGGGGGCTTTGATTTTCTATTTTTTCTTCCGACAGGATGACTCTTTCTCCTCTCCCATTCTCCAAAATCGGTTGGACACTCAGAGAAACCTTATTAGAAAGCGGCTCCAGCAGCACGCCGCAGTCGCGATGCAAGCACTGCCCCGCTAAAGGGTTTCCGGGCGGCGTTATAATCGGTTACGGCGATTATTCAGGCTGAATGCCAGCCTCTTTGATCACTTTAGCCCATTTCGCCATTTCTGCCTTAATATAGGCATCCATCTGCTCCGGCGTGAAGTCGATGGGCTCGGCCCCCATCGTGTTGAGGCGCTCTTTTACATCTGGCATTTGCTGAATCTTCAAAATTTCCGCGCTGAGTTTGTTGATAATTTCCTTGGGGGTTCCAGCCGGAGCGACCATCCCATACCATAGGAGATTTTCGTATCCGGGGACGCCAGCTTCCGCAATCGTGGGCAAATCAGGCATTGCCGATATACGCTTTGGGGTGGCCACGGCCAAAGCCCTTAACTTTCCGGCTTTGATGTGGGGCACTAACTCGACTAAGTTATTGAACATTACCTGTACCTGCCCGCCCAACAGGTCGATCATGGCTGGGGCGCCACCCTTGTATGGGATATGCACCCAATCCACTCCCGTCATGCTTTTGAACAATTCCATGCACATGTAATTCGAGACGCCTATGCCGGAGGAGGCGCAATTGAGTTGGCCGGGTTTAGATTTGGCCAGGGCGATCAACTCCTTGACCGACTTGGCCGGCACGGAGGGGTGGACCACCAGGATGTTTGGCACCTGGACGAATATGGCCACCGGCGTGAAATCCTTTATGGGGTCATAGGGCAATTTTTTTAACAAACTCGGATTGATCGTAAGGATGCCAGAATAAAGCATAAAAAGATTATAGCCATCGGGTGCAGATTTAGCAGCCATTTCCGCAGCGATCGTACCGCTCGCCCCACCCCGGTTTTCGATCACGACCTGCTGGCCCCACTTTTCGGTAAACTTTTGCCCGATGATCCGGGCCAGAATGTCCGTGCCTCCACCCGCCGGGGCTGGCACGAATACTCGGATATACTTAGTGGGATAAGTTTGGGCGAGAGCATCCCCTGCAGCACTGGTAAGTACGACGGCTGCCAATACCATACTCGCAAGACGCAATACCAATTTCATGTTCACGAGACACCTCCTTCTTGATAATATGGGTTTGAATCGACTAAAAATCACCGCTACATCGGGAAGCCTATTCATGGAACACTTCCTTTCGCTTGCGCCGGACTGCGGGGGCAATGATCATGAGTATCAAAAACGCCACCGCCACCAGCATTGCCAGACTGATGGGCCGGGTGAAGAAGACAGTCGGATCGCCGCGAGAGAGGCGCATAGCCCGAAGCAGGTATTCCTCCATCATTGGGCCCAGGATGAATCCGAGTAGCAAAGGAGCCGGTTCGCAATCGAGCTTGGCAAAAATATAGCCCAGGAGGCCGAATCCCGCTGTCAGAGCAACCTCGAAAGAACTGTTGCTGAGGCTGTAGGCGCCGATGCAGCAGAACAGCAAAATCGCCGGATAGAGCAGCCGATAGGGCACCGTCAACAGACGAATCCATATCCCGATCAGCGGCAGATTGATCACCACCAGCATCAAGTTGCCTACCCACATGCTGGCGATCAATCCCCAGAATAGGTGCGGCCGCTCGGTCATTACCTGGGGGCCGGGGATGATACCCTGGATCATCATGGCCCCCAACATCACCGCCATCACTGCATTCGACGGGATGCCCAAAGTGAGCATGGGAATGAACGAACTCTGAGCTCCAGCGTTGTTGGCGGATTCCGGACCGGCGACCCCTTCAATCGCCCCTTTCCCGAAACGAGAAGGATCGGCGGCCAGGCGTTTTTCCAGGGTATAGGAGGCAAACGAGCTGATGATCGCGCCGCCACCAGGCAGGATGCCAAGCAGCGAACCCAGGCCGGTGCCTCGCACAACTGCTTTCCACGAGGCCTTAAGATCAGCTCGGGTGGGCAATAGTGTCTGTACGTCGGTGAGGACTACGCGTTTTCCCTTGCGTTCCAGGTTGGTGATGACCTCAGCAAACGCGAACAGGCCCATGGCGATCACCACGAAGCTAATCCCGTCAAATAGATCAGGAATGCCAAAAGTGAAGCGGCGAACTCGGGAATTGACGTCCGTACCGACCAATCCCAGCAGCAGGCCAAGCAAAATCATAGCTATGGCCTTAAGCAACGAGCCGTGGGCGAGTACCGCCGCCGACACCAGTCCCAGGACCATCAGGGAAAAATACTCGGCCGGGCCGAATTTGAGGGCCACTTCTGCCAGCGGCGGCGCGAACAGGGCAATAATCACGGTGGCCACGCACCCGGCGAAGAATGAACCCAGGGCGGCAATGGCGAGAGCCGGGCCAGCGCGCCCCTGCCGGGCCATCTGGTATCCGTCGAGGCAGGTCACCACCGAGGCAGCTTCGCCAGGAATATTCACGAGGATAGAGGTAGTGGAGCCACCATACATAGCGCCATAATAAATTCCGGCGAGCATGATCAGCGCCGAAACCGCGGGCACGTTAAAGGTAAGCGGCAATAACATGGCGATGGTGGCCAGGGGGCCGATGCCGGGCAATACCCCGATCAAAGTGCCGATACTTACCCCGAAAAGACAATACAGCAGGTTGATCGGGGTCAAGGCTACGCCGAATCCCAGGATTAAATGGTTTATGAGTTCCATCATACGGGCCAAACCTTAATCGGCAGACCCACGCCGTAGATAAATAAGCCCACCGCCAAGGCGGTTAGCAGGAGATAGAGCAGGCCCACTTCGTAGACATGGAATTCTAACCCGCCGAGGCAGCTGATGACCACCAGGGCTAAGGTCGCCAATACCAATCCGAGAGGTTGGACCATAAAGGCGAAGGCGACCACCGCACCGAGCACCATCAGCAAGGGTCGCACGGCCCCCCCCTTGATCCCCTCAGCCCCCACGAATAATGCCCGGCCGGCAATCACGAATCCCAGGAGGATGAGAAGCCCCCCTAAAATAGAAGGGAAATAGCCCGGTCCCATGCGCATCGCGCTCCCCATCGGGTAATCACGGGATAGGGCGATGGCCAGAACGCCAAAAAGGATAAAAACCAGCCCGCTGTAAAAATCCTTCGGGCTGCGAATTTTTATTCCCATGATTTATACCCGCTACAGCCGGATTCCAATATTGAAACCTTGGACATTCGCTTGCCCAATTTTCCTTGGGGCCACGCAATCTCCTATGGCGCAAACCTCCACCCTGGCATTCCCCAGAGCATCCATCAGCTCCCGGTTAGACCTTGCGCCTACTGCTAAAACCACTGTATCTGCAGTAAGAACTCTGGACTGGCCATTTTCCACAAACGCCACCCCGTCTTTGTTTATCTCCTCGGCCATGGCTTTTAGAATGACGGTTATTTTCTTCTCTTTTAATTTTTGGATCAGCAACTTTCTACTCGAAGACCCTGTATCTAACGCCACATTGTCAAGTTGTTCTACCAGGGTCACCCTTTTACCTTGGTCGGCGATATAGCAGGCTGCATCACAACCCACTAACCCCCCACCAATTACCACAACGGTATCCCCCAATTGGTCAGGGTTCACTAAGGCACTCCAGGAAGAAACGACCTTGTCCGAGTCGGCACCGGAAATTGGGGGAATGAGCGGCAAGGCTCCAGTGGCTACCACCACCACATCCGGATTCAAACTTTCCACGACTTCACGGGTGGCCTTCTCTCCCAGTTTAACTTTAACCTTCTTCTTTTCAAGCTGGCCAATCAGATAATTCATAAAGGCAGTAATCTCCTCTTTACCCGGAGGCTTTGCTGCCAATAAAAGCTGCCCACCCAATTTTTCATCCTTCTCAACCAAGGTCACATCATGTCCCCGGGAGGAAGCCACCGAAGCCGCCTGCATCCCCGCCGGACCTCCGCCTACCACCAGGACTTTCCTGGATCTAAGAGCGGGCACAATCCGAGTGTCATATTCCCTCCCGGCAAGAGGATTGACGGTGCACCCGAGAGGTTTCCCTTCGTCCACGATTCTCTCAAAACAATGGTTGCAGGAAATACAGGGGATGATACTATCCACTTCATTTCGCTGGGCCTTCATAACCAAGTCAGGGTCGGCAAGGAGGGCTCTCCCGATGGCCACCAGATCCGCTTTCCCCTCACTTAGAATCTTCTCGGCAAGCTCGGGATTTTTGATTTTTCCCAAGGCAGCCACGGGGATCTTGATATTTTTTTTGATCTTCTCTGCCAGATGGACCTGCCAGCCCTGAGGATATCCCATGGGGGCGATGTGGGAAAATTTTGCTTCAGAGCTCCCCCCGGATATGGTAAGAGCGCTTACTCCCGATTCTTCCAAAATCTTGCAGATCGCTATGCTTTCTTCCGGAATAATGCCACCATCGACATAGTCACTACCGGGAACCTTGCAAAGAATGGGAAAGTTTCTTCCGACCTCTGCCCATATGCTTTCTACAATCTCCTGTACTATCCTTACCCTATTCTCGCAGCTCCCGCCATATTCATCGTTCCGTTTATTCGCATGAGGGGACAAGAAGCGGTTTAATAAATATCCATGAGCACACAGTAACTCTACAGCATCAAATCCTGCCTGTTTAGCCCTTTTGGCTCCCAGAGCAAACTTCTTAACGATTCCCTTTATTTCTTCCTTACTTAGTTCCCGTGGTATGACATGGGGCCTATGGGACATAGGAATGGGTGATGGAGCCACGGGGCTTGCACCTTCAAAATGGGCATTAGGCCCTGCATGATGAAGTTGAATGGCGATTTTTGCTCCATAGGAGTGTACAGCTTCAGCCACCCTGCTGAGCCCCGGGATAAACTGATCCCCGTCGATACACAATTGATGAGGCCCTCCCGAAAGTCCCAAGGATTCATCAACGCAGGTCCCTTCCGTTATGATTAAACCCACTCCTCCCTCTGCCCGTTTGGCATAATAACCGACTGACTGATCGGTGACCCAGTGACCGGAAGCCGGGAAACGAGTGCCCATCGCGGCCATCATGACCCGATTTTTCACGGTCATTGGCCCAATCTCGAGGGGTTCAAATAACTTCTGAAAATGATTTTTACCCATTCTCAGGACCTTTGCACCAGAGTATTGATAAGCCCTTTCAGGTTCTTTAGGTCCTCCAGGGTTAAAATCATATCGGCCACCCTGGAAATATCCTTCTTTCCTAATACCCCTTTGCTGAACTTGGCGTAAAGCCCTTGAACCTGCTCTGTCGTCAGGGGGTCATGAGTTGGGTCTCCAATGGGGTACATTCTTTCCCGGGAGAATTCTTTCCCATCCTTCATTTTGATGACCACACGAGCCGGAGCCTTATTAAATTCAATGGTTAACTCAGGATGATAAATCAGAGTTACCTTGGATCGGGCTTCCCTGAACTTGGGGTCATTTACCGCTTTCTCGGAAATGTGCTTGAGGGTTACATCCCCATCCAACATTGCTGCCGACAATACATGTTGAAAGCTGAACTGGATGTCTCTCTCATTTTTGGGTTCCGGGCGGTCACAGATTTTTTCAGCCAAACTGGTATGGACTTCGATTTCCTTTACCTCCTCCAGGGAAAGATTATGCTGCTTCTTGAGTTCGATGACGGAGTCGATCTGGCGGTGCTGTAAGAAACAGCAAGGGTATTTTTTGATCCAAATCTCACACAGCACCCACTTTCTTCCCAAATCCTCTACCATCTTTTCCGGGACGACCCTTTCCTTTCCCATAAAGTTTTTTAAGTACGTGGCCAGGTCAGGGTTGCCAGCCAAGCCTTTTTGGGCCATTTCAGCAGCCATCATCCCCTGCAGAGACATGAGGGCGGATTCAAAATAATGAGCATCCGTCCCGTAATTTACAACTGCAAGGGGAACACTTGACATCGCCAACCCGACTGCGGCAGCCGTTTCTTGAGCACCTAAACCTAAAACTTTAGCTGCTGCTACAGCGGGACCTACTGCACCTGGGATCTGTCCGAGTCCCAAATGTTTGGCACTAAAAATACCCGTTCGAACAGTAACCTCAAGCCCCGCAACCAAAGATTCCAGGAAAGCCTTCCCCGAAAGATTCAACTTTTCAGCGAGGGGAAAGAGGAGAGGAATCACGGTGATGTCCCAGGTGATCCCTCCATTAAATCGGTCATCCTCCAGTTCACTGGCATGAGCAAAGTAGGAGTTTAGAAAAACGCCTTCCCATAAAGCGGTTTTAAAACCACTCCCCATTACGCCGACTTGCTTTGGGAGTTTCTGGTCTTTTATAATTCCGGCGACCTTTCGTCCGGAGGGTTTGGCGGAGCCGGCGAGCATTCCAGAAACCGTCTTCAAGGTTAATTGTTTGCAGTAATCGATGACTTCCTTTGGGATGTCTTCATACTTGGTTTGCAGGGCAAACTCCACTAACTGGGTCGCAATATCTTTTTCCATTATTTGACCTCCTTTTTAAAAAACATTGGCTGTCATCTTAAAAGTGAAATTTCTCAGGATGGTCTATGATACTTCCCCTTGACCCAAAGAGCTATTATTAGATAATCTCGGGTAATCACATCCTCGGACAATTAAATTTACGGAAAATGGTCCTTTCCTTAGAGGACCCCTCGGGCTTCACCCATTTCCTTCCAAAATTTGCCGCACTCTCTGCACCATGTGGTATATGTTTGTCCCAACGGGGAAAACCTCGGCTACCCCTAATTTCCTCAACTCATCGGCATCCTCCTCAGAGATCACCCCCCCGACAACAACCTTCGTGTCTGCCAACCTGCGGTCTCTGAGTTTGTCTAGTAACTTCTTCGTGAGTCCCATATGGCTGCCGGAAAGGATGCTGAGCCCGATGAGATCCACATCCTCTTGAATCGCCGCGTTGATGACCTTGTCCACACTCTGACGGAGCCCTGTATAGATGACCTCCATACCAGCATCGCGTAAGGCTCGGGCAACTACTTTGGCTCCTCGATCGTGACCGTCCAATCCTGGCTTGGAGATCAACACCCGCCACCGGCGTCCCTCCGCCATGAACTCCTCCTTTTAATCAGATAATGGTTTGCTCCCGGTATTCTCCAAAGACTTCCTTCAGGGTGCTGGTGATCTCTCCGATCGTACAGTAGGCTTTAACCGCCTCAATCATGACGGGCATAATATTATCATTACTACCGGCAACTCTTTTTAACTCCGCCAAACGGTCCGTCGCTTTTGGAAGGTTTCTCTCCTTCTTCACTCGAGATAGATTCTCTTTCTGCTTCCGAGCGGTTTCCGGGTCGAGTTTGAAAAAGGTAGTCTTTGGGGGTTTTTTCTCTTTGCTGGCGAATTTGTTATGCCCCACCAATACCCACTCTCCCCTGGCGGTTTTTTGCTCAATTTCATATGCTCTTTTAGAGATCTCCCCTTGGACATAGCCTTTTTCGATGGCCGCGATCATTCCTCCCATTTCTTCGATTTTTTTCATTTCCTTGAGGATCTCTTCTTCCATTACGTCTGTAAGTGCCTCTACATAATATGACCCTCCCAGAGGATCCACGGTATTGGCCACTCCGGTTTCATAGGCGAGGATCTGTTGTGTTCTCAGGGCGATCCTAACTGAATCCTCCGTTGGGATGGCGACCGGTTCATCAAAAGAACATGTGTGAATTGCCTGCGCTCCCCCCAGGACCGTAGCCAAAGCTTCATAGGCAATCCGGATGATGTTGTTCTCTGGTTCTTCGGCCACCAGGGAGCTTCCCCCGCAGCCAGCGAAGAAGCGGCACATCCAGCTGCGTGGATCTTTTGCCTGGAAGCGCTCTTTCATCAACTTGGCCCAGATTCTTCTTCCAGCCCGGTACTTGGCAATCTCTTCGAAAAAATCGATCAGGGTTGTCCCCAGGCTGAAACTGAGCCTGGGCGCAAAAGAGTCGACGGGAACTCCCCGGGAAATGAGGCGCTCCAAGTAGGTGATGGCGATCGCGAGCAAATAGGCAATGGATTGCACAGAGGAAGCTCCCGCTTCCCTCATATGGGCACTGGTAACACTGACAGGGTAGAATTGGGGGACTTCCTTTACGGCGTATTCGATGATGTCTAATGAGAAGCGCAAGGAGGGCTCTGGCGGAAAGATCCAGGTCCCTCGGGAAATATATTCTTTCAACATCTCGTTCTGAAGCGTTCCCCGGACTTGGCTGTAAGGGACCCGCTGTTTGTCGGCCACGGCCAGGTACATCGCAAAAATCGGGGCCGCCGTTGCGTTAATCGTGAAATTTGTGCTGACTTTATCCAGGGGTATCCCGTCAAAGATCTGCTCCATGTCTCTCAAGGTATCAATGGCCACTCCCATCCGGCCGATCTCCTCCTCTTCTAACAATTCATCGTCCGAGTCGTATCCGATCTGGGTGGGTAGATCCAGGGCCATGCTCAGCCCGGTCTGACCCTCGCCGAGTAAAAAATTGAATCGTTGATTCGTTTCCGCCGCGGTCCCGAAACCAGCATATTCCCGCATGGTCCAGAGGTTTGTTCGGTACATGGTTGGGTGGATTCCCCGGGTGTAGGGGTATTCCCCCGGGAAACCGATATTTTCCAGGTGGCCCTTGTCTCCATCTTTGACATCTAATGGGGTGTAAAGAATTTTGATGGGAATCCCCGCGGGATTGTATCGGGGCGGAATCTTGGTCCCTTTTTCCTCGATTCTTTCTCTGTACCACCGATCCGTTTCTCTCCTAATTTTCTCTGACTGTTCTTTCATCAATCACTCCCTTCTTAATCCGTAAAGCTGTCTACCGGTATACTCGACAAGGGCCACGGAATCATTTTTTGCAGGCTCTGTTTGGTAGGCCCATTGTAATCTCTCTGATAATCTGGGGTTAAGCATATTTAAAAAGCAATTTCCTATACAATCAAGTTAGGAGATTGGTCAAGGCAGAGATGTTCTTCAGCGACTCCAGGTTTTCCACCCGCTCGATGGTCTTCTCCACCTTATCTCTCGATTGGACCCTTCGGGCACACTGCCGGTATTTATCCCTCACCTCCTGCGCTGTAAGGGGATTCCCAGGGGTGCCCCTCGCTTCATCTACGGTCTTGGTAAACTCCCTTCCATCCTTCAAAACAACCTTCACCGTGGTGGAAGGATTGCCTGAATTCTCGATGGTATTCAGGTCGGGGCGGACGGAGAAGGTGACTCTTTTGATCATTTCCTGAATCTTGGGGTCTTGAACCTTCTGGTCCTTGAAATGGGGAAGTTCAACTTTTCTTTCCAGCAGGGCCAGGGCCATGCAGAACTCCATGCTGAACTTTCCCTGCAGGGCCGTCTGCGGCCGGGAATGGATGAGCATCTGGGGTGTGGTGTAACTTCCGGCGCAGGAGACAGATTGTACCTCTTCCGGATGAATATCATTCTGCACCACCATATCCAGCATGGCATCGATGCCCGGATGGGTCCGGGCGCAGCTCGGATAGCGCTT